>OFMF01001913.1_pt1 | contig 14438 bp, 10 predicted proteins | sample 1541771 | NCBI WGS metagenome assembly OFMF01 (sample SAMN04209235, study PRJEB22552) | human gut metagenome | biome: gut; material: feces | host: Homo sapiens | place: USA: Oklahoma
CCAGAGAACAGGAAGCTTACCAGTTTGAAAATATCGAAGACTTCCGCCATGTGATCGGTGTCAGATATCGCCTTGTTCCATATCTGTACAGTGAATACATGAAAGCTGCATTAAACGATGACATGATGTTCCGCCCATTGGCATTCGACTACACAGAGGATGCATTCGCAACTCAGGTAGAAGATCAGCTTCTTCTCGGAAACGAAATCATGATCGCACCTGTTTATACACAGAATGCAAAAGGCCGCTATGTATATCTGCCAGAAGAAATGATGTTCGTAAAATTCCTGCCTGACGGAACAATTTCTCAGGAGATTCTTGAAAAAGGACATCACTATGTAGAAGTTGCCCTGAATGAAGTTCCACTGTTTATTCGCAAAGGAAAAGCAATCCCGGTTGCTGATGTTGCGCAGACAGTAAAGGATATCAATCCGGCTACGATCCGCATGATCGGATATGAGGGAGCTGAATATGACCGTTATGATGATGACGGAGTAAGTGCTCTGTAATTTAACCAAATCAATCAGATTTATCTGCCTCAATTACAGGAATTACCAGACAGCAGTTAGAATTGAACGAGAAGTCACCTCATAAAAAATAAAAAGAAACAGTCACATATATCCAATGAATATCAATATATTCTCTCGGTTATGTGGCTGTTTTCTTTTAACTTATCAATTATCCCAGAGAACCTGGTTTTGCCGGAACAAAATTTCCACCTTCATCAATTGTTCCAAATTTTTCTTGATATTCTCCTTCAGTACGCAAAATTTTAGGTTTTTATTCTCTTTAGCAGATTCTACTCATGGGGAGAACATACTCATACCCATTGTATCCATGGAAGCCATACTTACGCTGTAGGGCTTTCTATCCTCCCCATAGAAACGCTTCTCCGAAGAAGTGGGCAAACCTATAACATAAGAAGTAACACACTTACTTAATTCCGTTAAAAATTAATACGTATTCCATAATCCGCAAAATAATTACTTAACCTTCTCCATGTATTTTCTCCAGCAATACCATCCGCTGTAAGTTTCTGATCTTTCTGGAACTGTACAATTGCATATTCCGTATTTGGTCCATATATTCCATCTATTCCTCCCACATCATATGCAATGGCACTTAAACAAGTTTGTAATAAACGTACATAATAAGAACTAGCCCCAGGGACTGTACAATAATCATACACATAAATATACTTGCCATTCTTAGTATGGAACAATCCCCATGTATTAGCCGTCAACATAATATCTTCATCGCTTAATATGCCGGAAGGAATAGATGCAAATGAACCATACTTCAAAGCCAGTTTATTTACATTATACAAAGTGTCTTCTATGCGTGCCACGTCTACAGATGTCCGTTCTTCAACTGTTTCTTCATTATCAGTAGATATCTCTACATTAGTATCACCAAAAATATCTTGTCCATCAGAAAAATCTGCCGCATTTACTGAGCTGATTATAATTAGCTGTAACAAAAAAGAAAAAAGCAGAGCAAAAGTCATTTTCTTCTCTATTTTCATATACATTTCCTCCATTCATACCTCAAATATTTTAATCTCCGACCTTCCATTTCAAAAACTGCCTGTAACCTTTTATAAATATTTTTTTGCATTTGATTAATGTGTTGATGTTGGTAAGAGAGTCCCATCAACTACTGGTGTACCAACAAGTTAATTTCTTGAACATTCTCGCGTCCGTTTTTTATTCCTGCGTTGTCACCGGTCGCCGTAACCACCCATTGAATAACCACAAGTAAGGAACTGAACTTTTCCATGCTAATAAATTCTTAAAACAGAGGTCTCTAACTTAAGTTATGACTTAACAATTAATCATATAACTATTTTTTATGCAGGAACATCGGAATCACCTCCAAACATAATAGGATTATCTTTTTCAATCATCTTCAATCATTTTGTTCAGCATCAAAATATCTATTTTCCTCCATACCTCGTTTCCAGCTATTCCATCAATTGTTAACCCTTCTTCTTTCTGAAAGTTCTTTATTGCTTCCGTTAGCTCTTCATTTGATTTTGTAACAGAGTTTCCATTGTAATATTGTAATTTTTCCAAACATTTTTTTAACAACTTCATATCATCATTTTCCGTTACAAAATATGTCTCATTATTTTCTGTATTTATCACAGCAACAACTTCCGTAAATAATGAATCACCCTCCCTGATATTTTCCGGGTCAAAAGGCAAAATCGGAATATTTTCTAAAGATCCATATTCAAAATATAATTCATTCAATAAATGAATACTTTTCTGAAATTTCTCCTGCTGTTTCAATTCTTCTTCCGTATAGTTTTCAAAAAATAAAGTATTATAATAATATAATACTTTATTCATTTTATCTACATCATCCGGATTCTCTTTTTCCAGTTGATCCATCGTCCCTGTTTCACGAGCCCACACATTATTCAAACAAATACTACAAATAAAGATAATCATCAATAACATTGCGTTTTTGCTTCTGTTATGTTTCATTTGATACTTCTCCTTTCTTCAGATACATTTCAGTTCTTCTTACTTATATTTAAATGATAACACATTCGTCGCAAAATTTTCTGAAACAGCGAAATTCATATATAAATTGGCGAAATTCGTTTTTTCAAAACATAGTGTGTTTTTTATAAGGTTTTTTGCCACAATTCCTCTCCAATATTTCTGTAATGTTGCACAAACAGTAAAAGATATTGAACCCGCTTTTATCTGCATGATCAGATATGAGGAAGCTAAATATAGCCGTTATAATAGCGACAGTATAAGTATGCTGTAATCATCTGCCCAAAACAGTTACCTCAAAAATAGCAATAAAAAGAAACAGTCACTTACATCTGATGAATTAAGATATTCACTCAAATATGTGACTGTTTTCTTTTTGAAATCTGTTTTATTACAGCTTCACAATCATTGTATTTTCCTTTTTAAAAACTATTTCTCCCAATGAACTTAAAAGTGCTACATTAACCCCTTCATATTTTTGATATTCACAGCTTCCAATAAAAATATAATTCACCTCATATTTATCAAGCAGTTCCTGTACTTCTTTTTTATCTGTTGAAGTATAAATAGTTTCCACGTCTGTTCTTCTTTTGTTTTCTTCATCAAGATTATTTCGCCATAACCATTCATGAACATACCATCCCAATACCGTCGGCAATCCTGTCATAGCAGAAACCCGGTTGTCATAGTCTTTATAACTGTCGCCGCAAGCTTCAAGAACGGTTGGCTGACCTGTAATATTTTTATTCAGCCATCGTATTGCTGCCGCATCTTCAGGAATGGCATTTTCTATATAAGCAGTTGCATTGAGAGTTTGGTATTTATTTTTCAGAGGAAAACCTGTAAACCAATTTGTTGTAGCATTTACGAAATATCCACAGGTAGATATAAGAAGTATTATTGCCATTCCCCCAACGGTTATCTGCACTTTTGATAATCTTACCTTTTTCTCATATCTATTATCCAATTTAGTTTCTTGCAAAATTTTTATTCTGTCTGCCACAAAAAATACCAGAATATACGACATCATAAGCGCAAAAAGTATATATGCCTGATAAGTCAACTTAAACATAGTATTTGCTCTTGGTGCTGTTTTTTCATAGATATCTCTTACATAAATGATTTCCGGAATCAATATTAGTCCCATTGCACAAAGAGAAAGTACAACTCCGTATAAATCAGAAACATTAATTTTGTAAAATAAATTCCTGTTTTTTTTATTTGTAAAATTCCTATTTTTTATCAGCGTAGATACGACAAATAATCCACATATAAGCAATGGAAAAGCCCATAATACACAAAACTGATAAAACGCCGTATGAATTTTCACTATTCCGATTCCCTGTACCATAACACTTTTAAACTGTAAATGGAATGGTAACGAAATCAACACCGCAGTCAGCAGAAGTTCTATCCATTGCACAACGCTCCATTTTATACCGGTTCTCATATCTGAAGGTTTCATATCTGTAGAATTAAGATATCTCTTCAAATTTCCAAAAAACAGTGTTCCACATATTACAACATAATAAATCATAAAATCCCATGTATTTGAAAACAGGAAAATTCCAAGGAACAGTCCCAGCAGAAATATCTCTTTCTGTTTCCAGCTTTTACCGGAATTTCTTTTTATCCATGCATATAAAATCCCCAATACTGCCAAAACAAAAAACACATTAATCACATGCGCATGTAAATCCCCAAGAACAAAAGAATATGAAGGAAATTCATGAATTGTCTCGTCCCCTGTCACAGGTGGATCAAATCCTATAAATCGTGTTGTGCTTGGAAACCAGTAATCTTCTCTTATCCCCAGTAATGTAAAAATTTTTCCATATATAATATAATGAAGGTTTCCACTCATGGATACAGATAAACCTGCTAAAATACCTCCAAAATCTGTTATCCATGCTCTTCCCCTTTTACCTAATTTATCCTTAAGCATCTGGCGCACAAGACTAAATGGCAATACAAACGCAAATGCAGCTATCATGGTACGCATAAGATTGTATGTAATCTCTACCTTTGTTCCTGTAAGTTTCGTAAGAAACACCGCAAAATATTGACCACCATAATAGTAGTTAAAAGCTTTGCCAGCATACCACATATCTTCTGACGGAAGTGTTGTGCTACGCATCATAGACTTCATAAAACCAAAATCCATATATTTTTCAGTTCCATGAGCTGCCGGATGAAATCCTGCCATATATGTCCACAAAAGAAATACAACAAAGAAAATCACTTCTTCCCAATAAACAAGTTCCATATGTTTCCACGGAAAAACCTTTCTTTGTTTTCCATATATTCCATAAGCAATACTGCTCCCCCCACATAAGGTAGTAATTACGACAGAACTCAATGTGGTAAAGTGAACCACTTTTATAGAAGTCAAAATCCATACTCCATATCCGCATATCACTATTGCTATAACCTTTGAATTCATCCATCCATTATCATCAAAACCTTTGAATATCTGAGCCGTTATCGGCATAAATACCAATCCAAGAATCCATAAAATTTCCCACCATATCATGAATGTAAAGAAATCGGATCCTAACAGCCAAAAAGCAACTCCTATCAATAGCCCTGCTGCCAGTAATTTAAATTTATTTACTTTTTTCATAATAATATATTTCTCCATATTTTTTATATAATTAAGCAAAAAATATACCAGTCACTTCATCATATAAGCTACATGATTATTCCGGGGCTCTTTGAGCCACCTGTCCGGACTTTGAGGCTCTTCCGCAATTATCCGTTTTTACCTTTTTATATTATCGGAAATATAGTATAATTAACATATCAAAAGATATGAGGGAGGCAGTCAAATGCCAGATTCACACGGTACATTATGTATAAATAGTTTTTATCCTGAAACTGAATTAAATATAACGGAGATTCAGGAATATGAAAAACAGATTTTAATACGAATGAAATCAATCTCCAAGGATTGCAGGTGCCCGAAATGTGGCTGCATAACAGATAAATATCACGGAACTTATGTTCGTAAGGTACAGGATCTTCCTATTTTAGGAAAGAGGGTTCAACTTGAGATTTGCTCTCATGAATATGAATGTATAAACGATGGTTGTGAAGCAACAACGTTTACTGAAACATTTGATGGTTTTCTTAATACTTATAGTCGTATGACAGAACGATGTGCTGATTTTATCTGTACACTAGCAATGGAATCTAGCTGCGAAGGTTGTGCGCGTATTTGTAAGGCACTTGGTATTAAAATCAGCGGGGATACTGTTATAAGACTACTTTTGAGAAAGTATGAAGTTCTTCCCGGACCAGAGGTGGGCGATGTGATCGGCGTGGATGATTTTGCATATAAAAAACGACATACATATGGAACTATTATCGTAAACGAAGAAAATCATGAACCAATTGCGTTGTTAGATGGAAGAAATGGAGATACACTAAGAGATTGGCTTAGGAATAATAAACATATAAAAGTAGTCACTCGTGATCGAGCGAGTGCATATGCAAAAGTAATATCAGAAGAATTACCCGATGCCATGCAGGTAGCAGACCGGTTTCATTTACATCAGAATTTATTAGAGGCAATCAAAAAGGCACTGAATCATGAAGTTCCAGCAACAGTAAACATTCCTCATGCTGAACAGTCGACTGTTATAGAAGAAATATGTAAAAAAAATCGAATCTGATGTGGATAACTCTTCTGTTTTTTCAGAAAAACGGTATAAAATGATCTGCCAAATACAGGAATTTTTAAGTGAAGGTTGTAGCTATCGTGAGATAGCAAAGCGGATGGGAATAGGGCGAAATACGATTGCAAAATATCGAGAAGGTGATCCGAAAAAATTAAGTATGTACGGAATCCGGCAGAGTAAATTAGATATATTTTACGACTACATTATTCAATGTCTGGATTCCAAATGGAGCAAAAGCAAAACAATAAAAGAAATATATGCAAAAGGATATACAGGTTCAAAGAGTAACGCCTTTGAATACTTGTGTAAAATAGAGCAAAAAGAAAACAAATATTTTGAGGTGCAACCATATATCCGAACAATGACAGAAGGATTAAAATACAAAACAGGTAGTATCGGAAAAGAAAAGGACTATATTACACGTGAAGGAATATTCCGATATATGTGGATGGATACAGAATTAACAGTAACACACAAAAACTATATTTATGCTCAGTATCCTGCGGTCTGGAAACTTCATTGTTGCATAAAAGAGTTTCGAAATATTTTTAAAAAGCGAAATGTTCCACTACTATACTTATTCATAGAAAAATATTGCAAAAGCACGATTAAAGCAGTGAAGAGTTTTGCCGAAGGACTAAAAAGAGATATAGTTGCGGTTGAAAATGCCGTAGCCTATGACTATAGTAATGGTTTTGTAGAAGGGACAAACAGTCGGTTAAAAATGATAAAACGAACAATGTATGGACGCTGTAGAAAACGTTTACTAGAGGCAAAACTTAGATATGTGGGGAAATTCAGAAACGGATAATTGCGGAAGAACCTCAAACTCCGGACAGGTGGCTCAAAGGGTGCCGGTATAATCACAGGATTTGCAGGAGATTGTTTCCTGTAGAGAATGTAGCATGGACGATTAAAAATCAAGAGGAAATAAAAGAAGCAGAAAAGACCTTTGATGTTATCATATTTGATAGCTTTATTCCAGAAAAAGTATTTGAAGGATAATGTAAAGATAAAAAAAGCAGTATTTTCCAGTTGGAGAATGCTGCTTTTTTAGCGCTAGAAAATATTTAATCTTCAGAGTTTACCAAATGATTTACATTTTTTAAAGCAGTTTTTTGCTGATACATTAATTTATCAGCGCGGTTAATAATATCCGAAAGCTGCTGATCACTTGTTTCAGAAAACGCATAACCCAAGGCGATTTCTATCTGTAAAATATCAGTTTTTGAGTTATATTCAGACTGTAATTTTTTTAATATATCTATACTATCATAGACGCTAGAAGCAGAAATGTGATGTAAAGTAACGACAAATTCATCACCACCGATCCTATAACACTGTCCTTTATCTTTGAAAGCTTCTTTGATTATGTGAGCAGCATCGATAATATATTTATCACCAATTTCGTGACCATAGTTATCGTTATAGTATTTCAAATTATTAAGATCGCATAAAACGATACTAGTATTACTAAAATTTTCCTGGTATTCTGCCTCCCATTTTGTAAAAGCAGTTCTGTTATAGATTCCCGTTAAAATATCGGTAGTTGCAAGTTCTTTATAAATAGCATTTCTTTGCCCATCTCGTAATTGAATTGCCAAGTCGTTTAATACATCAATTGTAATAAAAAGTATAAACAATAGAACGACAAACCCACCTCTTTTATAGGAACTTAGGGTGTTCGAGTAAAAGCCGGTATAATCAACAATGGCAGATAATAATACTAGAATAAAAGGAGTGAATGTAAGTTTAATTTTTAGGGCAAATCCAAATCTTTTCCAATAAAGAATCATTCCATAAAATGCATAGAGTAAAGCGGCTATCAGTAATAAATGAGTTAAAAGTGAACTTTCTTTAAATTCTAATATTCCAGATATATGTAGAAGAATACAGACAATCATATTAATAAAGGAAAGTCCGTAATATGTGTTCTTAATCCATTTCTTACAATCCAATTGCCAGTAATATATGGAAAATGCAAAGAAAAGTGCAGGGATTTGTAAGAACAAAATATATCCCATAAAATAGAGCGCAAAATGGTTTTTAAATAAAAGACATATAAAATCACTTCCCCGAATGAGCCAAAGACCTGTAGTTATAAGGAGGAGAGAGAAATATAGTCCCATTTTTTCATTTTTAAGTTCGTTGCGCACGATACTCCAAAATAAAAATAGTGCAATTCCACAGACAAAAGTCAAAAAGTATATTGTTGCATAGGGTAAAGCATGTAAGATATTATTGCTAAACATAACTTGTTGATCACCCACCCAAAATTGTGGATGATCAGTATTTTCGTCTGCGTATTTTCCATGGATTAATACTGTAATAGAACCGTGATCCAAAGGTAGTTCTATAAAATGAAATATTTTTCCTGGTGTTTTTCCAAGAAATGTGTTTCCGTCTTTTATCTCGTAAATAGGTGTAGTTCCATTGTAAACTTGAACTGTTTTTAGATCAGTAATAAAATGTAAACTTAAGCCTTCTTCATCGAAGGAATTCAAATGAAACACATATTTCGTGGTATGTGAATCTATTTTTTCTACAAAATTAGGAAGAGCTGTCTTGGATGCAGGATGTTCATTGATAGAAGAAGAGGCATTGGAATGGAAGAAACCGCTAATGATTAGAACCATTCCCAAACATAAAATAATAATAAATGTTTTTTCATAGATACCAATACTTTTTTTCATTCTTTTTTCCTCTGTCGATTTTGTGTTTATTGTATCATATTTTTTAGTAAGTGAATACAGTGAAAAGTTAAAAAGGAATCAAAGAAAAAATATATTGCATTTATTTATATCCTGTGTTATGATGAAAAAAATTAAGAACCAAAGGCAAAATCGGAGTAATCCGATGACGCAAAGCTATAGGGGCCTCTTACAATGAGTGTCAGCCAGTTGCCGCAGTACAAGCGTTTTGTACTGCGGTTTTTTTATGTCATTTTTTACACAGGCAGGAAAGGGGGAGTTGAGATAAATTTTTCATAAAGGGTGATAGATTTTTTGTCATTATCGTTTGAGGATTTGTTTGTTCAGAAAGAAACCTGTATCGGTTTGGTATGGAAGCGACAGAGAGGAGGAACTATTATGCAGCTAAAAATTACAACGGACTATGCAGTAAGGATCACACTCTATTTAGCAGCTCAAAAAAGAACGATTACCTCTCATGAGCTTTCAGAGGTTTTGTGCATTCCGCAAAGTATGGTTCTGAAAATAGGCAAAAGATTGCACGATGCGGAAATTGTGGCCATAAGCACAGGTGTTCAGGGTGGGTTTTCACTTCAAAAGAAAAGTTCAGAAATAAGCTTGATGGATCTTGTTAAGACAATGGAAGCAACAATCAAGATAAACCGATGTTTAGAGGAAGATGAATTCTGTGGCAGAGGGGCGGCTTATGATTGTACGGTGCGGAGGGCGTATAGAACGATACAGGAGGATTTGGAAAAAAGACTTTCTGAAATAACCATTCAAAATCTGGTGGAATGATTTTAGAAAAATTTACGTTAAAGGGAGAGAAATTAAAAATGAAAAAGAAAAAATTGATATCTAGTGTGTTGGTTTTCATGTTGGTGTTTTCGGTTTTGTTTTCACCTTCAACCAGAGTATTGGCTGAAGAGCATATTCCGATTGGAAATCTATCTCAGCAAGAAAGTACGGAGAATTTATCCAAAGAAGATGAAATGACAGAAGAAGGCGCCAAAGAGAAAGAAAAAGGCGACTTAGAAAATGAAGAGACAGATGAAAACAAAGCGACAGAGCAGGAATTAGCAGAACAAGACAATAAAGCGACAGAGCAGGATGAAACAGAGCAGGGAGCTGTAGAGGATGAATCGACAGAAACAATAGAAGATACGACAGAAAAGGAAATCGTAGAAGAGGATCGTCTTTTATTGGATGATAAAGCTTTAACGCAGGCGGGACAGCCTGGATACATAGGATGGAAAACTGCAAGTACGAGTGGATTTACTGACAAATTATATATAGCGATAAAAGGAGTTAAGGGAACTACAGAAGTGGCATATTGCTACAATTTAGAGAAAACTTTTCCGGGTACAAGGGGGGAAGATTTTAGTAAGATTGCAAATGCAAGTGCAGTTGATTTTAATAGCTTAGTCGGAAAATCAAGACTTAGTGGAGAAGCATTGAAAACCAAAATTTTGCAAATATGCTATGAAGGATACCCTAAAAATAGTAAATCCTTACAGAACCGTTATGGATTATCTGATGATGAATTTTGTTTAATTACGCAGGCGGCTATCTGGTATTATACAGATTCGGAAAATGTTGTACAAAGAGGGGGATATTATGACCTGTCTACAAAATTCCAAAGGATTGTTCGTCAAAAAAAAGTACAAGATGCATTTAATCAGTTGATTACTACAAATGTGCAACTACCATCAAACTATGAACTGGATTTATATTATCCGACTAATAGAGCTAGTAGAGTACAAAATCTCCTTTCAACGAAATTTAAACAAGATACTGCGAAAAAATTTGAGTTTTCTTTGGATAAAAGAAAAGAAGACGGACAAGGCTTAGAAGGAGCACGGTTGCAGCTTTTGTACAACAACGGAAATCTAATTCAAGAATGGATATCAGATGGTAATGCAAAATTGTTTGAAGCAGAAGCAGGAAGTTACATCTTTAGAGAGGTACAAGCACCGAATGGTTATGAAAAGGCAAATGATATCCATTTTAATATAGATAATAACGGTAATGTTACGTCTAATAATGGAAAGGTAGAGGGTGGCAAAAAGGTTGTGATGGTTGATAGACAAAGCAAACCACACATCACAATCCGTAAAATAAATCCGCAAGGTAATATACTTTCCGGAGCCGAGTTGCAAATTCTTAGTAATGATGGGGAAACAGTTATACATGACTGGACTACAGATGGATCTGAGAAATCTTTTTCTATTGATGTTGGAGAATATATATTTAGAGAAATAAAAGCACCTCAGGGATATGACAAAGTTTCAGATGTGCAATTCTCGGTGGAGAAAGATAGTAAGATTACATTAAAAACTCAATTAGACTATGTGAAAATTGAGGGAAATAAACTAATAGTTACTGACAATGTAGAGGTACCAAAAGTTACAAGAAGTGTTGAAAAAAAGTGGAGAGATAAAGGGTTTGAACATGAGAGACCGAGTTCTGTCAGCATTCAGTTATATGCGGATGATAAACCATATAGGGATCCTGTAACCTTAAATGATGCTAATTCTTGGAAACATGATTGGAATGATTTGCCTAAGGTAAGCGAAAGCGGACAGGAGATAAAATACACAGTACAAGAAGTAGAGATACCTGGAAAAGAGATTGGTATTGATTATATCCCTAGTTATGAAAATAAAGGTGATACATTTACTGTTACGAATATTAAAGGTTTGGAAATGGTAATTAGTAAAGAAGTCATTGGGAATGGGGGAGATAAGTCAAAAGAATTTACTTTTGAAATCGAGTTGAATTTTATGGGCGTTTTGACACATAAAGACCAAATAAAATACGAAGGAAGTGTATTAAATGGATATGAGAATGAAGTAGAAGCACCTAAAGATGGAACACTCAACTTTGATCCAGTAACAATGAAAGCAAGAATTAAATTGAAACATGGACAGCAGGTTACGTTAAAAAACATTTTATATACACCTAACTTGATGTATACCGTTAAAGAACTGGAGGGAAATCAAGATGGTTATAAGACAACTTATAATGACGCAGATACACCTGCAACAGGAGAGTGTATTGATCATATAGTAGTTCGTGTAAAAAACACTAAAGAAGGTACGCCGCCTCCAACAGGAATTGTTGAAAATCATAAAGGTACAGGTGTATTAATAGGTATGTCCATGCTGGGATTACTGCTAGTGATAATAGGATATATATCACGCCTGCGCAAAGGTATAAAACAATGAACAAGAAAGATTCGATAAAATCTGATATGTTGTTTCTTTTAATAAAAATAGGTATTTTAGCAATCTTGTTAGGTGTTACATTCGGATTTATTTTCGGAATCAGTCGTTGCAATGATAATTCTATGAGTCCGGCATTTAAAGATGGAGATTTGGCATTCTATTATAGGATGCAAAAAGAATATAACATTGCGGATGTCGTAGTTATTGAAAAAGATAATGAACTACAGATAAGACGAATTATTGCAAAAGCCGGAGATAAGGTGGAAATTACCGAAGAAGGTTTGAAAATCAATGGATATTTACAAAAGGAAACAAACATATATGAAGAAACACTACCTTATGTAGAGGGTATTTCCTTTCCAATAGAGGTTCCTGAAAACGAATATTTTGTGCTAGGCGACAGTCGAAGCAATGCGAAAGACAGTCGAATATATGGAACTGTAAAAAAAGAAGAAATTAAAGGCGGAGTGATGACCTTAATTCGCAGGAGAGGATTATAACATGGTATGAGCGCGAAAAGCAGCGTTTATATAAGAGAAGACAAACAAAGATAAGGAAAAGGAGTTTTAAGATGATGAACAAAAAGGGATTAGGAACATTATTATTGACAGGAGCATTATTAGTAAGTGCAAATACTTCTGTATTTGCAGCGCAAGTGCCGACAGTTGGAACCGGAACAGAAGATAATGGAGCAACAGTATCTGTAACAAAGAATTTTGAATTTGCAGAGGGTATTTCAACACCACAAGTGACCTTTAATTTTTCGGTGACAAAAGTAACGCAAGATGCCCCGGACGCAACGATCACTGGTATTGCATATACAAAAGACGAAGCGGCAGGTGATGTTAAAGGTGGAAAATATACGATATCAAAGGATTCACAAATTGCTTTTGGAACATTTCCGCATGCAGGAATGTATGAATATAAGGTGACAGAAACCAATGAAGGCGTAGAAGGCATCACATATTCTACAACGGAATATACACTTCGTGTTTATGTTGCCAATAAGGCGGATGGCTCAACATACATTAAAACGATCACAGCAGAAGATAATCATACCAAGAAAGACAAGGTGTTATTTACCAATACATATGTGAAAAATGGAGGAAGTGAGACTCCAGATAGCGGAAGCAAAGCGTTGAAGATTGAAAAACAGACAACAGGTGACCTGGCAGATAAAACAAAGAAATTTACGTTTAAGTTAACATTAACAAAAGCGGCAACTGCAAATGAAACTACAGTTACAGGAAAGATTGGTACAAGAGAAGTTGAATTCACATATGGACAGGAAAGAGAATTTGAACTTTCTGATAAAGAAGCGTTGGTATTTGAAAATCTTCCTGCTGGAACCAGATATGTAGTAACAGAAGTTGGAGTTAAGGACGGATATGTGCCAACAGTAAATGTAATTGAAAACGGTGTGGAAAATCCAGAGAAAAAAGGTAATGACAATGATGATTTAACTTCTGTAAAAGATGGTGAACGGTCTAATCTTGTTGGAGAAAAAGAAAATAAAGTTGTATTCGTAAATGATTTTAGCGATGATAATGTACCGATTACAGGTATTATTGAAAACAATATGCCATTTATTCTTTTAATTGGTGTAGGTGTTTCTGCATTTGGTGTATTAGCAGCTGCTAAAAAAAGAAAAAAATCTGAAGCATAGTGAGTGCTAAAAAGAAAATAATTCAAATATTAGATCAAATTGTAAATTGGCTGATTGTATTGTGCTTTCTTCCTATTTTATTATATGGAGTATATGCAATGTGGGACAGTTATCAAATGAATCAGCAGGCGGATGCTTCCATTTATGAAACATATAAACCGACCGCAAAGGATAGTTTATCCTTTGCGGAACTTCAAAAAATCAATCCGGATGTATTCGGGTGGTTGACTGTAGATAAAACACATATCGATTATCCATTAGTTCAAGCAGAAGATAATGCAAAGTATGTGAATACGGATGTTAAGGGACAGTTTTCTCTTGCTGGAAGTATTTTTCTTGACTGCAATAATAAGAAAGATTTTTCGGATATAAACAATATCATCTATGGTCATCATATGGCAAAGGACGCAATGTTTGGTGAATTGGAATATTTTGAAGAACCGAAATATTTTGAAGAACATTCTTATGGTAAATTATATTACGATGGAGAATGGCACAAAGTTGAATTTTTTGCTTTTGTGCATGCTGATGCATATGATAATGTTTTATACAATACAAGCCTGAATAACAGGTTAGAATATTTGGATTATGTCAAAGAACACGCAAAATATTTGAAGAAAACATCTTTTGATGATAATGAAAGATATGTAACGCTATCTACTTGT
>OFMF01001936.1_pt1 | contig 14277 bp, 14 predicted proteins | sample 1541771 | NCBI WGS metagenome assembly OFMF01 (sample SAMN04209235, study PRJEB22552) | human gut metagenome | biome: gut; material: feces | host: Homo sapiens | place: USA: Oklahoma
TTTTGTTTGAGGTAAAATAAAAATCGTCAAAGCCAGTAAAATCAATAGATTTAGGCTTGACAGAATAGGAAGAAAAGAATATTGTAAGTGTAATACAAAATGTAAAGAATTATAATGAGTTAAAAAAAATTCCCAACATTGTGTTTTATGATGGGGAACAAGTAGTAGAAACTGTAAAAAATGAATTAATGGAAATCAAGGAGTTGCAGGAAATTAAAAACGTTGACTATTCTAAAGTACCTAAAAATAGTTATGGGTGTATAGGGTTAGAAACTTCTAGAGGCTGCAGATTTAGATGCGTTTTTTGTTCTGTTTTGTACAAACATATATGGAGAGGATTGACGGAGCAATATGTTGTAAATAATATTATGTCTCAAGTAGAAACTATAAAAGAAAAAACAAAAAGTAATTATGCGAAAATATACTTTGTCGATGACTGTTTTACGGCAGATGTTAAAAGAGCTAAGAATATTTTGAATTTACTTTCAAAAAAGAGTTTGGATCTAAGAATATCATTTGAGGCTAGGGTAACTGATTTAATGCAGGTTGGATTTTTGGAAAATATTCCCGAGAAAATTATAGATAATATTCAAATTGGTGTAGAAGCTGGTTACAATGAAGGGCTTAAAAAAGTTAGAAAAGGGATTACTATAGCACAGTTAGAGGAATGTGCGGAACATTTATATGAGTTGGATCTACAAGACAAAGCTTTTTTTTCTTTTATTATAGGATTTCCTTGGGAAACAATTACGGAAATAAAAAGTACAATTTCTACAGCAGCCTATTTATATGATAATTTTAAAATTTTAGCAAATATTAATTGGTTGTGGTTAATGCCTTCTGACTTGTGGGATGAAAGACAAAACTATGGAATAGAGGTTAACGAAAGTATATTTGATGATCCATTATGGTTTATTAATAGAGAATATTTTATGGAAACACATCCTAATATTGAAATAAAGGATATTAGAGCTGTTGAAGAATTGATAAAATATTATGCAAATAAAGGGATACGATTAGCATATACTGGAGTATTGTTTGATTTAGAGTAATATTCAAATGATTTTTTAATAGAGATTTAATCTATACTTCTTATGAGTTGTAGTTGAGGTTATATAATAGGGACAAGAAAATATTTTATAATGTGCGAAAAGTTGGGGAAGTCTAAAACGAGAAGAGTATAAGAGAAATGTTGGCAACTTTCCAGAGCTTGTTTGATAACTTTTGGTGAAAATTCAGTCAGTTAAGGCTTTGGGTTTTTCAGGGTGAATAACCCGTTGTTTCCACCTGCATAGCAGATGCCTGAAACAGGATAAAGCCCATACTCTCCTTAATTACGCTTGCACCTAAAATGATAGATGCAAGCGTTTTACTTTATTTTAGTTTGAGACGTAGGTGCTTAATTTTGAGTAACTTCCAATTTTATCCTTTTATCGTTCATAATGATAGAAAATAGTTTTTTACTCCATCTTGATGTTAAATATTCTGTTTAATAATCCGAGTGATAATTCCAACTGCAACATTCCGTTCTTCATCAATATGTGTCACAACAAAGGACACCTTATCTTTCTTTCCAACGGTGCGGCTGTCGTAGCAACTATGAGCAATGGCGTTGACGCCCAATTCTAACCGGACAAAAACAGTTCCTTTGTGGATGTCTTCCACCGTTCCGGCATATTTTCCCTGTACCCGACAATTTTTCAGATTTTCTTTGCTGGTGTTGCCTTCCACGCTTTTTACATCTGCATGGATGGAGAGCGTTTCAGGGGAATCTCCATCTACGTTCAGAATACGTACCAAAATGTGTTCCCCTACCTGGAATCGCTCCCTGGCATCACCCAGCCAGTCAAAAGACAGATCTCTTGCAAGGATGGAAGTTTCTACACCAAAGATTTCTGCCCGGACTACTTTTTCAGCAACGGCAATGACCCTGGCCTGTACAATACGGTCTTCATGGATTTTAGTCTGCCCGGAAGAGTCCTGATCAAAATAGAAAATCTGACGTTTTTTCAGCATAGCATCTTTCCGGCTGGCAACGATGCTTCTGGATTTGGTATCCAGACCTTTGATAATGAAATCAATTTCGCAGCCAAGCATATTATTCAGAACCTTATTCTGGCGGAGGGAAATGTCACCGTAGTCATGGGCTTCATCTTGGACCAGATTGATCATCATTTCCGAGATAGGGATGACAGCCCGGTAATCCTTATAGTAAATAATTGCTATTAAGCTGCCGGCTTCGGTCTTTTCAATACCTCCCAGAATACCAGTGAGAATTTTCCGGGTACGATAGGCATTTTGGATGTCATGCCAGATTAAATCCGCTTTTGATTGAGCAGTTTCTAATATGGTGTCAGAATCAAGGGTTAAAATAGGTGCATTGAGGTTCATAGTTTCGTTTGCCATAAATGTTATCTCCTTTCAAAATGTGTTATGACATGATGGAATCTTTATCTAAAGGAACCATGCTAGAGTCAGGGGAATCTTCTATAAAATTTTCCTGATGGAAATCCTCCATGAAATCATCTGGAGTAGGTTCCTGATAAACAGGTTCGGACGTAAAATCTGGTTTCTGTTTTGCTATTGGTGCAGAAGATGAACGGCGTTTCCTTTTGGATGATCCGGATGAGGGCTGTGGTTGATAATCTGTTTCTTCCAAGGAACCATTTTTGCGCCATTCAGGTATGTGTTCCGATGCCTTTCTTGGTGTCAGCTTTTGGGCATCTGGATGCAGGGTATAATCGTATTTTTCTACTTTTAGGACTTTTTGCCCACGTAGGATAACCAAAGCAGTATCAAGCGGGAGCCGCAAGATTTCATCTGGGGTTAAGAGTTTTCGTTTGCCGATAGATTTTGTCTGCCGGTATTCCGGTGTATAGTCGGATACCCGCCAGCTATTGAGCTGCTTGGCTTCGCTGCTTACCCCTACGGTTACATCGCCGCTGCGGTTACTGATAAAGGTAGCAGTAACTTCATCTGTGCAGCCCAAAAAGAGCTGGGTGTCACAGTTGCCGATAATTTCCTGCCATTGGTTATATGGATAGCGGTTCTGCATCTGGGGTAAATTCTGAAAGATGCAGGAAATGCTGAGATTCCGGCTTCGGATTACACTGATCTTCTTATTCAATTCCAGGATAGCTCCGGTGTTAGCAAGCTCATCAGCCAGTATATGTACAGCAACAGGAAGTTTTCCTTCTTCTCCATATTTATCTGCATAACGGACCAGTTTGATGAAGATGAAGGTCATAAACAGGGAAGATAAAAAATCGAAGGTGCTGTCCTGGTCTGAGGTAATGCAAAAGTAAGCACATTTCTGTTTCCCTGGAAGTGTCAGATCAATCTCATCATAAGAGGTAATCTGCCGAATGAGTTTATTCTGAAATACCTGAAGTCTGGCACCCAATCCGATAATAACTCCGCTTCGCACGGTATCACTGGCTTGTTTGTAGATGCAGTAAGGAACTTTTGCTGGATGGGACACTGGGAGCAGATCAAAAAGACTGTTCAGCTCCTTTTCGGAACTCATGGTCAGCAGCTTATAAACCTGTCCGATATTTCTGGCTTCCGGCGGAAATCCCTGATCCACATAGAGAACCAGGGCTTTTAGCAGGTTCATCTCCGCATTATCCCAGAAATGATCTCCTTTCCCGGAACCTGTATTCTGGATGATGACATCTGCAAATACCTGAGCCATCGTTTCTTGTCCATTGATTTCACCCAGACAATTCCAACTATCTGAGTTTTCCGGATTGACCAGATTAAATGCTTTTACTACATAGCCCTCGTTTTCCAGATAAGCAGACATGCTTTCATAGAGTTCGCTTTTGGGATCGGTAATGATTAAACTTTCCCCGGAAGCGTTGTTGCCTTCCTGCCCTCTGGCGACACACTGGAAAATCATATTCCTGGCAAATGCCCTGGATTTCATGGAACCGCTGGCACCATACACGGCGATATTTTTATTCATTCGTGTTTGATATGGAAGACATACGGCTTTGCCATTCAATTTTCCTAAAATGGTTCCTTTATTTTTCTTTACATCTCCGGTCAGTTCCAAAACTTTCATCATTTCATCTGGAGTCATGAATCCGGATGTACCGTAGGTTCCTTTTGTAGAGTAATTTAAGTTCCGGTCATGGTCACTAATCTCCCCGTTTCTGTCATATCCCATACGCATAAGTAAAAAAGTAAGAAGCCCAAAGAGAATCAGGCAAAGAAAAATCCCATACAAATTGTATGGGAAATCGGTAAGGGCAGTATGAAAGCAGACTAATGGGTGTAAAGAAGCTGCTTGCGGATAGGTTCCGTTGCCGGCAAAGTTTCCGGCAGAAGTCCATTCCTGATAGTTTTTAATAAATTGTGCTGCGTATCCTCCGGCATACAGAGTGCAGACGCTTATGGGAAGCAAAAACAGGAACTTCCACCATTTACGGTTCATTGAAAAACCTCCTTTTAAACTTTTGAAAATCAATGCTGGAGAAGTGTATATCTGCAGTCAGGTATTTTTTCAGGCAGGGAAGCTGAAAGTCAAAGCAAATCAGGTTCCCGGATAGCCCATATACATTTAATCCAGTATTGAAGCGGTTGATACGCTGCATGTCAAAATCATACGCAAGCAAAATAGGCTTTTCCTGGCTGTCTATTCCATCATGTTCAATTGGCAGATCCTCATGCTGGGGAAAACAGTCGGACAGTAGTAGCTGATTGAGCTGCATCATACGCTGGGGTTGTACCAATAAACGGAGCAGGTATTCTCCGTAGCTGTTATTGGGCAGGAAATAGAAGTGTTCATACGCAGTATCCAGCATGAACAGTGTTTTTTTGTATCCCCCGGTACTGGTAAGGAGACGGAAAGCCATATCCATATCACTGCCGGTCATGATGGCATAAACGGTAGGCGGGCCATGGTAAGGAAGTCCTTGAAGATAGTGCTGCAAAAAAGCATTGAGCCGGACTTCCGTTTTGTATTCCCATTTTAGAAGTGTATTTCCGGTATTATAAACAGCATAGACACAGTGAGGAGCCATCAGGATTCCTATACAACGGGAATTTTTGATTTTTGTAGTGGCTGCTCCGAGATTTTTTATTTCCCTGGAAGAGTAAAACAAAGGAAGGCTTCGAACAGGAAATGTAGCCGCTTCGCCGGATTCAGAGAAAAGCAGGGGCTTTTCATCTGGAAAGAATGGGATTCCGGCATGAGAAAGCGTCAAATAGGTTTCTGCTTTTTGATGAAGTCGCAGCCGTCTTGGTAATTCGCTACGTATGAGGTTGGTTTCTGCATTTCCGGTTAAATAGTTTTGGAAACGACAGGAATTTTGCGAAAGCAGCAGTTCTTTTGCCCGTTTGGTAAGGCGATAACCTCGTAGGCCATCTTTATAGTGTGTTCTTATAAGCTTACTCTGCTTTAAATCTGTAACCACCTTCTCTGCATAGGAATCACTCTCAATCAATCTGTTAAGCTGTCCGGAAGGGAATTCCCCACATAGTCCAACCATTTCCAAAAGCTGATATTTTATAGAATCGGTTTTTATCAAATAAGCATCACCTCAGTTCGATTTTTACCTATGACAGCCTATACTTGGGTAAAGTAAGGGCGGTATTAAGCATAAAAAATGCAAAGAATATGGCTTCTTTGCAGAAAAATTACCTATATCGGAAAAAGAAAGAAAAATATCAGGAAATTTCCGATATGGTTTTGATAGACGATTTTCTATTTTTCAGCCAGCCAGGAAAGCTTTCCGGTTCCATTACAAAGATAACGGTGTGGTCGTAATTACCCAGTTCTGTAGTGTGATAGGAGTCGCATAAGAGTCCCGTATCATCAACCAGAACATAGGAAGCGATAGTATCTAAAATCTGTTTAAACTCCAAATTATCGTAATCACGTATCCGTTGTAAAGAAAGGCTCTGGTCATAAATTTGACTGAAACAGACCACACATCTTTTATGTAACGGAATAGAATGTTCTGTCACATAAGTCTGCAAGGCAAGGTTTAATGGCTCATGTAGAAAAGCGGTGTTGGTTCGCAATTTACGTTTGGGCAGTAGCCCTGGCATGGTAATGGAAAGAACACTATTTGAAAAAGAGATTTTGATTCCCTGCACAGCCGCAGCCTGTTTCAGATAGTCTTTCTTTCCAGTATCAGTTGTGGTATATACCAGATTTCTGAGCTGGCAGGCAATCCTTTCAGAACGTAGGGCAGCACTGATACTCAGCTCTTCGTATTTATCTGCATACGCTTGAATATCTGTTGTTTTCAATGCAAAAATAGTGTTGTGAAGTTTCTGGACTTCATCATCAATGCTCTGTAAACGGTTAAAAACAGTTTTGGTGTTCATACATACCTCATTTCTTTGCATAATAGCTGACAGATCCGGTAGAGGAGTCTACAAGGCAAAAGGCAATCACACCTGTGATATGAATTTTTGAAGCCTGTTCTTCCGATTCTAATACAACCAGCCGTTTCGCATCGCTTGTTGTCTGGCTTTCCATGACATGATTGATAAGATATTCCTGCTCCTGGGGGACATAGAGGACTTCATACCACTCATCTTTAGAGAAAAAGTTCAATTTCACAGGAAATTCACCGTCAGTATGGTACACAATGGCGTTTTTGAAGTCCAAAAGCACCCAAAAAGATGCAATCATTCCATAATCAGGATTGTTTGCAGATTCCTGGCTGTCGCAGAGAAGCCCGTTCTCCTTATCATAGATAATGCGTTTTTGTTTTACCAGACTGGTGATCAGAGACTTGATAGACTCTCTGTTTTTGGAAAAGAGCCGTAAGATCTGTTCATATTGCAGCGAATGGTAAGTTGTAATGAACCGGAGCAGTTGGGCACCTTCCCCTTGATAGATTTCATTTCTTGTTTTCATGGTAATCTCCCTTCATTATATAATAGGAAGTTTTACTTACACTGTACGCACACAATACGTTTTTATTTTAGGGAAAGTACGCTGTACGTACTGTGTAAGTATTGGCTACTGTCAGCGAAAGGTTTACGGGTACAAAAAAAGCACCGATAAAGGTGCTGGTAAAAATAGGAATACTATAAGCAATATCAATTGTAACATGGGTAAAATTACCCTTCAATCGCAGAAGTGTGCCAAATTGGGACATGGATATGCCACGATTAAAAGAAGAGAAATCCAACTAGAAAAGAAAAATGTCAAATTAGACAAGAAAAATTGTAATTATTGAAAGAAGAGGTATTATAAAAAACGGAAATTAAATAACACAACCTCAAAAGCTTGTTTGTGTGAGGAATGTTACGTTTAATTTTAAGTATTGTATTTGAACAGTGCCCAAGAGACTAAAAAGATAAACTGAACAGATTAGAAGTTAGATGCAGAATATAATTATTATGATAGTTTTACCTATTAGGTAATAGCTATAAAATCTTTAAAACTTTATTTTATCCCATGTTTAAGATTAGTAAAGGAGGCGATTAAAATGGGAAACGATATTGTGATGAATGAGGTAGATGTTAATGGAGGAGCAACACCTAGATTTATTATAGGTGGCGGAATCTGCGGTGGAATTTGTCCAGGCGGAGGTTGCGTTGGAGATGTTGGTGGTGGAGGTGTCAGTGGAGCAGGCTGTGGCGTAGGCTGCGCTGGTGCTGGTTGTGTTGGCGGAGGTGTCGGTGGTGGCTGTGCTGGCGGAACCGGTGGCGGAGCTTGTGGTGGTGCTTGTGCCGGTGGAGCTTGCGGAGGCGTATGTTAAGAGAAAAGAGGCGTTTGGTGTGATTGAAATGCAAGAATATACGGTAGATTTACAGATAGAAGATACCAAACAAGAAGCTAGAGAAGGCTTTTTATGTGGTTTAGCCTGTACAAACGGAGCTGTTTGTGGAGTTGGTTGTGCTCATGGCGTAGGCTCTATTTGTGGAACAGGTTGTGATTAATAACCTGAAAAGGATGCCTTAAAGGTCTTTTAGTGTTTCATTTTAGGCTATATCAGATAGGTTGCTGGGTTTAAGGGCAATAGTCGATAGAGATTTAGAAACTAGGACTTTTGAGACATCCTATTTTTATTAAATTTATTAGAAAGAAAGGAAAGAAAGATGAATAAAGTACATTTTGTAGAATATGATGAAGGAGAGCTTGCATATTTTCCTTATACAAAAAGATTTTTTAAAATTAATGATAAAGCAAAAAACTTGATTAATTGTATTGTGGATGGACAGAGGAAGGAAGAAACAAAAGAATTATTTCACCTTTCGGATGAAGAATACGATAAATATTATGACAATATTCATACAAGGAAGATTCCAAAATATGATGGGGGAAATAATAATGAAGCACAGACTATTAAGAAACAAAAAATTTTGCCTAGATTAGTGATTCATCTTTCTAATACGTGCAATTTACGATGTGTTTATTGTTATGCAAATGGCGGAGTTTATAAATCTAATGAGGGATTATTGACTTCTAAAACATTAGATAAAATACTCGATGTTTTTTATCGTAGATTTGATGTTATATCTTCAGTTCAGTTTTTTGGAGGAGAACCTTTTTTAAATATTCCTATTTTAGAAGAGGCCTGCAGAAAAATTAGAAAAATTGATATGGAGCGAGGATATTCTACATTGTTTGGTGTAGTAACTAATGGAACGATATTGAATCAGCATATTATTGAGTTAATAAAAAAATATGATTTAAATGTAACAATTAGTTATGATGGATTTCCTTCGGTTAATAATATATCTAGAATTGATGCCAATGGAAATGGTACATCAGAAATTATATTACGAAATGCTAAGATAATGAAGAAAGAAACTCAAGAACCTAGTACAATCGAGGTGACATATAATCAGTATCATGTAGATCAGAATGTAACTCCAATAGATGTTGTAAAGCACATAAATAAAGAATTACCAAATACTGCGATTCATTTAATACCAGCCGGTGGGAGTGAATCTGATGATTTTGTGGTAAAAGATTTGGGTATATTTGCTAAATCAGTAGATGATATGTTTGAAGCGATAAAAGAAACAAATGAAACAGAGGGAGCTATACAAATTCCAAGTTATTCATTGATTGAACGGTTATTAAATGGATTATCTGATAAAAGTTATTATGGAAGCAGTGTAATATGCAATGCTGGATTGGGAACTATTTCTGTTTCTATTAAGGGGGATGTATATCCGTGTTTTATGTTTACAGATGATGAAGAAATGTGTTTGGGAAATATTTTCGACGACAAATTATTTGATTCTGATAAATATAAAAAACTTACAGATAAGCTTAACAACTTCAGTGTAAAAGATAATAATAGCGAGTGTCAAAATTGTTTTATTAATACTTTATGTAACGGATGTCTTGGCTTAAATAGTTGCCGAACTGGAAGCCCATTTAAATTGTCAGAGGAGTTATGTCAAATGTTTAGAGATATGACAGATAGAGTTTTAGTTGATTACGTGAAATATTCGGAAGATGTTTCGAAGCCAGATGGTATAAGCGAGATGGTATAAATATGTTTGAGGGCTTTGTATATTTTATAAAAATTTGCTGGGGATATAATAAAAAATATATCATATATCAGATAATAAAACAAATTTTAAATGCTACATTGGCATTAATAGCTTTAGTTATACCTAAATATATACTGGATTTAGTTTTCAGTAGGGCAGTTGAAAAAGAGACACTTATATTATTAGTAATTTATACGTTGATAGTGCTACTGGGCAGTATCTTGCTAAGTATATTAGACAGAAAAATTCTTATTAATCGTATGTATGTGTTTAGGGATTTTCAATTGTTTTTAAGTAAAAAGATTGCCAATGTTAAATATGAATATACTGAGAGTAAAGAGTTTTTGGATTTAAAGACAAAAGCCGAAAAATACCTATATGGGAATGGAAGTGGTTTTGGATCAATTCTTGAGAGTTCTTTTGATATTTTTGGGAAGCTTATAACTCTTTTGGGAGTAATTGGGATTATATCTAGACTAAGCGTAGTTTTAATATTAGTAGTGTTTTTTTTAGTATTGATTAATTCTGGATATAATATTAAAACACAAAAGAAGAATATTTCGGTAAATTTGGAAAAGTCAGCTATTGAAAGACGCAATTCATATTTCTCAAATATTTTTCAGGATTTTAATTATGGAAAAGAGATCAGAACATATAAAATATCAAGCTGGTTATTGCGAAAATATAAAGAAGAACTGAATACATTGCAAAACTTTTATAAACAGATGGCTGATAATAATATGAGGTTAAATACTGTAACAGCAGTAACAGCAGCTATACAGCAAATAGCCACTTATTTATACATCATAAATCAAGCTATTCTTAAAAAAATAACAATTGGCGATTTCTCAATGTATTTGTCTTCAATTACAACATTTGTTTCAGGTTTGAAAGATATTATTTATAAGATTTCCGATTTGCAACAATATACAATTTATTTTAAAGCATATCGGGAATATATCAATTTACCTGAAATAGAAGAAAATAAATTTGAAATGTTTAATAAGTCGAATAAGCTAGAGTTTGAATTTAGGGATGTTAGTTTTAAATATAATGGTCAAAAGTGTAATGCATTATCTAATATTAATTTTAGATTTTCAAAAGGAGAAAAAATTTCTATAGTTGGCCTTAATGGTGCAGGAAAATCCACTCTTATAAAGTTACTGTTAAGACTATATGTTCCTACGGAAGGAACGATATATTTGAATGGAATTGATATACAGAAAATTCCTTACGGTGATTATATGGATTTGTTTGCTACTGTATTTCAAGACTTTAAATTATTTTCATTATCTATATTGGATAATATAAAATATAACGAACCATACGATAAAGAGAGACTTAAACAGCTTTTAAAAGAAGTGCAATTAGATGATAAGATTGAGCGATTAGATAAGAAATTAGATACTATGATGTATAGAGATTTTGATAAAAATGGCTATACACCATCAGGTGGTGAAGCACAAAAACTTGCTATGATAAGAGCCTTATATCGGAACTCGGAAATAATAATTTTGGACGAACCTACTGCAGCATTAGATCCTAAAGCAGAATATGAGCTCTATAGCATGTTTGATAAGTTATTTTGTGGTAAAACCTGTATATATATTTCACATCGTTTGGCATGTACGAAGTTGACCGATAGAATTTTAGTATTTGAAAATGCAAAACTTATAGAGGACGGTACACATCAAGAATTGCTGAATTTACATGGGAAGTATTTTGAATTATTTAACATGCAAGCACAGTTCTATCAATAATATCATGGGAGGAGGAAGGACGTATTTATAAATTTGTAGAAATCAAAAATACATTAATTTTGTCCCGGAAAGTCCAGTCAGGTTTCCTTTATGATCAAGTAAAAGAAACTATAGAAAGTGAGGCAAATCATGGCTGGCGTTTAACTCAAGTTATAATACCCAATAAAGGAAAGCATAGCATATCTGGTAAAAAGCGTCTTAGATTAGGCGCCTTTTTTCCATGGTGTTATCAATTAATTTTTGAAAAAGATGAAAAGGAAAATGTGCTGTATGAATATAAATTTTACAGAGTACCTTTAGAAACTAAAGCACAGAGTTCTAATGTGGATTGTAAAGACGATTTCTATATGGTGAAAGATTTTCTTCTTTCTATGACGGACAACGATTGGAAGTTTAAGCAAATTGTTATCCCATTTGATGAAAAGAAAGGAATCTATTGTACTCTTGGATATGAAGTGATTCTTGAAAGGAAAAAATAATATTGCCTCAATCACATTCGGAGAATTTTACCGCAGTGTAGTACAATATATTTGGTAACTTATGGATAAAAGAATGAGGGTATAGATATACAGTATTTTGAGGTGTAGAAATTATAATTAGTGGATAGCTCATTTGAGAAATGAAAATATTGGCTATATCAAATAGATTTTACAAAGGAGAAATACATGGAGAGAGTTTTAATAATATCTTATGCTATCAGCATGATACTTACGGTGGGCTTTATTTATTGTGTTTATAGGGAAAAATACTGGGTTGTTGAATTTGTAAATAGAATCAAGAAGCCGATACAGCAACTTGTTTATGTTTTTCTTATGCTCATATCATCGTATGCATATATTTGCATTTCGTTACTCATAGAGGCTAACTTTAACGCTGTGATATGTGCAGTGCTATTACTTCTTTTGATTTGGGCTATGGACTATCTGTTTTCTTTATGTTTTAAAAAAAGTGATTTGGGGATAAGTGAAAAAAAACGCTATATTTTTATGGCGTATGTGGGTGCCTGCATATCGGGATTTATTATTGCAAGTCGTGATGCTTCGAAATTGGCTTTAGAAATTCCAAATATAACAATTAGCGTTTTGATCGGAGCTTATGTACCTTTTACATTATTATTAGAGGATGGGAAAAAAGGGAAAGTAGAATTGCAAAGTATGAAAGAAGAATGGGAGGAAAAGTATAAGAAGACATTTCGTGAACGTAAGGTCAAAGACATTCTTTCTGCTCTACTATTTGCGATGGTATATGGCGTTTTACTGGTAGGGGCGTTATCTCCTGCTCAAAATATCATCAATGATATTGCTTCAGGGATAGGAATGGGGATGGCTACAGTGGTTGTTGCCTTTGTAGGGTTGGTTGAAGTGAAAAACAGGTTAACGAAAAGGAGGAATAAAAGAGAAGACGCAGATCAAGAGAAATCCGATACAGAGTAGAAGGGGCAAGACAGCAAGGAGTATTTAGCCGGAATTATTTCAAATGTACCTCACAAGATTGGATGTTGATGCGATATAAATGATATGATATACTGAAGTCCATATTATTAGATTTGTGGAGAAATAGGGATATCCAGGAGAAAAACTATAAAATTAAATTTTGCAGAAAGAAGGCATTTTTATGAAACTTGTAGGAAGCAGAAAATTAACATGGGGAATTTGCAGTATTGGTGTTTTATTAGCAATAGTAAGTGTGTTTTTCTTACCTCAGATTATTCCTGTTCATTTTGCAAATGGGATAGCAGATGATTTTGGAAATAAGGTAGAGATTTTTTTATTTCCTATTTTGCTACTCATAATTACACTTTTGACTGGGAAAGAAAACATTAAATATTTCCTGACACATTCAAAAACATTTTTGACAGATATACAGTATAATTTGATGATAGATGGTGTTCTCGGAATTATTTTGATTGCAGAAATTTATGTTATTTATGTTTCATTTGTGTAAGTGTTTCAACAAAAAATTCCAGTTTCTATAAAGAGCAAAGGAGAATGGTCATGATTGATATGCAGAATCAAGAGAAAATTCCGATCTTAGAGGATTTTGCGGCATATATTAGAAATCCGGTATTTATGCAATTTTGCTCCGAGATTAAAAAGAAGTACAGGTGCAATGAGAAAATAGAATTTAGCCGTTGTAGTTGGGAACGTGGTTGGAATGTAAAATTTAAAAAGTCTGGAAAAAGCCTGTGTACCGTATATCCCAGGGAAGGATATTTTACGGTACTGGTTGTGGTTGGAGAAAAAGAAAAAGAAGCAGTTGAAGCTATTTTATGGGAATGTACTTCAGAATTAAGAGAACTTTACGAAAAAGCAAGATGGGGAAATGGACAAAAATGGCTTATGATTGATTTAGAAGATCAAGGAGAAATGTTTGCGGATGTACTTCAGCTTATTGAAATTCGTAGGGGATAATTAATTTTGGAGTGTGGAACAAGGAGTAAAGACGGAAGACTGCGAGGTAAATGATGAAGACGTATGAAAATAAAGAGGAACTAAAGGCAGAAATCAAGAGGGCTTACGACAAATATATTGCAGAGTTTGAGGATATCCCAGAATCCTTGAAGGACAAACGATGTATGGAGGTGAAGCGAACACCTGCAGAAAATCTTGCATATCAGGTTGGGTGGACCACATTAGTATTGAAATGGGAAAATGATGAACAGGCTGGACTTCCAGTGAAAACACCATCGGATGGTTTTAAGTGGAATCAATTGGGGGAATTGTATCAGTGGTTTACCAATACCTATGCCAATTTATCTCTAAAAGAACTAATGGGCATGCTGGATGATAATATACAGAAAATTTTTACAATGATTGATTCTATGACGGAAGAGGAGCTATTTTTACCACATAAAAGAAAGTGGGCAGATGAAGCTACCAAAACAGCAGTATGGGAAGTTTATAAGTTTATTCATGTAAATACAGTAGCCCCCTTTGGAACATTTCGGACAAAGATTAGGAAGTGGAAGAAGCTTTTACTTTGACAGTAAGCGCAAAATAATTCGACGGATTGTGTTGCCCTAAAAATGAATCCATAATAA
>OFMF01001949.1_pt1 | contig 14210 bp, 19 predicted proteins | sample 1541771 | NCBI WGS metagenome assembly OFMF01 (sample SAMN04209235, study PRJEB22552) | human gut metagenome | biome: gut; material: feces | host: Homo sapiens | place: USA: Oklahoma
ATATTCAAGTGACTTACTTTCCGAGTGTATTGAGGACAGCAAAGAAAAGGGGAAGGAAGGCCTATGTATTCTTGCGGCAGCAAGGAAAAAGCCATTTCTTGCCGATCCGAAGTTTCTAAAATATAAAGGATTTGAAGCTTGTGATGAGGCTGATAATGGAATCCAGCTATGGTATCTGCCATTTGAAAAGAAAACTGAGCCACCGGTGTTCAAGAAATGTGCAAAACACCCTCATATAAATGAGCGCGGCTATGTTCTTTATTATACAAACCAATGTCCTTTCAATGCAAAGTATGTACCAATCTTGGAAGAAACCGCTCAAAAGAATGGCATTCCATTCAAGGCTGTGAAGATCGAAAGTAGGAAGGATGCTCAGAATGTACCAACGCCGATCACGACTTATGCGCTATTTTGCGATGGGGAGTATGTTACGAATGAGCAGATGAATGATAAGAAATTTTTAAAGCTGGTGAGCAGATAGGAGAAAACAACATGGCATCAACAAAAGAATATCTAGACTTTGTTCTGGAACAATTATCAGGACTGGATGAGATCAGCAGTCGGGCAATGATGGGAGAATTCATTCTTTATTACCGTGGAAAGGTTTTTGGCGGAATATATGATGACAGACTTTTGGTAAAGCCGGTTCCGGTGGCGGTGAAAATGATGCCGGATGCTGAGATGGAACCGCCGTATGATGGTGCGAAAAAAATGATTCTGGTTGATGATGTGGATAATCGGCAGTTTCTGTGTGAATTGGTTGAGAGTATGTGGGAAGAATTGCCGAAGAAAGAGAAAAAGTGCAAGTAAGACTTGATAAAATCGAACGAATATTCTATATTAACAGCGGAGATTTTATACCCAAAAGCAGAAAATACGAATGTACAAATGGAGCTCAAACCCTTGCGGTTTGGGCTTTTTCTGATTTTGTAGAAAATCTGAGAACAACTATTTCTAAAAAGTTAATTATCATTTTGTAATGGAAATAGACAGAATTATTCACAAAACTGTTATGATCATTCCTATTGAAAGAAATGCTGGTGCATGATAAAATGACCGTATAGACGGAAATAAAATCTACAAATACGGATATGGCATAGCGGAGGAACACACATGATTATCAGTGAAAGAATTTTTTACATAATGGAGCAGAAGAACATGAGCCAGTTGGAACTGTCGAGAAGAACCGGGATTGCAACAAGCAACATCAGTGACTGGAAAAAGAAAAAGACGAATCCCAAAGCAGATTGTCTGTTATCCATATGTGACGCATTGGATATTACACCGGAACAGCTTTTAACGGGAAAAGGAATTGATCCGGAATATAAAGATACAGATATGGATTATGAAGTCACTAGGTCGGACATTAAGATATTGAAGCAGATTCACAGCCTTGGGGACGAACAGTATAAAAGATTGTTGGCATATATGAAGGCATTGAAGAAACTGGAAACAATGGAGAGTATTGTGGAGGAACAGAACTAGTAGTTAATACTAATAGGATGATAAGCCAGAATAGGGGGATGCAATGAAAAGTATTATGTTTAAGACAAAAATATTTCATGAGGGGAAAATGTATCTTCTTGTATCGGATGTTACAAAGTTGATGGAGATATCGGAGAAAGCATTTTGCAAGAAATATTCTGATAAGATTGTTGAGATCCCTGGTTGTAGGAAATGTATCGCAGAAACTGATTTTAATTTATTGATTTCAGATGACAAAGAACTTTTCAAGAAAATGGGTATGTTAGAAGTAACAAAGGTTGAAACACTGAGAAGTGAGATTGCGAGTATCATAAGCTTTCAGCCACTTAAATTCATGATGGCAAAAGAATATTTGAATATGATGAAGATAAAAACTGGATGCAAATCCGAGCAACAATATGTGGAGAAATATGAAATCCCGAAAGAATTTGATGAAGCATTACAGCGTTTTATGAATAGTCATCATGATAATAGTTACTATAAGTCAATGATTAACTATCTTAAGAATAAAGAATGTTTCGATTTAGATAAAATTCGGGAATTAGGATTGGATATTCAGTATTTGTCATCGATAACATCCGATGGATCCATGACTTTGGAAGTATTTGTAGTTGGAAAAGGAATATTTTATAGTGTTCTTGAAGATGATGAGGGTGAGCAATGGAACGAAATCCATATTGATGAGATGGGAAATATAAAGCTTCCTTACTTTTCTTATTATTCAGATCGAGTAGAAGAACGTATAATTAATCTCTCACATACTGAGGTGGATAGAGATTTTTCAAGATATAACACGGTAGAAAATATTCAGTGGTGCATACAAAACTTGAATATGAAGGGGATAGAAGATTATGAATTTGATGTTTTAGGTTATCATTCAGATGCTATAGACTTAAGAATTCATACAGATTTACTTGTAAAAATGATAGTCCCGGATGCAATTGATACTATTTTTACAGATCAGATTATTGATTTGGAGAAATTAGTCTGGATAACAGATGTAAGTGATATGAGAGTGTTTGCGTAGGATATATGAATTTAAACGTATCGAATCCCACCTGTTTAGAAGCTAAGCAGGATTGAATGTACTTATAATAATGTGGCTGCCATTTGCTACTTCACTAAAATAAACTATAGAAACAATGTCAGTGAAAGGAATATACATGGAAGAAGATAAAAAAGAAGAAATAGAAATTGTCAAAGTAACAGAGAAATTAATTAAGGTCAAAAATAACAGTGAGCGTTTCGCATCAGATTTTGCATTTAAACTTACCAAGGAAGAGGTTAACAACTTGAGGTCAAAAAATTTGACCTCAAGTTGGGGCGGTTCAAGATATTTGCCTAATGCTTTTACTGAACAAGGTATATACATGCTTATGACGATACTTAAAGGTGACCTTGCAGTTAAGCAGAGTATTGACCTCGTGAGAACATTCAAAAAAATGAAAGATTACATATTAGAAAACAGAGAATTGATAGGGCAGCGCAAACTACTTCAGCTAAGTATGGAGACTGCCAATAACAGAATTGAAATAAGCAAGATAAATTCAGATATGATATCCATTGAAAAGCAAATCTCCGATGTTGTGGAGGGATTGAAGGATGTTGTAACAAAATCTGAGCTTGCTGATATGATGAATAGCTTCATTTCAGATGATGATGAAAAGTGGCTCATGTATAATGCGAAGTTTAGTAGCGCTGATGAAGTATATGCGTCAATTTATAGACAGGCAAAGGTCTCGATATATGTCGTTGATAATTATATTGGATTAAGAACACTGGTTCATCTAAAGAATTCTCAGTCAGGAGTATCTATTATTCTTTTTAGTGACAATGTTGGAAATAATAAGCTTCATAATATAGAATTTACTGATTTCTGCAAAGAGTATCCCAATGTAAAAATTTCCATGCAGAAAACTGGTGGGATATTCCATGATCGATTTATAGTGTTGGATTATGGAATATCTAAATATGCCCCGGTGATTGCCGCACTGTTGAAAAATCCGACTTTGATTTTACCACGATAGAGGGGAGTACAGATATGATTTATTGTGAAAAAGTCTCAGAATTGTTTGGATTATCAGGTGATGAAATAGCGCAAAGAATGGAAAATTTCTATAATGATAATTCGGATGCGGAGAAAAAATCCTGGAGAGCTTCTTTACCTAAATTGATAGAAGTTATACAATCAGCAGGGTTGGGAAATCTGTATATTGCAACAGAGTATGAGCTGCCAGCAGGTGGAAGAATAGATGCAGCTCTTATTGGTGATGATGATAATGGAAAACATCGAGTTCTTGTGATTGAACTTAAACAGTGGAGTCGAGATGGAATAGAGTATTATGCAAACAAGGGATTTCCAGCAATAAAGGTAAACGCAACAAATCCATATCTCTCGCGACATCCAGTAAATCAAACTAAAGAGTACACAGATGCATTGATTGGAAATCATAGTAATGTTGTTAATGGACAGTTAAGTGTTTCTGGATGCCAGTATTTGCATGAGTTTGAACTTGGTGAAAAGAATTTTTTCATTCAGGATAGGTATTCAGATATTGATATTTCTATGATGTTTGTAAAGGGAGAGGAAAAAGTATTTGCTGATTATTTAAAGTCTGTTTTTTCTCCATTTACGGATAATGAATTGGCTAGAAACTTGTTTATTGAGGGGGATTATGTTACTACGGAAATGGATATGGAGATAATAAATAGAATTACTGAATCTCCTGATAATATACCATTATGGCACGACCAATCAAAAATACTTGATTATATCATGCCGTTACTTAAACAACAAGCAGAGGGTAAACTGAGAACAAAGCATATGATTGTTATTGCTGGTGCAGCCGGAACGGGAAAGACAATTGTTGGATTTCGGATTTTAGCGGAGTATTGGCGACTGCATCCTAACGCCAATAACAACTACAAGCGTAAGTACACATTGCCTAGGAGCCGTACAATCAAACAGGTACTTGATGGGTTATGCAATGACCAGGCAGGTATACGAGCAGTGTTTTTAGATTCTATTAGGGGAAAGTATGATTTATTGGTAATTGATGAGGCACACAGAATAACTAAATTTAATAATTCGATTAGTTCTGCTCAGATTGTAATTGTTCTTCAAGATGACAGGCAGCGGGTGAGAGGTAATGAAATTGGTACAAAGGATAATTTCAAAACTTTTGCGAGGAGAAATGGTTATACATTTACTGCATTTTCATTAGAGTATCAAAAGCGATCTGGATTAGGAAGCTATGTCGATAGATTAGATAGACTACTTTATGGGAAAGAATATCTAAATGATGTTGGATTAGGGATTGAAGTTACTGTGTGTGACAATATTCAGGATATGGAGTTATGGATGAACAATTGTCATAATACAACAACAAGTATAAAATATTATGCTTCTTATTGCTGGGAGTGGAAAAGTAAAAAGAAACCTACAGAAATAGATATTAAAATACCCAAAATTAATCCAGTATTTCAAAAGCAATGGAATCCGATGTATAATCAGTATGATTGGTATTTGGATTCAATTGATAAAGTTGGATGTATTTATACGGCACAGGGGTTGGGATTTGATTATGTTGGATTTATTTGGTGGGATGATCTTGTATGGAGAACAGATCATTGGGAGGGTCATATTGATAAGGTTACCCGATACGATGAGCAATTGAGGGATTCTATTACCAATAACACAAATGCTCAGGAGTTATTGTTGAACATTTATCGAGTAATGCTTACGAGAGAAAAAAAGGTTTGTGCATATGGTTTGAAGATGCAGAAACAAAAAAACATTTCAAAGAGGTGTGTCTGTTGGAGGAATAGCGATGGAAAGATTAGAAGAATTATCGGCACGAATAAAGAAATTTAATGAAGACAGGGATTGGGATCAGTTCCATACACCATCTAATTTGGCAAAGTCTATTTCGATTGAAGCAGGTGAATTGTTGGAATGTTTCCAATGGAATGATATTAATTATAATATGGATAATGTTCTTGAGGAACTTGCAGATGTAACAAATTATTGTCTGCAGATGGCGCAGGTTCTTGGTGTTGATATCATTGATGTAGTGAATAAGAAAATGGATATTACAGAAAAGAAATATCCTGTTGAAAAAGCCAAAGGAGTTTCGACAAAATACGATAAGTTATAAGGAGAGGTACGAATGGCAAAATACTCTATAGTAGAGTTGGCAGTCAGCAATGGTAATTTGGTTGGTGTTGACCAATTAAGCAATAATCAAAAGAGAGCATTAGAATTAAATAATGCTATTTATATATACAGAGGAACAAGGTCAAAGAAAGTATATATTGGTCAGACTATGCACTTTATTGAACGCCATAAGCAGCATTACAATGGAACGGAAGAAAAGTTTAGTACTGCTGATTTTAATAAAGTAATAGTAATCTTTTCGGTGTATTTTAATCGTTCTGCCATGGATGATGTGGAGAGCCAGCTGATCACATATTTTATGGCCGATAACTCAAAGAAGGCTGGAGCAGTATCATTTGACCATGATGATGTAATTAATAGAACTGGTGGTAACAGTGTAAATGAATATGTTGGCAGAGAAAATGTTGCTTCAGATGTGATTCTTCCGTTATGGGAGAAAGAGTTATGGTCAAGAGGCTGGGTGAGTTCATCTACACTTGAGGAATTAAGGACAAAAGAGTTGGTGAAATATAGTCCTATCAAGCAATTGACGCCTGAACAGGGACAACTGATAACAGAAATCATTCATAATCCGGACAGGAATTATGTGATCAACGGGGATGCAGGGACTGGAAAGACTGTATTATTAACACATCTTGTTGCCAGTATACTTAAAGAAAGACCGGAGGCAAAGGTAGGTGTTGTTGTACAGCCAAACTGGGAGAAGACAGGAGAAAATATCTTTAAAATATATGGAATGAATAGCAGATATCTTTCTGTTACTACTGCGACAAAGATCATTACCTGGAATGAAAGATATGATGTCATTATTGTAGATGAGGCGCATAAGCTTTCCAGAAAGTATGGAAAGCAGCATCCTTCATTTGGACAGGTATATAAAATTCCGGGCTTTGAGGATTGCAATTCTCATCTTGAAATACTTCAGAAGATGGGAAAGCAGATCATTCTCATGTATGATGTATTGCAGGCTATCAGACCTGCAAACATTACAAGAGAGATGTTTCAGCAGCTAACGGCCGGTTATGAGAAAAAGTTTTTACATACGCAGTTTAGAATTCAGGCACCGAAAGGAAAAAGTTATACTTCTGATGATTATGTAAATGGTATCAAGTATCTGCTTTATAAAGATACAGGGCTGCTTGCTTCTGACTTAACTAATTATAATCCGGATTTTAACAGAGATGTTTTCAGGGACAAATCCGAAGATGCTTATTTTGGATATTTTACAGGAAAACCTATGCATCAGCTGATTGATTGGATCGAGGAAGATAGAAACTTCCATGCGGAACATATTAACAGAGTACTGTCCGGAATGTTTTGTTGTGCTACGGCTGATAAATGGAGTAGTACACATGGCAAAGATCCATCAATCACACATTTCCATGAGGATGGCTTGAATAGAAGATGGAACTCTACGCAGGAGAACTGGATTAATATTGGCGATGAAGATGCCGAGGATCAGATAGGTTCGGTATTTGCTGTGCAGGGAATCGACTTAAATAAGGTTGGGGTTATGATAGGACCTGATATAAGAGTGAATGAAGATGGAAAACTTGAGGCAGTTCCAGATAACCATAATAATACAAATAATAAGTTTTCTGTTGAAGAAATGACAGATCCGATGAATCAATTTGAATTTACGCTATACATTTTAAATCAGTATTATGTCCTGTTAACACGGGGGATTGATGGAATTCGCCTTGGTTTTTGGGACGGAAACGATTCTTTTAGAAAGTATATGGAAGATACTTTGGATATAGGAGCATGAATAGTATGAGAATTTTATTAGGCACAACAAATCCTTCAAAAGTGAAACGATTTTCGGATCTGTTAAAAGGATATGATGTAGAGTTTGTTACTCTAAAGGATCTTGCGATTACAGATGAACCTGAAGAAAATGGAACAACACCGGAAGAAAATGCGATCGCAAAAGCAAAGTTTTATGGACAGCATTTTGAGGTTGTGATCTGCAATGATTCAGGACTCTATTTTGAAGAGCTGGCATTGGATGATGTGCGCCAGCCGGGATTAAATGTCAGAACTCCAATGCAGATGAGGCTAAGAAGACAGGCTCCTTTTATATGATCGGGAAAGCCTCGTCAAAAAGATTTGAAGGATGGCCGCTTGATTCGCTGTCAATGAATAAAGAAACCGGACAATATTTTGTTGATGGAAGTATGGAAGAGAGTAAAGAAAATATCATTAAAGATGAATATGAAAAAGAGATTGTAGATTTTTTGACGAAGTCTTTGCATATTGCATGAATTGACAAGTCCACCTATCCATGTATATAATACAAAAGATATAAATATCAGAAGAAAACAAATATCCTAAGAAAGGAGAGCAGACTATGCGCTGGAAAACAACGAATCTTCACCTGCAAAAAGGCAACAAATTAGCTGTTTACAGGGATAGTGCGCTCTTTTTCAGGTAAACAGTTTCTAAAATCAAGAATGTAAATATGAAAAAAACACTATCTCCTGTTCAAAAATATTGAAAAGATATTATTTTGAAAAGGAGATTTTTTTATGCGTAATTTTAATATAAAAAGACAGATCAATAAATTGTATACACTTACTACGGTAAGCTATTTTCGGATTGCGGGAGCATCGTGGGTGGCGCTTCTTGCACTCAGAGGGTTTTCATTGTTACAGATTGGAATACTGGAGAGTATTTTTCATATCGCAAGCAGTTGTTTTGAGATTCCATCAGGTGTTGTGGCAGATGTCTTTGGAAGGAAAAGGACGCTGGCTCTTTCGAAGCTGGTCAGTGTGCTGTCTTGTCTGGCTATGATTTTATCTGACAATTTTGGAACGGTGGCATTTGCGATTGCATTCAGCGCGCTCAGTTACAATCTGGAATCGGGAACCATAGAAGCTTTGGCGTATGACAGCTTAAAGTCGGTAAAGCAGGAAGAGAAATACAACCAATATGCTTCCACGGAAATGATGTTATATCGGATCACAAGTTCTACAGCAACACTTTGTGCAGGGTTTGCATTGTGGCTGGGATATAAAAAAGCATATGCGTTTGATATTTTCTTTGGGATGATCGCACTTGGAATCGTATGCAGTTTAAGAGAAATATCGGGATTTACAGGTGCTGATGGTGAACCGACCTATCCACAGACAGATGATCATAAACAAAAGCAGATGAGTGAAGAAAAGCAAGAACGGATGAATGAAGAGGAAACTGATCAGAAAAACATTCAGAACATTCGCATTTCAGAGAGACTTCAAAACGTCATCACAGAGAGCTGGCATTTCATGAAAAACAATCGAAAAGCCAGAAGCATTATGATCGTAAATGCATTGATCGGTGCAGTGTCAACACTTGTCCTGTTTTTCCTGCAGGCAAAGCTGCCACTGGCGGGATTGAACGAGGCACTGCTTGGCCCGGCTCTTTTTGTCATGGGACTTGGAGCTGCACTCGGTGCAAAAGTGGTGGGATATTTTCCAAATTGGAAATACAAAAAGTATGTTATTTTAAGCGGAATCGGTGTATTGTCTGCATTTGGAATGACGTTTTCGGGCAATCCATATCTGATGGTTCTTGGCGGATTTGCAGGTTCTTTTGCAGATGATTTTCTGGAAGTGCGTACAGACATCCTGTTAAATGATATGATTCCATCGGAGCAGAGAGCTACGCTTATTTCGGTAAATTCCTTTACATTTTCGTTGGTGATGATCGTGATGTCCACGTTGATGGGAAGTATTATGTAGCATATTTTACAGGGCTTGTGCACTTGCAGATTTTCTGTGGGGTGGAAGCCCTGTTTTATCTAAAAAATTTTTTACATTGATTCTATGGTAGGCAGCAACTAAATGTGTGCCAAAAATATAATTGACATTATTGCGATGATAAGTTATGATATGTGCCATATACAAGAATGGCACAGCTGAAGCATTGGAGAGTATTATGATTCGGACACTAGAAGAAGCGTTAGAACGCATAAAGAAATTAGAGGCAGAGAATGAGAAGTTGCGGGAAGAAGTAGCGGTATTTCAGAACAGGAAACTTGGCGGCAGAAAGAAACATGATGAGGCGTGGATGGCATCTTATCATGATTTTGCAGAAAAATTTGAAAGCGGCATGAAAATCATGGAGATTGTGAATGAGGGTGCAATCAGCCGGAGGACGGCATACCGGTATAAGGCTTATTATGACGAGTTGAAAAAGACCGGGGAGCGGGAGAATGGAAGAAAATAAAAAGGGGAAAAATCTGTGGAGAAGAGAACACATGATCGAAATGTATCAGTCATTAAGGATGCAGATGGCAATAATATCGTAATGATTAATGACATTCGATTTAAAGGAAAAAGATGTGTTAATTGGGATGAAGTTGAAGAATATTTATTGCAATATGTAGGAGATTTTTATACTATTGCGAGTACAAAAGATGTTGTGTTTTTTGGGACGGATTTACCCGATGAGTATGCACATTCTGAATATACTAGTACCCTGAGAGGTGCAAATGCAAAAGCAAAAGCGAATGCTGCTCAGGGATTAGGGGAGATGCTTGAGATTGCCTTTAATGGGGAAGTAACGCCTAATAAAAAATTAAAACATGAAATAGATGGAGCGAATGGATGGTATCGTTACGAATCAAGATTTGGGCTGCCAGTTTATTCTGAAAGTGGAGAAGTAGAAAGATATAATATTTTTCATGTATACATGATTATTCGGCATGACAAAAATGGCAGGAAATATTTATATGATATTATAAATATAAAAAAAGAAACGAGCACCCCGCCTAGCTATTAACATGTAATACATACGGTAAAAAACCCATTTCTTGTTTTAATTATAAAAATATCTGCAATAATAGTCAAGTTAATTTTTAAATAAAAAAAATTTCGGAAGGAAAATCGGGACGGGATAGTTCGAAGTGGAGCTGGGAGAAAAATGACGGAAAAATAACCGGAAAACACAGTAGTTACACTCTTGACAGCAGAAAAGAGTAGTGCTACCATAACCATAATTCTTGGCAATAGAATGTTCGCAAATCGTGCATTTGATTGAAAAGATAAATACGAGTGAAAGAGAGGTAGAGATTATGATGATTGTAAATAGCAGAGAAATTGTGAAAACAGAATATGATATTTTTACCTCGGTTTGCAAGTATTAGTTTATCATTCATAGATGTCTATCTGACCGTGGCTTATTTTGCTACGGTTTTTTCTTTTTATCTGCAAGTCTTGTAAAATATCATATTCCCAGGAAAAAATTGAAAATGATTGTTTTTAAAGAGGAGAAACGAAATGAGCAAGACAAATCAGAGCAAAAAATATGCAGATCCTACAACAGAAAATAAAAAAATAGAGAGCGGGAAAGCAGAAAACAACAGAACAGACAAGAATAAGACAGAGAGCAATGGATATTTTGGAACAGTTTGTGAAATCCAAAGGAACAGTTACAACATTTTAGTTGAAAACAAAACGATTCATGCAAAATTAAAAGGAAATTTTTTCAGGGAAAATGAGGGACTTCCGGTAGTTGGCGATAACGTGGTATTTTTACCGAATGAAAACGGTGATTCGATGATATCATCAGTATGTGAACGGAAAAGCGTTCTGAAGCGGCCGTATGCAGCAGACCATTCCATGGACAATGGGAAGGAGCAGGTTATGGTTGCCAATGTGGATTATGTATTCATTGTATCGTCATTGAATGACAACTATAACTTTAACCGTATTGCACGCTATGTCTCTATGACACTTCAGGGAAATGCAATTCCTGTAGTCATTCTTACGAAAGCAGATCTGTGCAGTAATCCGGGAAGGTATGCAGGCGAAATTGAGAAATTGTCAGAGCAAGTGAAAGTTCATTGTGTGAGTGTCTTGTACGGAATAGGAATGGATGAGTTAAATAAATATTTGCAGCTCGGAAAAACAATTGCTATACTCGGATCATCAGGTGTTGGTAAGTCAACCTTAGTGAATGAATTGGTACAGGAAGATGTGATGAAGACTTCAGAAATCCGGGAGAGTGACGCAAAAGGGCGGCATACTACAACACACAGACAGATGATCGTGCTTTTAAATGGTGCAAGGATCATTGATACACCTGGTATGAGAGAACTTGGAATGGGCGACATGGATCAGGGAATTGATGATACTTTTTCTGATATCACAGAGCTTGAAGCTTGTTGTAAATTCAGTGACTGCAGACATGAAACAGAACCGGGATGTGCGATCAGAGCTGCGATTGCGAATGGATCATTAGCACAGGATAGATACGAACTGTATCGGTCTTTGCATGAAGAAAGCAGATATGCAGCAAAGATGAAAGATATTTCCAAATGGAGAAAGCAACTGAAAAAACGGAGATAAGATTTTAGATGCTTGTAAGGTTGAGGATCGTTATGAATTCAAAGATGGAAAATTTGAGTCTAAATATCAAAGAATGTATGGATATACAATTATCAAAGCGCTTAAAGATAAGAATAAGGAATTAGGTAATAAACTAAGAAAAGTAATTGATGAAAGGATCGCCATAGAAGAAAAACTAGCAGATACAAACATGCCGTATCAAAAATATATGTATTTATTGCGTGATAAAGAGGATATTGAAAAAACAGAAGTAAAGTTAAGTCAAAGGAAACAAATCGTAAGAGATATGTTAGATGTCTGCTATGAAGCGGTATGGGAATGTGACGATCGTATAGATAAAATGAAACTTTGATAGAAAGGAAGTTGGATAAATGAGAGAAAATGCCAGGAAAGAAGGAGATTATATAATATCAGAAGATGTTCTTGGAACATCATATAAACACCCATCATTTGGAATGTTATCATTTAGCCGTACTCATGGTGGACATAGTAATTTATTTGGTAGTAGTATTCAGCATAATGATACAATTCATATGGTGTTGAGAGAAGGAAAGGTCACTAGAGGATTAAATGATGATTGGTATGTTGGAGAAGATGAGATTCTGGAAGTAGAAATGTCGCAATCACAATTTGCGGAATTAATTACTTCTATGAATGTTGGAACAGGTACTCCATGTACTATTAAATATTTACGTGGTAAAGGACGTATTAACGAAGCGGATTTTATCAATAAAAGACAGCAGATAACAAATGAATTTAAAGAGTCTATGAACAAGCGTATGAGCGATGCAAAAGAATTTTATGATGAAGTCAAGGAGCTTTTTACTACGAAGAAATCTATTGGAAAAGGCGATCGAGAAATGATTCTGAGAAGACTTGCCAACGTGACTCAAGGTATGGAATCTAGTTCAAAATTTATTTTTGATCAATTTCAAAATCAGATAGACAAAACAATTACAGAAGCTAAAGGTGAAATCGAAGCCTTTGCCCAGAATAAAATTAATGCAATTGCTCAACAGGCTTTAGTAGAACAGAAAGAAGATATTTTAAAATTAGAGAATCCTGTTGATGTAAATCATATGGAACTTGATGAAGAATAAAACGAAAATTTGATAGGTGGTGGTACGAATGGTGGATTTGAATGATCACAAATGTACGTTTGAATATACAGATGATGAACTGTTGGAGCAGGGAAAGTTAGACATTCAGGTAAGATCACATGGAATAAGAGACGATAGAACTTTTTTAGAACAATATATAGTCTTGGAAGAAATCGGCAAGCGATGGATTCGAGAACATGAAAATATGAAGAAAGAAAATATCGTGAGTAATCAGTTCAAAAGCTGGAGCGATGATAAGTTGTTGAAATTTTATAAGGAACGAAAAGAAATTTATAATGGAAATTTCCCTATCTCGTATATTAATATGTTAGCGGAAATTTCTGATCGTTGGATTAAACAGAATGAAATTAAAGAGATAGAATTAGAAGAAGGTGCTAAATGAGAAAACCAATAACAAAATGTCCGCACTGCGGAAGTGATCGTGGAATGGCTGTTAGGTTTAAAGCTACTGGAACCGATATATATAGTTTTGATGGACATTTTCAAGATGAAGAAATTATTGAATGCTGTACATATAATAAATGTATGACATGCTGTGACTGTGGTAAACGTATAATGAGTTATGATGAATTTATGACACATTATGCGATTGATGAATTAACAGGTAAGCATTTAAAACAGTGAAAGGAGAATTTTATCTCCACATATAGAGGGGAGCGATGCCATGAGTAACACAGGATGGATTAAACTCCATCGGAAAATTACAGATCATTGGCTATGGGAAGACAAACCATTTGCCAGAGGACAAGCAATGATTGACTTACTGATTCTCGCAGGTTATAATGATCAACCTAAGTATGTTGATGGAAACTTAGAAACAGTCGAGCGAGGATCGGTAGTTACTTCGATCAGAAGATTGTGTGATCGATGGGGGTGGAGCAATTCAAAAGTTGTCAAATTTTTAAAAATACTAGAAAACGACAGTATTATATATGTAAAAAGCGACACTAGAAAGACAGTCATAACTATAGTAAATTACACTGTTTATCAAGGTTTTGTAGATGAAAAAACTACACAGAAACGACACCAAAACGACGCAGAAGCGACACATAAAAAGAAAGTAAAGAATAATAATAAATATAATAATAATAATAT
>OFMF01001956.1_pt1 | contig 14190 bp, 15 predicted proteins | sample 1541771 | NCBI WGS metagenome assembly OFMF01 (sample SAMN04209235, study PRJEB22552) | human gut metagenome | biome: gut; material: feces | host: Homo sapiens | place: USA: Oklahoma
AGCGCATGACCAACGAGTCCGCTGGCGAGAACGCCTACACCATGTTCGACACCGATGAGCACCTGGACGGCAGCACGATCGAGGCGCTCAAGCAGATTCCGTCGATGTATCGCGTGCGCGTGATTAAATAGCGCCGGTGCCAAGCCTGCCAGACAGACCACGAAGCCCATTCGCCCCCCCGTTTTCACGAAACGGGGGGGCGATTTTGTTGCTCCGGACGACTTTAAAATGATACCCAGAACAAGTTTTTTCAGATAATCGATAGTGAGGCTCCAGTCGCTAAGCACACCCACTTTGATAAACAGCTTTATCAGGGACTTTAGTAGGTAAAAATCGGTCTCTATGTGCCGAATGTAAGTTGACTGTCCATTTTCCGAAACAACTTATTCTAGGTAGCATTTTTAAGGCCCTTCCAAGGCAAAATATAAGTATTTTGCGACCAAAACTCTAGTCCGCGCGACCATTTTCCGCCCGCGCGGCTACATTCCCGCCCAATCGATAAAAATCTCCTCACGAAGCCGCCGTTCGAGCTCCTGCTGCCGCGGCGTCTTGTCTTTCAGCGGCACATCGAGATAGGACATGATGAGCCCCATCACCACGCGGAAGGCATCGGAATCGGCCAGCTGACCATAGGTCATCAGAACGACGGGATATCCCATGGCTTGCAAGGCCGTCGTTCGATCGGAGTCCGAGATCTTGGATTCAATGGATCCGTGAATGGCTTTACCTTGGCATTCAACCAGACACTCTCGACTGCCGTCCTTATTTGCCAGCAGGATATCGGCATAGCGCCTATCAAGCCCCGAAATCAGGCGGGCGCTGCGCGTCATACGAATCTCAACGTTATTGGTAAGGCGCAGCCCTTCGCCGCCGCGCAACCTCGTAAGGCCAAACAGCATCGAAGCCTGGACCTCAAGCGGCGATGCCGCCACCCCCGTAATGCATTTCGCGGCACGTGTGAACGATTTAGCACCGCGGAGCCCCGGGATCTTATCGACGTACTCTGTAAGTTCAGAGAACTCGATCAAGGGCGGTCGTTTCCACAGGTCCGTTGGATTCCCCGAGACATCCTTTACATTTTCCCAACCCAACCGTGCGTCACCCCACCGGTCCCCATATGCCTGCACAAGTGCCGACTTTACCTGAGGCGCAATCTTGCACACGGCAAAGGTGCCGCACATCTCATACATGCACATGATTAAACGCTCGTTTGAGACCGAGGAAGCCAGGGTCAGCAGGGTAAAGAGCGAGGACGCAACATCGAGGCCAAACTCCGTCTGCCGCATGGAATCAAACGGCCTCTCCCCGTTCCAAACATGCCTGACAATGCGATCGCCCTTGCGCCCGCAGACGCCCTGCGCCAACACGTGTAACGGGGTGCCCAGGAAATGCTTGACGAGCGGATGCTCACATAGGTGCTCCCTGCGCGGATCGTCCGCAGAATCGGGCAGGTCCGGCATTATTGCCAAGACCTGTGGAGGTATCCGGTGATACCGAAAGGCAGATATGTCGCACAGCATGTCGTCCATGAAGGGTACGTACCCACCGCGTCGTTTGTAAACCCGCCTGGACGGCAAACGCGCTGGCTCGGCCTGCGAACGGTAAATACCGCTGCGCGCACGCCGCGGATCTCTCAAGAGGCTTACAATCAGTTTGGAAAGCAGACTGATTGTGAGGTTGCATATGGTTGATGAGGACTTTGCCTGGCGGCTTACGCAGGAGCTCGTGCGGATCGACAGCTCAGACCCGGGCGCGTATGAGGACGAGATCGAGCACTTCATTAAGAGGCTCATTGAGCAGCAGCTGGCGCAGCTTGATAGTCCTGCGCTCGATGCCGTGCAGATTGAGGAGCTCGAAGTACTCCCCGGGCGCCGCAACCTTATGATTACCGTGCCGGCCGTAAGCGACGAGGCCCGACTCGTCTACATCTGTCACATGGATACCGTCACCCTGGGCGATGGCTGGGAGGCAGACACGCCGCCGCTCGGAGCGATCGTGCGCGACGATAAACTCTATGGTCGCGGCTCCTGCGACATGAAGGGTGGCCTGGCTTGCGCCATTGCCGCACTGGTCCATACGCTCGAGCGCGTGGCGGCGGATGGCGCGCTGCCCCGCCGCGGCTTTTCACTCATCTGCTCAGTCGACGAGGAAGACTTTATGCGCGGCTCAGAGGCCGCGATCGATGCCGGCTGGGTCGGCTCGCGCGAATGGGTGCTGGACACCGAGCCCACCGACGGACAGATTCAGGTGGCGCACAAGGGTCGCACGTGGTTCGAGATCGAGATGGCCGGCGTCACGGCGCATGCGAGCCAGCCTTGGAAGGGCGCAGACGCCGTCGCCGCCATGGCCGAGGTCGTGTGTTCGCTCCGTCGCGCGTTCGCGGCGCTGCCCGCGCACGATGAGCTGGGGCCTTCGACCATCACGTTTGGCCAAATCGAGGGCGGCTATCGCCCCTATGTCGTACCCGACCACGCCAAGGTCTGGGTCGATATGCGCCTGACCCCGCCGACCGATACAGCCGCCGCGACGCGCATGGTAGAGCAGGCCATCGCCGGCGCCGAAGCCGCCGTTCCCGGTTGCCATGGCGCCTATGCCGTAACAGGCGACCGCCCCGCCATCGAGCGCGATCCGGTCTCTCCCCTTCTAGCTGCACTCAAGTGCGCAGCAGACGATGTAACGGGCACGGATACGACCGTCGGCTTCTTTACCGGCTACACCGACACTGCCGTCATTGCCGGCAAGACGGGTAACCGTAACTGCATGAGCTATGGCCCCGGGTCGCTCGCGCTCGCCCACAAGCCCAACGAATATGTGCCCCACGCCGACATCGTTCGTTGTCAGCAGGTGCTAATCGCGCTCGCCGATAACGTGCTCTGGGACGCGAGCGGCCAAGTTGGGGCATAATAAGCCGCGAACAAACCGACTCGTGCGTTAGGACCGCCCATGAAAGCACTTCCGTTTCCCTGCATCCGCCCGGCTCAGGACCGCGTGCTCGAGGCGTTGCCTGCAATGGGCAGCATCCTGAACGGCAACGATGCTCTGCGCGAAGCCATTGCCGATGGCCTGATGCTCAAGGATCCAGGCGCGGCGTATTACGTGTACGAATGCTCGGGTGAGCCGGGTCGCGTGACGGGCGTCGTGGCGATTTGCCCGACGAGTGTACTTGCGGGCGGCAAGGGCGATGCCAGCGCTGACGTGGCCGCCGCTGCGCACGCGATCGCCGAACTCAAAGTTCAGCCTCGTCCCGTGTCGCTCGCTTACGAGGCCTCGCCCGTCATGGATATCATCCTGGGCGCCGCCAAAGAGGGTGCGTCGCTCTACGCCGTCACCGACCCCGCGGGCATTACGCACCGCGCGTGGGAGGTCAAGCGCGAGGACGCCGTCGGGGCCATCCGCGCTATGCTCGACCAAGCACCGGAGCCGGCACTGGCCGACGACCCCGCCTACGCCGCCGCTCTGACCGGGGCGTCGCAGCTGCTAGCCGATGAGGCCCGTGCCGCCGGAACGTACACCGGCAAGGAGCCGTTCAACTTTACCGTTGCCGTGCTCTTCCCCGCCGCGCAGGTCAGCGGCGCCGCGCAGCGGGTCCCGATGGGCCTGCTCACCCACCAGGTCGCGCGGTTCTAGCAAGACCAGACCGCCCAGCACAAAAATCGGCAGCTCAACAAACAGGGGGCGGGAATGCAATACATGCACATGCATCCCCGCCCCTTTCGCATGGAGCAATTATGTCGGCGACCTGCGTCGCCACACCCACGCTACCCGCGTCGCGGACCCGCTGTCGCCACCAGCGGTTCAAGCCCCAGCTCGCGCGCGTAATCCTCCTGCGTAAAAATCTCAATCAGCTCAAACGTACCGGCCTCGTCGTCAAACACGAAATGTAGCACCGAGCAGTTGCCCGGCACACGATCGCGCTCGTCGGCCGCCGCACCCTTCACGTGGTCCATGAACTCCTTGATGGCCGATCCGTGGCTCACCGCGAGGACGCACTCGTGGTCCGGGCGTCGCATAAGATCGGTCAATGTCGCCACCATGCGCTCGCGCACCTGCATCTGGCCCTCGCCGCCAAACTGCCGATAGAAGTCGCGCCACGGGCGCTCGGGCATAAGCATCACGCGCTCGGCCTCAAAGTCGCCAAAGAACCACTCACGCAGGCCGTCCAGGCGCTCGTACGCCAAGCCCGGCAACAAGTTGGCGATAGTCTGCTCGGTGCGATGAAGCGTGGAGGTGTAGGCATGATCGGGCTCAATGCCGCGCGCACGTAAAAACATGCCGGCGCGCGCCGCCTGGTCGCAACCCAACTGCGTAAGCGGCGAGTCACTCCACCCCTGAATGATACGCTTGAGGTTGAATATCGTCTGTCCATGACGGACCAGATACAGATCTTTATTCATAGGGGTCCTTTCGTTCGTTACCAATCAAGGAGCGAAAACGCCCCGTCGCAATAGCCAAAATGAAGCACGGCTCCGTTGTCGGGTAGCTCTCCCCTGCCAGTCACATACTCAAGAAACTCCTGGCAGGCTGAGCCGTGGGAAACCGCCAGCACGCAGTCGTGCTGCGGCCTGGCCATGATGCGCGACAGCACCGCGACCATACGCGACTGGAGCTGCACTTCAGACTCGCCACCAAAGGCCACCGGATAATCACCCCAGGGCTGCGGCGGCATATCGCGATTTGATGTGCCCTCCAGCGAGCCCAAATGCCACTCGCGTAGGTCATCGACCAGCTCTATCGAGCAGCCCTCGCCAGCAATTAGCTCAGCCGTACGCCGCGCCCGGCCCAACGGGGAGGAATACACACGGTCAAAGGTCACGCCACGCGCCTCAAACGCCGCGCGCGTCGCCAGCGCCTGCTCGCGCCCGCGCGCCGTAAGCGGCGAATCGTGCCCACCCTGCAAAATGTTCTGCACGTTGAGCTCAGTCTGCCCATGCCGCACCAAATACAAATCTGCCACACGCCCTCCTCTCGCACCACCGCAAAGGGGACAGGTACCTTTGTGGTGGTTTACCGCCGGATCACACCGCGGTGACGCTCAACTACAGCAGTACGTCGGCGAGCGAACGCTTGGGTACGTGGTGCACCTGTGCCTCGTCGCGCCAATAATTGATGGAGCCGTCGGGGTTGGAATCGATCGCATCGATCACCTGCGTTTCGGCCGGAACGCCAAACGCCATGATCAGCTTGAGCTCATACTTGTCGTTATCGAGCCCCATGGCATCGATCGCGTGGGGCGTAAAGGCCTTGAACATGCAGGCTGCCACCTCGGGCGTAGCGCTGCGGGCGGCGAGCATCATCGTCTGCGCGGCAATGCCCGTGTCGGCCTCGGTAATGGGAGCGGCGGGCTTGCCCGGAACGGCGCGCTCGGCCAGAATCGCGATGTAGCCGGTCGGGCGCTCGCCCTCGGCAGGACCCGGCCAATCCTTGAGCGCACCGGCCCATGCAAGCTCGTCAAACACGCGAGCGCAGTCCTCGGAACCGCTCACCACATGAAAACGAAGACGCTGAGCATTGGCACCACACGGAGCCAGGTGCGCCAGTTCCGCCAGCTCGAGCAAAAACTCGCGCGGCACGCGCATGGACTCGTCAAATCGGCGGCACGTGCGGGCGCGGCGGACCAGCGCGTCAAACGTGTCCAGGCCGAGCTTTTCGCAACCTTGCTTTGCCATCGACTCCGCGCTCGACGGCGCCGCGGGAACTGTTTCGTTCATAGGGACCCCCATTTTCGGGCAATTGTTCTTAGGAAAATCTAACCTAAAACGTAGGCAATAACGAACAGGGCTGCAATGTTCTACACCTGTTGAATAGAAAATCGCGACGTGGGGAACAACGGAAACAATTCGGGGCCTTTGGGTTACGTTTCGCCCTCCCCGACCCATAACGCCAGCGCCTTTAGGCGATACTGGTTGTAACGATCAAGGCTTACGCCGCACGGAAAGGAGACATTATGGGCATCTTTAAGAACGATGACCAAAAATCGAGCCAGTTTGGATTTGACGAGAAAAGCATGGCGGGCAAAGCCGTCAAGGCCGTACGCTGGATTTACGCCATCACGGGCGTCTTAGCGCTCATTGCTGGTATCGCGCTGCTTTTTGCACCCGCCAAGTCCCTCGTCTTTTGACGACTGTCCTGGGTTTTTACTTTGTAATCACTGCTGCCATCAGACTGTTCACTGCCATCTTTGAGCCGCTGCTGCCCACCGGTTGGCGCGTGACGAGCATCATCTCCAACCTACTCATTATCTTGGGCGGCGTCATAATCCTGCGCAACCAGGCCTTCTCGACCGCGACGCTCACCACGATGGTGGTTATCGTGGCCGGCTTTGGCTGGATTGTCGAAGGTGTCATGTCCATTCTGGAGTCCGAGCTTTCGTCCAACCGCGCCCTCGCCATCCTGAGCGGCGCACTTTCCATCATCGCCGGCATGTTCGTGTTTATCTATCCGCTGTGGTCGGCCAAGATGCTCGTCATCTTTAGCGGCGCCGCGCTGCTGGTGTTTGGCGTAACGCTGATTGTTCGTGCTATTCAATTTGGCAAACTGGTGCACTAGATGCCACGAACGCTCTTTATTGATGCAGACGCCTGCCCGGTCACGCGCGAGTCGATTGACTGCGCGCGGCGGGCGGGCGTCGCCGTTGTTATCGCCGGCAACAGCACGCAAAACCTGGAACGGCACATTCGCCGCGACGACCCGCGCGATGCCGAGCACGCGCGACGCGGATTTTGGGTCACGACGCTCGATGTGAGCGTGGGCGCCGACAGCGCCGACTTTGCCATTGTCGAACGCCTGCAGGCGGGCGACGTGGTCGTGACGCAGGACATTGGCTTGGCGAGCATGGTGCTCGGGCGCGATGCCGCCGCCATCGGTGTGCGCGGGCGCGTCTACGACAAAGCGACCATCGACATGCAGCTGTTTATTCGCCACGAGGAAAAGAAGGTGCGACGCGCCGGCGGACGTACCCGCGGTCCGGCAGCATTTACCAGCGAAGACCGGGCTCGCTTTAAACGCAACCTCACCGAGTTGCTGCACTAACCAAGGTAGATTTTTGGGACATGCCTAAAAATCTACCTTTTTGTTTTGAGCGGTGTGAGCGCTCGGAATCCATGACTCAACAAAAAAACGGGCTTCAAAATGCCATGCGTCGCCGCATTGCGCAGGCGCCGAGCATGGCTATTTGAAGTCCATTTTTAGGCCTACTTAGAGGCCGAAGGCGGATAGGATAAGGCCCCAGCCAGCGCCGATGACGTACATCATGACCAGGAACACGGCGTTTTCGCGAGCGCTGCGGTTGGTGCGGAACAGCACCAGGTAGCCCACGCCGGCGGAAATGAGCGTGCCGGCGAGCATCGGCGCCAGCTGTAGCGCGCCCTCCAGGTACAGCTGCGTAATGACCACGCTCGCCGAGCAGTTGGGGATCAGGCCGACAAGCGCCGAACCCAGGACGGCGAGCGTCTCGTTGCCACGCAGGAACTGCTCGATCGCGGACTCGCCGAAGGTCTGGAGCACGGCGACCAGGACCAGCGTCACCAGGAAAATAAAAACCGAAACCTGCACGGTGTGCGAGATCGCGCTGCGGATAATCGACAGGACGGGCGCACCTTCGTGGGAGTGACCGTGGTCGTACCCATGGCCGTGGTGGTGCTCATGCTCGCCTGCGTGACCGTGGTCATGGCTGTGTCCGTGGTCGCGCTCGCGTTCATCTTCATCATCATCGCAACCGCAATGGTCGCGCTCGCACAGCTCATGGATGTGATCGGCGCTCACGCCCGCCTCGGCCACTTCATCAATGATGTCGCCCCCGGTATGGTCGTCGTGCGCGCAGTTCACATGAGCCGGATTGGAAGCGGTCCCCAGCACGGTACGGCGAATCGCCGCATGCGCGCGAGCGTTACGACGAAGGCCGCGGATAGCCGCGTCCACGATAAAGCCCGTGACCAGCGCGATCAGTGCCTTCGAAGCCAAAAGCATCGCCATGGTCTGCACGGGCACCTGCTCGGCGAGCAACAGCGGCAGCATCTCATCGGAGGTCGAGAGGAACACGGCGACCAGCGTGCCCAGCGTCACGACACGGCCGGCGTACAGCGTTGCTGCCATGGCCGAAAATCCGCACTGCGGCACAATGCCCAGCAGCGAGCCAGCCACGGGACCCGCAGCGCCGGCGCGCTTGATGGCCCCGTTAACGCGGTCGCCCGCGACGTGCTCCAAGGTCTCGAGGGCCAGATACGTCACCAACAAAAACGGCGCCAGCGAGAGCGTGTCCTTGCCGGCGTCGAGCAGAATATCAATCAGCAAATCCATGACGGATGGAACCTTTCATGTCTTTCGGCAGCATTGTAAAAGTCCTAGCGGTCAACTAGGGTATTGTAGTTGTCCTAGGCGCGATGCCAATAGTTGCCCATGGTAAACTATCATCTCGCCATAACTCAATGCCACCGAGCCGCGCGACACGGCCCGTCCAAGGAGCAGTTATATGAACGTTTCACAAGCACTCGAATACGAGCGCCAGCCGTTTATTCCCATGTTTATCTATGGCGATCACGGCGCCATGGAGTCCGAGCGCCAGAAGGGCGAGGAGGCCCTTAAGGTGCTCGAAACCGAGTACTTTACCGCCGAGGGCGACCCCAGCTTCGACTTTGCCACCGTGCGCGACCTGGCTGACCGCAACCGCGACCTGTGCGACCAGATTGGCGAGGCGCGCCTGCGCAACGTGACGCCCGCGACGCTTTCGCGCGGCCTGTCCGATGCCGACACCTGCGCCGCCATCGGTAAGATGCAAAAGCGCACCGCCGCGTCGGTCATGCGCGAGATCCGCGGCGACCGCGACGCGCTCGGCGTCGCCTACGCTCGCAAGCCCATCCAAGGCACGGTGCTGGCCATCGACATCGAGACCACCGGTCGCGCGCCCGAGCGCGGCTACATCATCAACGTGGGCTGGGAAATCATGGACCTCACCAGCGACGCCGTGCCGCATGACGCCGAGGCGCACTACTGCGGTCTGCCCGACATCTACCGCGGCGAGGATGTGCCGTTGTCGAATATCCACCACATCACCTGGGACGACATCGACGGCAAAAAGCCATTCCGCGAGAACAAGGAACTGCAGAAGCAGCTGCTCAAGCTTATGAAGAAGTACCCGTACATGGCGCACAACGCCGCCTTTGAGGACAGTTGGTTCAAGATCCACCTGGACGGTTACGCCGAGGCACGCCGCGCCGGCAAGATCATCGTCATCGACTCGCGCCAGATCTGCCGCAGCCTGGATGCCGACGTCCGCTCGCTCCCCCGCGAATCCGCGCCCGCCGCGCTCGAGAACTGGGCGCGCCGCCGTGGCACCCTCGCCGCCGACGCCAGCGAGCAGCATCTGGGCCTGGACGACACCGACCTCATGCTTCGCACCGTCCAAGCCGAGTTCAACCTCAAGAACCTGTTTGCCAAGTAGAAACGTCTACGACAAACTCCGGCGTAGATCACGAGCGGCCTCGCAGCGGAAAACCCCGCAGCGGGGCCGCCCTACATTCCACAGATAGATCTGCCATCACAAATTCTGAACCCTCATTTTGAACGATTTTGGCCAATTCCCGACACGTAATTCGTTGTCGAATGGTGATGCATCACAATCAAATGTGCAGCAATTGAGTAGTTATATGCTATAGCTAAGCTGCGAAAACTTTTATTTAGGGCATACCAACTCATAATTGCGTCAAGCTTTTGGACAGCATTTGGTTAGACCTCTAAAACGACTTTTTCACTCAGCGCCATCAACACGGCATTAGCTGACACGATATATACCATGAGTATCGTATTGTCACATACCACTGCAAAAGCGGTCTACCAGGCCGTGCATTCGGTGTCTGCGAAAGGCATCGAGTCCTGTAACCCTGCCGCGATTTACGGATCATGTCCCACCGGAACGCTCCTTGACGCAGCCGCAGAATGGCTCACCAAACATGATGTTTCCCTCGGCGCAAATGATTCCCTCGAGGTGATGGTGTTTGATCGCAGGAATGCGCGCTATGCAATGAACTGTCAGTGCCACGTTTCTTCAAAACGATTCTCGAACTCACGCTTTATAGAGCTCAAAGATGGCATCTTCATTGTTGGCGTTGAGCTTTGCGCACTTCAGGCCGCCACCTATCTTTCTTTTCGCGAACTAGTGGAGTACTACTTTGAACTGTGCGGCGCTTATTCCCTTGGAACCGACTCTTCCACCTCCTATACCGAGCGTTTCGCGCTCACCTCGACCGAAAGGTTAAAGCAGTTCTTTAATTCCATTACCAGATGCGACGGTTTGGCCCTTGCCCGAAAGGCGATCCAATGTGTACGCGATGGATGCCGGTCTCCTATGGAAACGGCCTTTGTCATGATGCTAACGCTGCCAAAAGCGAAGGAGGACTTGGTATTAAGGGAATTGAGACCGATTACGAGGTGCAGGTCACCGCTGCCGCAAAGAATCTCACGAGACGCAAAAAGTTCTTTATGGATGCATATCTAAAGAAATCTCGCACAGACATTGAATACAACGGTTTTTATCATGACGCGGAAGAAGACCGCGCCATCGATGAGGAGCGCAAGAATGCGCTTGCGTCCATGGGATACGGAATCATCACCGTCAGTCGTTATTCCTTTATGCATGCCAGCGCTTTTGTTAGGGTCATGGAAGCAATCCAGCGGAAAGAGGGCGTACGCCCCTCGCGTCTGCCAAAAGACTTTCAAATCATGCAAGAGGACCTGAGACAGTTTGTACTCAGAAGGCTTATAGAAGAGAAAAAGCGAATTCAGAAGCAGCTCCGCCAGGATTCCGAAGATCGTCAACGAATCGACCTCGAAAAAGCAACACTCGAAGGCATCACGCTGGATGACCCGACAATTAATGAAGTTCCGGCAATCGATGACATGCAGACAGTCGAATCCGACAGCCCATCATTTGCCCAAACAAGCAGCCTCGCGCCCGAGGGCAGGATCTTCGGTGCCGGAAACTAGGCCGGCTAACAAGGTGGGTACCCTAGCGACGTGCAAAATTGCGAGTATTCAGCAGAGCCGGGTGTCTATCACCCTCGAGTGGATCCAAATGTGAAGCGAAATCACTCTTGCGTGAGAGCGTTAGGCAGCATTTGAGGAAGAACTCATCGGATTAACACCCTAAGATAACTCTTGAACTGCATTATATGGCCTGCAATAAATAAACAGACCCCCTATCGTTGCAGAATACTCCAATTTTTGCACGGCTCAGGGGCACCCACCCCGGCATCGGCTATCAAAACCGCTCAGTCCGGAATCTCGTCCACTATTCCCCATCATTTTGTGCAACGAATTACCTGAACGTCATTGACATATGAACATACACTCATATAATCGGAAGCAAGTTATATGAGCGCATGTTCATATGAAAGGATATTGCAATGAGCATCCGCGTTGATGAAACGAAACCCGACACCGAGGCCACCGAGCCCGTGATCCCCACCACCTGCTCACCCGAGGACCTTCCCGACGAGGAGCTTCTCTACGACCTCGCCGACCTGTTCAAGGTCTTCAGCGACACCACGCGCATCAAGATTCTCTATGCCCTCATGGGCCGCGAGCTCTGCGTGGCCGACATCGCCGAGGCGACCGCAACCTCGCAGTCGGCAGTATCGCACCAGCTGCGCACGCTCAAGCAGTCGCACCTGGTTAAATTCCGACGCGACGGGCGCAATATCCTCTACTCGCTCGCCGATGACCATGTCTACACCATGCTCAACCAGGGCATGAGCCATATCTGCGAATAGCAACCAACCACGGTACCAGCGCGGCCTGCACCCAAGCCGCAAAAACGGGAAAGGAACCCACCATGAAAAAGCAGTACAAGCTCGATGAGATCGATTGCGCCAACTGTGCGCGCGAGCTTCAGGACGAGTTGGCCAAGCTCGAGGGCGTCAAATCCGTTTCGGTCAACTTTATGACCCAGAAGTTGACGCTCGAGGCCGATGACGCCGAGTTCGACGAGGTCCTCGACCGCGTTGTGGAGTTCACCGCCGACGCCGAGCCGGACTGCGAGATCATTCTCTAGCCAAGGTTTACGCCAACCTGCAAGGCCGCGCTTGCTGCGGCCTTTGCTCGCGAAATTATATGAGCGAATGTTCATACATTCAAATGGGAGGATACGAGTCATGGCCACCGCCGACCCCAAAAAGAAAAAGAAGAAGCGCAAGAAAAAAGAATCACTCGAGCATAAGCGCAACCGCATCCTGGTAGCGCTGGGCATTTTTGCCGTGGTGTACGCCCTCGATGAGCTCGGCACCCTCACTGCCGCATTCGGCACCCCGGGCGACATCTACGCCAGCTTTGTGCTGTTCCTCGTGCCGTTTTTGATTGCCGGCTACGACGTACTGCAAAAGGCATTCAATAACATCCGCCGCGGCAAGGCCTTCGACGAGAGCTTCCTCATGGCCGTCGCGACCATCGGCGCGTTTGCCATGGTGCTCTTCCCCGATACCGACCCGCACATGGCCGAAGGCGCCGCCGTCATGCTGTTCTACCAGGTCGGCGAGCTGTTTCAGGCGTACGCCGTGGGCAAGAGCCGCAAGTCGATCAGTGCCATGATGGACATCGCGCCCGACTACGCTAACGTCGAGCAGCCCGACGGCACACTCGAGCAGGTCTTCCCCGATGACATCGCCGTCGGCACCGTGATCGTGGTCAAGCCCGGTGAGCGCGTGCCTATCGACGGCGTCATCGTCGAGGGCGAAACCCAGCTCGACACCGCCGCCCTTACCGGTGAGTCGGTCCCCCGCCCGGCCAAAACCGGAGACGATATCATCAGCGGCTGCATCAACATGACGGGGCTCATCCACGTGCGCACCACCAAGCCCTTTGGCGAGTCCACCGTCGCACGCGTCCTGGAACTCGTGGAGAATGCCAGCGAAAAGAAGGCACGCACCGAGAACTTCATCACGCGCTTTGCCCGCATCTACACGCCCGCCGTCACCGGCGCTGCCGCGGTGCTCGCGCTCGGCGGTGGCCTGGTCACCGGTGCCTGGTCCGACTGGATTCTGCGCGGCCTGACCTTCTTGGTCGTCAGCTGCCCGTGCGCGCTGGTGATCAGCGTGCCGCTCAGTTTTTTTGGCGGCATCGGCGGCGCGTCCAAGCTGGGCGTTCTCATCAAGGGTTCTAACTACCTCGAGACGCTCGCCGACGTGGACACCGTCGTCTTTGACAAGACGGGCACCCTCACCAACGGCACGTTCTCGGTGGTCGCGGTACACCCCGAGGCCGGCTATACCGAGCAGTCGTTGCTCGAAGTCGCAGCCCTTGCTGAGTCGTTCTCCGATCACCCCATCGCGCAGTCCGTACGTGTCGCCTACCAGGGCGAGGTCGACCCCAAGCGCGTAAGCGACTCCACCAACGACGCGGGCCATGGCGTGACGGCAACCATCGACGGCAAGCACGTCGTCGTTGGCAACGCAAAGATGCTCGCCGCGGCCGGAGTCGAAGCGCCCGATTGCGAGGTCATCGGAACGATTCTGCATGTGCTCGTTGATGGCGTGTACGCTGGCCACATCGTGATTGCAGACACCGTCAAGGCCGATGCTGAGCAAACGATTCGCGACCTGCACGCCGCCGGTGTCAAGCGCACCGTCATGCTCACGGGCGACCGCGAGGAGGTTGCGGCGTCTGTGACCAAGCAACTCAGTCTCGACGAGTTCCACGCGCAGCTGCTGCCGGGCGATAAGGTCGAGCGTGTTGAGGCGTTGCTCGCGGGCGAAAGCGGCAAGGGCAAGCTCGCTTTTGTCGGCGACGGTATCAACGACGCACCCGTGCTTACCCGCGCAGACGTTGGCATCGCCATGGGCGCTATGGGCTCGGACGCCGCAATTGAGGCGGCGGACGTCGTGCTCATGGATGACAAGCCGTCCAACATCTCCCGCGCGATCCGCGTGGCGCGCAAGACCATGTCGATTGTTTGGCAGAACATCATCTTTGCGCTGGGCATTAAGTTGCTGATTCTGGTGCTTGCGGCACTGGGCATCGCCAACATGTGGCTTGCTGTGTTCGGCGACGTGGGCGTGGCGATCATCGCCATCCTGAACGCCATGCGCGCGATGGGTGTCAAGAACCTGTAGCGTTCGTGGGCTGTCCGGCCGGGACCGGGCTTGGTTTTGAAAACGTCCTCGCGCATGAGGCCCGTCTTTCCTGCTCCTGCGGAGCAACGGAAAG
>OFMF01001965.1_pt1 | contig 14111 bp, 9 predicted proteins | sample 1541771 | NCBI WGS metagenome assembly OFMF01 (sample SAMN04209235, study PRJEB22552) | human gut metagenome | biome: gut; material: feces | host: Homo sapiens | place: USA: Oklahoma
TCTTGTTATGCCTGCTGTATCATTTGCGCAGGGATTCGGGCGTCTCGGCTGTTTCTTTGCAGGCTGCTGTTACGGCAGGGAGACAGATTCATGGTTTAGCATTACATTTACCCACTCCGACTTTGCACCGAACGGTGTAAAACTTCTGCCGACACAGCTGATGTCATCTGCCGGGGATTTCCTGATCTGCGGACTGTTACTGCTCTATGCGGGAAGAAAACCGAAAGAGGGACAGGTGGCAGCAGGATATATGGTACTTTACGGAATCGGAAGATTTATTATTGAATTTTTCCGGAACGACTACCGCGGAAGCATTGGAGTGCTTTCCACATCACAGATCATTTCGATCGGGGTTGTGGCAGCGGGAGTTGTGTTTTATCTGGTGATGAATTTCCGAAACTGCAAAGGTGTCACCCCATAATATTTTTTAAACATCCGTATAAAATTAGCGGGGTAATGATAACCGCACTGTAATGCAATTTCATCGATGCCAAGGAGTGTTTCACTTAACAGTTTTGCCCCATATTCCATCTTAAGAGAGATAATATAGTCGGAAATGGTCGTGTCGTATTCGTGGAGAAACGCATAATTTAGTTTTTGCATGGATAAAGAAACCTGCTCACTCAGTTCATGGACGGTGGGCGGGTTTTTATATTGTTCGGTCAGAATATCGTGTGCGAGGTGCACAGCAGAAAGGTCAGCGGTCGAGAGCGTAATCGTTCTTGTATCGCTGACTTTTATTGTGTGCATTACTTTGCCATGTGGAATATGTTGTTGACCAGCTTTATTTATTGCGGTCCGCACAGATGTTGCAGGCAAAGTTCCGGCAGGAACAGATTTGGGTGCAATCACATGAGATGAGTTTTCCTCAAATTCTTCTGCAAGCAGTGCGAGACACTGTAAGATCAGTCCTTCTAAATACAGCGGTGTGAGCGCATCCTTTTCATGCAGAAAATGCATCTGGTTCAGCAGATTGATCACGCCGGCGGGGAGCATCTTATAGGTATAATTTGCCTCAAACGCGGACAGACTGACACAGTCAGGAAAAACAGGATAAAGAACATTTTCTATGAAATCAGCCGAAACCGTCAGTTCCAGTCCGTGAAAATGATCCCCGGCACGCCATGCCTGCTGGCCTTTGATATTTTCCTCCAGCACGATAAAAGAAGAAGGTGTAAAAGAAGCCGCATCCTGCTGATAAAGCTTAAAATGCGTCTTTCCGGAAAGCATCATCCCAAACCGAAGCTGCCTCGCAGGATTCTGAAAAGAAACCGAAAAATCCTCCGGAATCGTATAATCTGCAATCCCCAGCTGGTAATACCCCTCGCGGCAATAAATACAGCAGTACCCGCTTTCCGGGTGATCCCTGTCTCTATAACATGTATAATTGTCTTTCACATCGGGTAAGAAATGAAGCTGTTTAAACATAAAAGACTGAAATTCATCTGTACTTGAAACAAGCATCTAAGAAAAACCTCCTTCTTAATTTCTATACCTCATTTTCCCCATTCCCGCAATAAAATAATCATTTGCTAAACAAAAATTATCAATATCCATGCAACACTTGCAAACAATCAAATGCATGATAAAATAGACTTACTTTTGTTAGTGCAAACTAACACTTGCAATATATCTTGCAGTTTGCAGACAAAACAATTGCGAAGAATGAAAACAAAACATAAAGGAGAACTTTTACATGAAAAAAAATCATTTATTTTCCATTATCACGGCAGGTATGCTTACCATCACCCTGTTAGCGGGATGTGGGAATACAGGCAGCAACGCAAATGCAGACACAGGAAGTAACACAAATACGGTGCAGGAGAGTACAGAGGATCAGGCATCCGCAGTACCGGAGAGCGAAGCGCAGATAACCGGGGAAGGACAAAATGGTGAGACAATTATTGTGACGGACGTCCGCGGTGCTGGACTCGTCCCGGGCGCGGCTGTCAAATTGGACCACATAGTAGTTGTAGACAAAGCTGTCGCTGCGGTCATTCTCCGCCAGAGTGACGTCTCCTGCCTTACGGGAAGCGTCATACAGCCAGTCGGCGTACTGGGCGCTGGCGAAATTGGAGCCCACGGCGGAGATATGAGCGGAAGAGTTGTAGACCTTGTCCCCATACTCCTCGGCCAGAGCCTGGGCGTCGGAGCCGGCGGTCAGCTTAGCCTGAAGCTCCTGCGCCAGAGCCAGGGCGTCGGCCTTGGCGGTTTCAAACTCGGCGGCCTTCTCCTCGTCGGATTTTTCCACGGGGTTGCCCTCCTCGTCAGTCTCCTCCTGCACAGCGGCCTGGACGGTGAACACGGAGTAGCCGAAGGTGTCCAACTCGTTGGTGTGCTCCGCGTAATAGGCGTTGACCTCCTCGTCGGAGTAGGTCAGGCTGTCCTGATGGCTCTGCTGATAGGAGGAGGCGAGCACCCGGTCAGCGGCGATGCCGCGGAAGGTGTCCTCATCCATAAAGGTGCCGTAGTTGGTCTTGAGATAGCTCTTCAGATTGGCGTAATTACCGCTGGTCCGCCAGGAGCGGTCCAGGGAGTCCAGCTGAAGCTGGAGATAGGACTCGTCCAGGGCGGTCATGGAGTAGCCGGCCTCCTCGGCGGCATGGCAGAGCATGGTCACCTGGGTCAGCTGGTCGATGCCCTGTTCCAGCAGGTAGTCCCGCCAGGTCTGGCCCTTCTCCTCGTCGTACATCTGGTCGGCGGGGTCCGTATTGGGGTCAAAGGTGGAGGCCCCCATCATAGCGCCGTAGTAGGCGTTGACATAGGCCTGCTGGTAGTAGTACTGGACCACCGCGGGGCCGAAGTCCTCCCCGTCGATGGTGACCGCGGTGGAGCGCTTCTGGAAGAAGCCGCTGTCCCACACCAGAAGGGCGATGGCCAGCACGGCGATCACGCCGCCCACAACACCGTACAGGATGTGCTTGTGGCGGTCCTGATCCGCCGCTCGGTTATTTCTGCGCTGGACATAGGTGGAGTCCGCGCGCTCTTTGTTGTCTTTGGGTGCACTCACAGTTGGTTCCGTCCTCTCATCATTTCTCAGATTGGCCGTTCCGGGCGGAGGGCCCTGCCGGCGCGGTACTGGGCGGGCCGCCGCGAAAGGGGAAGCGGTCGGTCAACAGACTGTATTATACAGGAAAGATTCGGGGGATTCAAGTGGGAAAGGGGAAGGGCGGCCAGCTTTTACATTTTGTTCATGGGTCGGGGGAATAAAAAAAGGCCGCGGCTTATGCCGCGGCCCAGATCCAAGTGAATTTTATATAACCCCGCTCTGGCCGTGTGGACCTGTTTAAAACCTGCACGTGATGGCAGGTGGGTTGCCTCCACAACGCTTTTCTGCTTCCAACATCCAACCAACCTCAATGGGGGCCGGGAGGCCTGCAAGCCACGCTGTGAGGGGGCGTCCCGTTTGAAAAATGTGGGTTTAAAAAGGCCCATCACGCACCGAGCAGGAAAACTCACCTGGGATCGAAGGGGATCACTCGTCTTCGTCCTCAAAGAAGCGCTCCATGAAGAGGTTGTAGACCTCTTCGATCTCCTCATCACTGTCCAGAGTGGAGAGCAGCTCCTCGCCGTTTTCCTCCACAGTCTTCATGATGACCAGACCGTATTCCTCATCGTCTGCGTCCACATCCACGGGCTCGCCGGTCTCCTCGTCTTCTGCAACAGCGGGGAACAGGGCGTGATAGGTGATGCCGTTATGCTCCAGGGTGTCCACCAGCTCCAGCTCAAATTCGTTGCCGTCCTCGTCGGTGACGGTGATAAAGTCGGGGCCGAATGTCTCGCTCATGGGGAATACCTCCTGCGTTTCTTCTGGACCTATTGTACCCCGTATGCGGGAAAAATGCAAGTGGGAAGACGCTCAAATTTTGGAACGGGTCCGTGCCGGATGTTGAAAAGGCGCAATTAAATGCGCCTATATCATAAAAAACCGGAAAAATAAATCAAAAAAAGAAGAAAAAGATATAAAAAATTTCGTAGAGCACCCGAAAATCCTTTTGACTGGGGGAGATGGGATTTCCGGTCCCATCACTTTACCAGGGTATGGGGATGTGGTATAATAAATCTGATTACGGCTGCTGGATAAAGCCGTCAGAAGAACAGAGCCGCAAAGTGTGAACGAGCGCCCCGGACAGTGCGGCGCGGAGAGGATGGTCATTGCGATGGATTTGACAGAACGCACATTGGAGAGCCGCAGCATTTTTGAGGGAAAGATCGTGACCCTGCTGGTGGATCAGGCGGAGCTGCCCGATGGGAAACAGGCGTCCCGGGAGGTGGTGCTCCACCCAGGCGGAGTGGCGGTCCTGCCGCTAGACGAAAAGGGAAACGTGACCCTGGTGCAGCAGTACCGCTATCCCTTCCACCAGATCATTCTGGAGCTGCCGGCGGGCAAGCTGGACGCCGGCGAGCCCCACGAGACGGCGGCGCGGCGGGAGCTGAGCGAGGAGACCGGGCTGGAGGCGGAGGAGCTGACCTATCTGGGGTGCCTGCTGGCCTCCCCCGGCTTCTGCAATGAGCGGCTGCACCTCTATCTGGCCAGGGGACTGTCCCGGGCGGAGAGCCATCCGGACGATGACGAATTTTTGAACGTGGTCACCATGCCCTTTGACCGGCTGCTGGAGCAGGTCATGGACGGGACCATCGAGGACGCCAAGACGGTGGCCGGAGTGCTGAAGACCAAGGTGCTGCTGAAGCTGTAAGGAGGAGGAAGCGCTGTGGGAAAGACCATCCTGATCGTGGAGGATGAGCAGAATATCGTGGACATCCTGTCCTTCAACCTCAGCCGGGAGGGGTACGACACCCTGGAGGCATACGACGGAAGGACCGGCCTTCAGCTCGCGCTGGAGCAGAATCCGGACCTGATCCTGCTGGACCTGATGCTGCCGGAGATGAACGGGTTCGATGTGTGCCGGAAGCTGCGGGAGGCCGGCTCGGCGGTGCCCATCCTGATGCTGACCGCCCGGGAGGAGGAGACCGACAAGGTGCTGGGCCTGGAGCTGGGGGCGGATGATTACATCACCAAGCCCTTCGCCATGCGGGAACTGATGGCCCGGGTGAAGGCGAACATCCGCCGGGTGGATATGGCCCCGGCCCAGAGCGCCCCGCCCGCCGGAGAGACGGAGAAGCGGCTGGAGCTGGGACGGGTTTCCATCGATCTGGACGGGGCCACCGTGTTCAAGGACGGGAAGCCCCTGGAGCTGACTCAGCGGGAGTATGAGCTGATCCGCTTTCTGGCCTCCCAGCCGGGGAAGGTGTTCTCCCGGGAGGCCCTGATGGAGCACGTCTGGAACTATGAGGGCTATGTGGGCGACGTGCGGGCCGTGGATGTGGCCGTCCGCCGCCTGCGGGAGAAGCTGGAGGACGACCCTGCCGCGCCCAAATTCATCCTGACCAAGCGGGGCATGGGCTATCTGTTCGGCAGCCAGCCGGGCTGATCCAGCCGGGCCGCCGGAGGACGGGACGAATTTGGAAGCGAAGGACAGGGGTTTTTGGGGAAATCTGTTTGTCCCGGGGCTCGAATTTAAGAGGACATGGGCCTGCGCGTGCTTTTATGAAGTCAGACCGCGCCGGAAATGTTTTGCGGAAGAGAAGGGGGAGCGCCGATGCTGCGCAGCGTACACATGAAGCTGGTGATGATCATGGTGCTGCTCATCCTGTCCCTGATGGCAGTGGTGGGAGCGTTTTTGATCAATTCAGTGATGGCGTTCTATCTGGAGGAGTTTTACACCCAGATGAGCCAGGTGTTTGACCAGAGCCAGAACCCGGCCCTGAGCCGGACCCTCCAGACGGAGAACTCCGGGGAGGAGAACGGGGCAGAGGCCGTGCTGGAGATCATGCAGGCCTACTCCGGCGAACTGGGCCTGGACGGCCGGAGCCGCACCCTGTACATCCTGGACGGGGAGACCGGCGCCTATCTGGCCGGGACCGACGAGGCTGAGGGCCGTGGGCTGGAGTACAACTCCCCCAACCTGACCCGGGCTCTGGTAGAGAAGGAGGAGGGGACCCAGGCCAATATCGCCGCGGACTATATGGATGTGGCCCTGCCCTTCAGCCGGGGAGGCGTCCAGTATGTCATTTACATCCTGGACAATAAGAGCACCGTGAATAACCTGATCAACCAGATCTTTGTGCTGATCCTGGAATCGCTGGTCTTTGGGCTGTTTATCTCCATCCTGCTCTCCTTCCTGCTGTCCAAGACCATGATCATTCCGATCCAGCGGCTGACGGAAGGGGCCATGCGGGTGGCGGAGGGGGATTTCTCACGGAGGATCGAGGTGACCTCACGGGACGAGATCGGCGTACTCACCGACACCTTCAACGACATGGCCCGGCAGCTGCGGGACACCCTGCGCCAGGTGGAAAATGAGCGCAACAAGCTGGACACCCTGTTCCTCCACATGACCGACGGCGTGGTGGCCTTTGACCGGGAGGGGCGGGTGATCCACTCCAACCCCGCGGCGGCGGTGATGCTGGGCTGTTCCATCGGTGGGGACACCACCTACGGACAGTTATTCGGCGGACTGGCCTCTCTGGAGGAGGTCATGGCCGCTCCCGACCACCTGGAGGCGGAGCGGCAGGTACGGGACCGGTGCCTGGAGCTGCTGATGGCCCCCTTTGACCGGGAGCAGCAGGGGGGCGTGCTGGCAGTGCTCCACGATGTGACGGAGCAGCGGAAGAACCAGGAGCTCCAGCGGGAGTTTGTAGCCAACGTCTCCCATGAGCTCCGCACCCCGCTGACCAACATCCGCAGCTACGCTGAGACCCTCTCCGACAGCGCCGGGGACATCCCCCCAGCCATGGAAAAGAAGTTTTTGGGCGTCATCCTGGGGGAGAGCGACCGCATGACCCATATCGTCCAGGACCTGCTCACCCTGTCCCGGTTCGACTCCGGGCGGGATGACCTGAAGCTGGCGCGGTTCTCCTTTGAGGCGGCGGTGCAGGACCTGTACAACGCGGTCTATATGGAAGCCCAGCGCCACAGCCACACCCTGGAGCTGGAGCTGGAGCAAAGCCTGCCTGAGGTGACCGCCGACCGGGAGCGCATCGTCCAGGTGATGATGAACATCGTCTCCAACGCCATCAAATACACGCCGGACGGGGGAAAGATCATCATTTCCGCTGGCCGGACCGGGGAACGCGTCTGGATGCAGGTGGATGACAACGGCATTGGGATCCCGCCGGAGGACCGCCCCCGTATTTTCGAGCGCTTTTACCGGGTGGATAAGGCCCGCTCCCGCCAGTCAGGCGGCACCGGACTGGGCCTGTCCATCGCCAAGGAGATTGTGGCGCGGCATGAGGGCGTGCTGGAGCTGGTGGACCGGGAGGGCCCCGGCCTGTCGGTGCGGATGGAGCTGAAGATCGAGGGGCCGAGCCATGACTAAACGGAGAAGAAAACGGATCGTGGAGCGGGTCAAAAGCGTCCTGATCCTGCTGCTCAGCTGCTCGGCGGTGTACCTGGTGATGCTGATCCAGAGCACTGTGGTGCCCTCCGGCCTGCTGTCCCATCCCTCCACAGGAGGCGGAGGGCTTGCGGCGGCCGACCCCGCCGAGACGGCCCGGCCGCTGCGCATGGCGGCGGTGATCCCCGCCGGCGGGAGCGAGGTACAGCGCTTCGGCGTGCAGTACAGCGACGCGGACACGGCGGACCTGTTCCAGCAGGCCTATACGATCCTGGTGGAGGCGCTGAGCAGCGCCAACCAGCCGAAGGAGGTCACGGAGGCGGAGTGGAGGCAGGCGCTGGCCGCCGCCCCCGGCCTGTACTTTGACTGGCAGGGGGAGGTGCCTCTGGCGGTGCTGGACGGCTGGCTCTCGGTGGACAATCCCCTGCTGACAGGATCGGTGCGGCGGATGGTGCTGGCCGCCCGGGAGGGGCGGGTGTTCCTGTGCTATTTTGACGAGACGGCGGGGCGGTACTACGCCTGCGGCTCCGATGTGGTCAGCGTCAGGCGGCTGGAGGAGGTCGTGGAAGCGCTGCGGGACAACGGGGCGCGCTTTGCTTTTGAGACGGAGGAGTATGGCGGGCTGGAGCCCTATACGCTGGTTCTGGAACAGCCGCTGAGCCCGGCTGTCTATGCCAGTGTCGATCCCTTGGAGGGCGGACAGCGGCTGGGCGCCTTGCAGGAGGCGCTGGATTTCCCGGAGAGCTCCGCCTCCTTCAGCGGCGTGGATGAGCAGGTCATCCGCAGCCGGAACGATACGCTGCGGATCGGCGCGAACGGGACCGTGACCTATGAGCCGGCGGCGGAGGGCAGCGACCGTTATCCCCTCCCGGGAACCGGGATCTATGAGGCGGTGGAGGGCTGCCGGGATCTGGCCCAGCGGGCGGTCAGCGCGGTGGGCGGCGAGGAGCGCCTGTTCCTGCTCTCGGCCCAGGAGACGGGGCAGAACAGCTGGGAGATCCGGTTCGGATACAGTCTGAACGGGATCCAGGTCCGGCTGGGAGAGGACGGCTGGGCGGCCCGCTTCACGGTGGAACAGGGGCGGATCACCGGCTTCCAGCTCCGAACGCGGCGCTATACGGACGCCGGGACCACTACTGTGGTGCTGCCGGAGCGGCAGGCGATGGCGGCCATGGAGGCCAAGGGTCATGAGAATGAGGAGCTGCTGCTGGTCTATCTGGATACCGGCGCGGAAATGGTGACCGCCTCCTGGGCGGCGGCCAGCGAGCTGAGTGGGAGGAGGTAAGCGCCATGGAATGGCCGCGGATCAAGACCATCGTTTTGGCGATCCTGCTGATCACCAATATCGGCCTGCTCTCCTTTGTGGTCCAGCGGGAGTATCAGGGGCGGCAGATGCAGCAGGAGGCCCGGGAGAATGCCATCCAGTTTTTGCGGAACAGCGGGATCGAGGTGGACCCCTCGGTCATCCCGGAGCAGATGGGCCTGCTGCCGCAGACCGTGAAGCGGGACCGGGAGCGGGAGGCCCGGATCGCCTCGTCCCTGCTGGGCGGAGCCGTCCAGGAGCTGTCCTGGGGCGCGGAGGCCTTTCGGTACTACAACGAGAAGGGATACCTCCAGTTCCACCGGGATGGCGCCATCAAGGGGGAGTTTGTGGAGGGAGAGTTCCCCATCCAGGATCCTGAGTCTATGGACTACTCCCAGGAGATCCTCCGCCTGCTGGAATTTGAGGGGGAGGTGATCGCCTCCACCGGGACGGCGGGGGAGGAGTCAGTGACCACAGTTGTGGTCCGGCAGAGCTGGAAGGGCGCGCCCCTGTTCCGGCAGGAGCTGACCCTGAGCTATAAAAACGGCTGTCTGATGCAGGTGGAGGGGCGGCGGCTGAATGGGGAGCCGGCGCTGGATACCAGCCGGGAGCCGATCTCCATCCCCACCGCACTGTTCCAGTTCTACCACGGCGTCACAGCCCTTGGAGATGTGTGCAGCCGGATCGACAGCATTACGGAGGGCTATCTGAACTCCCTGCCCAACGGAGCGGGGCCGTCCGCCCTGGTGCCGGTGTGGTCGGTCTCCACGGATACGGGGGCCTATCTGCTGGACACCCTCACCGGAGAGCTGAGCCGGGCCGACTCCGGCGATCCGGCGCTTCCCTTTTGAGGGGATCGCGCGGGGCGCAGGAGAAGAGGGAAGCTTTCACAAAAAGGGGCTACCCTTTTGGCAGACAATATGTTATGATGAACAGAGAATTGGGAGCGGCGCTCCCAGGAAAGAAGGATGGAACCATGATAACCAAAGAAAGTCCCATTGGTGTGATCGACTCCGGGATCGGCGGATTCAGCGTGGCCCGGAAGGTGCAGAAGCTGATGCCCCATGAGAATCTGCTCTATCTGGGCGACGGGGCCAATACGCCCTACGGCAACCACAGCGCGGAGGAGATCCTCACCATGACCCGCTATATGCTGCGCTTCATGGAGGAGCACAGTGTGAAGGCCCTTCTGGTGGCCTGCAATACCATCTCCTGCCTCATCGACCAGTACCGGGATGAGATGAGCTGTCCGGTGCTCAGCGTGGTCCAGGCCGGCGCGGATGCGGTGGCCCAGCTGCCCGCCCAGAAGGTGGGCGTGATTTCCACCTGCTTTACCGCCTCCACCCACTGCTACCCCGACCTGATCGGGAAGGTGGCCCCGGACAAGCAGGTCATCAGCCACGGCTGCCCCAACCTGGCCAATCTGGTGGAGCGCAATGTGGGCAACCCCGCCGGACAGGCCGCTATTGACGATGACCTCCGGGAGAATCTGGAGCAGCTGGTCAATGAGGAGAAGGTGGAGTGCTGCGTCCTGGGCTGCACCCACTACCCCCTGGTGGAGGAGAACATCAACCGCCTGTATCCCCAGCTGAAGCTGGTGGACCCCGCCGAGCAGATGGCCCGGACCGTAGGCCGCTACCTGGAGGAAAAGGGGCTGGTCAACGATCAGCCTGGACAGGGCAGACTGGACATCTTCACCACCGGCAGTACCGAGGAGTACACCATGAAGGCGGCGAAGGTGGGACTGGACCCGGTGACCTCCGTACAGTTCTATCCCCCCATGAAGCTGTAAGCTTGATGGGCGCGACATGGTTTCTTAACATATCTATGGGAGGGGCGGCTTGCCCCTCCTGTTATTTTGCCCTTCCCGCCGGTTCTCCCCCACGAATTTCCCAGGTGCAGCCTCCGCGGGGAGAATACAAAAGATATGGAAGAAAAATGCCGGTTGTGCTTGCAAAGATTGGATGGATATGGTATGTTTGTGGTGAACAGAGTTGAAGTTTTGTTCAACTCAAAGCACAGCCCCATGGGGCTGTCTCTCTCCATTCAGGAGAGAGACAAGCCTTTGCGGACTGGCTGGAGGACCAGACCAAAATAATAGAAAAGGAGTGCTAAAGAATGAAGAAAAAGCTCTTGGCAAGCATCCTGACAGTGTGTATGCTGTTGACGATGCTGCCAACTGCCGCGTTGGCGGCAGAGGCAGAAGCGGAGCCCGGCACGGAGCAGACAGCTCCGGTCCAGGAGGACGCTGTGACCCAGCCCGAGGAGGATACCAAGGGAACAGAAGCAGATCCCTACTCACGCGAAGATTTTTTCAAAATGACACGCACGGAGTATATTGCCGCACAGAAGCGCCTTGGGGGCACCATGTACGTCAACATTGATGACTATACCTATGAGAAGGACGGCGTACTTGGCAATGGCACAGCGGACAATTCCGACAAGGACGAAACAAAGCTGAATTATTATGGTGCGCCTGGCGCGAAGAGCGGCAAGTACAGCGATGAGGCGGTTGGCAAGAGTGTCGTTTTTGTCGGCGGCACCATCACCAGCGGCGTCACAGGCTATAAAAACATTGACCAAATCGGTACCAGCCTGCTGCTGGCTGTCCCCGCCTACACCGATGTGACGTTCCAGGGGACCACCTTCAATAACGTCATGAGATTCAACTACCAGCTCTATACCTCTCCTTGGAGCCAGCTGGGCGAGTTGAAATTTGACGATTGTACCTTCAACGGCATCATTGTTGGCGCAACTGCCGCGCAGACGCTGACTTTTGACGGCTGCGAGTTCACGGACTTCACCAACACAACCGACCCGAATAACTCCAACCCCACTTGGATCCGTCCTGCCTATGGTAACTGGAGTGCGGGTGACAATGAGGGACAGGGTGACGATTTCCGTTCTCTGACTGAGATCAACTTTATTAACAACACAGTTACCAGCACCCGTCCTGTGAAGTTTGAATACATTTCTCAGTGGGACATGACGAGTACTGTTACCGCCACGAATAATTATTTTGATATTAGCGCACAGGATGGCGATACCAGCACAAAGAATGTCGGACTTTATCTTGGGGCACACACAGATAACGACGAATTCAACCTTGTTGCTGAAAATAACAGAAAAAGTGAGGCTACCGCGGCACTTTATACCATTCCGGCAAACAAAACATCCCTGCCTGCTGGTTCAACTGTGAAGGACAGCAAGGGCAACGAGATTACCATCACCGATGCGCTTGAGTGGAAGACCGAAAACAAGGTTGAACTGAAGACTGAGTATCAGGATTCCGCTGTGGCCGGAATAAACGGTGTGGGTTACGACAGCCTCGATGCCGCCATCACCGCCGCCCAGAATGGCGACACCATTACGATTTTGAAGGCGGCAGAGGATGAGAGCGGCTATAAGCTCAACGGTAGTTTAACTTACTCCGGCAAGGCCATTACCATTAAGGCGGCGTCCGGTGTAGATGTCAAGTTTGATATGTCCACTGGGGTAGCGCTGCACGGCGCAAAGATCACATTCGAGGGCGTGACCTTTGAATATAAGACGAACAACAACTATGTCGGTCTCCAGCATACCGACACGATGGTGTATAACAACTGCGTATTCAATGGTCAGATGTTCCTGTATGGAGCGTCTGAGACCTTCAATGGCTGTACATTCAAGCAGACCAGTCCCAATGCCTACAACGTCTGGACCTATGGCGCAAAGGAAGTCGACTTCAACGACTGTATATTCGAGTGCGCGGGTAAATCCGTCCTTGTTTACAACGAGGGAACGATTTCCGGTACTGACCTGACGGTTACAGATACCGCATTCCATGCGTCCCAGCCTGTGGAGGGCAAGGCTGCGATCGAGATCGACACCAGCTTGATGAAGGGACAGACCAAAATCTCAGTGGATCAGGCGACCGCAGACAAGATCAATGGTTTTGGTGTTGGCTCCAACAGCGGCAGCAGCCTGTGGAACGACAAAAAGAACAATGCTCAAAGCGAAAATATCGCCGTCACGGTTGCGGGAGAAGTCGTTTTGGAACCTCAGGTCATCGACTTTGACACCTTTATCAAGCGCGTGGAAGCCTCTGAGTATGCGTTCGATGGCACACTTGCGAATGGGAAAAAGCTTACTGTTAAGTGGAGCCCCGAAAGCGGCTGCCTGGGCAATAACTGTGGGCAGACGCACGAAGGAATTGAGCACAATAGTGCCGCAAGCAACAGAAATGTCCCCAACAAAGTGAACAGCAGCCTTGCACAGTTCTATCTCGCAAATAACGGCGAGAGCCCGAAAGATGTTGATGTGAAGCTTTCCAATGTGAACTTTGTGTATGAGGTAAAGGATTTTACCCTCTATGGAAATACCAACTGGAAGGGTGAATACAAAGCAGATAACGTAAGATCCGCCCAGCTTTACCTGATGAACAGCAAGAATACGCTGATTGAAAGCTGCACCTTCGATCACGTCGTATTTACCAGCTTCAATAACAGCGATGGATCTACCACCATCAAAAACAGCGAGTTTAAGAATATCTACAATTCTTATGCGATCAAGGATCTGGTGGGCAAGAACGGCATTGAAGTCAGCGGCTGTACCTTTGAAAACTGCGGCGGCGGCATTATGATTGGTCATGATAGCAACAACAATGATCCTGTTTCCCAAGTAACGATTCAAGACAATACGTTTCAGAATATTGACGTCGCAGGGGAGTGGACCGCGGAAGGGAAAGCAGGTACCCGTGGTATGATCCAGATTGCCAAAGGCGGCGATTACACCAACGCTTCTATTATCCTTGATGGCAATACCGCCACCAATTGCGGGCCCATCCTGCGCCAGCTGAATCAGGGAATCGCAGACAATGATGTTTTGAAGAATAACCTGACAGGTGATTTGACTGGCTTGGGCGGCAAGCTGACCTACACGAGTGACTCGGTGAAGAAGACAGACGAAAACGAACCCGTCCAGCCCACAGTCTACACGGTCAAATTTGAGAACGCTGATGTGGCTGAAATGAAGGTAATTGAAGGGACAGAGATCACTCTGCCCACTCCCGGGAATCGGCCCAACTACAAATTTGAAGGCTGGTATGTTGGCAGCACGAAGGTTGGAAGCTCCTACAAGGTGACTGGTGATGTGACCTTTGTTGCAAAGTGGGATTACATTGATGAGGACGGCGGCTCCTCCTCCGACAACGAGCGCACCTACGCCATCGTCACCGAGGACGACGGACACGGCTCTGTGACCGTCAGCGCGGACGAGGCCTCCGCCGGAACCCGCATCACCGTCACCGTGAAGCACGACGCGGGCTATGAGCTGGACAAGCTGACCGTCACCGACGCCAAGAACAAGGAGTTGAAGGTCACCAAGCGGTCCGAGACCACCTACACCTTCCACATGGCGGACAGCAAGGTCAC
>OFMF01001969.1_pt1 | contig 14079 bp, 10 predicted proteins | sample 1541771 | NCBI WGS metagenome assembly OFMF01 (sample SAMN04209235, study PRJEB22552) | human gut metagenome | biome: gut; material: feces | host: Homo sapiens | place: USA: Oklahoma
CCGCGCCGCGGGTTCGGAGGGATTTCTGTGTCTGAACAAAACTATTCATCTTACGCGTCCGGAGAGGAGCGCCGTCCCCGGTCCAACGGCGGCTCCGGCCGGCGGTCCGGGGATGGGCCCCGACGCCCGAAAAAGGGGCGCGGCCGGGGCGGAATGGCGATGCGGGTGATCGGCACCCTACTGCTCATTGCCATGACCACCGGGGCCATCCTGTGCTGCTTCGGGGCCGTCTACGTTAAGACGGTCATCCTCCCGGAGGCGTCGCTGGACCTGGGGGACTTCACGCTGCGGGAAAACAGTGTGATGTACTATCAGGATGACAGCGGCCAGTACCAGGAGCTGGGACAGGTGCTCACCTCCATCAGCTCCCAGTGGGTGGAGTACGAGGAGATCCCGGAGGATCTGAAGAACGCGGCCGTCGCCATTGAGGACCGGCGCTTCTGGAAGCACAACGGCGTGGACTGGTGGCGCACCGCCCAGGCGGTGTTTAGTATGTTCACCGGCGGCGACATCCAGGGCGGGTCCACCATCACCCAGCAGCTCATCAAAAATCTGACGAAGAAAAACGAGACCACCGTGAAGCGGAAGGTGACGGAGATTTTCCGGGCGCTGGAGTTTGACCGGAATTATGACAAGGACACCACGCTGCTGTGGTATCTGAACGTCATTCCCCTGGGGGCCGGCTGCGAAGGCGTGGGGGCTGCCGCCGAAAAATATTTCGGGAAGCAGGTGTCCGAGCTGACCCTGGCCGAGTGCGCCAGCCTCATCGCCATTACCAACAACCCCTCCAAATACGGCCCGTACTCCCTGGCCAAGGTGGCCAACAGCGAGGGGGAGCTGTGGGACAGCAAGCAGTGGAACAAGTACCGCCAGGAGGTCATTCTGAACCAGATGCTCAAGGAGGGGTACATCACCCAGGAGGAGCACGACCAGGCGGTGGCCCAGGAGCTGGTCTTTGTGGGTGTGGAGGCCGGCTCCAATACCGACCCGGAGAGCGCGGAGGACATCTACTCCTGGTATGAGGAGCAGGTCATCACCGACGTGATGGCCGATCTTCAGGAGAAGTACGGCTACTCCGACAAGGTGACCAGACAGATGCTGTCCAGCGGCGGCCTGCGGATCTACACCTGCATTGACCCGGAGGTCCAGGAGAAGGCAGAGGCCGTCTATGGGGACGAGGAGCTTTTGAACTATGTCTCCAAGAGCACGGGCCAGCGCCTCCAGTCGGCCATTACCATCATTGACAACGAGACCGGGGACATCGCCGCCCTGGTGGGCCGGATCGGCGAGAAGGAGATTAACCGGGGCCTGAACCTGGCCACCAGCGCCAAGCGGCAGCCCGGCTCCTCCATCAAGCCCCTGTCCGCCTATGCCCCGGCCATCGAGATGGGCCTGATCAGCCCCATCACCGTCATGCCCGACTACCCCTATCAGGTGCTGGGCGGCAAGGCGTGGCCAGTGAATGTGGACGGCGTCTACCGGGGACAGGTGACGGTGAATCAGGCGGTGGAGAACTCCTATAACACCGTGGCGGTGCGCACGGTGGCCCAGGTGACTCCGGCCAAGGCCTTTGAATTCGCCACCCAGCGCTTCCACCTGCCGCTGGAGAGCGGCCGCATGGTGAACGGCGAGGTGAAGGGGGACATCGGCATCGCCCCCCTGGCCATGGGCGGTCTGACCGACGGCGTCAGCACCCGGGATATGGCCAACGCCTTCTCCGTGTTCCCCAATGGGGGCGTCTACCGCCAGGCCCGCACCTATACCAAGGTGGAAAACAGCAAGGGGGAGGTCATCCTGGACAATACCCGGGAGGACTCGGTGGCAGTGAAGGACACCACCGCCTATTATATCAACTCCATGCTCACCAATGTGGTGACCAGCGGCGGCGGCACCGAGGCCCGCATCAGCGGCATGACCACCGCCGGCAAGACGGGTACCACGGACACCAAGGACAACCGCTGGTTCGTGGGCTATACGCCCTACTATACCGCGGCGGTCTGGGTGGGCTATGAGACGCCGGAGCGGGTACCCGCCCCGGGCAACCCCGCGGCCCAGGTGTTCAAAAAGGTGATGACCCCCATCCATGAGGGGCTGGCGGACCGGAAGTTCCCCCAGGTCAGCGGACTGGTCAGCGTCTCCTACTGCATGGACTGCGGCGGCGAGGCCATCGAGGCCTGTCAATATGACGCCAGAGGGAGCTCGCGCATCGCCACCGGCTATGTGTTCCCGGAGGACCGCCCCTCCTTTGTGTGCAGCTGCCACTCCCTGGAGGAGGGCTCCAACTCCATGGCGCGGGTGTGCGTGGACGATCCCATCCTGGACGCCAACGGAGAGTTTACCGGCTTTTACCGGGCGGCGGGTCCCTTCTGCCCGGAGGTGAGCGTACGCACCCTGTGCTATCTGAACCTGGAGCGGGAGAACGTGGGCGGCGCCGTGGCCAGAGACAGCAGCGCCTTCTACTCCGCCTATCTGGCGGCCACGGGAGGGCAGAGCTGCACCGTTCATGCCAACGACCCCGGAGCGGAGGTCCCGGAGCCGGGCGGGCCCACAGAGCCTGAGGGGCCGGACGGTCCGGAGTCCGGAGACCCCGGCACGGATGATCCGGCGCTGCCGCCGGAGCTGGGCGGCTCCGACGGACATGGGGAGCAGATCAACCCGGATACCGGAGTGCCCTACGGCTACTGAATCTCTCAGCGGGAGGAGCATAAGCTCTTCCCGCTGTATTTTCGTGCTGCTTGTTGTGAAAAACGACAAATATACCCCGGGGTTTTTCGGGGAAAATCTATACGCGGAATGTGTTTCGCCGTTGCATCCCTCTGAAAGATATGTTAAAATAGACCGCAGTACAAAAACAAATGGCCGCAGCAGGCGGACAAAATGGCGCGGATGGAGGAGCCACTATGAAACAGACGGCAGGATATTTTATTGTCGAAGCCTCTGCCATGCCGGAGATCTTCCGCAAGGTGGCGGAGGCCAAGCGCCTTCTGGAGACAGGCGAGGAGACCACGGTGAACCGGGCGGCCCAGGCTGTGGGCATCAGCCGCAGCGCCTACTATAAGTACAAGGACGCGGTGCGTCCCTTCAACGATATGCTCCATGGAAGGATCGTCACCTTTCAGACCATGCTGAAGGATGAGCCGGGGATCCTGTCCGGACTGCTCAATGTCTTTGCCGGAACGGGGGTCAATATCCTGACCATCAATCAGAACATCCCGGTCAACGGCTGCGCCGTGGTGACCATCACGGCGGAGACCTCCGCGCTCCAGCGCTCGCTGGAGGATATGCTGAGCGCGGCGGCGGGCAGTCCGGGCGTGCTGAAATGTGAGATCCTGGCCGGTTAAGCTGGCTGGCAGATGCAGAATGAGGTGAACGGAATGGTAAATATAGCGATTTTGGGCTTTGGGACCGTGGGCTCCGGTGTGGCGGAGGTGCTGACCAGGAACGGCGGACTGATCGACGGACGGGTGAACAACCAGGTCCGGCTGAAATACATCATGCGGGCCCGGGATATTTTTGAGGGCCCCTACAAGGACCTGTTTGTCAAGGACTTCTCCATCATCGAGCGCGACCCCGAGGTGAGCATCGTGGTGGAGACCATCGGCGGCGTGGGCGCCGCCCTGGACTATACCACCCGGGCCCTGAAGGCGGGCAAGAGCGTGGTCACGGCCAACAAGGAGCTGGTCGCCGCCCACGGCTATGAGCTGCTTCAGCTGGCCAAGGAGCACGGCGTCAGCTATCTGTTTGAGGCCAGCGTGGGCGGCGGCATCCCCATCCTGCGGCCCCTGAACGCCTGTCTGGCCGCCAATGAGGTGGATCAGGTCACCGGCATCCTCAACGGGACCACCAACTACATCCTCACCCGGATGATTAAGGCGGGCCTCACCTTTGACCAGGCCCTGAAGGAGGCCCAGGCCAACGGCTATGCCGAGCAGGACCCCACCGCCGACGTGGACGGCCACGACGCCTGCCGCAAGACCTGTATCCTGGCGGCCCTGTCCTTCGGACAGCATATTTATCCCGACCAGGTGCCCACCCAGGGGATTCGGGGCGTGAGCCTGGCCGACGTGGCCTATGCCGACTCCTGCGGCTATAAGATCAAGCTGCTGGGCCGGGCCATCCGGGAGCCGGAGGGCAAGGTGTGCGCCTTTGTTGCCCCCCATCTGGTCTCCTGCGAAAATCCCCTGGCCGGCGTGGAGGACGTGTTCAACGCCATCTCCGTCACCGGAAACGCCGTGGGCGATGTGATGTTCTACGGCCGCGGCGCGGGCAAGCTGCCCACCGCCTCCGCTGTGGTGGCCGACGTGATGGATATTGCCCGGGACACCCACCGGGACCACCGGAACCAGTGGGGGCCAGGCGCCCCCGACCTGGTGGTGTCCTCCGATCTGCTGACCTCCCGGTGGTACGTTCGGGCGCGGATCTCCATGGATCAGGCCCGTCTGGCCTGCGGCGAGCTTCAGCCCCTGGCCCGCAGCGGTGCGCCCGCCGGCGAGGCCGCCTTCCTCACCGCCCCCATGACCGAGCCCCAGCTGCGGGACCGTCTGGCCGGCGTGGAGGTGGACTCTCTGTTCCGCGTCCTGTGACCCTGGCCTGCCGGCCGCGGCGCGCATAGGATGGATGGACCGGCAGAAGCCGGGCCGGAGCATCTTCGTTTTGATCAACCGTTGGAGGGAAACGATATATGGCACTCATTGTACAAAAATTCGGCGGCAGCTCTGTCGCCAACGCGGACCGCGTGCGCAACGTGGCCCGGATCATCACAGAGACCTACCGCAAGGGGCACAGCGTGGTGGTGGTGCTCTCCGCCCAGGGGGATACCACCGATGATCTGATCGCCAAGGCGGCGGAGATCAATCCCCACGCGTCCAAGCGGGAGATGGATATGCTGCTGGCCACCGGGGAGCAGATCTCCATTTCCCTGTGCGCCATGGCCATCGAGGCCATGGGCTATCAGGTGGTCTCCCTTACCGGCTGGCAGGCCGGTGTGAACACCGACTCCGCCTATGGCGGGGCGCGGATCAAGCGAATCCAGACCGAGCGGATCCAGACCGAGCTGGACAAGCGGAAGATCGTCCTGGTGGCCGGCTTCCAGGGCCTCAACAAGTATGGCGATGTGACCACCCTGGGACGGGGCGGCTCGGACACCTCCGCGGTGGCTCTGGCGGCCGCGCTCCACGCCGACCTGTGCCAGATCTACACCGATGTGGACGGCGTCTATACCGCCGATCCCCGCAATGTGCAGGGGGCGCGGAAGCTGGAGGAGATCACCTTTGATGAGATGCTGGAGCTGGCCAGCCTGGGGGCGCAGGTCCTCCACAACCGCTCGGTGGAGATGGCGAAGCGGTATAACGTGAATATGGAGGTCCTCTCCAGCTTCTCCGGAAAACCTGGTACAAAAGTCAAGGAGGTTGTCAAGACCATGGAAAAGACCCACGTTAGCGGTGTGGCAAAGGATAAGAATGTAGCCCGGCTGGCCCTAGTTGGCCTGGCGGATGAGCCGGGGATCGCCTTTAAAATCTTCTCCCTGCTGGCCAAGAAGAAGATCAATGTGGACATCATCCTTCAGTCCATCGGCCGCGACAGCAGCAAGGACATCAGCTTCACCGTGGCCCGCAGCGACGCGGAGGAGGCCAAAGCCATCCTGGAGGAGAACCGGGAGTACATCGGCTTCCAGTCCATTGAGGTGAACACCCAGGTGGCCAAGGTCTCCATCGTGGGTGCCGGCATGGTGAACAACTCCGGCGTGGCCTGCAAGATGTTTGAGGCCCTGTCCAGCGCCGGGATCAACATCAACATGATCTCCACCAGCGAGATCAAGGTGTCCGTTCTCGTGGATGAGCGGGACGCCGACCGGGCGGTCCAGGCGATCCACGACCGCTTCTTCTCTGAATTCGGAAACAGCTGAGCAAGCGCCGCTTTGCGGACTGAAAAGCCGGGAGGTCCCCTCCCGGCTTTTGCCGTTTTGCGTCATTTTTGTGCCGGAATCGCTCAAATGCGGTTTTTTCCTTTTTTTGTGTTGCAAAACCTTTGGACTTCTGGTAAAATAATAAATTGACTGGATGTTCAATGTGCAGAAAACGGCCAACCGGCTGGACCGGCCGGGAGCCGCCTCATCAAGCAAGGAGAATCAGAACACATGGATTATAACGAGAGAGAGGCGCAGCGGCGCCAGGAGGACCGAGACCTGAACCGAGCTTTGATTTGGGTCGGCGCGGCCATCGTCCTGGAGTTCCTGCTGGTCCTTGTCAATAAGTATTATATCAACTTCCGCACCACGCCGGAGTCGATCAATCTGGCGCTGGCCATCAGCGCGGCCCTCAACGGCCTTCGGTGGGTCAGCCTGGCGGCGCTGGCCGCCTGTGTGGTGTGGACGGCCCTGCGGCTGAAGCAGGGCGGCCAGGCCGGGCTTCAGCTGAGCCTGGCGGCGGTCTCCACCGCGCTGTACTTCTGCGCGCAGATTACGCTGGTGTTTCAGGAGTCCGGCGTCCGGATGCTGTTCTGGCTGGTGCCCGCCTGGGCGGCGCTGGCTCTGGTGTACTATCTGTATCAGCGGGAGTTTTTCCTGTCCGCCCTGGTGAGCGGCGTGGGCGTGCTGGGCCTGTGGTTTGTCCGCCATGCCGGTGCCTCCAGCGTTTACACCATTGGTGCGGTGGCGGTCATTCTGGTTCTGGCTGTGATGATGCTCTGGATGAAGGGCCACGGCGGCCGCCTGTTCCCCGGCGCGGCCGGACAGCTGCTTCCGGCAGAGGCCGGTTACCCCCTGATGCTGCTCAGCTGTGTGATCAGCTTGGCCGCTATTGCCATTGCGGCTTTTGTGGGAGGGGCGCTGTCCTATTACCTGCTGTATGCCATGGTGGCCTGGCTGTTTGCCCTGTTGGTGTACTATACCGTGAAAATGATGTGATTCGGTCAATTAGGAATTAGGAGTTAGGAATTGCTGTCATACTGGCGGTTCTGGATCTTCAGGAAAGAGAAAAAGCGGCGCGGAGTATTCCGTGCCGCTTTTTGTATCTGTGGGTGTTGGGATGCGTGGGCCGGGCGGGGCCGCAATCGTTCCTCTTTTACTGGTAGGTGCGGGTGCATACCTCACGGATCCTGGCCTGGAGGCTCTTGAGATCCAGAAAGGCGTCCGGACGGCGGCCGGGGTCCCGCAGGATGGCGGCGGGGTGGAACATGGCCATCATGGACACGCCGGACTTTTCAAACCAAAGACCGTGCTCCCGGGTGATTTTGAAATCAGGCTTGATGAGACGCATGGCGGCGATCCGCCCCAGACAGACGATGATCTTTGGACGGATGAGGGCCACCTGGTTGCGAAGGTAGTCAATACAGGCGTCCTGCTCCGTATTCAGAGGGTCCCGGTTTTGAGGAGGACGGCATTTGACGATGTTGGCGATGTACACGTTTTTCTCCCGGCTCAGATCGATGAGCTCCAGCATCTCGTCCAGCAGCTGGCCGCCCCGCCCCACAAAGGGCTGACCCTGGAGGTCCTCATTTTCGCCGGGGCCCTCTCCAATGAACATGACCTCCGCGTTCCGGACGCCCACGCCGAATACCACATGGTGCCGGGTGTCCGCCAGCGCGCACCGCTGACAGGAGAGGCACTGGGCCTCCAGCTCTGACCAATCCAGCATAACAGGTCCCCTCGCTTTTCTCTGTACTGTGTGTCCAGTCTACCACAACCGGGCTCCCGCCGCAACGAAAAGCTGCGGGCCTCCATAGTAGAAATCACGAAACACAAGATGTAGTGGCAGGCTGGGATCTATCACACAAAAAGCTTCGGGGTGGGAGAGACTCCCTTTAATGAATAGAACGTATGTTTTAATGCAAAAAAGGGGCGAAACCGCAGGGATCCTGCGGTTTTTTTCTGTGCAAAATTGAAAAAAAGGGTTGCTTTTTATGTCAACAGCTTTTATACTGAAAACAAGGGTGGAGGAAAGTGGTGCGCCTCCCCATAAAAAGAGAGCAAAGTGGGGGAGAGGTGACGCGGATGACCGGCACATACGAGCACAGCATCGATGCCAAAGGCCGTCTGTTCATCCCCGCCAAGCTCCGGGAGGAGCTGGGCGTCACCTTCTACCTGGCTATGGGCATCGACACCTGCCTGGCCATCTATCCCCAGAGTACCTGGGATAAATTTACAGAAAAGTTTGCCTCCCTCCCTATGACACAGTCCAAGGTCATGCGTCCCCTGTTTGCCAACGCGGTGAAGTGTGAGCTGGACAGTCAGGGGCGGATCGTGATCCCCCAGAAGCTGCGCCGCTACGCGCAGCTGGAGAAGGACGCGGTGATCCTGGGCGTCAACGACCGGGCGGAGATCTGGAGCGCCCAGCTGTGGTACCAGGACGAGGAGGAAATGACGCCGGAGAAGATGGCGGCCTGTATGAGTGAGTTGGGGTTCTGAGATGAGTGAAACATTTACCCACCGTCCGGTGCTGCTGGACGAGTGTATCCAGGCCCTGGCCATCCGGCCGGAGGGCGTCTATCTGGACGGAACGCTGGGCCGGGCGGGACACAGCCGGGAGATCGCCCGGCGGCTGACCACCGGGCGGCTGATCTGCGTGGACCGGGACCAGGCGGCGCTGGACGCCGCCCAGGAGCGGCTGGCTCCGTGGATGGACCGTGTGACCCTGGTCCACAGCAATTTTGACCAGCTGAGCGGGATCCTGGACGGGCTGGAGCTGGACGGCGTGGACGGGATGCTGTTTGACCTGGGGGTGTCCTCCCCCCAGCTGGATGACGGCTCCCGGGGCTTCTCCTACATGGCGGACGCCCCATTGGATATGCGTATGGACCGGGACCAGGGCCTGAGCGCCGCCGACGTGGTGAACGGGTGGAGCCAGGAGGAGCTGCGGCGCATCCTGACCCAGTACGGCGAGGAGCGCTATGCCGCCTCCATTGCCGCCTCCATCGTCCGCCGCCGGGCGGACAAGCCCATTGAAACGACCTTGGAGCTGGTGGACGTCATCCGCAGCGGGATGCCCGCCAGAGCTTTAAAAGAGAAACAGCATCCGGCTAAGCGGAGCTTTCAGGCCATCCGCATCGCCGTCAACGACGAGCTGGCCAGCGTGGACCGGATGGTCCAGTCGGCCGTCCCCCGGCTGAACCGGGGCGGACGGCTGGCGGTGATCACCTTCCACTCCCTGGAGGACCGGATCGTCAAGACCGGCTTGGCCGCGTTTGCCCGGGGCTGCACCTGCCCGCCGGATTTTCCTGTGTGTGTGTGCGGAAAGACGCCGGATGTGCGCCTGGTGTCCCGAAAGCCCATCCTGCCCTCGGAGCGGGAGGTGGAGGAGAACCCCCGGGCCCGCAGCGCCAAGCTGCGGGTGGCGGAAAAGCTGAAGGACCCGGACGTCCGGTACAAAGCGCCGGGCCAGCCGTGAGAGAAGAGACAATGAGGAGAATGGAGTGAGTGGAATGGCCAGCCGCCATCGCAGCAACAGTACATACCGCACCTATGGAAGCGTCGCCTATGCCCCCGCGTACGATGGCAGCGCGGTCCGGGCGCCCGGCCGGGAGTCCACCCTCCAGCCGAGGCCCAAGGTCCGTCCCCGCACTCGGGAGCGGACCCTCACCCGCACCAGGGTACAGGTGCGGGAGGCGGGGGAGGTCTCTCCCTTCGCGGTGATCGGCTTTGCCGCGGTGGGCGTCTTTGCCGCCCTGCTGATGTTCAGCTATGCCCAGTTCGTGGTAGCCAATGACGCGGTGGTCACCCTTCGGAACGACCTCAAGACCCTTCAGGCGGAGAATGTCACCCTGTCCGCCCGGTATGAGCAGGTCTTTGACATGGAGCGGATCCAGGCCGCGGTGGGGGACACGATGGTACGCCCCACAGAGGAGCAGATTGTCTATCTGGACCTGTCTGAGCCGGACAGCGTGGTGCTGTACGGGGAGGAGGAGACCGCCTCCGGCGTGCGGGGCGCGCTCCAGGGGCTGAAAAACATTGTGCGTGAGCTGACTGAATATTTCCGCTGACGCGGCCATATAGTAGAGCCAGAGAAGGAGCGGGACAGAGATAAAGGGCGCGGGAAGGCGACTTCCCTGCGCCCTTCTGATGTCAGAAGAGAGATTTTTCTCCCGATGGGGAGAGAGGAGGAACCTGCGTGGGTCGTCAAAGGGAAGAGCGGGACCGCCGGAACGGCAGCCAGCCGGAACAGAGCCGGATCTCTAAGCGGATGGTGTTCCGCCGCACCGTGATCCTGATGCTGATATGCGGGGTGGGCTTTTTCATCCCGCTGATGGTGCAGCTGTGGAACATCTCCATCCAGGACCACGACTTCTATCAGCAGAAGGCCGCTGAGCAGCAGCTGATGGATGTGGCCGTTGCGGCCCACCGGGGGGACATCTTGGACGCCAACGGCGAGGTGATGGCCATGTCGGCCACCGTCTACAACCTGATCCTGGCTCCGAAGGATCTGATCAACAGCGTGGACAAGGACGACTTTGAGGACGAGGATGGAAAGCTGGACCAGAGCGCCTATCAGGCGGAGATCCAGCGGAAGCGGGACGAGGTGGCGGACGGCCTGTGCGCCATCCGTCCGGACCTGGACCGGGCGGATCTGGAGCGGCGGCTGGAGAAGGAGAACTCCCAGTATGAGGTGCTGCTGACCAATGTGGAGGAGGGGGAGGCCGAGTCCATCCGGGCCTTCATCGAGGAGAACAAGACCGCCTATTACCTCTACCTCACCCCCAGTACGAAGCGGTACTACCCCTTCTCCGCCCTGGCCTCTCAGGTGCTGGGCTTTGTCAACACCGAGGGGGGCGTGTACGGCCTGGAGGCCGGCTATGAGGATGTGCTCAAGGGCATCCCCGGCCGGGTGGTCACGGGAAAAACAGCAAAAAATGTGGAGATGTACAACAGCTACTCCAACTACATCGACGCGGTCAACGGCTATGACCTGACCCTGACCCTGGACAGCACCATCCAGGCCTATGCCGAGCAGGCCATCGAGACCGGGATCCAGGCGTACGACGTGCGCAACGGCGGCTTCTGTGTGGTGATGGACCCCAAGACCGGGGCTGTCCTGGCCATGGCCAGCTCCCCGGAGTTCGACCCCAACAGCTACTCCGCCGTGACGGACAGCCTGCTCCAGGAGGAGATCCAGGCGGACGTCCCGGGCTTCTATGAGCAGCTCAAGGCGGAGAACGCCCAGAAGCCCGCGGAGGAGCAGAGTACCGACGCGGAGCTTCAGGAGCAGGCCGCCGCCCAGGCGGCCGCGAAGGCGCGGGAGACCCAGTGGCGGAACAAGGCCATCCGGGAGCCGTACGAGCCGGGCTCCACCTTCAAGGCCCTGGTGCTGGCCGCCGCCCTGGAGGAGGGCGTGGTGGATGAGAACTCCACCTTCGACTGCCCGGGCTACTACATGGTCAACGGGGTGCGGATCAACTGCTCCAAGGTGCAGGGGCACGGACACCAGACCCTGGCGGAGGCGGTGCAGAACTCCTGCAACCCGGCCTTTATGATGATCGGCCAGCGGCTGGGGGCGGAGAAATTCTACGATTACTTTGAGGCCTTCGGCATGACGGAGGTGACGGGGATCGACCTGCCCGGCGAGGAGAAGGGGCAGGACTGGGGCCGGGAATATATCACCTCTCTGGAGGGCTACCTGTCCCTGGCCACTGCCTCCTTCGGCCAGCGCTTCACTGTGACCCCTCTGCAAATGATCACCGCCTTCTCTGCCGTCATCAACGGCGGAAACCTGTATCAGCCCTATGTGGTCCAGTCCATCACCGACGCCAGCGGCGCGGTGCTCCAGAATACGGAGCCCACCCTCACCCGGCAGGTCGTCAGCCAGGAGAGCAGCGACCGGGCCCGGGCCATTCTGGAGAGCGTGGTGTCCGAGGGCACCGGCGGGAACGCCTATCAGGCGGGCTACCGCATCGGCGGCAAGACCGGTTCCTCCGAGACCGACGAGGAGGGGCGGACCATCGTCTCCTTTATGGGCTTCGCCCCGGCGGATGACCCCCAGGTCATTGTCCTGCTGGCCTATGACAAGCCCCAGGAGGCCTCCCCCGGCAGCAAATACGGCACCACCGGCGTCTACATCAGCGGCGGCAACATGGCGGCCCCCCAGGCCGGCAAGCTGATCGCCCAGATCCTGGACTATATGGGGGTGGAGAAGCAGTACAGCCAGGAGGAGTCTGCGGCGGTGAACGTGAGCACTCCCCAGGCGGTGGGCTACTCCGTGGCCGACGCGGCGGCCCGGCTGGAGAAAAAAGGACTGACCTACCGCACCGTGGGCACGGGGGATGTGGTGACCGCCCAGGTCCCCGCCGCCGGCGCGGCGGTGCCCGGGGGCTCCGCGGTGATCCTCTATCTGGGCGGAGCCCAGCCGGAGGAGACAGGGACAGTGCCCAACATCGTGGGACTGAGCTATGAGACCGCGAAAAAGCGGCTGGAGGAGGCCGGATTCTTCATGCACGCCGTGGGGACCAGCACCTTTTACAGCAATACCTCCAAGGCGGAGAGCCAGAGCGTGGCCGCCGGAGAGCCCGCGGCCATCGGCACCGTTGTGGACGTCCAGTTCGCAACCGTCACGGAGGACGGCTACGCCGGGATCAATTAGCCGCCGGCACAGCAAGGCTTAGAGAGAATGAAACTCACCCGTGAGGGGTGATGTATGTGAAGCTGTGGGAACTTTTGCGCAGCGTCCCCCTCACGGGGGAGACTCCTGATCTTGATATGGAAATAAATTCCATATCCTATGACACACGGACCATAAAGCCCGGGGCCCTGTTCGCGGCCCTTCCCGGGGCCCGGGATGACGGGGCCCGGCACATCCGGGAGGCCCTGGACCGGGGGGCGGCCGCCGTCCTCTGCCGGGAACGCCCGGAGGAGGATGGGCCCTGGCTGGTGACCCCGGATCCCAGGCGGGCCCTGGCCCTTCTGTCGGCCAACTGGTTCGGCCGGCCGGCGGAGGGGCTGACCCTGGTGGGGGTAACCGGGACCAACGGGAAGACCACCACCGCCTTTCTCATCAAGGATATGCTGGAAACGGTGCTGCGGACCCGGGTGGGGCTGATCGGAACCGTCCAGAACATGGTGGGGGACGAGATCCTCCCGGCGGGGCGCACCACGCCGGAGAGCTATGAGCTTCAGGGCCTGCTGCGCCGTATGGCGGATGGGGGCTGCACCCATGTGGTGATGGAGGTGTCCTCCCACGCCCTGGTCCAGCACCGGGTGGAGGGGCTGGAGTTCGACGCGGGGGTGTTCACCAACCTGACCCAGGACCACCTGGACTACCACGGGAGCATGGAGGCATACCGCCAGGCCAAGGGCCTTCTGTTCCGGCAGTGCCGGAGGGCGGTGCTGAACCTGGACGACCCGGCGGGCCGGTGGTATGGGGAGCGGGTGGAGTGCCCCGCGTTCACCTACTCGGAGAACAAGGACGCGGCCGGCCTCACGGCCAAAAATATCCGGCTGTTTCCCGGCCATGTGGAGTTTGAGGCGGTGAGCCGGGAGGAGATTCAGCGGATCCACCTGCCCATACCCGGGGGCTTCACCATCTACAACGCTCTGGCCGCCGTCTCCTGCGGGCTTTGCCTGGGGCTGACGCTGGCGGAGATTGCCGCCTCCCTCCGGAGCGCCAAGGGGGTGCGGGGCCGTGTGGAGGTGGTTCCGGTCCCCACCGCCTATACGGTGCTCATTGACTATGCCCACACTCCCAACGCCCTGGAGAATGTCCTGCTCACCGCCAGGGACTTCACCGCCGGCCGGCTGATCTGCCTGTTCGGCTGCGGCGGGGACCGGGACCGGACCAAGCGCCCTGTGATGGGAGAGATCGCGGCGGCGCTGGCGGACCTGGTGATCCTCACCTCCGACAACCCCCGCACGGAGGACCCGGAAGCCATTCTGGACCAGGTGGCGGCGGGCTTTCCCCTGGGCTTCACCGCCTGGGTCCGGCAGCCGGACCGGCGGGCCGCCATCCGGCAGGCCCTGTCTATGGGACGGGCGGGGGACGTGATCCTGCTGGCGGGCAAGGGCCATGAGACCGAGCAGGAGATCGGCACCCAGCGGGTCCATCTGGACGAAAGAGAAGAAATTGCTTCCTTTTTCCAACAGAATACGCTATAATATAC
>OFMF01001983.1_pt1 | contig 14008 bp, 10 predicted proteins | sample 1541771 | NCBI WGS metagenome assembly OFMF01 (sample SAMN04209235, study PRJEB22552) | human gut metagenome | biome: gut; material: feces | host: Homo sapiens | place: USA: Oklahoma
CCTTCGAGCCCTCTCCCGACCCCCTGCTGGAGGAGCTCCAGGCCATCGTGGCCCCTCTGGAGATCCGGGAGAGCGCCCAGGACATGAGCTGCCTGAAGCAGCTCTATACCCGGAAGGATGTGTTCGGCCTGGACCTGTACGAGGCCGGACTGGGCGAGAAGATCGAGGCTATGGCCGCCGAACTGTTCGCCGGCCCCGGTGCAGTACGCAAGACTCTGCACAAGTATGTCTCTGCCCGCTGAGCCAATCCTGATGAAGCAAAAGATTCCCCTGTGCCGCGAAAGCACAGGGGAATCTTTTTGCTCCGTTTGGAGGACAGGAGGCAGGTTGCTTACTGGATGGAAAGGGTGTCCCCATCCAGGGTGACGGTGCGGCCCAGCATCTCAAACAGCTGGGCGGGGGCCCAGGTGGTGCCGGGGGCCTCGATGCGCGGCGCGGCTCCGTACTTCATGGGGGCGGTCATGCCCACCGCGCCCTCGATCTTGGTGACACCGAAGATCTGCTCCTGACCAATATTGAGGTTGACCCGGAATGTCTCACTCTCCACCGTCACCAGGGCGGGGGCCCCATCCTGACCGGGGGTATAGGTCACCTCATAGCCCAGCGCCTTGGCGGCCGCGGCCACGGGTACCATAGCGGCGCCGTTCTCATAGCTGCCCTTCACTGGGAGCACCATGTCCCCCTCCAGGACGATACTCAGGGCGGTGCCGTCCGCCAGCTCCGTGGCCTCAGCGGGCTGATCCGCCGAGGTTTGCTCCTCCACCTCCGGCAGGAGCATCAGGCAGCTAGGACCGGCCTGACCGGGGTAGCTGGTCAGCACAATGTCGTACCAAGCCATCACCCGACCGCCCTCCTTCAGATGGGCGGGGTCAACGGCCTTCCCTGTGGCGTAGTCCACGCACTGGGTCTCCTCATTCACATGGAGCAGCAGCCCGCCGTTGTCCGTGGTGATTGTTAGGCGGCCATCCTGCTCCGTCACCGCCTCCACCTCGTGGTACATGGGGCAGCCCATATCCTGGGGCATATTCCGGACCACCGCATAGGCGGCGGACTGGGGTGGCAGGGAGCGGGTAGAGACCGGGCTGTGGAACACATAGACGGCCTCACCAGCCTCCAGGTCGGAGGGATCGGAGGCGGTCCGCTTCCCGGCGTCCACCCATACCGCATCTGCGGAGAGGTTCATCACATAGTCGCCGTACCGCTCAGAGGACAGGGCCAGACGGGAGACCGTCCCATCCTCATCCCGGACCACCTCCGTCACAGTGCCGTAGTACAGCACGCTGTCCGGAAGGGTCTCCTCCTGAGTGAGGGACGTACCAGTTTGGGGCGCGGCGGGCTCCGCGGCCAGGGCGGGGACAGACAGGGCGCACAGCAGCGCGCCGCTGAGCATCAGGGCGGACAGGGTTCGTTTCATCATACAGCACTCCTTCAAGCAGGCGGTCAGCCTTTTCATTTTTTGGGGTTCTATGGGGATAGACGAAGCCGGAGGAAAAAAGTTCCCTCCCACCACGATTTTTTTCACGGATGGCCGTCTCGTTCGCACCGGCCCCGCCAATATTTTGTCACCTCCTGTCATTTTGTTGTACTCCAGGCCTCGGTTTTTGCCCTACGCACCCGGCCGGACTGGAAAAAACCTGTCATTTCCTTCGTCACGATTTCTACTTTTATCGACACTTTCTCTCTTATTTTTTATAATTTTTCCTGTTTTTCACATGGATGTCTCCTTATTTTTGTCATATACTGACGAATAGTTTTTCCAATATTTGTAATTATATCCTTGCATATCCCGTCAGAATATGTTACATTTACCAAGTCGATCCCCCTGTCCCGATCGGCGCAATGATATGGATGTTCAGAAGGAGAGAGTTAAATGGAATGTGTCAAACGCTTGCTGGTCGCGGACGCGAGCCAGGAGTTTCGCTGTCATCTGGTGGAATCCTTTCAGAACGAACCGGATATGGAGGTCGTTGGAGAAACGGAAGACGGCCTTCAGCTGTTGGAACTGACCCAGAAGCTGCTCCCTGATGTGATCGTGATGGAGATGGTGCTCTCCGGACTGGACGGGCTGGAGGTGCTGGAGCGCCTGCGCGGCCTGTCCCTGGAGCGCCAGCCCAAGATCCTGGTGCTTTCCAGCTATGTCCGGGGAAGCATCGCCGACCTGGCAGCCGCCAACGGCGCCGACCACTACATGGTCAAGCCCTGCCGGTTCAGCACGATCTGTGCCCGCATCCGCCAGCTGACGACCTTTGAGTCCCTGGAGCAGGACAAGAACCACTCCCACAGCCTGGAGGCCATGGTGACCTCCATCATCCACGAGGTGGGCGTACCCGCCCACATCAAGGGCTATCAGTATCTGCGGGAGGCCATCCTCATTGCTGTTGATGACATCGACGTCATCAACGCCGTCACAAAGGTCCTCTACCCTGAGGTAGCCAAGCGCTTCGGCACCACAGCCTCCCGGGTAGAGCGGGCCATCCGCCACGCCATCGAGGTGGCCTGGGACCGGGGAGACCTGGAGACGCTGCAAAAATACTTCGGCTACACCGTCTCCAACGTCAAGGGGAAGCCCACCAACAGCGAGTTCATTGCCATGATCGCCGACCGCCTCCAGCTCCAGCGGAAGGAGGGGTGAATCCGTTTACCTCCCAATCCCGCTTTGAGCTGATCCGGGATATGAACAACCTCCCTTCGTCGGAATGACGGAGGGAGGTTGTTCTCAGTGGGATAGCGATTGGGGAAACAGGATCGCATCAAGTTCTTTGATGGGAAAGACGCATTGTTCCATCTGAAGTTTCATATTTTTCAACCATAGACTGATAATAATTCCCAAAATCAGCCAGAGCATCTATGATTGGAAACAATTCCTTTCCTAATTCAGTCAGACCATATTCGACTCGCGGAGGCATTTCCTGATAATCTTTCCGATAAGCCAACCCATCATCGATCATCTGTCTCAGACTATCGGTAAGCACTTTCTGCGAGATCCCATCCAAGTCTCTTTGCAGCTCGTTGAACCGCCACGGTCTCATTTTTAAGTTGCGTAAAATAAGAAGCTTCCATTTCCCTCCAATGAGGGATACTGCCGTTGCAACTGGGCAGCTTGGAAGCTCATCCTTTGTTTTCATCTTCCACTCACCTCTATGCTTCAAATCATAGCACAGTTAAATTTATATGTACAGTTACAAAAAAGTGCGTACTTGTTTTTAAATGCGTAGTTTTGTACTCTATGATTCAGCAATACAACATTGCTCCAAATCATAAATGGAGGAATACATCATGAAGACAAACGCTGGAGCCGAGAACAGAGTTGAACTTCACGATCAGCTCTTTCTAACTGGTGCTGAAATCAGTGTAAACCGCCTTCCCGCTGGAGCAAATGTGCCATTTGTTCACTTTCACAAAAGCAATGAGGAGATCTATGGGATTCTTTCTGGAAGCGGGTATGTAGAAATTGACGGTGAAAAAATTGAACTTGTCACCGGCGATTGGCTGAAAATCGCTCCTGCTGCCAGGCGTCAATTTTTTGCCTCAAAGGATCTCGGTATTACTTATGTCTGTATCCAGGTAAAGGAGCATTCTCTTGGCGGTTTTACAGCGGATGATGCCATAGTGTGCTAATACAGTTCAAATGGGGTATGGGAGCTGCCCCCTTGCCTTTTTTTTCCGCTCCGGGTATAATGGTGGAGCGCCGGTCCGTCGGCCCCATCTTTTGTCCATAAGGAGCGGTTTTGAGATGACCATTCAGTATACACCCAGGGGGGTCTGCTCCCGATCCTTCACCATCCAGGTGGAGGACGGCCTGATCCAGTCCGTCCAGGTAGTGGGCGGATGCAGCGGCAACCTTCAGGGCATTTCCATGCTGCTGAAGGGAATGACGGTGGAGGAGGCCATCCGCCGGATGGAGGGCATCCGCTGCGGCGGCAAGGCCACCTCCTGTCCCGACCAGCTGGCCCAGGCCCTGAAGCAGGCCCAGGGCTGACGCCGCTTCAAAAAGCCGCTGAGCCTCCGGTTCGACAGGAACCGGAGGCTCAGCGGCTTTTGTGTCCCGTTATTCCAGCGTCACACACAGGCCGGTGGTGAGGGCCTGGATCCTTTCCCCCAGCCGGTCCTTCAACAGCGCAAAGGCTGCCTGGCCGGTGCAGTGGCCTGTGTAGATCTGCTCCACACCCTCCGACACCAGGGCGTCAGCCACCGACAGTGCATACTCCGGAGTACAATTCATTCCGCTGTCCGCCTTGGCACTGAACAGATGCAGTCCGCCGAACACAGCGTACACTGGTCTGCCCAGCTGTTCCTTCACCCCGCGGACGATGTTGACGATCCCCCCGTGGGAGCAGGAGTTGAACAGCACCAGGCCCCGGCTGCCCTCCAGCACCAGGGAGTGCTCATGGGAGAAGTCATCTGGGACAAATCCGCCCGCCTCCTCCTGACACAGCAGATTGATCTCCCGGCTGGCAAAGGGACCGCCATGGACAGACTCGGGTACCAGCCACGCCCCGTCAAAGAGTTGGAACAGCCCCTCCGGCGTCTCAAACCGGTCCCGCTGGCCCTCCCACAGCTCCCGGCTGACCCCAATGAACCGGGGCTCCCCCATAGAGGTGGAGAAATAGGCCCCGCCTGCAGAGGGGCGGGCGTATACCTTCGCGTGGTCGTTGCAGGCAAAGAAGCGGCCCAGGCCGCCGGCGTGGTCATAATGTCCGTGGGACAGCACCGCCGTGTCCACCTGTCCCAGGTCCACCCCCAGGGCGGCGGCGTTGTCGGCAAACGCGCCCGAGGCGCCCGCGTCCAGCAGGATCGCCTTCCCCCGGTGCTCCACATAAAAGGACAGTCCGTGCTCCGACGCCAGACAGGAGCCCTCCGGCGCGGTGTTCTCGATCAAAACGACGGTCTTCATGGTACTTCCTCCTATTTGTCAATCAGATCCGGCTGGAGCCGTAATAAAAATACCCGGGTGCTCCAGGGCGGGAGAACTCGGGTATGGGGATTCAGGACAGTGTGGGGAACAGCTGCCCCTTTGCCGCCCGCAGGCCGTCTGCCAGGGCGTCCACATCCTGCTGTGTGGTGTCATAGGAAAAGCTGATGCGCAGCGCCCCGTCCAAATCGCTCTTGGGCAGCTTGAGGGCGGCGTACACATGGCTGGGCTTTCCCTTGTGGCAGGCGGAGCCGGAGGAGAGGCAGATCCCCCGGTCGCTGAGGAATCGGACGATCACCTCGCTCTTATAGCCGGGGAGGGTCACCGCCAGAATGTGGGGGGCCGTCCCGCTCCCAATGGGCTTCAGCCCGGGGACCGCCTCCTGCAGCCGGGCCAGGGTCTCCGCCTTCAGCCCGGCCATGTACCGGATGTCTGCCTCCCGGGTGGCCGCCCCCGCCCGCACCGCCGCGGCAAAGGCCGCGATCTGGGCGGTGGCCTCTGTGCCGGAGCGCAGGCCCTCCTCCTGCCCGCCGCCCCGGATCAGGGGCGGCAGCTTCAGCCCCCGGCGGATGTACAAGGCCCCGATCCCCTTGGGGGCGTGGATCTTGTGCCCGCTCACAGTCAGCAGGTCCACCCCCAGTTCTGCCGGGGTGAAGGGGATCTTCAAAAAGCCCTGCACCCCGTCGCAGTGAATCAGGGCGGAGCTGCCCAGCCGCCGGACCAGCCGGGCGGCCTGGGCCACCGGCAGCACCGTGCCCAGCTCGTTGTTCACCAGCATCATGGACACCAGCACCGTGTCCGGCCGCAAGGCGGCCTCCAGCTCCTCCAGGGAGATATTCCCCTCCCGGTCGGGGCGGAGGTAGGTCACCTCATACCCCTGCCGCTCCAGCTCCCGGCAGGGCTCCAGCACCGCGGCGTGCTCAATGGCGGTGGTGATGATGTGGCTCCCCCGGCGCTTTCCCAGCTCCACCGCCCCCCGGATGGCCCAGTTGTCCCCCTCGGAGCCGCAGGAGGTGAAAAACACCTCCTCCGGCCGGCAGCCCAGACCGGCGGCCACATCTCCGCGCCAGCCGGCCACACGGGCCGCAGCCTCCCGGCCCAGGGCATAGCGGGAAGAGGGGTTGCCCCACCCCTCCGTCATGGCCTCCACCGCCGCCTGGACCGCCTCCGGGCGGACCGGGGTGGTGGCCGCATTGTCAAAATAGTGGATCAATGCCGTTCACCTCTTTCAGTCCTGTCCATTCTATGCCCCGCCCCGGGGAAAGTCAAGCAGACAGGCCTCTCCGCCGTCACTCCCCGTCCGCCGCCAGCGGCTGGGGCAGGGAGTCGTCCTCCCGGACCCAGTCCTCCACATGGACCACGCTGTACTCCGTCTCCGTGTTCCGGATGACCACCCGCTCGATCCCGGCGTTGATGATCAGCCGGCGGCACATGGAACAGGAGGTGGCGTCGTGGAGCAGCTCGCCGGTCTTGGCCTCCCGTCCGGCCAGGTACAGGGTGGAGCCCAGGGTGTCCCGGCGGGCGGCGGAAATGATGGCGTTCATCTCCGCGTGGACCGAGCGGCACAGCTCATACCGCTCGCCGCTGGGGACCCGCATGGCCTCCCGGGTGCAGCAGCCCAGATCCATGCAGTTCTTCCGGCCCCGCGGGGCCCCGTTGTAGCCGGTGGAGACGATCTCATCGTTATTCACGATGATGGCCCCATAGCACCGGCGCAGGCAGGTGGAGCGCTCCAGCACGGTCTCCGCGATGTCCAGATAGTAATTTTCCTTGTCGATGCGTCTCATGGCGCGTCCCTCCCAGGCAGTAAGGTTTCTGCTGGCAGTATAGCGTATTTCTGCCCCTCTGGCAAGAAAAACCCGGCCCAAAACCGTCTTTCCCGGCCGCACAGACCCGGATCCGGCCCTGTCAGGGCACAATTTACATTTTGTTTACGATTGATTTCTTGACGTTCTCCGCCTTGCGCGCTATGATACTTTATAAATAAGAATCTGAAAAAACGGGGTGGGAGGTTTGCCCCGTTTTTCCCCCGCGCGAGGAGGCACCCACATGATTCGAAACGCGATCCAACGCTTTATGTATGGCCGGTACGGCAACGATCAGCTGAACGTCGGCCTGATGGTCCTGTATCTGGTCCTGTATCTGCTCTATTGGCTCACCGGCGCAGACCTGCTGTACTGGGTCTCCATGGTGGTGCTGTTCACCGCCCTGTTCCGCCTGTTGTCCCGCAGCCACGCCAAACGGCGGGCAGAAAATGCCAAGTTTTTACAGGCAGTCGTCCCCCTTCTGAAGTGGTACCGGCTGCGCCGCACCATTCGCCAGGACAAGGAGCACTGCTACTTCAAGTGCCCCAACTGCGGCCAGCAGCTCCGGGTCCCCCGGGGCAAGGGCAAGATCACCGTCACCTGCCGGGGCTGCGGCGCCTCCTTTGAGGAAAAGAGCTGATCCCCGCGCCCCATTTCGTCCCGCCGCCGGAGGCAGCCCCACACTTGGGTCTGCTTCCGGTTTTTTTGCTGTTTTTCCCGCAAAATACCGGGTTTGGCCCCAAAGCCTATTCCAGTTTCGGACAAGCTATGGTATACTGTTAAAAAGTGTGTCCGGTCGGCGGCCGGATCTATTTTGAGAAATGCAAGGAGAGAAATCCATGAATCCGATCTACGACGTTGTGATCCTGGGATGCGGCGAGGCCGGGATCTTCGCCGCTTATGAGCTGGCCAGCCACCGCCCGGAGCTGAAGGTGCTGGCCCTGGACCAGGGGCGGGACATCTACCACCGCAGCTGCCCCATTGTGGCGGGCAAAGTGCGGGAGTGCATCCACTGCCCCGTGTGCGACACCATGTGCGGCTTCGGCGGGGCGGGCGCCTTCTCCGACGGAAAGTTCAACTTCACCACCCAGTTCGGCGGGTGGCTCACCGACTTTATGGAGCCCCGGCATGTGATGGAGCTCATTGACTATGTAGACTCCATCAACGTGGCTCACGGCGCCACTGAGCAGGTCTTTTCCACCGAGACCGCGGAGGCCAGAGCCCTGGCCCGCCGGGCCCTGGGCTATGACCTGCATCTGCTCCAGGCCCGGTGCAAGCACCTGGGCACCGAAAACAACCTGCGTATCCTTCAGAACATCTATGAGGGACTGAAGGACAAGCTTGAGTTCCGCTTCAACACCGCCGTGGAGCACATCGCCCGGGACGGTGAGGGCTTCCGCCTGACCCTGGAGAAGGGGGAAGAGGTCGCCTGCCGCCGGCTCATCGCCGCCCCCGGCCGCTCCGGCGCGGAGTGGTTCTCCAACCAGTGCAAGGACCTGGGTCTGGAGCTGCTGAACAACCAGGTGGACATCGGGGTGCGGGTGGAGCTGCCCGCCGCCGTCTTTGAGCACATCACCGACGTGGTGTACGAGTCCAAGCTGGTCTACCGCACCAAGCAGTACGGCGACCAGGTGCGCACCTTCTGCATGAACCCCTACGGCCATGTGGTGGCCGAAAACGTGGAGGGCATCAACACCGTCAACGGCCACTCCTATGCCGACCCCAGCCTCCGCAGTGAGAATACCAACTTCGCCCTGCTGGTGAGCAACCGCTTCACCCAGCCCTTCAACGAGCCCTACCGCTACGGCAAGCACATCGCCTCCCTGTCCAATATGCTGGCCGGCGGCGTGCTGGTCCAGCGCTTCGGCGACCTGGTGAAGGGGGTGCGCACCAACGAGCACCGGCTGGGCAAGTCCTTCACCCGGCCCACCCTCACCGCCGCCGTCCCGGGCGACCTGTCTCTGGCCCTGCCCAAGCGGCAGCTGGACGACATCATCGAGATGATCTACGTCCTGGATAAGATCGCCCCAGGCACCGCCAACCACGACACCCTGCTCTACGGCGCGGAGGTGAAGTTCTACTCCGCCCGCCTTCAGCTCACCCCGGAGCTGGAGACCGCCATCCCCAACTTCTTTGCCGCCGGCGACGGCGCGGGCGTCACCCGCGGCCTGGCCCAGGCTGGCGCCTCCGGCGTCCAGGCAGCCCGGGCCATCCTCAAGCGACTGGATTGACCTGCCGCTCCTCAGCCCAGGGCTGTGGGAGTCCGAGGGCCGGCGCACCCCGGTGCGGCGGCCCTCCTGCATCTTTTCGACCATTTTCTGCGTCCGGCCGTCCAGCGGAGGGGCGCTGCCGCCGCATCCCTCTCTCCTTCTATCGAAAGTGCCAAATCGAAAAACAGACAGGGACCTGGCGGCGAAACACCGTGCTTCACAATGGTTATCCACATTATCCACAGAGTTTTCCACATATTGTTATGTAAACTCATAAGCCAGAAAACCGGAACCTTTTCAGGCGTTTCTGCCTGTCAAGACTTTTCCACACCACAATATTGACAAATTTTTATTTTGCAGGAAACCGGGCAGTCTCCGTCGCCTGCCGCCGGTTTTCCACAGGAGGGAACACATATGGGGAGACAGGGAGACACCATCGCAGCCGTGGCCACCCCCGCCGGACCAGGAGCCATCGGCATCCTGAGGCTGTCCGGTCCTGGGGCGGCGGATATCGCCGCCGCCTGCTTCCGGCCCCTGGGTCGGAAGGGCCTTTTGGACCATCCCACCCGCACGCTGGTATATGGCAGCCTGCTGGACTGTGAGGGCCAAGTCATTGACCAGGTGCTGTGTACTTACAGCCGCGGTCCGGCCAGCTATACTGGGGAGGACACAGCGGAGCTCCACTGCCACGGCTCCCCCATGGTCCTCTCCCTGGGCCTTGAGGCCCTCTTTGCCCAGGGGGCCCGCCAGGCAGGCCCGGGGGAGTTCACCCAGCGGGCCTTTCTCAACGGGCGGCTGGACCTTGCCCAGGCGGAGGGTGTGGCCGACCTGCTGGACGCCCGGAGCCGGGAGGGGGCCCGCCAGGCGGCGGGCCAGCTGTCCGGCGCCCTGTCCCGCAGGATCGTCTCCATATACTCCGCCCTGGTGGATGTGATGGCCCACTTCCACGCGGTGCTGGACTATCCGGACGAGGACATTGACCCCTTTACTCAGGAGCGGCTCGCCCGGGACCTGGATGCCCAGCGGCAAGCCCTGGCGGCCCTGCTGTCCACCTACCAGCGGGGCCGCCGCCTGAACCGGGGCGTGAAATGCGCCATCGTGGGGCGGCCCAACGCGGGTAAGTCCTCCCTGCTCAACGCCCTGGCGGGCTATGACCGGGCCATTGTGACCGACATCCCCGGGACCACCCGGGACACGGTGGAGGAGACGGTGGAGCTGGGGGGCATCCCCCTGCGGCTCATCGACACAGCCGGACTTCGGGACAGCGGCGACCCCATCGAGCAGATGGGGGTGGAGCGCAGCCGCCGGGCGATGGAGGAGGCGGAGCTCATCCTGGTGGTGCTGGATCAGTCTCAGCCCGCCCGGGAGGAGGACGCCGCTTTGATCCGGGCGGCCACGGAGCGCGCCCCCACCATCGCGGTCCTGAACAAGCGGGATCTGCCCTGCCGGCTGGAGTGGACGGAGCAGCTGGACCTGGCCGCCTCTGTCCCGGTCTGCGCCAAGACCGGGGCGGGCCTGGACGGTCTGGCGGAGCTGGTGGCCCAGACCTTCCCCCGGGAGCCCGGCGCCGCCTACGGCGAGCTGCTCACCAACCAGCGCCAGGCGGAGGCCGCCGGCCGGGCCCTGGAGGCGGTCCGCCGGGCCGGCGAAGCGCTGGACCTGGGGGTCACCCCCGACGCCCTGCTCACCGACGTGGAGGAGGCCCTGAGCGCCCTGGGGGAGCTCACCGGCCAGTCGGTGCGGGAGGACGTCACCGCCCGGATCTTCCAGCGCTTCTGCGTGGGAAAATAGGGCGCTGTCCCTGCCCGTACCCGGTACAGCGGCCGGGATCAGTCCCCCACAGAGGGGAACTTTGGAATCTTCACCCCAAGGAGGGTTTTGAATGGATATTTGGAAGGAATTGAAGCAGGAGGGGGTGGACCCCGGCCTGCTGGAGGAGGTCCGGGCCTTCCGGGACGCCCACCCCGCCCCGCCGGAGGCCGCCGGACGGGTGCCCTGTCCCCGCTTCCTCTACTATGGCAAGGAGGTCTGGGAGGGGGCGGCCGCCGCCCTGCTGTGCGGGGAGCACCTGCTCCTGGCCGGCCCTAAGGCCACGGGCAAAAACGTGCTGGCGGAGAATCTGGCCGCCGCCTTCGGCCGCCCCGCCTGGGATGTGTCCATGTATGTCAATGTGGACGCCGCCGCCCTCATCGGGGCGGACACCCTCCAGGACGGGCAGGTGGCCTTCCGGGAGGGCCCCGTCTGCCAGTGCGCCCGGCTGGGAGGCTTCGGCGTGCTGGACGAGGTGAACATGGCCAAAAATGAGGCCCTGGCCGTCCTCCACGCCACCCTGGACTTCCGCCGGGTCATCGACGTCCCCGGCTACCGGCGCATCCCCCTGGACCCCGCCGCCCGGTTCATCGGCACCATGAACTACGGCTATGCCGGCACCCGGGAGCTGAACGAGGCCCTGGTTTCCCGCTTCGTGGTGCTGGATATGCCGGTCATCTCCCAGGAAAACCTGCAAAAGCTCCTCCGCCAGGGCTTCCCGGAGCTGAAAACCACCTGGGTGGAGCAGTTCGCCGCTCTGTTCCAGGACCTGCGGCTGAAATGCGACAGCGGAGAGATCTCCACCAAGGCCCTGGACCTGCGGGGGCTCCTGTCTGCCCTCCACCTGATGGAGAAGGGGATCTCCTCCGGCCAGGCCCTGGAGCTGGGCATCATCAACAAGGCCTTCGACCCCTTCGAGCGCCAGCTGGTGGCCGACGCGGTGTGGAGCCGCGTCCCCCGGGACGCGGACCGGGGCCGCCTGTTCGGAGTTTGATATGGACCGGCAGGACATCGAGACCCGCCGGGCAGACAACCAGGTGTGGAACGGGGCGGAGAACTATGGCGTCCGCTCCGACTTCCACGCCTTCGACCCGGAGGGCGGGGCCGACCTGTACTTCAACACGGTCATCGGCCTGGTCCATCACTACTACGACTTCCGCCGCTTCAAGCCCCTGTTCAACACCTTCCAGAGCCAGTTCAGCGGCGAGCTGTACACCGACCTGTTCTGGCTGGGCCTGGAGGGGGCGGTTTACCGCCGTGCCCGTGGGGACAGGCCGGCGCTGGACGGGCTGCGGCGGGAATACGCCGCCCGCACCGTGGCCCGGGGGCGGAACCAGGCTGTCCGGGAGAGCCTGGACAACCTCCGCTGTGCCTGGTTCCAGCGGGCCCTGGGGCAGCCCGGGCCGGAGGACGACTGGGAGCGGGGAGTGCTGGACGCCCTCACCTTTCCCCCGGAGCTGAACGAGGAGCAGATCAAGGACCGGATGGAGGCCCTGCTCCACCGCTACTTCCGCCGCGCCCGGCGGAGCGTCACCGACCGCCAGTGGGCCGCCTGGGCCGGGCGGGATATGCTCTACGGGGACAAGAAGCGGGGCGGGCTGGTGCGAGGGAACGCCCTGCGCCGCCTGGGCCGGTCCGGCGGCGGTCCGGCAGAGGAGGACGGCCGGAAATTTTTCTGGCAGAAAAAGCACCTGTTCCACTTGGGCCAGGGGCGGACCCGGGAGCAGGTGCTGCGGGACTATGTGGAAAACTGCTTCGGCGTGTCCATGCTCCCGCCGGGGGAGCTGGCCGCCGCGGAGCAGGCCCTGTGCACCGGCAGCCACAAAAACTGCCGCCTCCACTTCACCCGGGGGGTGCTGCCCCAGGGGGAGGTGGACGGGGAGACCGCCTGGGAGCGGTCCGCCTTCCAGGCCCAGCGGGAGAAGAACCGGGCCTATTTCCAAGAAAATCTGGTGCGGAACCGGCTCATCATCGCCCAGCTGTCCCAGCGGCTGCAAAACACCATCCTGCTCCAGAGCGACGTCACCGACAGCCGCGCCCGGGCGGGCCTCCTTCAGCCCCGGCTGGCCTGGCGGGCCCCCGCCCTCCGGGACCAGCGGGTCTTTCTCCAGCGGCAGCAGAGTGAGCTGGGCGAGCTGTCCGTGGACATCCTGCTGGACGCCTCCGCCTCCCAGAACCAGCAGCAGGAGAAGCTGTCTACCCAGGCCTATCTCATCGCCGAGAGCCTCACCCGCTGTCAGATCCCGGTGCGGGTGACCTCCTTCTGCTCTGTCAGCGGCTGCACCGTCCTGCGGATCCTCCGGGACTACAACGAGGCAGGGAAAAACGACGCCATCTTCGACTATGTCTCCGCCGGCTGGAACCGGGACGGCCTGGCCCTGCGGGCCATGGGCTGGCTGATGGACCGCAGCCCCTGTGACCACCGGCTGTTCATCCTGCTCTCCGACGCCAACCCCAACGACGACCAGAAGATCCCCGCCGCCAGGCGCTTTCCCAAGGATTACAGCGGGAAGGCCGGAGTACAGGACACGGCGGACGAGGCCGCTCTCCTCCGCCGCCGGGGCATCGCTCCGGTGTGCGTCTTCACCGGGCGGGACGCCGACCTGGCCGCCGCCCACAAGATCTATGGGCGGGACCTGACCCGCATCCCCTCCATCGGCTGGTTCGCCGACACGGTGGGCAAGCTGATCCAGGGCCGCATCCAGAGCATGGACTGATCTGCCCGAGGGAGGCGCGCCCCTGTCCCATTTTCCAAAAATAGAGATAGACTGTGCCGCGCTGGATGCGGCACAGTCTATCTCTTTATGAACGCCGGTTTTCCGACTCCGCCGGGATCATTCCGTCCATAGTTCGTCCACCTGAGCGCCGGTATAGTACCAGGTGAGAATATCCCGGAAGGAGCTGCCCTCTTTGGCCATGGCGTTGGCCCCATACTGGCTCATGCCCACCCCGTGTCCATAGCCGGTGACGGAAAAGGTGAAGCCTGCCCCATCCCAGGCCACGGTGAAGGCGGCGGAGCGCAGGGAAAACAGGGTGCGCACCTGGCTGCCCGTGAGGGTGACGCCCCCCACCGGGATGCTGGACACCACTCCGCCGTTGGAGGCGGGGGTCCCGAACCAGCCGGAGGGATCGCCGGACAGGCCGGCCCCGGGATAGGCGGCCAGCACCCGGCTGCGGACCTCCTCTGCCGTGAGGACCACCTGGCTGCGGTAGTTGGGGACCTCGTCTCCCTCCGGACTGGAGACGCTTTTCAGATAGCCCACCTGGCTGCC
>OFMF01002002.1_pt1 | contig 13876 bp, 7 predicted proteins | sample 1541771 | NCBI WGS metagenome assembly OFMF01 (sample SAMN04209235, study PRJEB22552) | human gut metagenome | biome: gut; material: feces | host: Homo sapiens | place: USA: Oklahoma
TCCCTGAACAGAATCCGGTCTCGCGCATCATTTCTATATCAAAATTCGTTCGTTCTGAAATTCTCTGTGCCTCTAAAAGCTGATCGTTCTCCTTAAAATATTCCACTCTCTCGTCAAGTTCTTCCTTAATCGTCTTCACCGCACGCTCAATCTGTTCCTGCGGCACAACATAATGCGAAGCCGGAAAAATAATCGCAAAATTAAGACTTGCCTTAATCTCTCCCGTCAACACATCGACCTGCATAATCCGATCAATCTCATCGCCAAAAAACTCAATATGAATCGCATCTTCAAAAGAAGAAACCGGCACAACTTCCAGCACATCCCCACGTACACGGAAACTGCCTCTCTTAAAATCAAGCTCATTACGCACATACTGGATATCAATCAGACGGCGTACAACCTCATCCCTGTCAATCTCCATTCCAGGGCGCAGCGAAATCATCATCTTTGCATAATCGTTCTTGCTACCAATGCCGTAAATACACGAAACTGATGACACAACAATGACATCCTTCCTCTCAATCAGCGCTGCTGTCGCACTGTGGCGCAGCTTATCTATCTCATCATTAATCGAAGAATCCTTCTCTATATAAGTATCCGTAGAAGGAACATATGCTTCCGGCTGATAATAATCATAATAAGACACAAAATATTCTACCGCATTATGTGGAAAAAATGCCTTAAACTCACTGTAAAGCTGCGCTGCCAGAGTCTTATTATGTGCCAGAATCAGCGTCGGCTTATTCAACTGTGCAATGACATTCGCCATCGTAAATGTCTTACCGGAACCAGTAACTCCAAGCAAAGTCTCAAACTGATTCCCTTCTTTAAATCCCTTTACCAGCTCCTCAATTGCCTGTGGCTGGTCTCCAGTCGGCGCGAAGTCCGACACTAATTCGAAATGGTCCATGAAGCAAATCCTCCCTCTTATCGTAGTATGTTTCCGATTATATCAAATATACGAACAAATGTACAGACAAAATCCAAATATTTGTTCTGATTTAATTCATATAAGAAATAGACGCACCCGAAGAGAGAAGCCGCCCTATATCTGTGACTCTATCACTATGGGCTGAATGTTCGCTTGACGGCTCACATTCAGTCCTCGTTCTAAGACCATAGATATAGGGCGGCTTCTCTCTTCGGGTACTTTCTTTGGCTTGATTTTGTTTGAATCAAATTGGCTGGTGTAGGAATTCAAGGATATAAGTAGAATCTTTCTACTTGCTTTAAAATTATTAAAATTCAGTATAACTATATATTATTATCAGTGCTATCCATAAAATGTAGTTAAAAAATGGTAACCAATTCACTCATATACGGAAAGTATCTGCATACTGAAAACGCTATATCACGCTTTATTTACTTTTTCGTTTTCTTACTACAAGGAAGATAATCACAACGGCTGCAGCCACTCCAATAATAATCCATGTCAGGATTGGTGTAGTATCGCCAGTCTTACCACTCTTAGACTTCTTAGTATTATTATTAGGTGGTGTCTTTTCCTTTTCTGTTGAAGTAGTCTCCTCTTCACTAGAGGTTGTCTCTTCCTCCTCGTCACCTTTTTCTCTATTTGTAAGAGTAATCGTACCAGTTTGCTGTTCCATAGATAATTCTACATTGCCCTCACCACTGATCTTATAAGCAAAATTATCTGGATCAATCGTGTTACCATCTGCATCTGTCTCTTCTATGTAAACTTTCGTTGTACTGCCATCCTTCTCAACTCGAACAGGTACAGTCACCTTACCATTCTGCTGTAACTGTACTGTCTGAATAAGTTCATTCTCTACATTATCGTCTGAACCTGTCTGCTTGTAGACAGAAGCATAGAACGTATCATTTGTTGTTGTCTGCTGTCCATTCTGATCAAGCACCTTCTTCTCAATGGTCAGCTCTGCTACAACCAAGAAATCTTCAGGAATAATAGTAAATACGTTACTGATATTCATCTTTCCCTGTGGACGGCCCTGTAACTGCACTTTATTATCTGCAGAATCACCGGAGCCATCTCCAACTACACATTTATAGGTTCTATCCTGCTCTGTATGTGTCTCTCCCATAGCATATGGAACACCATTCTCATCTGTTTCAAACAGATAATAAGTACCGTCTGGAAGATTATCATACTTTATTGTCTCACTGTGGCTTCCATTAAAATCAATTGTCTTCAAATAATTCTTTCCATAAGGAATCGTTCCTTCGGCATCGCAGAACAGTCCAACATAATATCTTGCTCCTGGAACAGTCTCTCCATTCTCTTCCTCATAAGATTCCGGCGCCTGCAGATTATAAATCTTCCCTGTTTCCGGATCCATATAAACTAAAGCCTTTGTTACTTCTAAAGAACCTTGCTGATTACTTACTCCCTTGGTATAAGTCTCCACATCATAAATCCAGTTCTGTCCATCTTCCATATATGGAATCGCAACTAAAAATGGAGAAAACATTCCATAAGAAGCGCTGTCTTTTTCTTCGACAAGATACATTCCCTGCGCCAGATTGGTAAAACTAACTTTACCGTTACTATCTGTTTTCTTTGTTACTGCTGAAATACCAGAATTGTCAATGACAGTAGTAAGCTTCTTCGCCGCATTCAGGTTCTTATCACTTGTTGTAATGTCATTGACATCTACACCTGTAGATTCCAAAGAACTAACAATATCAAAAGAAATATTTACTTCATCATGACTGATAGATGCAACCTGATAAATGCTAACAGAAACGCCGGCCTTATTGGTAACGCTGTCTCCCTGCTTTACATCATCTAAATTAATTGTTATGCTGCCTTTCTTATCTTTGTTATAACTGTCTGCCGCTTTAATCTGGGTCGGCATTAATAATCCTACTGCCATCGCAGCTACAGCTAACAAGGTAAGAATATATTTGCTGTATTTGATTATTATAGATTTCATCAATTGTTCCTCCTTTTTCATGATCGGTTATGGATTTGTTTTATCACTTTCTCTTTTTACTGCCTGACTTCTTTTTATGTTTGCGTCTCTTTTGCCGCCTTCGCTGCCTGCTACGCACCAGACTGTAAATAATCAAAAGTACAAGAACTCCTGTCGAAATCAAGAAAGTCCTCTGCTTCAATAACCACCTCCATAACGTATTCTTCTGGGAGTTAGTACTTTCTGTCTTATATGGTACTCTTCTTGCATGAACTAACAAACGATGTGTATTAATTCCATATGGAGTACAAGTCACCAGTGTTACTCTGTCCTGCCCTTTTGCGATAGTCAGATGCTCCATTTCTTCCGGTTTCACTGTCTCCACATTAAACACCTTATACGCAAGGTTCTTTCCCAAAATATGAATATAAAATTCATCATTCTTTTCTAACTGATCTAAATTAGAAAAAAGTTCCGCACTCGGAAGTCCTCGATGCCCTGTTAATACAGCATGCGTATTCTTGCCTCCAACCGGTATGGAAGTGCCCTCAAGATGCCCTATTCCCTTTTCCAGTACTTCCTGCGATGTTCCATGATAAATGGGAAGATATAGCGAGATTTTTGGAATCTCCAAAGCCCCCATGACTCCGCTTTCTTCCATATCCAAAACATGATTATACGCACTGTCCGACTTCTTCTCTTCCTGTGAAAATGCATCAGAAAGCTGTGGATTCTCTCTTGCCAGCATCTCATTATACTTCTGCGCATCTTCCAGATATTTCTGAAGTTTCTCTTTGTTCATCGTATGGACTGCATGATCATAAGAGTCGATTACCTTTCCCTCACGAATCTGATTATAAAGCGTCCCAAGTACCGGATAATTCAACGTCGCATATCCTGCCACAAAAAGCAGTGTGATCAGTATTCCTAATATCTTACTTTTCATTTCGCCTAACCTGTTTTTTCCTTGCTTTTTTCTTTTTTGGTCTTATACGATAATAATACCATAATAAAATTATTAAGACAACTGCAAGAACGCCTACAAGTGCATACGCTTTCCACGTATTATTGGTTTTGCTTTCAGATTTATCTTTTTTCTTTGCTTCCCTGTACGGAATCCTCTCCCCTCTTACAAGAAGGCGGTGACTATTAATCCCATATGGCGTACAGGTTATCAACGTTACATAATCTCTATTTTTATTAATTAACAGATCGGATATATTCTCCGGCAGAACTACCTTAATCTGATTCACTTCATAAGCCAGTGTCCGATTCAATACATGAATATAAAAAATATCTCCCTCTTTTACCTCTGTAAGATTATCGAACATTTTTGCCGATGGCAGACCAGTATGGGCCGAAATAATTGAATGCGTTCCTTTTCCCCCTACCGGAAAAGAACTGTTTTCAAGATGTCCTGCTCCTTTTTCTAAAGACTTGCTGTCTGTCCCATGATAGATTGGCAGATACACATCAATTGAAGGTATCTCTACCGCTCCCATCACACCGTCCCCAGCAATATTTAAAATATTATCATAATCCTCATTCTGTTTTTCCACCGCTTCTGGATCAAATGGGTCTGTCAAAACGACATTTCCAAGAAGTTTTTTATTATATTCTACTGCCTTTTTCAAGGCCTCACTAATTTGCTTTTGCGACATTTGTGCCGCTTTCTTATCGTAATTATCCACTACCTGCCCCTGATGTCTGCTGATATACCAGTCACTGAACACCGGATACAATGTAACACCTAATCCTGCTAAAAAAAACAGGGCCAATACTATATTTATAATCTTTTGTTTCATCCCGTTCACACCCTGTTGTAATCATGGGGAAGCCATACATGGCTTCCCCGTAAATATGCCTTTCGGCAATCATCCTTATTCAGAAACAAAATTTGCTTTGTCTCATTTTCCTTCAATTAATATGTTCTAGTATGTTCTTTTTGTTATTTATGTTCTCTCTGTAAATGCTTCTTTACTGTGCATTTTTATTATGCTCTTCTTTTTTTAGAAGCGATAAGAAGAAGTGCTGCACCAGCCATGATTACAAGACCGCCGATTGTGAAGAGGTAAGTACCCATGCCACCGGTTGCTGGGAGGTTGAAGCCTTTGTTGTTGGTAATATCAAGAGAAATCACTCCATCTTCCCCAACATTGTTTTCATCTCCTTCATTCATGCTATATTTAAAATCATATATCGTATTATCATTTGGTGTAGCTGTAGAAATAACAACTTTTACAACAGAAGTTAATGCACTATATCCACTAGGCGCCTGTAACTCTTTCAAGTAATAGGTTCCTGCCGCTAGTTTAGAAGCATCACCAAAATTAATTACACCATCATCACCAGATGTAGCTTCTTCTATCTTATCTGCACAAGCAGCATCTCTATATAATCCAAATGTTGCTCCCTTTAATGGTGAACCATTATCCTTTTTCTTATTAATCTTAATTTTGAAAGAATATACTTTTACTTCTTTCTTACTTCCATCGGTTGTTCCATCAGGGTTGTTTGTATATTCTACTTCCGCCTTATTTATAGTACCATCAGAACCTACAACTGCATTTTCATTTACTGTAACAGTATATTTCACATGAATTGCTTCACCCTTTAAGTCTCTGATTTTAGATGAAATTAAAGAAATTGTAATTTTATTTGCGGTAGAATCATACTCAAATGTATAATCCGTATCTTCAACTAATGGAGAATTTACGTCTGTAGTATACACTTTTAAATCTGCTTTATCTTTAGCAAATGTAAGACCTGTAGACAATGTATCAGTAATTTCATACTTCAATGTTGTCTCATTATAAGCTTCATCATAATTTGGAACTGTAGGACCTGTAATCGTATAGGTAACTTCGTCTCCTACACCAACTGTCTTCTTATCCGGTACCTTATCTGTATCTGGAATCCCCTGATTCTTTGGAGAAACACTGACATTATAATTCCATGTTGAACCGTCAGCCGTTGTTACTGTTTCAGGTATTGATACAAAGAATGGCTTACTTGCAACATATTTACTAGGTGTCTTTGTCTCAACAACAAGATAATATCCTAACTCTAGATTACTAAATGTAGCCTCACCTTTTCTAGTCTCGCCTGTTCCATCAGCTGTTGTCTGACTCTTTCCTGTTAATTTAGATGCAATCGCCTTTGCCTCATTTGCTTTTGCTTCTAAATCTGCTGTACTGATACTTCCCAAAGTGTCTGGTGTTAAATTTAAGCTTGCAAAATCTGTCGTCAGCTTCCAGGCTTTATATTTACCATTCGTTCCTGGTTCTAAACTTGCCACTTTATAAATAGTAAACTCTGCCCCGCCTAATCCTGGATATTTTCCATCAGCATCTTCTTTATCTGTTGTTTTGTTAATAGTTAAACTTCCTTTTGCCTGAGGATTTGTAATCGTACTCTCGGCATTCGCCATTGCTGGTAATAATGTGATCGCCATCATCACTGTTGTTGTCACTGCTAATAGTTTCTTCCATAACTTCTTCATATTTGTTCCCCGCTTTCTTTGTTATTTTTGAAACATAAACTGTTTGTCCCCGAGTATCCTATATATACAGGGCGAATGAACCCTGTCATATTAAAATAAAAGTGTCATAAGTACCTTATAGAATAGATTTCCGTTCTATATGATTCTTCTCCTCCTTCGGATGATATACCATCCTCCGGCTATGATCATAATTCCTACACCAAAGATCGTGGCTCGGAAACCGCCTCCGGCTGCTGGCATATCAAAGAGTTTATTATTCGTTATCTCCATTTTCAAATCATAATAATAATGTGTATTCGAATCTCCCACTACTGTAAATCCAGAACTTGCACTTTCTCCCTCTGTAGTTCCTACTACAACAGTAATTGGATTCGCCAATAAGTTATAATTTTCCGGAGCTTTTGTTTCTGTTATTGTATATTCTCCTGGAAGTAAATCAGAAGTAGCAACAATACCTTTATTCGGTCCATCTAATGGTGTTGTAACAGTTTTTTCGTAATTATCCGGTCCTGTTATCTTAAATTCTGCACCACCAAGCTTTTCTTTATTGGCATTATTCTTTGTAATCTCGATACTTCCTCGTTGTAATGTGTTAACAACCGAAACTGTCTTTTCTTCTACTCCTTCCGTAGTCTCCGTTTTTTCTGAATCTGAATAGGTTACCTGATAAATATAATTTCCAAGTTTAATATATTCTTCGCTATTTACTGGGTTGTAATTATTTTCCCCGTTTTTCACAACCTCTCTTACTTTATAATCAGAAAGATTCGGATTACCTGGAATTTCAAATTCACAGGCCCATTGTTTTGTCGCGTCTACCTCTTTAACTTGTTCTGGCTGGGCAACATCTTTGTAATATAATCCTAAAAATGTGCTTTTTGGTTTTAAATCATCTTTTAAATCAAAATTTTCCTCTCCTGTTCCATCCGATTTTTTAGAATCTTTCCACTGTTTTTCTGCCTTTATCACTTTATAATTTTTATGATTTGTAACAAGTACAGAAGCATCATTTCCTAATTCAATCGTTCCTTCTGCAGTATACTCCTTAGATGTATCCACATCTTTACAGTCACTTACCGTTATCGTTGGCACTTTGTATTCCTGATTATTCAGATTAATTTCTTCAACCTTAAACTTTGTACCTGAAAGAATCTGCGTTATGCTGATGGTATATCCTACAGGAATCCCTGCAACCTTACCAGTAGAGTCTGTATCTCCTGCTACTTCCACCTTTCCAGACTCCAACGCTCTTAATGTTCCATTCTCATTCTTATAGTAAATTGTCTCCGTCTTATTCTCCCCTCTATCATTTACACAATATAAATAATATGGGCCTACATATGGAACCAATTCTCCTTCCGTACTTGTTAAGTAGATCCTAAAGCTAAACGTGCCGTCTGTCGTCTGCCCTTCCTGCATCGCTTTGGTTATACGCAGCTCTCTTTTATTGGCTGCAGAACAATTATTTGTGAATACAACTAATCTTCGATTCTCAGCTACTTCTTTAGAAGTACGGATATCTCTGACTTCTTTTCCTTTCTCAGATTCATTCTCCTTATACGCTGTATAAGTGACATCATTAATTTTTATGTCATCGTACTCTTCTGATTTTACACCAATTTCCTCGACATAATATTTTTGATTATCCTTTAAACCAGAAAATGTTGCTTTTTGGCCTGGTTTTAAATAAAATGCTCCATGATCATCGAAAGTTACAGCAGTACCATCCGCCATCTTTGCTGCTTTTAGTACCTCATAAGTATTTTCTTCAAATGTTCCATCCCCTTTGGATTTCTGTGCATATACTTTAAATTTAAACAGAACATTCGCATATTTTTCTTTATCTGTGTTAGAAAGTTCTTTCTTTACTTCAATCGAACCATCTGGAACAACCGGAAGATTAAACTTCATATGAAGATTAGAAGCACCTGCGCCTCGCTCAAAGTAAAACATACGCATCGTATGGCTGGAATAATCTTTGAAAGTATCTCCTTTGAAATAATCACTAACTTTATTGTCATTCCACGCAGTTCCATCTGGGAAGTAACCTGCCTCTTTAAATAATTCCTTAATCGTCTTAGTAGATTCCACTGGTGTTTTACCTGTCTCACAATCTTTCCATGAAACTACACCAGTTGCAAAGTTAATCTTACCGGAATGTGCATCGTGAATACCACCAATGTCAAGAACTAATGTCCCATCTATAAAAACCCACATATCATCATCGCCGTTGAATTCATAGACCATTGGCTCTTTTTTTCCATTTTGTGTGACCTGGCCATTCTTCTGCTGAACAAAGTTGGCTGATACTTCCATTCCAAAATAGTAATTTGGAGTTCCGTTTACCAGATATAACTTCTCTCCTTTTCTTGGAGCAGTATCTGTCAGGGCCTTTCCGTCTTCATCGTACAAATTTTTATTGGTTGAAAAACGGCCATCAATGATGGAATTATACGGCATAAAATTACCACGTTTGTAATAATATAAGTCCTCATTTTTCGGTGTCCCTATCTGCTTATATACCTTAAACTCCTTTGCACTGCTGCCTGTCGAACCTGAACTGCTGGTATCTAAATAGGCATAATTTTCAAAACTACTGTATTCATAGTATCCTGTATTAGCATAGATACTTTTGATAAATAAGTGGTTTGTTTCTGTTGCCCCACTAAATAAGCCAGACAGACTTTTTGCACCATTTTTTGCTATCGGATAACCATCTGTTCCCAAACGTCTTTCCAGCAAGTTATTTTTAATAGTTCCATTACCGTAATTTCCATCTAAATTAATTGAATTATCTCCATTCTTAAGATATTTATTAGCCTCTCCTTCCAAGTCTATCATTTTAATCTTGATTCCCTTAGATGCGCTGTCCACCGTTTCAACTGTCGATAACATCTCTGTGTAAACAAAATAAAGCGTTTTATTTTGTAATTCTTCTCTATTTTGTCCACTTTTAGTTCTGTAATATGTAGTACGATTCTCCACTTCTAATGAAATAATATCCGTTCCATTCGTTCCATCATAAGAAGTACCAGAATCTGTAACAACCGCTTTCATTAATTGATAACTCTGTTGTTCACTATCTGTTAATTTATAATACTGACTATAGTTTGTTTCCGTTATACTTGATAAATAGAAAGATTTTGCATCTATTTCCAGATTACTCAATACAGCATTTGTCTCTGAAAGCTCTATCGCTGTTCCTCTGTCATCAACAAGGTTTACAGTTGTCTGTATCCGGCTGTTCTGCTTCCAGATAATTGTAAATGTCGAAAAACTCTCCGTTTCAAAATCAACTTTTTTGACAACCTTTTTCGTGGTAGTTGTAATATCTTTTAACTGTTTACTTTCTGAAAGATCTACTACCTCTTTTACTTTACCCGATGTATCTTCTTCCAGATGCATTACTGTTACATCCGTATCTTTAGAGTCCTTACGGTCTTTCAACTCTTCTGGCATTGTGATCTTTTTATATTCCATAGAAACCTGAACTTTTCCATCTGGTTCTATCTTATTCCCATTCTCATCTACGAAAGAAATGTCGTAAGCCAGAAATCCTGCAATATCATAGATTTCATTCTGTGCCTTTTCCAGAAGCTGCTTCTTTACTTCTGCATACTGTTTTTGTGTTTCTTCATTATCCTGTTCAATCGGCACGATCTGTAACTTTACACTATCAGCGATAACTCCTGCTTCGGACTCTTTTACTTCTACTTTTACATCGTCATTTTCATATCGAAAAATTTTTTTCTCTTTTATATCGGATTCTTCGCTTGTATCGGCTTCTTCAGCTGATTCTTCCTCTGGCAAAGTTTCTTCTTCACTAGAACTTTTTTCTTCTGTCACTTGCTCCTGAGCTGCTTCTATGTTCCTTTCGTTCCCTGTCTCTGCATCTTCTTTAGTACTTGTTTCTTCCGTCTGCTTTTCTGTAGTTTTCTCCGCTGCTTTTTCTTCTGCATTATCGCTCTCTGGCTGCACTTCTTCCTTTTTAGGCGTATCAGAAGTTAGCCTGGATTCGGTCGGCTGATCAGATGCTTCCTGCGCCCCTGCTTCTTCGGTCTGGACAGACTTATCCCCCGTATTCTGTTCTTCGCCTTGCTCTGCCATACCTGTTTTAGCCGCAGATGTTGTTACTGCCTCCTCACTGCTCATTGAAGCAAATCCTACAATATGCGGTGTCGTAAATAACATTACTGCAACAATAAGGATTGCTGTGAGTCGTTTCCATTGTCCTTGGTTTCGCTTCACGTTCTTCATAGTATTTCCCCGCTTTCTTTAAAATAATTCCTGTAATGAATTATCTGTATATTGCTAGTTCCCCGTTTTTTTTACCAAATACTGTGAATATAGTTCTTTATTATCTGACATTTTTTATTTCTAATATTTTACCATCAATGGTACTAATTTGTCATCAAAAATATTTCTATACTTTATGAATAATCACCATAAATTTATCAATAGTTATAATTTTTTATATTTTTTCAGCAATAATCTTTATATTAAAATAACTTTATTTTCTATAACTTACACTCTCGCTATATCCCCTGCATAGTCTTGCGTAGCTTTCCAATATTAACAGTCTTTTGGAAGAAATGTTCCACAGTGATTGACAACCATTTAGGAATCTCTGAAACTATGTTTATTAACTATGTTGAAATATAATTTTTCCTCTTTATAATCATCTTTTATATTAAAAAACATTTAAAAGTTTTTTTTTTCACTAATTAATAAATTTTTCTTTCTTTTTGTAAGTGTCATTAACAAATTTTTTGCTCTTTGTAAGCTTCTTATACATAAAGACATTTGCAAGCTTTTCCTTTCACCAATTGATGATTTTTTTATCAAAGTTATTGAATTTTTTCTTTGGAAGTGACATCCTCCCCCACCTGTAGAGATCGGGAAGCCCCCACTGATACTGATTTGTTGCTCACCACCTACAGGTGACATCTGATATATCTGAAGGAAAACAACACTACTCCTTCTCAATTTATTAAAAGCAAAAAATAAAAAAGTACCGCATCAAAGAGGTGAGACGATACTTTTTTATTACTTTTAATAAAATGTACTCTCGGAGTCTTTCCTGCACTTGCTTTTGTGGCTGATTTTCCGCCAGTCGCACCCGAATTTCATCAACGTACGTACCGCGTACGCTTCAGAAATTTGGACACAACTGATAAAAAATCTTCTCACAAAATCAAGCACAAAAAGATTCCGAGAGTACATTAAATTGTTTTAACGAATATATTTTTCTGCTATTTTCTTAAGTTTTTCTGGATTTTGGGTATACCAGCTTTCATAGGTTAAATGCTCTGCCGAAATCATCTGACCAAGTTCTACAAAGAAATCCGGGATTTCTTCTGCAAGCATTGTTCCCCATTCTTCTCCAAAATGCTCTGCTCCCTGTGCATCTGTTCCATTTACATGAAAAGCAAATGCCGGCTGCATTTTTCCATCCACACGTTTAGATGCCCCGTGGAAACCAAGCTTTCCAATCTGATGTGTTCCGCAAGAAGAAGTACATCCAGATATATGAATTCTTGGAAGTACCCCATCTGCAAAATGATAAGGCTCTACTGTCGCCACAATACTTGCAAGCAATCCCTGAGAATCTCTAAGTCCAATCTGGCATACGGTACTTCCAATACATGATACAGATGTTTCAAACAAATTTTTTGCCCCGTCTTCTGTAATTGCAGCAATCTCCTTTGCCTGTGACGCATTCAGATTAATAATATACAATGTTTCATCTGGAGCAATGCGAACTTCTGCGTCTTCAATATCTTTTATTATATTATAAATTTCTCCAAACTTCTTCACTGGGACAATTCCACCTATTGGGTGATATGCCACTGCATATAGTCCCTGTTGTTTCTGTGGAAGAATACGTTCTGATGCTGCTTCTTTTTGTGGATAACTTTCTGCTGTTTCTAATACAACATTTTCATCCGTTTTTACTATGTTGTCTGCTACATTCTTGGTTATGCTCTCTGTTATATTTTCTGACATATCAGCAGTGTTTTTTCCTTCAACATCATCCGCACTATTATTTCCCATATTATTTATTGCATTTTCGGCTACTTTTCCTTCTAACTTTATAAGAAGAGAATCTTTATATTCTGCCTTTACTTCTGCTAACTTTTCCTGATATGCTTTGCGGTAGCCATCTACCCCTAATGTCTCCTGCATGTATCTTGTTCTTGATTTAGCACGACTCTCATAATTACCATAAGTAGTAAATGTCCGAACCATTGCTTCTACATAATAAAGTACCTCTTCAGGCTTTACATTTTCCGCAACCTTTACTCCCATTCGGTAATTATTTCCCAGTCCACCTGCACTGTATACATCAAAAGTTCCTTCTTCTTTTGCTACAAATCCAAGATCTCTAAATGTTGCATGTGTTACATTCGCCGGAGAATTAGAAAATCCTACTTTTAACTTTCTTGGAAGCTTCACCGTCTTGATGATTCCCATCAGATAATCTCCCGCTTCTTCCGCATAAGGAAGTACATCGAAATATTCCCCCTGTTCCACCCCAGAGAGGGGAGAGACCATAGTATTTCTTGGGAAATCTCCACCGCCTCCTCGAGTAACAATGCCAGCATCCATTGCCTGCTCCATAATATCGCAAACCGCCTTTGCATCTAAATCATGAAACTGCACTGTCTGGCAAGTTGTGATATGTGCTCTTTTCACATCATACCTTTCAATAGAATCTACAAGGAACTTTAACTTTTCCTTCGTCACTCTGCCGCCTGGCATACGCAGGCGGAGCATGCTCGCTTCTCCACCTTTTTGTGCATAACTTCCAAAGCCGCCAGAGAACCCTTTATAATCTTTCACACTGACTTCTTTTGCATAAAATTTCTCTGTCATCTCTTGAAATTCTTTTAAATCCGCTTTAAATTCCTTCATTAATTCCTGATTCATATTTCCTCGACCTTACTTTCTATTATTCTCTATAACGCATTATTATTTTCTCTCAATAATAACGAATTAAATTATATCATACTTATCCTACCTGCAAAAGTAGTAATAAATTTAATAGTAATTTGTTGAGCTAAACAGACGAAGCCTGAGAATCAAATCATTTATATTTGTGATTTTCGTCGCGGCATGTTGAATGGTCGCTTTTGCGCTCGCATCCAACACTTGTTCCCAGACCACAAATATAAATGATTTGATTCTCAGACTTCTGCATTCTGGCTGCTCAAGCAAATTAATGAGGAAATTTGTGGGAGAAAACAGGAGTAACATCCCAATCAAAAAGACTAAAATTCTTAGAAATTAGCGACAAACTGTTCCTGATACATAAGTGAAACAGCCTCACTCCCAGAAAAACGAGTGAAGCTAACTTGGCATAATGTAACTAAAATCCTATATTTACTTCAACTGCCAAAGACAGCTTCCCAAGAGAGAAGGTACCCTATATTTGTGGCCTTAGAACGAGGATTGAATGTGAGCCTGTAAGCGAACA
>OFMF01002007.1_pt1 | contig 13852 bp, 10 predicted proteins | sample 1541771 | NCBI WGS metagenome assembly OFMF01 (sample SAMN04209235, study PRJEB22552) | human gut metagenome | biome: gut; material: feces | host: Homo sapiens | place: USA: Oklahoma
GCAGGCGGAGAATCTCGCAGGCGAGATTCTTTTTATACTTGCAAACAAAACCGCAATACATGATTCTTATAACTTTCAAAACGGATTTCTTTCAAAAACATTCTTAAAATTTGGAGGAAAAAATGATGAAGAGAAAAATGATGGCAGCAGTATTGACAATGGCAATGGCAGCAACAATGATCGGTGGATGTGGAAACAGCACAGACACATCCAATGCAGGAAACAGCACGAACACAACAGAGAGCAGTGCAGACGCAGCCGATACCGCAAAGGACACTGCACAGAATACTGCAGACAAAACCGTGTACAAAGTTGGAATCGTACAGTATGTAGATGATGCATCCTTAAACCAGATTGAGAAAGCAATTGAAGCAGAGCTGGATGCAAAAGGAGCAGAACTTGGTGTGACATTTGATTATGCAGATTACACCTATAATGGTCAGGCAGATTCCTCTACCCTGAACCAGATCGCAGCAGATCTTGTGGCAGAGGGTGTCGATGTGATCATTCCGATTGCAACGCCGGCAGCAATGATCATGCAGAACGCAACGGAAGATAATCAGATCCCGGTTGTATTTTCCGCAGTATCAGATCCGGTCGGAGCAGGACTTGTAGCAAGTGCAGATGCTCCGGGTGCCAATATTACAGGAACATCCGATGCAATTGATGTGGCACAGATCATGGATTTCATTTTGGCAGCGGATCCGGATGCTGCAAAAATCGGATTTCTGTATGATAAGAGCCAGGATTCTTCCACAAGTGCTATTCAGGCGGCAAAAGATTACTGCGATGAACATGGGATTTCCTATGTAGAAAAAACAGGTACAACAACCGGTGAGATCCAGGCAGCAGCAGATTCCCTGGTGGCAGAAAAAGTAGACGCTATTTTTACACCACAGGACAACACTGTTATGACAGCAGAACTTGCGATTTTTGAAAAATTTGCAGACGCAGGTATCCCTCACTACACAAGTGCAGATTCCTTTGCTTTAAACGGAGCATTCTTAGGATACGGCGTCAACTATGAGACACTCGGAACAAAGACAGCAGACATGGTTGCAGACATTCTTGCAAACGGAGCAGATCCGGCCACAACACCGGTAGAAACATTAGACAGCGGTATCGTAACCGTAAATACAGAGATTGCAGAAAAAGTCGGAATCGATTATTCTATCTTTAAAGATATGTGTTCCGAATTGATCGAGACAGTAACAGCAGAGGAGTTTAATTAAGGTATGGGTTCCATTATTACATTATCAATTGTACAGAGTGCATTAGAACTTGGTTTTATCTATGCACTGGTCGCACTGGCATTATTTATATCCTTCAGTATTTTAAACATTGCGGATCTTTCGACCGATGGATGTTTTACATTGGGATGTGCCGTCTGTGCATCGGTGACACTTGCAGGTCATCCGATATTAGGATTATTTGCAGCGATGGCAGCTGGTGTCTGCTCCGGTTTTGTGACCGCTTTCTTACAGACAAAAATGGGGATTCAGTCCATTTTGGCGGGAATCATCGTAAATACCGGATTGTATACAATTAATATTGCAGTAATGGGATTCGCTTCCAACATGAACTTATTCAACTGTGAATCCGTTTTTACCTGGGCAAAAACAGCAATCGGTGGAACGTGGTATAAACTGATCGTGGCTGCACTGATCGTTATCATTGTAGGAGTGCTGATCTCTTTCTTTTTAAATACAAGGCTTGGACTTTCCATCCGCGCAACCGGAGATAATCCGGATATGGTAAGAGCTTCCAGCATTAATACAAGTGCCATGATCACGATCGGACTTTGTGTTGCCAATGCCCTGACCGGTCTCTCCGGCGGACTGCTTGCGCAGTATCAGAAATCCTGTGATATCAATCTTGGAACCGGAATGGTAACAATCGCACTCGCCAGCCTGATCATTGGGGAATCTATCATTGGAAAAGGCGGTATGTTACAGCGTGTGACCGGCGTTATTTTAGGAAGCTGCCTGTATCGTTTTATCGTGGCAGTTGCCCTGAGATTAAATGTACCGGCAGAGTGTTTAAAACTTGTTTCTGCAATCATTGTAGCCGTGGCGATCGCATTCCCATATCTGAAAAAGCAGATGAATTTTTACCGGCAGAAACGTGCCGCAAAGGCTCAGAACCAGATATACGTTCAGGAGATTATGAAAAATGACAGCGAAGGAGGAGAAAGATAATGGCAGAGAAGAACGCAATGCTTGTGATGCGCGATGTCAGCAAAACTTTTAATCCGGGAACTGTCAATGAAAAATGTGCATTAAAAAATCTGAATCTCACCTTAAAGCAGGGGGATTTTGCAACGATCGTAGGAAGCAACGGAGCCGGAAAATCAACGCTGTTTAATGCGATAACAGGAGCCTTTTTTGCAGACAAAGGACTGATCATGCTGGATGGTGAGGACATTACCTATCAGAAAGAGCATGTCCGCAGTAAAGTGATTGGTCATTTGTTTCAGGATCCATTGAAGGGAACCGCACCACATATGACGATCGAGGAGAATATGGCGCTTGCCTACCTGCGCACGACTACTTCAAAGAATGCCTATTTCAGCCGGATCAAGGCAGCGGACAAGAAAAAATTCAGAGAGCAGCTCGCACTGCTTGACATGGGGTTAGAAGACCGTATGAAGCAGCCGGTCGGACTTTTGTCCGGTGGACAGCGTCAGGCACTCACACTTTTGATGGCAACGATGGTGACTCCTAAGATTTTGCTGCTGGATGAGCATACCGCAGCTTTAGACCCTGCCACCGCAGAGAAAGTACTGAACCTCACAAAAAAGATAGTGTCAGAGCAGAACATCACCTGCCTTATGGTCACGCACAACATGCATCAGGCGCTTGAACTTGGAAACCGTACCCTCATGATGGATTCGGGAAATATTGTGCTGGATGTTTCCGGGGAAGAACGGGAAAAGATGTCAGTGGATGATCTGTTAGAGCAGTTTGCAGTCCGTGCCGGAAAGGCATTGGATAATGACAGAATTCTGTTTTCCAAAGTGGAGGCATAATAGTGGTGTAGTAAGAATAGAAGCTATAAATAATTAGTATGTTTCAATTATATGAAAAAGCAATAAAACAAGGGAAAAGCCGTTGAAATCTAACGGCTTTTCCTTTATTATATAAAGTAATGCTAAAAAAATGTATATTTTCATAGGAGATTCGTGATTAAGGAAAACGATTACAGAGATGAAAAAGGCAGTGAGTATATACAAGGAGGAAAAACATGTATCCAATCGTTAGAAGAGAAAAACTGGCAGACAAGATCTATCTTATGGATGTCAAGGCTCCTCGTGTTGCGCAGTATTGCGAACCGGGACAGTTTGTGATTGTAAAAATTGATGAGGAAGGTGAACGTATTCCACTTACCATTTGTGATTACGACAGGGAAGAGGGAACGATCACGATCGTATTCCAGACCGTAGGAGCTTCCACAGAGCGTATGGTAAGCTTACAGGAAGGGGATGCTTTTGAAGATTTCGTTGGACCTCTGGGATGCCCATCGGATCTGATCCATGAAGATATCGAAGAATTAAAGAAAAAGAAAATTTTATTTGTTGCAGGTGGTGTTGGTACAGCTCCGGTTTATCCTCAGGTAAAATGGCTGCATGAGCACGGCGTTGACTGTGATGTTATCATGGGTTCCCGTAACAAAGATTTACTGATCTTAGAGGATGAGATGAAAAAAGTTGCCACAAACCTTTATGTGACAACGGATGATGGCTCGTACGGTTTCAAGGGAACCGGTACTGCACAGCTGCAGGAACTCTGGGATAATGGTAACCGTTATGACCACTGTGTGGCAATCGGACCAATGATCATGATGAAATTTGTCTGCAAACTGACAAAAGAATTAGGAATTCCAACGGTTGTTTCCATGAATCCGATCATGGTAGACGGAACCGGAATGTGTGGTGCATGTCGTCTGGTTGTCGGCGATGAAGTGAAATTTGCATGTGTAGACGGACCGGAGTTCGACGGACATCTGGTTGATTTTGATCAGGCGATGAGAAGACAGGCTCAGTACAAGACCGAAGAGGGAAGAGCAATGTTGAAATTACAGGAAGGTGCAACACATCACGGCGGATGTGGCAATTGTAACAGTTAAAAATCAGAAATTTGTCAGATCAGAGAGAATGCTGTCTGGTCAGTTACATAGAATCAGGAGGAAAAAATGGACGTATTAACTAGAGTTCCGGTTCGTGAGCAGGAGCCAGCCGTTCGTGCAGCGAACTTTGAAGAAGTATGTTTGGGATATAATGAAGAAGAAGCAATGGCAGAAGCTGCCCGTTGCTTAAACTGTAAAAATGCACAGTGTATGAAAGGATGTCCGGTATCTATCAATATTCCGGGATTTATCGCAGAAGTAAAAGAAGGTAATTTTGAGGCTGCTTATCATGTGATCAGTGAGTCTTCCGCACTTCCGGCAGTCTGTGGCCGTGTATGTCCACAGGAGACACAGTGTGAGGGAAAATGTATCCGTGGAATCAAAGGAGAGCCTGTAGCGATCGGTAAATTAGAGCGTTTTGTTGCGGACTGGGCAAGAGAACATGGCATTAAACCGAAAAAGGCAGAAAAGTTAAATGGACATAAAGTAGCAGTGATCGGCTCAGGCCCGGCAGGTCTTACCTGTGCAGGAGATCTTGCAAAGCTTGGTTATGATGTGACGATTTTCGAGGCATTGCATCAGGCAGGCGGTGTTTTGGTTTACGGTATCCCTGAATTCCGTCTTCCAAAGAAGAAAGTGGTTGCCGCTGAAGTGGAAAACGTGAAAGCATTAGGGGTTAAGATCGAGACCAACGTTGTCATCGGTAAATCCGTTACAATCGATGAGTTGATGGACAACGAGGGCTTTGAAGCAGTCTTCATTGGATCCGGTGCAGGACTCCCAAGATTTATGGGTATTCCGGGCGAACAGGCAATGGGTGTATTCTCAGCCAATGAGTATTTAACAAGAAACAACCTTATGAAAGCTTTTCTGGACAATTACGACACACCGATCAAAGCAGGTAAGAAAGTCATCGTAGTAGGTGGTGGTAATGTGGCAATGGACGCTGCCAGAACAGCAAGAAGACTGGGTGCAGAGGTACATATTGTATATCGTCGTGGTGAGGAAGAACTTCCGGCCCGTAAAGAGGAAGTACATCACGCAAAAGAAGAAGGTATCATCTTTGATCTTCTCCAGAATCCAACCGAATTATTGGTGGATGAAAACGGTTGTGTAAAGGGTGCAAAAGTGATCAAAATGGAACTTGGCGAACCGGATGCTTCCGGAAGAAGAAGTCCGGTTGAGATTCCGGGCTCTGAATATGAGATCGAGGCAGATACTGTGATCATGTCACTTGGTACTTCTCCAAATCCTCTGATCTCATCCACTACAAAAGGTCTTGATATCAACCGCAGAAAATGTATTATTGCAGAAGAAGAGACCGGTGCAACTTCCAAAGAAGGTGTTTATGCCGGTGGTGACGCTGTGACAGGTGCAGCAACTGTTATCCTTGCGATGGGTGCCGGTAAAGCAGCAGCTAAGGGTATTCACGAATATCTCAGCAACAAATAAAAACAGACAGGACAGGGCAGGTGCTGAATGGGTCATACATTTGGCACCTGTTTTTTTTCTGTAAGTATTCCAAAGAAAACCCAAAGTTTTATTAATATTTTATGAAGAGGGTAGCAAAATTACAGGGTTTATGTATATAATAGAACACGCTACGCAAGAAAGAAATACGAGAGAGGTTACCGATAGATGAAGGAGCAGAATCAGCGCCAGATACAGAATCAGACAGAATTAGACGAAAGAAGACTGAGACAGAAAAAGCTTGTACGGAAAAGAAAAATCGTTTTGAGTGTAATGCTTTTGACATCTTTTTTACTGGGATGTGTCTGTGGAAGATATTTTCCTGAGATCAAACTTGGAAAAACAGAAGAAGTGCTGGCATCAGCGCAGGATAACTCCGATGAAGATAAAAAAGAAAATCAAATTACAAATGACGTAGATAATGGAACAACAGCAGATGGAACGGAAAAAGAGGAACAGTCTGCTACAGAAACTGTCGAAGAACCGGCAGACAGCGAAGAAACGAATGATCCGTTCGCGGAGATTCCACAGGTTGTGTTATCAAAACCGGTAGATTATTCCTTGAATCAGGCAATCAGACAGTTAGAACAGATGGAAGCGTCAGATGAACGCTACGCACAGATCGTGGAAAATGCAGAGAAATATCCGGAAAAATTACTGATCAATCTGGCAAATAATCCGGAAATGATCGCATTTGTAGCTGATTATAAAGGGAACACAAGGGATTATGATAAAGCAGAACTGACAGAGAAAGAGTTACAGGAAGAATATCCGCTCTTTTTACAGTGGGATAAACGCTGGGGCTGCCTTGCATATGGGGATGACAGCAATGTTGCGATCAGCGGATGCGGTCCGACAACACTGGCGATGGCAGTAGTTGCGCTGACTGGAAACGAGGAGGCAACTCCGGCTGCAATCGCAAAATTTGCCATGCAGGAAGGGTTTTATATGTCCGGCACAGGAACGATGTGGTCGCTTATGACAGAGGGGGCGGCAGCTTACGGTGTCCGCTCCGAGCAGATCAATATCAGCCAGACTGAGATCAAGCAGCACTTAGATCAGGGAGACATCGTGATCTGCTCCGTGCGGCAGGGAGATTTCACTACAGGGGGACATTTTATCCTGCTCTATGATTATGATGATGAAGGATTTTCCATTAACGATCCGTTTTCTTTATACCGCAGTGGTCAGAAATGGGACTATGGAAAAATCAGAAGCCAGATCAAAGCTGTCTGGGCATTAAAAGCAAAATAAAGAACAGTTAGCGATTGTTCAAATAGTTTAACAAAAAACAGGGCATACTAAAGCATCATAAAGTGAGATGGAGAGATGCAGAATGTGCCAGAATATGAGTGGACTGTCCACTGCTGAAGTGGAATTTCGGAAAAAAGCAGGGTTGTCGAATGAAAGCGTAGATTCTTCCACAAAGACAGTGGCACAGATCATCCGCTCAAATGTTGTAACTTATTATAATCTTATTTTTTTGATCATTACGATCCTTCTGATCGTGGTGGGATCTTTTCGGGATCTTACTTTTTTACCTATTATTATTGCAAATATGTTGATCGGGATCATCCAGGAGCTGCGTTCCAAAAAAATCCTGGATGATCTTACGATATTAAATACACCGAAAATCACGGTCCGGCGCAACGGAAGTAATCAGGAGGTTTTGGCGGATGAACTGGTGCAGGATGATGTGATAACGCTTTCAGCAGGTGGACAGATTCCGGCGGACGCACTGGTGTTATCCGGCAATATCACAGTCAACGAGGCTTTGATCACAGGGGAGGCCGATGAGATTGTAAAAAAAGAGGGAGATTCCCTTTTTTCGGGAAGTTTTGTGATATCAGGAGAGTGCATGGCAAAACTGGAAAAAGTGGGAAAAGATTCTTATATTTCAGGACTGATGCTGCAGGCGACGCAGACAAAAGAGGGCGAGCAGTCGGAGATGATCCGGGCGTTGAACCGCCTAGTGCAGACTGTGGGCGTGATCATCTTGCCGATCGGGGCGATCCTGTTTTTACAGCAATATTTTTTTTCCGGGGCGACGATGAAAGATAGTGTGACGGGCATGGTGGCGGCCATTCTCGGAATGATCCCGGAAGGTCTGTACCTTCTTGCAAGTGTGGCGATGGTGGTGTCGGTGATGAGGCTTGGAAAACAAAAGGTACTGATCCATGACATGAAATGTATCGAGACACTGGCGCGGGTAAATGTGCTGTGCGTGGATAAGACCGGAACCATTACCGTGCCGGAAATGGAAGTGGCACAGTTTATCCTTGCAAAAGACCAGAACCTTGCGGCCGAAGAGGAAAAAAATAAAGTCGCAAAAACGATCTCTGACTGTGTGCGTGCCCTGCCGTGCGACAATGCAACGATGGAGGCATTGCAGCAGTATTTTACGGAGCCGATGGAAAACAGTGCAGAAAAAATCGTCCCGTTTTCGTCTGCCACAAAATACAGCGGAGTGGTTCTGGCAGGAAAAGCTTATGTGGTCGGCGCACCGGAATTTGTGCTGCGGCAGGATTATGCGGCTGTTCAGGGAACAATCGAAGTATTTCTGGAAAAGGGATATCGTGTGCTTGTATTTGCAGAGTATGAGGGGAATCTGGATGGAAAAGAACTGACAGAAAATGCAACTCCCATTGCATTTATCCTGCTCAACAATGCAATTCGTGAGGGGGCAATGGATACATTCCGTTACTTTTCCAAGCGGGGAGTGGAAGTGAAAGTGATCTCCGGGGACAATCCGGTCACGGTATCGGAGATTGCAAAGAAAGCGGGAATCCGCCATGCGGAAAAACAGGTGGACGCAGCAACGTTGAAAACAGCGGAGGCAGTGCGGAAGGCAGCAAAAAAATACACGGTGTTCGGCAGGGTGACACCGGAGCAGAAACGTCTTCTGGTGCAGGCATTAAAAGAGCAGGGAAAGACCGTGGCAATGACCGGAGACGGCGTGAACGATATTCTTGCGTTAAAAGATGCAGACTGCAGCATTGCGATGGCATCAGGCAGTGAGGCGGCTTCGCATGTGGCACAGCTTGTGCTGCTCGATAACGATTTCAATAAAATGCCGGCGGTTGTCATGGAAGGGCGGCGGGTGGTGAACAACATCGGGCGCACTGCCAGCCTTTATCTGGTCAAGAACATTTTCTCCATGCTCTTAGCCGTATTTTCCATGCTGTTTCTGATTGATTATCCGCTGGAGCCATCGCAGGTGTCGCTCATCAGTGTTTTTACGATCGGGATTCCGTCATTTTTTCTGGCGCTGGAGCAGAACCGGAATCAGATCCATGGGCATTTTCTTACCAATGTCCTGATCCAGGCGCTTCCGGCTGGGATTACAGATTTTATCGTGGTGAGCGGTCTGGTGATTTTCTGCAGGGAGTTCGGAGTGGAAAAAGAGTGCGTTTCCACGTCGTGCACGATCCTGATCGCAGTTGTCGGCTTCATGATCCTTTATCATATAGCAAAACCGATGACAACACCGCATGCGATCCTGATCGCAGCGATGGTCATCGGCTGGTTATTTTGTATGCTGTTTTTCAGTGAACTGTTTGCGATCACGGCGGTCACAGGAAAATGTGCAATGCTCATGATTGTGTTCGCAGTCATCACGGAGCCAGTGTTCCGGTATCTGATACAGCTTGTGGAGACTGTTCAGAAGTGGGGTGGAAAACTAAAATTTTAGTCCGATGAACCGGAATGTTTTTTCCGGCTCTGTTTTTCCCAGATAAAATACGTTACGATCAGAAGGATTCCGGTGAACAGCCATGTGATCGGGCTTGCCAGACGGACTGCCCAGTAACCGAACGGATTTAAGGTGACGGCGATCACGATAATACGGCACACCATTTCCACAACACCGCTTAACATTGGAACAAGTCCGCGGTTTAAGCCCTGCAGGGCGTTCCGGTAAAGGAAAATCCATGCGAGCGGCAGCATGAAGAAACTGATGGTGTTCAGATACTGCATGGCATAGTCGAAAATTTCTTCAGAAGGATTGCTCACAAACCAGCTCACAATAAAACGTCCGCCGAATACGCAGATGGCAGAGGCAGCAAGCGAGATAAAAATGCAGATGAAAAATCCTTTACGCATTCCCTCGTAGATACGTTTGTATTTTCCTGCGCCGAGGTTCTGACCGCAGTAGGTGGCAATCGCAGTGCCGAGTGTCGGCATGGTCTGGGTGGAGAGGTTTTCCACTTTGGAGGCGGCAGTGAAGGCAGCCACAACACTGGAACCGAAAATATTGACTGCACCCTGCAGGATCATGGTTCCGATAGCGGTGATGGAATAGTTGAGCGCCATCGGAATACCGATGGAAAGCATATTGAACACACCGTATCCGTCGAGATAGTAATCTTCCCGGCTGGTTTTTAAAATGTCGAATTTGCGGAACATATAAATAAAGCAAAGCAGTGCGGAGACACCCTGCGCAATGATCGTTGCATAGGCAGCGCCTGCGGTTCCAAGTTTTACGACGACGATCAAAAACAGGTCGAGCACAATATTTAAAAAGGAAGAGAGAATCAGGAAATACAGCGGTGTTTTGCTGTCGCCGATCCCTCTTAAAATACCGGAGGCAACGTTGTAGGACATCGTGAGCAGGATACCTGCGAAAATGACTTTAATATAAGAGTCTGCGAGTCCTAAGATATTGTCCGGTGTTTTCATTAAAATAAGAAATTGTCTGGAAGCTGCCACCGTAGGGATAGTCAGAATTAACGATACAATGGCAGTCAGTATCAGGGAGAGTGCAACATAATGTTTTAACAGCTTGAAATCTTTTGCACCGAAGGCGTGGGAGACCATAACGCCAAATCCCTGCGCAATACCATTTGCAAATCCTAATACAAGGAACATCAGGCATCCGGTAGAGCCTACCGCAGCCAGAGCATCCTCACCAAGATACTGCCCGACAATGATCGTATCCACCATGTTATAAAACTGCTGAAAAATATTTCCCAGTAAAACCGGAACGGAAAAAAGTAAGATCATTCTGAGCGGGCTTCCCATTGTCATGTCTTTTGTCATAGTCTGTACTCCTTGATTTATAAAATAGTTAAAAATCTGTCCGTGTTTTTTAGCCTCAACACGCATATTCTTTGCGTTTCAGCAACTTAGTATAAGGCATGGACCGCAAAAAGACAATGTTTATTTTTGCGAAAAAATATAATTTTTTTGTTTTCGCAAAAGAAAAGATTTTTTCGTGGGAAACTGTTATAATAAGAAAGCAATTATTTGCAAGTCACAGTAAAATCACGGAGTAAAATAATGCAGACAAACCTCGAATACTACAAAATTTTTTATTATGTATCCAAATACAACAGTATCTCCCTCGCAGCAGAGGCACTTTCCATCTCACAGCCGGCAGTCAGCCATGCAGTCAAGCATTTAGAAAGTGATCTTTCCTGTGCTCTCTTTGTGCGGACATCCAAAGGCGTGCGCTTGACAAAAGAAGGCGGACTGCTTGCAGAATATGTGAGAAAAGGATATGAGACAATCCTCACCGGGGAGAAAAAACTCTCGGAGATGTTAAACTTAGATGCCGGAGAAATCTGTGTGGGGGCTAGTGACATGACATTGCAGTTTTATCTGCTTCCTTATTTAGAAGCGTTCCATGATGCATTTCCACAGATCAAGGTGACCGTGACGAATGCCCCGACACCGGAGACGTTGAAACATTTACAGGACGGAAAAATTGATTTTGGGATCATCAGTACCCCGGTGAACAATAAATATGATTTTAAAATGACACCTGTCCGCAAAATTCAGGATGTCTTTGTGGCGGGAAAAAAGTTTGAGTATTTAAAAGGTGGAAAATTAAGCTATAAAGAGCTTGAAAATCTTCCGGTCATGTGCTTAGAGGGCAGCACTTCCACAAGAAAATATGTGGAGGATTATCTGGCAGAGCGCGGCACATTTGTCCGGCCGGAATTTGAACTTGCGACGAGCGATATGCTCATTCAGTTTGCAGTGCGCAACCTCGGTGTTGCCAGTGTCGTGTCGGATTTCGCAGAAAAATACATTGAAAATGGGGAATTATTCGTATTGAAATTTGACAGGGCGATACCGGAACGCGAGTTTTGCATTGTCTCAAACGAGCGTGCGCCGATGTCGGCAGCGGCAGAAAAATTATATGATTTTCTGCTTGTTCCGTAGTGAAAAAATGTCAGAAAAAGTTCATCAATTCTTCATCAATCTTAATAGAATATCAATGGGATTACGGGCAGGAATATGATAAATTTATATGCAGGATCAGGATATTTAGGGGGGAAACGTTAATGATGCGTTTATTATCAATCGGGATAGATTGTGTCTCAGCTGCTATTTTTGTGATTCCTGCTTTGGCTATTTTGCAGTGTACAATCTACAGGAAATGGGAATTTAAATCATTTTGTGTAAAACTGATATTTGCATTTTATGCGATTGCTTTGTTTTCAGTTGTGGGTGTTCCTACCGTTGGGATATTTCAGATGGATTTTGGTCTGAATCTGATACCGTTTGCAGACATTGTAAATAGTCCGTTTGCATATATGAAAAATACGATTTTGAATATCATTTTATTTATACCGATGGGATTTTTTGTACCTGCGGTCTGGAAGAATTACCGGTCTTTCAAAACTATGTTTTTCATGGGACTCGCGGTATCACTGGGGATTGAACTATTACAGATATTTACATTCCGGCTTACGGATATTGATGATCTGATCACCAATACGGCAGGAACCGTGCTGGGATATGAAATAAGCAGAAGATTTTCTTTTCCGTTCTCTTTAAAATCAGTGGATTCAAAAGGAATTTTGGTACGATATGAACCTGTCCTGATTCTGGCAGTTACGCTTTTGGTTTCCATGTTTCTGAAACCAATCGTGTCTGATAGCATATGGAATATTATAATATAATAAACAATTATATCAAATATAATGAATATTAATTTTACTTATGACATATATTCGTGTATAATCATAAAGTAAAAACAGGAAAGTGTGATGGTTTTTACAGACCATCACTTTTTTTATGCAGGAGGAAAATCAAATGGTTACAGCAGTAGTAGGCGCTAACTGGGGCGACGAGGGAAAAGGAAAAATCACAGATATGCTTGCAGATGAAGCGGACATCGTTATCCGTTTTCAGGGTGGAGCAAATGCAGGTCACACCATCGTAAACAACTATGGTAAATTTGCATTACATACATTGCCATCCGGTGTATTCCACAGCCACATCACCAACATTATCGGAAACGGTGTCGCACTGGATATCCCGAAAGTAATGAGTGAGATCAAATCAATCACAGACCGCAATGTGCCTGCACCAAAAATCATGATTTCAGATAGAGCACAGATGGTTATGCCTTACCACGTTCTTTTCGATCAGTATGAAGAGGAGCGTCTTGGAAAGAATTCTTTCGGTTCTACCAAGTCCGGTATCGCACCATTTTATTCAGACAAATATGCAAAGATCGGTTTTCAGGTAAGTGAGTTATTCGATGAGGAATTATTGCAGGCAAAAGTAAAACGTACCTGCGAGACAAAGAACATTATGCTTGAGCATATGTATCACAAACCATTATTAAAAGAAGAAGAGTTATTAGCTACTTTGCATGAGTACAGAGACATGGTCGCTCCATATGTCGGAGATGTTTCTTTATTCTTAGACAAAGCGATTAAGGAAGGCAAAAAGATCTTATTGGAAGGCCAGCTTGGTACTTTAAAAGATCCGGATCACGGAATTTATCCAATGGTAACATCTTCCTCTACTTTAGCAGCATACGGTGCGATCGGAGCAGGCATCCCACCATATGAGATCAAGAAGATTGTAACAGTAAGTAAAGCATACTCTTCCGCAGTAGGAGCAGGAGCATTCGTTAGCGAGATCTTTGGAGACGAGGCAGACGAACTGAGAAGACGCGGCGGAGACGGCGGTGAATTCGGAGCAACAACCGGACGTCCAAGAAGAATGGGATGGTATGACTGTGTTGCAAGTAAGTATGGATGCCGTCTGCAGGGAACAACGGATGTAGCGCTTACCGTACTTGACGTATTAGGATACTTAGATGAGATCCCGGTATGTGTTGGATACGATATCGACGGAGAAGTAACCACAGACTTCCCTGTAACTGCAAAATTAGAGAAAGCAAAACCAGTATTCAAAAAACTTCCGGGATGGAAATGTGATATCCGTGGAATTAAGAAATACGAGGATCTTCCGGAAAACTGCAGAAAATATGTAGAGTTCATCGAGGAACAGATCG
>OFMF01002018.1_pt1 | contig 13795 bp, 15 predicted proteins | sample 1541771 | NCBI WGS metagenome assembly OFMF01 (sample SAMN04209235, study PRJEB22552) | human gut metagenome | biome: gut; material: feces | host: Homo sapiens | place: USA: Oklahoma
GAGCAGGAAGCCCCCACTTCAAAATCGTAAGATTTAAGTGGTGGGAGCATGTCACCGCCGTGAGTAAGAGCAAACATGCTCGCACTGAAATGAAATAGAACGGAGCATAGCAAATGGAGAACAGGATCATTACAACAGATGTTACAGAAGAGGATTTTTCCCTGGAGGGAAATTTAAGGCCTCAGAGTCTGGATGAGTATATTGGTCAACAGAAAACAAAAGATACCCTGAAAATTTATATCGAAGCAGCAAAGCAGCGTCATGATTCACTGGATCATGTGCTGTTTTATGGACCTCCGGGGCTGGGAAAGACTACACTTTCCGCGATCATTGCCAATGAGATGGGAACACATATGAAGGTAACATCAGGTCCTGCGATTGAAAAGCCAGGCGAAATGGCTGCGATCCTGAACAACCTTCAGGAAGGAGATGTGCTGTTTGTAGATGAGATACACAGACTGAATCGACAGGTAGAAGAGGTTCTTTACCCGGCAATGGAAGATTTTGCTATCGATATCATGATCGGCAAGGGAGCATCCGCCCGTTCCATTCGTCTGGATCTTCCGAAGTTTACATTGGTAGGTGCAACAACGAGGGCAGGTCTTCTTTCCGCGCCGCTTCGTGATCGTTTTGGCGTAACACAGAGACTGGAGTTTTATGATAAAAAAGAACTGACGACGATCATTCTACGTTCCGCTCAGGTGCTTGGCGTGGAAATCGAACCCAATGGAGCTGCCGAGATCGCCAAGCGTTCCAGAGGAACCCCCCGTCTGGCCAACCGTCTTCTGAAGAGAGTACGTGATTTCGCCCAGGTGAAGTATAATGGTGTGATCACCTACGATGTTGCCTGCTTCGCATTGGATCTTCTGGAAGTAGATCAGTATGGCCTTGATAAAACAGACCGCCGCATTCTCCAGACCTTGATCCTGAATTTTCAGGGCGGCCCCGTGGGGCTTGAAACACTTGCCGCATCGATCGGAGAAGACTCCGGAACACTGGAAGACGTGTATGAACCCTATCTTTTGCAGACAGGTTTCCTTAACAGAACTCCACGTGGAAGAATGGCTTCCGTGCTGGCATATACCCATCTTGGATATCCTCGTCCTGATTTATCGACAAAGTAAAGGTCATAAAAAAGTGAATTACTCGGTAACTGAGTTACCAGAGAATCTGAATTGAAGACTATTAGCACAGGTGAAAAAACGTTCTGTATAATGCGGTAAAAAAGAAAAAGCGCCAGGCAGGAAACTTTATTTTTGATATAACGGATTGCCCGCTGAAAGAGGGCGAAATAATGGAGCAGGTCAATAATCTGTTCAGATCAACACATCTCTCCTTTTTTGGAAGAGATCGCATTGTACAAGGATAGAAAAATAATTGGTGTTTATCAAAGAAATAAAAAATAAGAACCATTCAGCTGTACGATCTAAAAGATCATGGGTACTGCGAATGGTTCTTATTAAGATATCTTATGTGTATTTTACGATAATATACACAAGAATGCAAGACTTAAAATAAACAATAATTATCCACCAGTCAGAAAATGACAGGTGGTATTTTTATACACTTTTTTAAGAAAGAGAGGACAAGAAATGAAGAAATTATTTATCAGTCAGCCAATGAGTGGCAAAGCAGACGAGGAGATTCTTGCAGAGCGAAAGGTGGCAATCAAAGCGGCAGAAGAGTTGTTGAGAGAACCTGTAGAGGTTATTGATTCTTTCTTCCAGTCAGCACCGGTAGGAGCAAAACCTCTGTGGTTCATTGGAAAGTCCCTGGAGTTTTTATCTGATGCCGATATCGCCTATTTTGCAAAAGACTGGCAGAAAGCAAGAGGATGCAAGATCGAACATGAGCGTGCGGTTGAGTATGGAATTCCGAGAATTGACCATGTGTAGGAGGTAAGGAATGGGAAATGAAGAATTTTTAAGACTTTGCAAAGTAAAAGTAGCTGAATATACCAATTCACACATGGATAAGATCGATGGAAAACAGATCACAGTACAGTATGTGTACGTGGTATGGAGTTGTAAGACATTACAGAACAGTAAAGCACTTCTGAGCACGACTGTGCCGGATGGAATGTATTATGAGCTGACATATAACGGAGATAAGCACGAGTTATACTTTGATGCTTATAAGAAATTTCAAAACATGTGCTTTAAACTGTAATTGCGCCGGTGCAACAGTCGGAGAAGGGAAACACTACATGGAAACAATCATTTGCTCATGTCATAGAATAGAAGATCTGGAAAGAAAAGGAGAATGAACATGAATGTAAATGTAATGATGCAGTATGTAACATATGGTCTGGCGCTGATCGGGGTGCTGGCGTTCCTGGTATCGATTATTGTGCAGGTGATCAAAGAGCTCCCGGGACTTAATAAGATCCCGACAAGTATTGTAGCACTGGTCACATCACTGATCCTGTGTCCGGTGGCACTGGCAGTCCTGTGCACGTATTATAAGACAGCTGTCACCTGGTATTATATTTTCGCATCGATTATTGCGGCGTTTGTAGTGTATTTGGTTGCGACCGGCGGTTGGGAAAAAGTAAAAGGTATCTGGGACAGGACGAAATACAAAGATTCAGAGGGCGAGTGATCCCTTTGTGAAATTCGTTGAACATCAAAGGACGATATGATAATATAGAACACGGAGCAATCGTGTTGCAGGGTGGCTGACCTCTATTCTACATAGAATGGAGGTGGTGCTGATGGACAAGAATCATTTTGATTTCAAAGACCTCATGGCTTTTGGTATGTTCATTCTGGCATTGCTTACGTTCGTTTTGACGTTTTGTAAGTAATTTTCTACATAGAAAAACCACCCCAAAACTTTGGCTGAGTGTAGGGTGGAATTTCTATTTCGCTATTCACTGAGTTCAACCCCTTGTGGGCGGTTGTTCCTTTGTATTATCAATATACCATTTCGAAAAAAATAATTCAAGTATTTTTAGGAGGCGAGTAATCGTCTTTTTTTATTGGAGGAAACATATGTTAAAGATTATGGGAAAAGCTCAGGTATCCGGCAGGAATTATGGTCAGAAGATCATCAGCATTTTGAATGGCATATTATCTATTAAGGCATCAAATAAGACATCAAAAACAGAAAAGGAGAGTACAACCATGAATATCAACACAAGTCTTATCAGTAACAACAACAGCTATGCAGGTCATAAACCGGCATATATCGTAATTCACAACACAGATAACTATGCCAAGGGTGCAAATGCGAAAGCACATGCTAAGGCTCAACATGATGGAAACTTTAAAGGCTATTCTGCACATGTATATGTGGATGACACAGAGGCATATCAGGCGCTTCCGTATAACCGTGGCGCATGGCACGTAGGGGTTAACTACGGCGGTCGGCTGTTTGGTACTGTCAACAACAGAAATTCAGTAGGGATCGAGATGTGCGTCCAGGCAGGCTATAACTATGAGAAAGCTTTCCAGAATACAGTCCAGGTGTGCAAACAGCTTATGAAACAGCTGGGAATCCCGGCAGACAGAGTTGTGCAGCATTATGATGTATGTGCAAAGAACTGCCCGTCAGCAATTCGTGCAAAAGGTGACTGGAACCGGTTCAAGCAGCTGATCGGAGCTGAGACCGCCACACCGACGGTAGATAAGTATTATCGCACGAGAAAGTCCTGGGCTGACAGCAAGAGCCAGATCGGAGCATACAAGAGCCTTGAGAATGCAAAGAAAGAGTGGAAACAGGGCTACACCATCTATGATTGGAACGGAAAAGCAGTGTATCCTGTACAGACTTCAGAAAAGGCAGTAGTTCTGACAGGAAAATTTGAGACCCAGCTTCCGATCATCCGGAAAGGGAATTCCGGCGTTGCAGTTTCTGTGCTGCAGTCTGTACTTGGTGTTACTGTGGATGGCCATTTCGGAGACGATACAGAAGCATCTCTGAAAGTTTTCCAGAAAAACACAGGCGTAAAGGTAAGTGGAACCTGCGGTATTGATTCCTGGAAAAGGGTGATCGAACACATGAAAGCCAACACTCATAATTGAGAAAAACATTTGCATTTTTAAGGAAAATATTGTAATCGACAAAATAATAGAAAAACTTCTATACATTTTTGCGGGAATCAGTTATAATAAAAGAAATTGTGGGTTATAAGACCGGCAATGCAGAGGAATGTTATTGAGGAAATTACCAGTAACAGATAAATTCAGGAGGCTTTACGAATGGCGGTAAAGAATACAGCACAGGTTGTTATCGATGGAAAGATCATTACTCTGGGCGGGTATGAGTCCGAGGAATATTTTCAGAAGGTTGCAGCCTATATGAATAATAAGATCAGTGAGCTGAGTCAGATGCCGGGATACTCTAGACAGGCCATGGAGACCAAGCATACACTGCTCAGTCTGAATATTACAGATGATTATTTTAAGGCAAAGAAGCAGGCGGAGATTTTTGAACAGGATCTGCAGCAGAAAGACCAGGAGATGTATGATCTGAAACATGAACTGATCTCTTTGAAAATGCAGATTGAAGAGGCGAAGAAGGCAGAACAGGAAGCTCAGGAACAGAAGAATCTTCTGGACGGTAAGGTGAAGGAACTGGAGAAAGAACTTGATGAACTGCTTAAATAAGGATGGGGGATTGCTTCGGTAATCCTCTTTTGTTTTATGGTCATCGGATTGATTAACAGATGGGAGATGAGGGAATACTTTGAAAAATATGATAACAGAACTGCTCTCGCCGGCAGGTTCTTATGAAATCTTTGAGGCAGCTATTGGTGCCGGGGCTGATGCGGTATATGTAGGGGGACCGGCTTTTGGAGCAAGAGCTTATGCGCAGAACTTTACTCAGGAAGAGCTGATCGCTGCCATTGAGACCGCACATATCCATAACCGTAAATTATATCTTACTGTGAATACACTTTTGAAGAACCGTGAACTGGATGATCAGCTGTTTGAATATCTGCTTCCATATTATGAGGCAGGTCTGGATGCGGTGATCGTACAGGATCTGGGAGTATTTTCTTTTATACGCCGGAATTTCCCGGATCTGGATATTCATGCAAGCACACAGATGACAGTAACCGGACCGGAGGGAATGCTATTTTTGGAGGAAAAGGGAGCAACTCGTGTGGTTCCGGCCAGAGAGCTTTCCCTGGAAGAGATATCTGCCATGCATAAGGCAAGTCCTCTGGAAATAGAGACTTTTATCCATGGAGCTCTCTGTTACAGCTATTCCGGCCAGTGTCTGATGAGCAGTATTTTCGGTGGAAGAAGCGGAAACCGTGGCCGCTGTGCACAGCCATGCAGACTTCCTTACAGTGTAACCATGGATCACAGAAAATATAAAGGAGACAAGGATTTTTGTGCATTAAGCCTGAAAGATATCTGCACTCTGGATATTCTTCCGGATATCCTGGGGGCGGGTGTTATGTCTCTGAAGATCGAAGGGCGTATGAAACAGCCGGCGTACACAGCGGGCGTCACGGCAGTATATCGAAAATATCTGGATATGTATTTAAGTGGAAAAGAATATCATGTTCAGGAAAAAGACCGGAAGTATCTTCTTGAGCTTTTCAGTCGTGGAGGATCCTGCAAAGGATACTATGATATGTATCGCGGGCCGGAAATGATGGCTTTTGCCAATGAAAAAAAATCCGGTAATATCCAGCCGGAGATCAGAAAAATAAAAGAAAAAATTCATGGGAATTTAATACTTTCTCCTGAAAGTCCTGTTATACTGGAAATAACCTGCAAGGGCCAGACAGTAACTGCTATGGGCGGTGAGGTACAGTTTGCTAAAAATCAGCCAATGGAAGAACAGAGGATCCGTCAGCAGATGGAGAAACTGGGAAATACAGATTTTCAGTGGGAGGATCTGAACATTGAAATAAATGGAAGGATTTTTGTTCCGGTTAAAGTTCTCAATGAAGTACGAAGAGATGCTCTGAGTCAGCTGCGGGAAGCACTGATCGGATGTCAGAAGAGAGCACAGGTTACGAAGCAGCCGACGAAATCTAAGAATCAGGCTGCCTGTCACAGAAGGGTAACAGACAGCCTGCCTGTGTATGTATCCTGTGAACGTTCGGATACTGCGGAAGTACTTTTGAACGAACCGGGGATTACAGGTTTTTATTTTCCTTTTGATACTATGGAAAAATATTTTTCACCGGAACTTGCTGCAAGCAGTGAATTATATCTTTCTACTCCACATATCCATCGCGGAGAAATCCCCGAAAAGTGGCTTCGATCAGCTCAAAAATGGTTGGAACAGGGTATGAAGGGTTTTCTGGTAAGAAACCTGGAATCTTATGCCGTACTGAAAAAAATGGGATATGGCGAAAAATGTATCCTGGATGCATCCATGTATACCTGGAATGATCAGAGTGTTGATTTCTGGCGGGAAGAGGGAGTTCTTCGAAATACAGTTCCCCTTGAGTTGAATGAGGGTGAACTGAAACACAGAGATAATACTTCTTCTGAGCTGCTTTTATATGGTTATATCCCACTGATGCTTTCTGCGCAGTGCGTAAGGAAGAATCTCTTCGGATGTACAGGAAAATGTGAGACTGTTTATCTGAAAGACCGCTATAACAGTGAATTTCCGGTAAAATGCAGCTGTACTCCATGGGGAAAAAACAACTCTGAAAAAGCAAAATACTGTTATAATATCATCTATAACAGCATTCCTTACGGACTTCCGGGTGAAAAAGATCAGGTAAAAAAACTGAACCTTCACTCTTTGCGGCTGGCATTTACGATCGAAGAGCCAGAGAAAGCCAAAACGATCCTGAAAGAATTCCGGACAGTTTATCAGGAAAATGGAAAACCTTCCGGACGTAGGTATACAAAAGGCCATTTTAAAAGAGGAGCCGAGTAAAAGTGTATGATTAATGTAATTACAGAATTATCCAAGTATGTGATCCTCACATTGATGATCGTCTATACCTTTCATTGTTTTTATATGGTGTGGCGGCAGGATGAGGAAGAAAAGAGAGAACTGCTCCATCAGCAGCTGACCATGATATTTTTTATTGATTTTACAGCATTTCTTGTAATCTATTTAAAAAGCATGGATTTCAGGGTCATCCTGTTTTATATCGAAATGATGATCTTTTTTGCAGCGATCCAGATCCTTTATCGAATCATTTATCCGAATGCATCGCTGCTTCTTTTAAACAATATGTGCATGCTCCTGAGCGTGGGATTTATCATGCTCTGCCGGCTTTCACTTCCGTCTGCAACTAAGCAGCTTCTGATCGTGGCAGCAGGTAGTGCAGTATCACTGGTGATACCGGTAATGATACGAAAAATGAAATTTTTAAAGGATCTTACATGGGCTTATGCCGGAATTGGTATTGTACTACTGGCGGCAGTCCTTGTTCTGGCAAGCACAAGCTACGGTGCGAAGCTTTCTCTTATGGGAATCCAGCCTTCCGAGGTGATCAAGATAACTTTCGTATTTTTCATGGCGTCGCTTCTGTGTACCAAGGTGGATTTTCGTAAAGTAGTACTGGCTACGATCGTTGCAGTGATCCATGTAGGGATCCTGGTTCTTTCCAGGGATCTGGGTAGTGCAGTGATCTTTTTTATCACCTACCTTGTACTGATCTATGTGGCAACCAGAAATCCAGGCTATTTATTCCTGGGGCTTGGCGGAGGATGCGTTGGTTCGGTGATCGCGTATCATCTTTTTGGGCATGTCCGTCAGCGAGTCAGTGCCTGGAAGGATCCGATGGCGGTCTATCAAAATGAAGGTTATCAGATCGTGCAGTCACTGTTTGCAATCGGAACCGGAGGATGGTTTGGAATGGGACTTTGTCAGGGCTCTCCGGAGAAAATCCCGGTCGTAAAAAATGATTTTATCTTCAGTGCTATCTGCGAGGAACTGGGAGGCATTTTTGCCATCTGCCTGATCCTTGTATGCACAAGCTTTTTTCTGATGATCGTTACCATTGCATTAAAGATCAGGAATCCGTTTTATAAACTGATCGCACTGGGGCTCGGAACAGAATATGCTTTTCAGGTATTTCTGACCATCGGCGGTGCAACCAAGTTTATTCCAATGACAGGAGTTACTCTTCCGCTTGTGAGTTACGGAGGCAGTTCTGTCATGTGTACCATCCTGATGCTTGCGATCATTCAGGGACTGTATATTCTGAGGGAAGATGAGGACGAACAAATTGAAACGCAGCGAAAAGAAACGATTGAAAGAAGAGGAAAGAGAGCAACGCCTGAGAGAAAGAGAAGTCGCCAGACTCCGTAGAAAAAAGAACCGGCCTTTAACTTTTGTATCGGCCTTCTTTATATTGATCTTTGTCAGTCTGATCGGATATCTGATCTATTTTGACGCCATAAAAAGCGAAGATTTTATCAACAGCCCGTACAACACCCGTCAGGATACATTTTCGGACCGGGTCGTACGCGGAAGTATCCAGTCTTCGGATGGTGAGATCCTGGCACAGACCAATGTGTATGAAGATGGAACAGAAGAGAGGACATATCCGTTTTCTAATATTTTTGCACATGCAGTAGGATATGATACCAATGGTAAGAGCGGTTTGGAATCGGAAGCAAATTTCCAGCTTCTCACCTCCCATTCATTTTTTCTGGAACAGATGAAAAATGAATTCCTGGGAAAAAAGAATCAGGGTGATACCGTGATCTCCAGTCTGAATGCAGATCTTCAGACAACGGCATACAATTCTCTGGGAGACCGGAGAGGAGCGGTAGTTGTACTGGAACCATCCACTGGACGTATCCTGGCTATGGTGAGCAAACCGGATTTTGATCCGAACACGATCGCACAGAACTGGGATACCCTTGTTAATGATGAGAGTAACAGTAGCCTTTTAAACCGTGCAACCAATGGAGCTTATCCGCCGGGATCAACATTTAAGATCGTCACGGCGTTGGATTATTTCAGGCAAAAGGGATCACTGGAAGGATATTCCTACCTGTGTCAGGGAAGTATCACAGTGGATGACCACACGATCCAGTGTTACAACGGTGCAGTACATGGACAGGAGGATTTTTATTCCGCATTTGCACATTCCTGTAACTGTGCATTTGCAGATATGGGACTTGGTCTGGGAGGAGGTACTCTGAAAAGTACTGCAGAGGATCTGCTCTTTAATAAGGCTCTTCCGCTGAATTCCTATAAAACCAGCCGTTTTACCCTGGATAATGATTCTCCGAACGCACTTGTGATGCAGACCTCGATCGGCCAGGGTAACACTCTTGTTTCTCCGATGCATATGGCCTTGATCACAAGTGCCATCGCCAATGATGGTGTACTGATGAAACCAACCATGATCGACAAGATCGTGAATAATTCCGGTGATGCGGTCAGGGAAACAGAAAAAACAGAATACAAACGTCTGATGACAAGAAATGAAGCCAATATCCTTGGAAAACTAATGAAAAATGTAGTTGAAAACGGTACGGCTTCTGCATTGAACGGACGAGGATATACTGTTGCCGGAAAAACCGGTTCTGCGGAGTTTGATGAAAATGGTTCCAGTCATTCCTGGTTTGTGGGTTATTCTAATGTAGATGATCCGGATATCGCCATTGCAGTGATCGTGGAAAACGGCGGAACAGGAAGTGAAGCGGCAGTTCCCATTGCGGCAGATGTTTTTGATGCATATTATTTCGATTAAATTGAGAACAGTATCTGCTTCTTGCCCCTTGCCTATAAGGTGAAAAAGAGGTATACTATAGCCAGTGCAAAAGACACACGCATTACAGGAGGATTGCAATATGATAGAAGCAACAAGCTGTGGCGGTGTGGTAATTCATCGGGGTAAGATCCTGGCATTGTATAAATCCTACAGGAACCGTTATGAAGGATGGGTGCTTCCCAAAGGAACTGTAGAAAAAGGAGAGACTTTTGAACAGACTGCTTTACGTGAAGTAATGGAAGAAGCAGGTGTTCGGGCCTCTATCGTGAAATATATCGGCAAGAGCCAGTATAATTTCACCGTTCCGGAGGATGTGGTAATGAAAGAGGTACACTGGTATCTCATGATAGCTGATAATTATCATAGCAAACCCCAGCGAGAGGAATATTTTGTAGATTCCGGATACTATAAGTTTCATGAGATCTATCATCTTCTCCGTTTTTCCAACGAGAAGCATATCGTGGAACAGGCCTATCAGGAGTATCTGGAAATGCGAAGTGAAGGCGTCTGGGCGAAACAGCAGAAGTATTTTTAACAACAGGACAGGGCTGTGTACATACGCAGCCCTGTTTGGCATTATAACGGAGGTGAGGGCAGATTGCTGAAATGGATGAAAAACTATTACATAGGAAATGATGTAAAAAATCCTACTAGAATAAGAACCAGGATCACTGCTGGTAAATTCGTGCCGGATATCTACGTTGTTACTTTGTCTGATAATCCCGGAAATATTTTGGAAATTCTTCCCGCAGGCATGCTTGTACAGCGAAGCGCCAGAGCCACCTGTCCTTTGATCGTTGGAATGGCCAGAGGGAAATCCGGTGCTATACAGATGGTACAGGATATGATCGAACAGGTTTATACCGAAACTGGAAATTTTAAAATAAAAGAATATCTGAAAAACAGGTGAACCAATGCTGCATATATTATGGCTGATAATAAAATGGATATTGATCCTTCTGGGGATCCTGATCGGGCTGATTCTTATGATCCTGCTGCTTCTTTTATTCTGTCCGATCAGATACAGAGGGAAAATAAAAAAAGACCGAACGGATAGTCTTCGGGAAATACATGCTTTCGGTGAAGTGAGCTGGCTGCTTCATATAATTTCTGCACAGGTATTCTGGGAGCAGGGCGTTCTGAAAACAAAATTATGTTTTTTAGGGATTCCTTTGGAAAAATTTAAAAATCTGTTTCGTAAAAAAAAGAAACCTAGATCTCTTTCCAACTCCGGAAATCAAAATGCCAAAAAACAGGCAGAGGCTTCCAGAAGCCATGAAAAGACATCAAAAAACGAAAATCAGAACGATACCGCAGAGCTGCAAATGTCTGAGCCGCAGGAAGATACTGTTGAAGATATAAATGAAATTTTGGAAAATGTAATAATGGAGCCGATATCGATTTCCGAAGAAATATCGGAAGATGAAAAGAAGCTTCGGACAAAGATTGCAGATTTAATTTTGAATATAGTGGGAAGAATAAAAACTGCAGTTGGAAATCTGATCCGAATCGTACAGAATTTTCTTGGAATGCCCAAAAGGATTCTGAAAAAAATGCAAAGTCTTGCATTAACAATCCGGAATTTCTGTGATAAGATAAACTGGTGGAAGGAATTTTTAGACCATCCCCGAACCAGAGAGGCTCTTTCCTTTCTGTGTAAAAATGCAAAAAAACTGATTTATCATGTGCTTCCGACAAGGATCACCGGAAAAATCACATTTGGCAATGAAGATCCGGCAGTTACAGGTATGGTATTGGCTGTATTAGGAATGACGATTCCTTTTCATAAAAACAAGATCGAAGTAGCGCCCCTTTTTGATGATGAAAATGTTCTTGAGGGAGAGATCATGTTAAAAGGAAGGATTTATGGAATTGTAGTTCTCACAACAGCAGCGAAGCTTTATTTCAATAAAAATATAAAATACGTCATCCACCGATGGAGACATAAGGAGGTAAATCATGGAGAAAGAGAATAATTTCAAAGATACCGTGAATTCATTATTTAAAGGAATGGATGGCTTTGTATCGGCCAAAACAGTGGTTGGCGATGCCATTCATGTAGGTGATACCATTATCCTTCCTCTGGTCGATGTATCCTTCGGCGTGGGAGCCGGAGCTTTTGAAGGGGACAAGAAGAATAACGGCGGCGGAGGTCTTGCCGGAAAGATGTCTCCCTGTGCAGTACTTGTGATCCAGAATGGAAGCACCAAACTTGTAAACGTAAAAAATCAGGATGGCCTTACCAAGGTTCTGGATATGGTGCCGGATTTTGTGAACCGTTTTGCGCCAGGTGCAGGCAATGCTGAGGATACGGACGGGAAAGAAGAGTAGTATTTCATTTAGATTTCATGCATATACTGTAATAAAAAAACAGGAAATGAGCAGACAGGAGTGGGAAAGCTAACTGGTTTTATGCTGTTTTTTATTGGTGTGGGCATGGTTCTTGGTATCCTTATTACAGAGAATTTTATTGTGATCGCAATGGCAGTCATATGTCTGCTATGCGGATATCATATGTTTTGCAGATAAGCGGGAAGTGTGCACCTGGCATACTTCCCGCTTGTGATTTATCTGTCTTAAAGATAAAAAAACAGCCCCCGCATTCTACGGGGGCATACGATATTACTTACGCTCTTTCAACTTTTCCGGATCTTAAACAAGAAGTACATACATACATTTTCTTTGCTCCGCCGGCAGTTGTTTTTACTCTGACGGATTTAACGTTAGATTTCCACATTTTGTTGGATCTTCTATGGGAATGACTCACATTGTTTCCGAAATGAGCTCCTTTATCGCAGATTGCACATTTAGCCATGAATAGCACCTCCTTTTATCAACAGTCACCATTTTAACAGATGAACTGCTCTTTTGCAAGCAAAAAAAGGAAATTTATCAAAAATTCTGCAAAGAGTTTTAAGGAAAGTATTCCATACCTCCGGGAACAGGGCGGATCATGGTGAAATTAAGCGTTGTGTGTATGGTTTAGATCAATTTGAAACATAGAAAATTACCCAGTGCGAATTAATTTATCGTTTTTTCTTTGACCTGGTCTCTTTCCTGAATCGGAATAGAACATATTCTTGCTGAACTGGCATATGAGGATAGGAAAAACGGGAAAATGCAAAAGAATTTGGCAGGTAGTTCGGAATCCGAAAATGTGGTATGATTATAGGTAGGATATCAGAAACGTCAGGAGTTGAATAGATTGTGAAGACGGAAGAAATCTTTAAATATGTGCAGAAACAGTACGGAACAGTCCCAGAATATTTATGGAGTAAATCGCCAGACAGTGCAGTACTTCGACATAAAAACGGAAAATGGTATGCAGTGATCATGACTGTCGAAAAATCAAAACTGGGATTAGAAGGAAAAAATCCGGTTGATATCATGGATGTAAAGTGTGATCCGGACATGACGAATATGATTATTCAGACTCATGGATTTTTACCTGGATACCATATGAACAAGCAGTACTGGATCACGATTTTACTGGATGGTTCGGTCAGTAAAGCAAAGATACTGGACTTTTTGGACATGAGTTATGACCTGATTGATGGAGCAGGCAGAAAGGAAAACAAATGAGAAAAGCAATCGTATATGCATCTGTGCATCATGGAATTACACTGATTTTTGCGGCACTTTCCCTTTTATCTTCTTTTTTGCCATCTTTTCAATTTGGGATATTTACTTTTTAACATTCTTATGTATAATAGAATTATAATGATAAAGGAGTGTAGCGCCATGGAAGAAACCAAAAAGAGAACCCGCAACGTTCGCACCAAAGAGGAGCGGGTTGCTGCGCTTGATGAGAAAATTGCCTATCACACCAAGTGTATTGCCACATTGAAGAAGAAAAAAGATGAATTGTTAAAGCCCAGCTCCAAAGAGACCTATAAAGAACTGATGAAAGCAATTAAAGCTTCTGGCAAAACTCCGGATGAGATCTTAAAGATGATCAAAGGCTAATTCTACACAACTTGCAGGGCCCCTTATGGGAAATCCCATAGAGGGCACAATATTGTTTTAAAAAGACGGCGCTTGCGATACAGGGTATATGGAATTTTACTTATCATTATGGGAGCATTTTTGCTTATCCCGGGATTAATGGAGCCGCAAGAACTGGCAGTCCCTTTA
>OFMF01002029.1_pt1 | contig 13739 bp, 8 predicted proteins | sample 1541771 | NCBI WGS metagenome assembly OFMF01 (sample SAMN04209235, study PRJEB22552) | human gut metagenome | biome: gut; material: feces | host: Homo sapiens | place: USA: Oklahoma
ACAGCCTGCGGTATCTCCCCATATCCGCTGCCTTCGCCCTGGCGGCGGGGCTGGTATGCAGGGCTGGGCTGGAGCTGCTTCCCGGGAGATGGAGGGGGAGGATCACCTGTGTGCTGGCCGTCCTGCTGGGGCTGATCTATGGCGGGGAGCTGGTCTGCAAAACGGTGATGCAGTCCTTCTATCCCCTGTTCAGCACGGCGGGCACGGCGGTGGGCAACGATCTGATGGACTACTGGGGGGCGGCTTGGCGTGGGATCTGGCAGAGCCTGCCTGTCCTGGTTCTGATGCTCCTTCCGGCAGTCCTGGCGGCGGTCTTCCGCCTGCGGCTGTTCCCCGATGGGGAGCGGGTGCCCCGCCGGGCAGCGGGGCTGCTGTGCGGCGCGGCGGCGGCCCATCTGCTGGGGGTGGGGGCCCTGTACCTGCCCTGGCAGGGGGATCTGACGCCCAGGCTGCTATATCACTCGGATATAAATATTGAGGATCAGGTGGAGCAGCTGGGCCTGTGGACCATGCTCCGCCTGGATGTGCAGCACGCTGTGGTCCCGGCCCGGAACGACCTGGGGGAGGACTTCTCCGGCCTGGACGGCCCGGGGCTTCCTCCTCCGGCGGGGGAGAGCACACAGCCACAGCCGGAAGAGCCGGATGACGCTCCCAATGTGATGGAGGTGGATCTGGAGGCCCTGGCGGCGGGCGCGGAGAGCGAGGAGACGGCCTGGCTGGCCCGGTACTTTGACAGTGTGACGCCTACGAAGAAAAATGAGTATACCGGCCGCTTCCGGGGGTACAATGTCATCCAGCTGAGCATAGAGGGTTTCTCCGGCTACGCCATTGACCAGGAGCTTACTCCCACCCTGTACCGGCTGACCCACGAGGGCTTTGTGTTCCCCAATTTTTACACCCCTTTGCACTACACCAGCACCTCCGGCGGGGAGTGTCAGAACCTGCTGGGCCTGTACCCCAAGGCGGGCAACCCCATCACCATGAAGGAGACCGGGGTGCGGCACACCGACTGCCGCTTCAGCCTGGCCCGCCAGCTGGGGGCGCTGGGGTATACGGTGCTGGGCTATCACGGAAATGAGGATATGTACGGGCGGTACGCCTCCCACACCAACCTGGGCTACACCTGGAAGCAGTACCAGACGGGGCTGGAGCTGGAGATGACGGCGGACGGGAGCACCTATGCTTGGCCCCAGTCCGACGTCTATGTGGCAAAGACCAGTATGGAGGACTATCTCTCCCTGGACGGGCCCTTCCATGTGTACTACATGACCATCAGCGGGCACATGCCCTATAACTTCAACCGGGTGGCGGCGAAGTACCGGGAGCTGGTGGAGCCCCTGCCGTACAGCGAGACCACCAAGGCCTATCTGGCCGCCGCCATCGAGGCGGACCGGATGCTCCAGACCCTGCTGGACGGCCTGGAGCGGGCGGGCGAGCTGGACAACACCCTGATCGTGGCCTGTGCCGACCACATCCCCTACTTCAACGTGGATACGCTGGAGGAGCTGTCCGGAGAGCGCTTCGGCAGCTCGGAGGACATGGAGCGGCTGGATGAGCGGAACGTTAACTTCGACGTCTACCGCAGCGCCCTGATCCTGTGGGCCGCCGGGATGGAGGAGCCGGTGGTGGTGGATAAGCCCTGCGGACAGGTGGACATCCTGCCCACCGTCTCCAACCTGCTGGGGCTGGAGTATGACTCCCGGATGCTGGCCGGGTCGGATCTGCTGTCCGGCGCGCCGGGGCTGGTGATCTTCAGCTCCCGGAGCTGGCTGACGGACCGGGGATTTTATGACCGCTATACCCAGACCTTCACCCCGGCGGAGGGGGAGGATATGACGCCGGAGGAGCAGACGGCCTATGTGGACGCCATGAAGCGGACCGTCCAGTACAAGTTGGGCTGCACAGAGAAGATCCTGAATACTGATTTTTACCGCCTGGCCTTCGGAGACTGAGCGGACAGCGGGGAAAACTGTTGCTTTTTCCCCTGCGTTCCAGTATAATGGGGCCAACCCGGAACCAAAGTAAGCAACGCTGTTTCATACGAAAGGAGCGTACCCACATGAGTTTTGATCCCTATGAGTTTGACCGAAGCTATGGATCCTCCGCCCGGGGGCTGAGCGAAGGGGAGTACACCGCCCGCACCTTCCTCTGGATGGTCCTGGGGCTGATGGTGACCTTCGGAGTGGCGGTGCTGTGCTGGCTCACAAACGTCACGATCTATGCCCTGATCCTGATCCACGCGGTCCAAGTGATCGTCCTGGTCGCCACCCTGATCCTGTCCTTTCTGATGGTCAGAAGGATCGAGCGGATGAGCGTGGCCACCGCCCGGACCATGTTCCTGGTCTTTTCCGCCCTGTTCGGCTTTACCATGTCCATCTATCTGCTGATCTATGATCTGGCCAGCCTGGTGTTCGCCTTCCTGGCCACCGCCCTCTATTTCGGGGTGCTGGCGGTCTATGGCCGCCTGACTGGGCGGGACCTCTCCAGCGTCCGTCCCATCCTGTTCTCCGGCCTGCTCTTTCTGGTGATTTTTGGCGTGATCAGCCTGTTCATCCCCGGGCTGAGCGTCTTTGACAGCATTGTCTGCCTCGTCGGCATTGCGGTGTTCCTGGGCTATACCGCCTACGACACCCAGCGGATCCGGGCATTTTACCACTATTACGCCGGCTATCCCGATATGCTGGAAAAGGCGTCCATCTTCGCCGCCCTCCAGCTCTATCTGGATTTCGTCAACCTGTTCCTGTACCTGCTCCGTTTTCTGGGCAGACGCCGGGATTGATCCAAAAAGAGAAGTGAGCGGCCCCCGGGCTCCATAGCGGAGCTCGGGGGCCGCTTTGTGTCAGGACGTCTGCGCGCGCTCCCACTCGGCCAGACAGGACAGGGCCCTGGGGGCCAGGAGCAGAAGGGCGGCCAGATTGGGCAGAGCCATCAGCGCGTTGCACAGGTCCACCAGCTGCCACAGGGGCGAGACGTCCGCCACCGCCCCCAGGACAGTACACAGCAGGAACACCGCCCGGTAGGCGGGAAGCAGGCGGTCCCCGCCGGTGAGAAAGCGGAGGCTCTGCTGCCCGTAGCAGCTCCAGCCCAGAATGGAGGAGAAGGCGAAGAGGACCAGGCTGAGGGATACCGCCCAGGTCCCGGCGGGCCCCAGAACGGAGGAGAAGGCCCGGGCCGTGAGGGGGACGCCCATGGCGGCGTCGGGGACTGTCCCCGTTTGGAGCTGGACCAGGGCCGCCTCCGGGTCATAGGCTCCGCTGACCAGGATGACCAGGGCGGTGACGGTGCAGACGACCAGGGTGGAGCAGAACACCTCAAAGATCCCCCACATCCCCTGGCGGGCGGGGTGGTCCACCTGGGCGGCGCCATGGGCCATGGCGGAGGTGCCCAGCCCGGCCTCGTTGGTGAACACCCCGCGGGCCACCCCATGGCGCAGGGCGGCAAATAAGGTATAGCCCGCGCCGCCGCCCAGGGCGGCGGAAGGGGAGAGGGCGCTGGAGAAGATCAGGGCCAGGGCGCGGGGGAGCTGCTCCCGGCGGAGCAGCAGGACGGCCAGCCCGCTGCCCAAGTAGAGCAGAGCCATGGCTGGGACCAGCCGCTGAGCAACCCGGGCCACCCGTCCCATCCCGCCGGTCAGGATAAGCCCGGCCAGCAGGGCGGTGCAGAACCCCACCGCCAGCCGGTCCCAGCCCAGGGCGGCGTGGAGGGAGGAGGCGATGGAGCCGGACTGGATCAGATCGCCCCCGGCCAGGGTGGCGGGGAGGCAGGCCAGGGCGAACCAGGCGGCCAGGACAGGGCAGTGGAGCCCGTCCCGCAGGTAGTACATGGGCCCGCCCTGCCACCCTCCGTCCGGGGAAGGGCAGTGGTAGCGGACAGCCAACAGCTTCTCCACGCAGCTGGTGGCCATGCCCAGCAGCGCGGAGACCCACATCCAGAACACCGCCCCCGGGCCGCCCAGATAGATGGCCGCCGCCACCCCGGCGATACTGCCGGTGCCGATGGTGGAGGCCAGGGCGGTGCTCAGGGCCTGGAGGGAGGAGATCCCCCGGACCGGACGGTCCCGGGGGTGGAGCAGGGAGCCCAGAGTGGCGGACAGCCACAGCCGGACCCGGAACAGGGGGAAAAAGCCGCAGCCCAGAGACAGCAGCAGCCCGGTAAGGAGAAAGAGACCCAGCAGCCAGGGGTCCCACAGGGCGTCGGCCGCGCCGGCGAGGAGAGACAAGCATATCACCTCCAAACAGAGCCGGGCCCCGTCCGGAGGACAGGACCCGGTGGTTCAGGGATATGCGGCGGGAGGGAAAATCAGAACGGCCGGGGGCCGGCGGCGCTCAGACCCGGACGATGTAGTCCTGTTTCCGGGGCTTGGGGGCGGGGATGTCCCCGTCCGGATAGCCCAGGATGCAGTTGCCCACGCCCCGGAGGGTGGCCGGCAGCCCCCAGCGGGCCAGCAGCTCCTTGCCCTCCGGGCGGTCGAACAGCTCCTGGGCCCGGTTGATCCAGCAGGAGCCTACCCCCAGGGACCAGGCGGCGTTCATCAGATTGCCCATGACCAGGGAGCCGTCCCGCATCCAGTTGTACGTTTCCCCGTCAGCCAGCACCACGACCACAGTGGGGGCGCCATAAAAGGGGTCGGTGCCGGGCCGGCCCTGGATCTCCGCGTTCAGGCGGGAGAGCAGGGCGATGGTCTCCGGGTCCTGGACTACGGCCATGACGGCGGACTGCTTCCCCATAGCAGAAGGGGCGTAGGTCCCCGCCTCCAGAATGGCGTCCAGCGTCTCCGGGCGGACCTGCTCCGGGCGGTAGCGGCGGATGCTCCGCCGGGTGTTCAGTGTGGTCAGCGTCTCATTCATGGGATCAGCTTCCTTTCAGATTTGGATGGGGCCATTATAGCACAGATCAGGACGGCAGGGAGAAAAAATTGGATTTTGGGCTACCGCGGGGAGAAAAAATGTGGTACACTACCGCTATAACAGATCCTTGGACTGGAGGAAGCGTGCGATGAAATGTCCTTACTGTGCGTATCCGGAGAGCAAGGTGGTGGATTCCCGGCCCGCGGATGAGGGGGCCAGCATCCGCCGCCGGCGGGAGTGCCTGTCCTGCCACAAGCGGTTCACCACATACGAAATGATGGAGAGCCTCCCCCTGGTGGTGGTGAAAAAAGACGGGAGCCGCCAGAGCTTCGACCGGAATAAGGTGATGAGCGGCCTGATCCGCGCCTGTGAAAAGCGCCCTGTCTCAGTGAATACGCTGGAGGAGCTGGTCACAGAGATCGAACAGGTCCTTCAAAATGAGATGGAGCGGGAGGTCAGCTCCGCCATGATCGGCGAGCTGGTGATGGAGCGGCTGAAAAAGGTGGATGAGGTGGCCTATGTGCGCTTTGCCTCGGTCTACCGCCAGTTCAAGGACATCAATACCTTCATGCAGGAGCTGAACAAGCTGCTGGAGGACCGCAGATAGACAGAGCGGCAGAAGAGCCCGGGGCATCGCCCCGGGCTCTTTTCGGTCAAAAAAACGGTCCCTGCGTTCCGCGCTGAACTGGGGATCATTGATCCCACTCGTATGCCAATTTGGGCCCGCCGCCGAATTGAATAAGACCGCAGTACTGAAAGCCCTCTCTCAAAAGGATATGCTGCATGACGGTGTTTTCCTCTTGGGTGTCCACCCTGATGGCGCTGATATGACGGGACCGGCACAGCGCTTTGATCAGATCAATGGCGGATTTGGAGAGTCCCCCGCCTCTTGCCGTTTTACGGAAGGCCATGCGGTGGACCACGGCATAGGGGCGGTCCGTTTTCCACGCGCCTTCTATTGCCTGGTACGCAGGCTCCTCACCGGTCATAATGCAGCAGTAGCCGATAAGCTCCTCTTCATGGACAAAGGCGTATCCGATCTGTTGAGCAATATCCTCCAGAATGGTCTGCCGCGTCGGATAATCAGGGCGCCACTGCTCAAAGCCCAAAGATCTATGATAATCTCTCGCGTCCTCGATACATTGATAGCAGCGTTCGGCCTCGTCTGGTTCTGCTTTTCTCAACTCCATTGCCATCAGATCCTCTCCGTTTACTAATTGAGCGCTGCGGGTCCGGTCAGTCCCATTGCGCCGCACAGCGGGGACAATACAGGAACAGCCACAGCATCGTTCCGCTTGCTGTGGCTGTTCGCCGTCTGATCACGGGCGTCTTGTTTTGCAGGCCTCTATGGGGGATGGAAAGCGCTCAGCGCAGCACCGCGCCGCACTTGGCCTCCAGGGTCTCCAGGATGGCCTTTACATCGTTGTCGGCCTCCTCGGCAGTGAGGGAGCGGTCGTCAGCCCGGAGGACCAGGTTGAAGGCCACGGACTTTTTACCCTCGGCCACGCCCTTGCCCCGGTAGATGTCGAACAGCTTGACCTCCTTGAGCAGGCCGTGGGCCCCCTCCTTGATGGCGGACTCCAGGGCGCCGACGGTGATCTCCTCGCCGCAGACCACGGCGATGTCGCGGGTCACGGCGGGGAACTTGGGCAGGGGGACGTACTGGGGATCGGCCCCCTTGGCGGCGCACAGGGCGTCAAAGGACAGCTCCGCGCAGTAGAGCTCCGCGTCCACACCGTAGTTCTGAGCCACCAGGGGATGGATCTGGCCGAATACGCCCACCTCACGGCCGTCCACCAGGATCCGGGCGCAGCGGCCGGGGTGGTAGGAGGGGTTGTCCCGGACCGCCTCATAGGCGGCGCCGGAGACGCGGATGGAGTCCAGAATGGACTGGACCGCGCCTTTCAGGACAAAGAAGTCCATTCCGTCGCCATAGCCCCCCACCGAGAGCACCTTGGGCTCGTCCGCCATGCCGTCCTCCCGCTGAAAATAGGTGCGGCCCAGTTCGTACAGGCGGGCGGACTTGTTGCGGAAGTTATAGTTCCGGGCCAGGATCTCCAGCATGGAGGGCAGGACCGTGGTGCGCATGATGGAGGTGTCCTCGCCCAGGGGGTTCATGATCTTCATGGAGTTCCGGCGGGGATCGTCCTTGGCCCAGCGGATCTTGTCGTAGTAGGTGGGGGAGATGAAGGAGTAAGTGATGATCTCGTCATAGCCCAGGGAGCGGCAGGTCTGGCCCAGGGTGCGCTCCACCTCCTGAACGGGGGAGTAGCCGCCCCGGGTGGTCTGCCCCCGCATGAGGGTGGTGGGGATGTTGTTATAGCCGTAGAACCGGGCGACCTCCTCGGCCAGGTCGGCAATGCCCTCCACGTCACCCCGCCAGGAGGGAATGACCACATCGGCGGGGCCGTTGGGGAAGTCCCGCTTCTCCGTGACGATGTCCACGCGCTCCAGATACTGGTACTGGTCCACCGGATCGATGTCGGTGCCCAGCAGGGCGTTCACCCGCTCCGGATCCATCCGGATGGTACGGGGCTGGGGAACATAGTTGAGGATGTCGATCACGCCGTCCAACACCTCGCCGGCGCCCAGCAGCTCCACCAGCTCGCAGGCACGGTTCACGGCGGGCAGGGTGTTCAGGGGGTCCAGGCCCTTTTCAAACTTGGCGCTGGCCTCAGTACGCATACCAAGGGCCAGGGCGCCCTTGCGGATGCAGGTGCCGTCAAAGTTGGCCGACTCAAAGACAACGTCCACGGTGTCGGCCACGATCTCGCTGTTCTCGCCGCCCATGATGCCTGCCAGACCCACGGCACGGGTGTCGTCGGCGATGACCAGATGGTTTGCGGTGAGCTTCCGGACCTGGCCGTCCAGGGTGGTCAGCTCCTCGCCCTCCTCGGCCAGGCGGACTACGATCTTGCCGCCCTTCACATAACGGTAGTCAAAGGCGTGCATAGGCTGGCCATACTCCAGCATAACGTAGTTGGTGATGTCCACAATGTTGTTGATGGGGCGCACACCCATGGCACGCAGCCGCTCCCGCATCCACTTGGGGGAGGGGGCGATCTTCACGTTGCGGACCATCCGGGCGGTATAGCGGGGGCACAGGCCGGCGGCGGGGGTCTCCACATCCAGCAGTTCCATCAGATCGCCTTCGGCTCCGCCCTTGACCACCGGTTCATGGAGGCGCAGGGGGACGTCATAGGTGGCGGCGGCCTCCCGGGCCAGGCCGATGACGGAGAGGCAGTCCGGGCGGTTGGGGGTGATCTCAAACTCCACCACATGGTCGTCCAGGCCCACCACCGGCTTCAGGTCGTCCCCGGGTTTACAGTCCTCATGAAGGATGAAGATACCGTCGGGGATGCAGTGGGGGAACTCCGCCTGCTGGGCGTGGAGGTCGGCCAGGGTGCAGATGGAGCCGGCCTTCGTGTTGTAAGCCACCAGGTCCCCCTCGTGGAGGTTGGCGCAGAGGGTGTCGGGGCAGGCGGTGGAGCCGCCCAGGTCCAGGCAGGTGTGGAAGCAGCCGTCGGGCTGGATGGAAGCCTCCAGTACTTTGGCGCACACCACCGGGCCGAACACCTTGTCCCCGGCCGTGATGTCCGCGGGGATAGAGGGCTTGTTCTTGTCCAGAGGATGGTAGTCGTTCAGCAGGGCGGCGGGGGTGATGACCGCGTAGGGGAAGTCCCGGGTGTCCAGACCCAGCTCGGCAAGGCCGCACAGCATCCCGTTGGACTCCACGCCGCGCAGCTTGCCCTTCTCGATCTTCTTGCCGCCGGGGAGGGTGGACTTGTGCAGGGCCACGGGGACCAGGTCGCCCACATGGACGTTCCAGGCCCCGGTGACGATCTGGATGGGGGCCTCCTGGCCCACACAGATCTGGCACACCCACATGTGGTCGGAGTCGGGGTGGCGCTCCATGGACAGGACCTGACCCACCACCACGTTGGAGATCTCTCCGCCCAGGTCGTGGGTCAGTTCCACCTTGGAGCCGGACAGAGTCATGGCCTCGGCAAAATCTTTATCATTGGCGTCAACGGTGACGAACTCGCTGAGCCATTTGCGAGATAGATTCATAGTATAAAACTCCCTTTTTATGTCGTGCTTTTGTAGGGGCGGCCCGTGGGCCGTCCGGGAAAGCCCCCTTTCGCAAAAGGGGGTGGCACTTGCGGAGCAAGTGCCAGGGGATTTTCTTCCAGTTGGGGGAAAACCCTCAGTCAACCTCACGGCTGACAGCTCCCTTTGGGAAGGGAGCCGCTGGGGTGGCATTTGCAGAGCAAATGCCGGGGGATTTTCTGCGGTCGGGGGGAAAACCCTCAGTCAGCCTTACGGCTGACAGCTCCCTTTGCGAAGGGAGCCAGGGGGGATGTCTTAAAACTGCTCCAGGAAGCGCACATCATTCTCAAAGATCAGGCGCAGGTCTGCGATCTTGAAGCGGCGCATGGCGGTGCGCTCCAGGCCGATGCCGAAGGCCCAGCCGGAGTAGACCTCCGGATCGATTCCAGCCATCTTCAGCACCTTGGGGTGGATCATGCCGGCGCCCAGCATCTCGATCCAGCCCTCGCCCTTACAGGTGGGGCAGCCCACGCCGCCGCACTTGTGGCACTGGACGTCCATCTCGCAGGAGGGCTCGGTAAAGGGGAAGTGGTGGGGGCGGAAGCGGGTCTTAGTGCCCTTGCCGTACAGCTGCTCCACCACCGTATTCAGGGTGCCCTTCAGGTCGGCCATGGTGACATTTTTGTCGATGACCATGCCCTCCACCTGGTGGAACATGGGGGAGTGGGTGGCGTCCACCTCGTCCTTGCGGTACACCCGGCCGGGGGCGATGATGCGGATGGGCAGCTCCATGGTCTCCATGGCCCGGACCTGCATGGGGCTGGTCTGGGAGCGGAGCATCACCCGGCTGTCCTCGTCAAAGTAGAAGGTGTCGCTCCAGTCCCGGGAGGGGTGGCCCTCGCCGGCGTTCAGCTTGTCGAAGTTATAGGTGGCCAGCTCCACCTCCGGGCCGTCCAGGACCGTGAAGCCCATGGAGATGAAGATCTCCTTGATCTCATCCAGCGCGGTGTACATGGGGTGCTTGTGGCCCAGCTTGTGGGCCTTGCCGGGGACGGTGATGTCCAGCGCCTCGGCCTCCAGCCGCTCCTCCAGGGCCTTTTCCGCCAGGACGGCGGACTGCTGCTCGATGGCGGACTCCACATCTGCCCGGACGGCGTTGGCCAGCTGGCCCATGACGGGCCGCTCCTCGGCGGAGAGCTTGCCCATCTGCTTCAGAACGGCGGTCAGTTCTCCCTTTTTGCCCAGGTACTGGACCCGGAGGGCCTCCAGCTCTCCGGTGTTCCCGGCGGCGCCGATGGCTGCCAGCGCGCCGGCGCGAATGGCTTCCAGTTGTTCCTTCATTGTCCATGCTCCTTATATTATAATGTTGCATACGCAGTGCTCTTGGGATGGAAGGCATCAAAAAAACGCCTCTCATCCCATCCCTGGGACGAAAGGCGAATCCTTCCGCGGTACCACCCGGATTCACGCCGCCTGCGGCGCGCACTCGTGGCCCTGATAACGGAGGGCGGACCGGCCGTGTCTCCACGGCGGCTCCCGGGCGAACCAAATCGGGCGTCCGCAGGTCGGCTTGCAGCCGGTGACCGACCCTCTCTCGGCGGCGTCTCCAATTATTTTCCCGTTCATCGCTGATAACAATTAACACTTATAGCACAGAAAAACCGAAAATGCAAGCCCCAATCCGCCGGAATTCGGGGGATTGGGGCCTGTGGGAATTGGCGAATTGTCCGGAGAACAGGGAAGAAGCTGTCAGCCCAACAGACGGCCATCCATCAGATCCTCCACCTGGATGGCGGTAACCACGCCGTCCGTGATATAAAAGGCGATGTGCTTGCAATACGCCAGACCGCCGGGCTCATAGACATAGCAGGCATCATAGGTGTCAGACTGAAAGCCCGCCAGCTCTACTGCGTGAGAGTATATCTCTTCCAGATGGGCGAGGCTGTATCCGCAGTAAAGGCCCCGGGGCGTGCAGAGCGTTCCGCCGGACTGGTCATAGTGGGTGGAGGTGGAGAGGCGGAACAGGTATTCCGAGCCGTCCTCCGGATCCACGGAATAGGTCAGTTGGAAGTCCCCGCAGTCCACCGTGTATACCGTGCCGTAGGTGTCTCCGTCGGCGGCGGTCACGGTGCCCTCCAGTTCGTATCCCCAGGGGAAGGTGCCCTCCTGGACACCCAGGGTCAGCAGCCGCTTCTCACCGGGGACGATCAGGGCAAACTCCGTCTCAATGGGACTCTCCCCTGTAACAGAGGACTCGTAGGCAGCCCGGATTTTGTCCAGCACCGCCTGTTCCGCCTCCGTCTCCGGGTGCAGAGCGTCCAGGAGTGCCTCAAAGTCCGCCCGGTCCTCCCGGTAGAACCTCCCAGCGGCAGTGTATCCTGGACCGGCCACAATGACGTCGATATTCGGATGGGGCGGTCCCTGTTTCTCCCGGTAGGGGGAGCTGTCCAACAAAGCCAGGACATGCAGGATGTCCTCCGGCCGCTCCAGAAAGCGGCGGGCCAACAGATCGAAGGGAGCCTCTGCATAGGCGCCGTCGGCGTAGATCAAATAGCACGCCAGCTTCCAGTCCGAGTAGTCCTGATAGGCGCCGGTGACCTCAAAGTCCTGATAGTAATTGATGGTATAGACTGTATCTGCCTCCAGATCTAGGCCGTCCGAGGGACAAAAACCGGTGAATTTCCAGCCGTCCGGTGTATGCGCATAGTCCAGTACGGCGGTGGAGTACCCGGTGGTAGCCACCGTGTGGAAATAGCCGTCTCCCTGTAGTTCCCGGCCCTCGAAATCCGCCCAAAAGGTCACCGTCACGGTCCAGTGGTCTTCATCCACCTGCTCCGCCGCCACGGTCTTGTCCAGCAGGTACAGGTTGCTCCCTCGGCCCCCGTCGGTGGCGTAGAGAACGCCGTCGAAGTCCCTGTAGTGATCCGGGGACAGGGCGAAGAGGTTGTCCACAATCTCCGGGGAGAAGTAGGACTCCGCCGTCTCCTGCAGGTCTGCCAGGGACGTGATCGTGACCGGCTGCGGCTGCCAGGAAAGCGTACTGTCCGTGGGCTCTGCCACGGTAGAAACGGGCAGGGAGAGATTCTCCGCATCCACCCGGTAGTAGGTCAGGTCTCCCTCTGTGCGGCTGTCCGCCCTGTCCAGGGGCAGCGTGGTCAGGTCAAACCAGTCGTAGACCGTTGAAGCGGCGGTATACATATTTCTAACGTCTTGTTCCGTCAAAGCGGTCTCCGGGGCCTCATCGGGCGAAACCGGAGATTCCCGCCCGCCGCAGCCGGCGAGCAGCGTGATGGTCAGGAGAAGAAGCGCCCCAAAACGCCTCATGGGCAGCGCCTCCTTTCGTTCCTTTTTGAAGCATCATATCACATTCCACCGGAGAATTCATGACGATCTGGTTACAAATGATTGCAATCCGGAGCGGGAATTCCTATAATAGGCACCAGAAAACCATGAGGAATACAGGAGGTTACGGCCATGAAGCTGACGACGGCGGCGCAGATGAAGGAGCTGGACCGGCAGGCCATTGAAGAGCGGGGCATTCCCTCCATCGACCTGATGGAGCGGGCGGCGGCAGGCGTGGCAGAGGCGGCGCTGGCGCTGCTGCCCAAGCGGCCGGGGAAATGTCGGGGGGCGGCCTTGTGCGGCGCGGGCAACAACGGCGGCGATGGAATCGCCGCAGCCCGGCTGCTGTTTTTGAAGGGGCTGAAGGTCCGGGCGTTCCTGGTAGGGGACTATGAGAAGCTGACGCCGGACGCCCTGGAGGAGACCCGCCGTCTCAGCGAGTGCGGTGTGGAGCTGGAGCGGTTCGACCCGGCGGACGAAAGCCAGCGGGCCTGGGTGTTGGGGTGCGACGTGGTGATCGACGCCCTCTTCGGCGTGGGCCTCTCCCGGCCCATCGGGGCAGGCACGCCCTTTGCCGCGGCGGTGGACTGGATGAATGAGAGCAGGGCCGCCGTGGTGGCGGCGGACATTGCCAGCGGCGTGTCGGCGGACACCGGCGCCGTGCTGGGCCGTGCGGTTCGGGCGGATCGCACTGTTACCTTCACACTGCCCAAGATCGGTCAGGCAGTGGGGGAGGGGGCCGCCCTCTCCGGGAACGTGGAGGTCCGGGACATCGGCATCCCGGCGGATCTGGTCCGGGGCCTTGTCTGCCGGGCCCAGACGGTGGAGCGGGACTTTGCCCGTGCGGCCCTGCCGCCCCGGAGGGCGGACGGCCACAAGGGAACCTTCGGCAAGGTGCTGATCGTCGGCGGCGCAGTGGGCTATACCGGTGCGCCTTATCTCACTGCCGCGGCGGCGGTGCGGACCGGGTGCGGGCTGGTGTCCCTGGGGGTGCCGGAGACCATCTGGCCGGTGGAGGCGGCCAAGTGCGTCTCCGCCATGCCATTCCCTCTGCCGGACAAACATGGGAGGCTCTCTCCCAAGGCGAAAGAGGAAATCCTGGAGCGGGCTGCCGGCTGTGACGCAGTGGCTCTGGGCCCTGGACTGGGCCGGGGAGATGGCGTCACGGAGCTGGTGCTGGATCTGCTGCAGAAAATCCAGCAGCCGATGGTGCTGGACGCCGACGGCATAAACGCCCTGGAAGGGCATATAGATAGTCTGGACGGGCGGAGAGGCCGCGTTACCATCCTGACGCCTCACGATGGAGAATTCCTGCGGATTGGCGGGGAGCTGTCCCATGGGGACCGCGTGCGAGCAGCCAGAGAGTTTGCTATAAGACATGGCTGTATTTTGGTGCTCAAGGGCCATCGGACTCTGACGGCCACACCGGAGGGGAACGTTCTGGTCAACACGACGGGGAACTCCGGACTTGCTAAGGGTGGCAGCGGCGATGTGCTGACG
>OFMF01002037.1_pt1 | contig 13689 bp, 16 predicted proteins | sample 1541771 | NCBI WGS metagenome assembly OFMF01 (sample SAMN04209235, study PRJEB22552) | human gut metagenome | biome: gut; material: feces | host: Homo sapiens | place: USA: Oklahoma
CGCTCGCATCTAAACCTTGCTCCGAGGCCACAAATATAGGGTATCGGTTCTCTTCTCGGGCTGTCTTTGGCTGGATTTTGTTTGAATTAAATAGTGGTTGGAAGGATTTGGGGATGAAAGTTGAAGTCTTTGATTTATTATCCGTAGGTCCGTGCACTGTTTAATTCGTTTGTTGTTTACTAATGAATTAAATCGTTAGACAATATTTTTTCAACTTCAGTAACTGGCTTTTCTATTACTTCAGCAATTACTTCCAAAGGAATGCCCGCTTTATACATTCGTTGTGTATAGCTGGTTGTTGCTTCGTTAAATCCTTCTCTTCGACCAGATTCTTTATGGTCTGTCCATGCGTTTCTCATGTTTATTGTATCCTCCTTTTCTGGAATTGAAAAATGTAATCCTGTAAATGTGTTTATAATCTGTGCAGCAGTAACGGAAAGAGCAGAATAGCCTGGATCAGAAAGTAGAATATCCATTTGTTCTTCATCAGAAATTACTTTTAATATATGCATAAGTCGGCCAAATTCTGTATGAAATTTCGTGAAATCAGAAATATTGTTGCATGATATTAAATGAAGTTTGTAATCTGGAAGAAATTCTTTAAGGGATTCATCTGTCTCAGAAAACATCTCCTGAAGGCTTTTTGCCGCATCCCATCCGTCATTGCCAAAATATATAGTAACAGTAATAACTGGGACAAGGCGATCATCTGGATGCCATCCCGATAAAAATTCTTCTGTAGTTTCTTTAAAATTTGGATTTTGTTTTCGTATTTTTCTGTATTTTTTTGTTTTTTCATTTACTTGTGCAGAATAATTAATCGCATCATAGAGCATATTTTTGACAGGCATTGCATAATGGATATGAGATTGATTCTCAACTCCAAACAGTACATAAAGGGTATTTTTATATTCTTTTGCAATACAACCTTTTAAAATATCCCGAAATTTTTGTATTGTAGCTAATTCTCCGCGTTTCCCGAGCGGAAGAGTGATTTCAGAAGTATCTCGTTCAATTAAATTCTCTGGAAGTATTCTTTGTTGCCCATCATAAATAAGATAATTAAAAACATCAGCAAAAATCTCATTATTGGACAAATATTCTTTAGTAAGTGTATCAGCTTGTCTCATAAACACTCACCTCGAAATAAAAATTATTTTGTCTGAATATATGATACAATAAAATTAACATAAAATCAATATTTTTCCAAAAAATAACATATAAAAATTAAATGTAGAGAGATTGTAGCTGTCTGATTTTTCATTTTTTGTCTTTGGTAAAATAGGAGAATTTAAATATGGAAATTTTTTGCAAGTCCGTATCCAGCCAAAGACAGAAGCCAGAGAGCTATCGAATCCATATTTATGGCCTGAGAGCAAGTGTTGAATGCGAGCGTGGGGCGAATATTCAACCCGCAGAGATAGAGTCACAAATATAGGATATTTTTTCTCTTTGAGAGCGTCTATGTAGCCTTGACTGCATCAAATCATTATTTTTTTGAAAAAAATTTATCCCTCAAAAACTGCATGGTTAAGCCATATTTCCCGCTTTTCAAAAATTGTTTTTAAATAAATCCCTATAAACCTATTTACAAAGTAGGTTAATAGTGATATTATCATAGCCATGAGATACATGAAAGAAATAAATCAATAAAAAATGAGATTTTAGAATAAGGAGGAACAAAGCAATGGCTAACATTTATAAAGGTACATTAGGATTGATCGGAAACACACCTCTTGTTGAGGTTACGAATATTGAGAAAGAATTAGGACTGAAAGCAAGAGTCTTAGTGAAGCTTGAATATTTTAATCCGGCAGGAAGTGTTAAGGATAGAATTGCAAAAGCGATGATTGAGGATGCTGAGAAGAAAGGAATTTTAAAAGAAGGTTCCGTAATCATTGAGCCGACATCTGGTAACACAGGAATCGGTCTTGCATCTATTGCAGCAGCAAAAGGATACAGAAACATCCTTACAATGCCTGAGACAATGAGTGTTGAGAGAAGAAATATTTTAAAAGCTTACGGTGCTGAGATTGTTCTTACAAGCGGAGCTAAGGGAATGAAAGGTGCTATTGCAAAGGCAAATGAACTTTCAGAAGAAATCGAAGGAAGCTTCATTCCGGGACAGTTTGTAAACTCGGCAAACCCGGCAATCCATAAAGCAACAACTGGTCCTGAGATCTGGAATGATACAGATGGAGAGGTTGATATCTTTATTGCAGGTGTTGGTACAGGTGGAACTTTAACAGGTACAGGCCAGTACTTAAAAGAACAGAAACCAGAAGTGAAGATTGTAGCTTTAGAGCCAGATACATCACCAGTTTTATCTGAAGGTAAGGCAGGCCCACATAAGATTCAGGGTATCGGAGCTGGATTTGTACCAGATGTATTAGATACAAAGATTTATGATGAGATTTTCAGAGCAACGAATGAGGATGCTTTTGCAACAGCAAAGCTTTTAGCAAAGAAAGAAGGAATTTTAGTAGGGATTTCCTCCGGAGCATCTTTACATGCAGCAATTGAATATGCGAAGAAGCCAGAGAACGAAGGAAAGACTATTGTAGCGCTTCTTCCAGATACAGGAGACAGATATTACTCTACAGCATTATTTACAGAATAATGCCAGGCATTCTTGAATCTCAAAGCTTAATGCATAAGACAGGTACGAAATCCAGTACAGAATTTGTAATTGAATAGAGGAAAAGGGTGATAAATAAATGAATCTTTCGAAGAAAAGCAGGTATGGGATTACCGCATTGATCGATCTGGCAGTATATGCCAAAGACCAGTGCGTTCAGTTAAGCAGTATCGCAGAGCGCAATAATATATCTGTAAAGTATCTGGAACAGATTTTTTCAAGTCTGAGAAAGGCAGGTCTGGTAAGAAGCGTAAAGGGACCACAGGGCGGTTATCTTTTAGCAAAAAGACCAGAAAGTATTACCGTAGCAGATGTAATTCATGCGTTAGATGGAAGCTATCTTCTGGAAGATGAAAGAAGTGTGGTAAGCGGAACAGACGAAAAGGGAATATCCACTGCGATACAGAAACTTCTGATTGATCAGATGAATGATCAGACGGATAGATTATTGAAACAATTAACATTAAGAAATCTGGTAGATTCCTCAATGGAGTACAGTCAGGTTGGACATGAAATGTATTACATTTAAGTAAGATTAAAATTAAATTTTTAGATTAGATAGATAAAAATAGATAGAATTTTTAGATACTCAAGAGGGTAGACATGAAGACAAAGAGATTAGAGACAGATGTGTTAATCATCGGTGGAGGAACAGCAGGCTGCTTTGCTGCCTATACTTTGGGAAAAGAAGCAGGGGTAAGCGTTCTGATAGCGGAAAAAGCGAATATTAAGAGAAGCGGCTGTCTGGCAGCTGGGGTTAACGCTTTAAATGCATATATTACAGAAGGACATGTCCCTCAGGATTATGTGGATTACGCAAAGAAGGATGCCCACGGAATTGTCAGAGAGGATTTGCTTTTATCCATGTCTGAGCGACTGAATCATGTAACGAAGGTTCTTGATGATTTAGGACTCGTTATCCTGAAAGATGAGAACGGTAAGTACGTTGCAAGAGGAAACAGAAATATAAAGATTAACGGTGAAAATATCAAGCCTCTTTTAGCAGAAGCGGCAATGTCACAGGACAATGTCACAGTGCTTGAGAGAGTGAATATCACCGATTACATAATAGAAGAGAATGAAATCAAAGGAGCCTGGGGCTTTAATATAGAAGAAAATGTTTTCTATGATATCCGGGCAAAAGCAGTTCTTTGTGCGACTGGTGGAGCCGCAGGGCTTTACCGCCCGAACAATCCGGGATTTTCAAGACATAAGATGTGGTACTCCCCATTTAATACCGGAGCCGGATTTGCAATGGGAATTTTAGCCGGAGCAGAAATGACAACATTTGAGATGCGTTTTATCGCATTGCGATGTAAAGATACGATTGCACCGGTTGGAACAATCGCACAGGGTGTCGGAGCCAGGCAGATGAACTCTTACGGTGAGATTTATGAGACAAAATACGGTCTTACAACTTCTCAGCGATTATATGGAACAGTAACTGAGAACAGAGAGGGACGCGGTCCTTGTTATCTAAAGACAGACGAAATCAGTGCAGCACAGGAACAGGATTTATACAGAGCGTACCTCAACATGGCACCAAGCCAGACACTCAAATGGTTAGAAGGTTCGAGAGGACCGGCAAGTGAGAATGTCGAAATCGAAGGAACAGAACCTTACATTGTAGGTGGCCATACCGCAAGTGGTTACTGGGTAGATAACGGCAGAAGAACAACAGTGAAAGGTTTATTCGCCGCCGGAGATGTTGCCGGAGGATGCCCACAGAAATACGTAACCGGAGCATTGGCAGAAGGAGAGATTGCCGCCGAATCCATGACGAAATACTTAAAAAACTTAAATGCAGACAGCGAAAAATCAAATGCTATAAAGGAAATTGAAACAAAAATAGATAATGCTTCTATATTAAAGAAAAAAGAGTATGAAGCACATTTGACAGCAGAAGGAAAAGACAGCGAAGATACATTTTTCATTACTGCAGAACAGCTTGAAGAGGCAATGCAGAAAGTCATGGATCAGTATGCCGGAGGAATCGCTACCGATTATCAGTACAATGAAGAGAGAATGGTAATCGGTAAGAAGCGAATCGGTGAATTACTTGGCATGATTGATGAACTCAAAGCAAAAGATATGTTTGAGTTAAAAGATATCTACGAAGTAAGAGAGAGACTGATTGTGTGTCAGACTTTGATTGAACATTTAAGAACTAGAAAAGAGACGAGATGGCACAGCTTTGGAGAGAATACAGACTATCCGGAAGAGAGCAATCAGTGGCTTAAATATGTGAATTCAAAAAGAAAGCCAGACGGCGGGACAGAAATCATTTTCAGAGAACTGGTGACAGGAGGCAAGGTATATGAGTGTACGGATTTTACAGAATAAATGTGTGGGATGCGGAAAATGCCTTTCCGTCTGTCCCGGGAATCTCTTAAAAAAAGGCGAGGACGGCAAGGTACATATTCGAAATATCAGAGACTGCTGGGGTTGTACCGCCTGCTTAAAAGAATGTCACACGGGAGCAATTCTTTACTTCTTAGGTGCTGACATGGGAGGCATGGGTTCCATGCTTTCTGTCAAGGAAAAAGGCGATGTCCGCATATGGCGTGTCGATAGTCCGAACGGTGAGACAAAGACCATTGAGATAAACATGAAAGATTCTAACAAATATTAGCATAGAAAACATTTTAAAGGAGGAAATGAGATGGGAACATTATCACATCTTGATGAACTGGAAGCAGAAGCAATATACATAATGAGAGAAGTAGCAGCAGAATGTGAAAAGCCAGTTATGCTTTACTCAATCGGAAAGGACAGTTCCGTAATGCTGCATCTGGCGATGAAAGCATTTTACCCGGAAAAGCCACCGTTCCCATTTATGCATATCGATACAACATGGAAATTCAAAGAAATGATCGAATTTAGAGATAAGATTGCAAAAGAAAAAGGAATCGACATGATTGTATACACAAATGAAGAAGGTGTAAAACAGGGAATCAACCCATTTGACCACGGCTCAGCCTACACAGACATCATGAAGACACAGGCATTAAAACAGGCACTTACAAAATACGGATTTACCGCAGCATTTGGTGGCGGCCGTCGTGATGAAGAAAAATCAAGAGCCAAAGAGAGAATTTTCTCCTTTAGAAATAAAGAACAGGCATGGGATCCTAAGAACCAGCGCCCGGAAGTGTGGAAGTTATATAATACACAGATTAAGCAGGGCGAAAGTATTCGAGTATTCCCAATCTCTAACTGGACAGAGAAAGATATCTGGCAGTACATCAAACGCGAAAACATCGAAATCGTACCACTTTATTATGCGGCAGAGCGTCCGGTAGTAGAGCGTGACGGCAATATCATCATGGTAGATGATGACAGAATGAAGCTTCGTCCAGGTGAAAAGATTGAACATAAGAGCGTAAGATTCCGTACTCTTGGATGTTACCCGTTAACAGGTGGTATTGAATCTACCGCACATACATTAGACGAGATTATTGATGAGACACTTAGCGCAGTAGATTCCGAGAGAACCAGCCGTGTTATCGACCATGACGGCGGAGCAGCTAGCATGGAAAGAAGAAAGAAAGAGGGGTACTTCTAAGATGAAAGGATTATTAAAATTTATTACATGCGGAAGCGTGGATGACGGAAAATCAACATTAATCGGACATATCCTGTATGACTCCAAGCTTCTTTATACAGACCAGGAAAAAGCACTCGAGCTTGACTCAAAAGTAGGAAGCCGCGGTGGAAAAATAGACTACTCTTTATTGCTTGACGGATTAATGGCAGAGAGAGAACAGGGTATCACGATCGACGTAGCTTACAGATATTTCACAACAGATAATCGAAGCTTTATCGTAGCAGATACTCCAGGACATGAAGAATATACAAGAAACATGGCCGTTGGTGCATCTTTTGCAGACTTAGCCGTTATTCTTCTGGACGCAACACAGGGCGTACTTGTACAGACAAGACGTCACGCAAGAATCTGTGCATTAATGGGAATTAAATATTTCATTTTCGCAGTAAATAAGATGGATCTTGCAAAGTATAGTGAAGAAAGATTCCGTGAAATCGAAAAACAGATCGAAGCATTAAAAGCAGAACTTGGCCTGGAAAATGTATACATCGTTCCAGTATCCGCTACAGAAGGTGACAACGTAACAAAAGTTTCCGACAACATGACATGGTATGAAGGAAAGCCAATCCTTTCTATCTTAGAGCAGGTTGATATTGATGAAAATCAGGAAGAAGGCTTCTATCTTCCTGTACAGAGAGTATGCCGTCCAAATCATCAGTTCCGTGGATTCCAGGGACAGATTGAAAGTGGAAGCATCAAGGTAGGCGATGAGATTACTGCATTGCCAAGTATGGAAAAAGCACACGTTAAATCCATTCATGTAACAGACAAAGATGTACAGTCTGCAGAAAAAGGACAGCCGGTAACAATCCAGCTTGACCGAGAAGTAGACGTATCAAGAGGATGTGTCTTATCCGCAGGTGCAGGAGAAAAGGTAACTTCTTCAGTAGAAGCAACTCTCCTCTGGATGGACGATGACAAACTTGAAAGTGGAAAGAACTACTTCGTAAAATTAGGAACCAGATTAGTACCTGGTATCGTTTCAAAAATCCTTTACTCCATTGATGTAAATACAGGAGAACAGAAGCCCGCTGATTCCTTAGGAAAGAACGAAATCGCAGAGTGCGAGATTACATTTGTAGACCGTGTTGTAGCAGATGAATTTAAGGATCACAAGACATTAGGAGAATTAATCCTGATTGACCGTGTAACCAATATGACTTCTGCCTGCGGTGTTGTTACAGAAGTAAAAGAAGACGGACAGGAAGCAGGAAAGAAAGCAGATCAGCTTCGTGCCGTAATCAAAGGACAGAGAGCAGCAACCATTCCATTTGACCTTGCAGATGACAATATCACAAGAAGCTTTGTAGAACAGGTAGAAAAAGAACTGACATTAGGTGGAAGACATACATACCTTTACGCACCAAAAGATGATGAGCCAGTAGGACTTGTCGTAAGACATTTAAACAGAGCGGGTATTATCGTATTACTTGTTCTTAATAAAGACTTAAAGAATAAAGAAGAAATCAAAAACTCCTTATCCAAGTACAGCAAATACATTAAGAACTGGGAAGAAGGAGAAAAAGGAGACGTGGACAGCACAGTACAGACAGTCCGTAAGATTACAGAGTATGCGGAAGATGTATACGGTGTTGCAAGTCACATCTAAAAGGAGAGATGGAAATGAAGTTTAACACAAAGATTCTTCATGGAAAAGCAGGAAGAAATACGCCGGACGGAGGAACACTTCCGGGAATCAGTCAGGTAAGTGCATTTTCTTACGATTCCGCAGAACATCTCGAAAAAGTATTTGGAAATAAAGCACCTGGATTTGCTTATACACGAATCGGTAATCCGACTGTCGCAGCATTTGAACAGAGAATCAATGAATTAGAAGGAGGCGTGGGCGCAGTTGCCTGTGCCTCTGGAATGGCAGCCATCACCGCAGCACTGTTAAATGTATTAAGTGCTGGAGATGAAATCATTGCAGGAAGCGGATTATTCGGAGGAACCATCGACTTATTCAAGGATTTAGAAGCGTTTGGTATTACGACACATTTCATTCCACATATTACCGTGGAAGACATCAAGACGGTTTTAAATCCAAATATCAAGGTGGTTTTCGGAGAACTGATTGGCAATCCGGGACTTGATGTAGTAAATATCAAAGAAGTAACTGATTTCCTTCATGAAAATGGAGTACCATTTATCGCGGATGCCACCACGGCAACCCCTTATCTGGTAAATGCCTTATCATTAGGAGCAGATGTTGTTATTCATTCCAGTTCAAAATACATCAACGGAAGCGGCAATTCCATCAGCGGAATCATCGTGGATGGTGGAAAGTTCAAATGGGATAAAGACAGATATCCGGCAATGAAGGAATACAGCAAATACGGAAAGTTTGCTTACACTGCAAGACTTCGAAACGATGTGTGGAGAAATATGGGTGGGTGTCTCGCGCCAATGAACGCTTATCTCAATATTTTAGGGCTTGAAACACTCGGTATTCGAATGAAAGTACTTTGTCAGAATGCACTGACACTTGCAAAGGCATTAGAGGAATTGGCAGGAATTACAGTAAACTATCCGGGACTGGAAAGCAGTCCATACAAACCGCTTGTCGATAAACAGTTCGGAGGACTGGGAGGTGCCATCCTCACAATCCGGGCAGGTTCAAGAGAAAAAGCATTTAAACTGATTAATTCTTTAAAATATGCACATATCGCAACCAATATCGGCGATTTAAGAACGTTAGTCATTCATCCATCATCAACGATTTATCTGCACAGTACCAAAGAAGAACAGGAACACGCAGGGGTATATGAGGATACGATTCGAATCAGTGTCGGCATTGAAGATGTGGAAGATTTAATTGCGGACTTTACACAGGCGATAGAAAATATATAATGTAATTATTCAAAGCTATATAAGCAAAGAACCATCAAAGATGTGATTTGCAAATAGCGTTGAATGGTTACAAAAAATTTAGCAGTATAGAAATGAAAAAAGGGTATTTCATTTAATTACAGGAGGACAAAATGGCAGTAGATTATGCAACTCTGAAAAAGGGCGGATTTATGCGCCAGAAACAGAAAAATAATTTTTCTTTAAGACTTCGTACCGTCGGCGGACATATGAGTGCAGAGCAGCTTGCAAAGGTTGCTGAAGTTGCAGAAAAATACGGTGAAGGATATGTACATTTAACATCCAGACAGGGTGTGGAGATTCCTTTCATTAAGTTAGACCAGATTGAAGAAGTAAAAAATGCATTAGCAGAAGGGGATGTTGTTCCAGGTGTATGTGGGCCTCGAGTAAGAACCGTTACTGCCTGTCAGGGTGCAGCAATCTGTCAGAGCGGCTGTATTGATACTTACGCATTGGCAAAGGAACTTGATGAGAGATATTTCGGTTACGAACTTCCTCATAAGTTCAAATTCGGTATCACAGGATGCCAGAATAACTGCTTAAAAGCAGAGGAAAATGACGTAGGAATCAAAGGTGGAATGCAGGTTGCATGGGTAGAAGATAAATGTATCCAGTGTGGTGTCTGCGTAAAAGCCTGCCGAAATGAAGCAATTACTTTAGAAGACGGAAAAATCAGTATCGACACAGGAAAATGTAACTACTGCGGACGATGTGTAAAGTCCTGTCCAGTAGATGCTTACGATGCACAGCCAGGATATATCGTTTCTTTTGGTGGAACATTCGGAAATCACATCAGCAAGGGTGAGACAATTATTCCATTTATCGAAAGCCACGAAAAGTTATTAAAAGTATGCGATGCAGCATTAAAATTTTTTGAACAGAACGGAAAAGCAGGAGAGAGACTCAAGTTCACGATCGACCGTACTGGAAAAGAGGCATTTGAAAAAGCAATCAAGGAGGCCTATGAAAATGAGTGAAATACATTTTGACGAACAGGTAGATATTACTGATGTTGTATGTCCCGTTACATTTGTAAAAGCAAAAGTAGCATTAGAAGAAATGGATGAAGGACAGGTTTTAGCCGTAAAAATGAATGATGGCGAGCCAGTACAGAATGTTCCAAGAAGTATCAAAGAAGAAGGACATCAGATCTTAAAATTAGATACAAACGATGATGGAACTTATACTTTATTCGTAAAGAAAGTTGGAGAATAAAGTTACATATAGGAAGTTAAAGGAATAAAACAGGAAAATCCCAGAGTATATTTGAAAAATACTTTTTAAAAGATAAGCATTTCATAAAGTAGGAAGTGCTGATTATTTCTTGATTTTTCAGATATCTTCTGAAATAGGAGAGCAGTTATGGCAGAAAGATTAAACAAAGACAGCTTTCAGGAAAAGGTGTTAAATGCATCAGGTCTTGCAATCGCAGACTTCTACTCTGACAGTTGTATTCCATGCAAAAAGTTATCTCCGATACTTGCAGATTTGGACGAAAAATATCCAGACGTATACATCGGAAAAGTAAATATTGTTTACGAGCAGGAACTCATCGAAGAGTACAGCGTTATGTCCTCTCCAGTACTTATTTTCTTCAAAAACGGAGAAGAGGTAGACCGAATTACAGGGGCTGTAAGTAAACATAAAATCGAAGAAGCGATTGAAAAGAATAAGTAGTAAAGTATATAATAAAAACTGATAAAAGACAGAATAAAACATATTTATAAAATTAGATATAAAGTTATATATAGCAATTTGAATATATTTATAAAGGCATTGTAAAGATGTATATAATGATAAATAGAATATAAAAGTTTAAGGTAAGGCCGATATAATAAGACAGATATAATTTTATAAATATAAAAACAGACATAAATGGAGGATAGAATCGTGAAAATCACAGTTGCTGGAAAAGTAAAAGAATATGAAGATGGATTAAACATCACACAGCTTATTGAAAAGGAAAACGTAGAGACACCGGAATATGTTACTGTATCCGTAAACGATGAATTCGTTGAAAGAGTAGATTTTGAAAAAGCCTTAAAAGACGGTGACGAAGTAGAATTTCTGTATTTCATGGGAGGTGGAAGATAATGCTATCAAACGAGCAGCTTGAACGCTACTCCCGTCATATTATCCTGAAGGAAGTTGGCGCAAAAGGACAGAAGAAATTATTAAATGCCAAAGTATTAATTATCGGAGCCGGTGGACTTGGCGCACCAGCCGCAATGTATTTAGCAGCAGCCGGTGTCGGAACAATCGGAATCGCAGATGCAGACGAAGTAGATTTATCTAACTTACAAAGACAGATCATTCATTCAACACAGGATGTAGGTAAGGCAAAAGTACAGTCTGCAAAAGAGACAATGGAAGCCATTAACCCAGATGTAAAAGTAATTACATACCGTACTTTCGTAGACTCAGAATCCATCATGGACTTAATCAAAGACTATGACTTCATCATTGATGGAACAGATAACTTCCCTGCAAAATTTCTTATCAACGATGCCTGCGTAATGGCGAAAAAGCCATTTTCTCATGCTGGAATCATCCGTTTCAAAGGTCAGCTCATGACTTACGTGCCAGGAGAAGGACCATGTTATCGTTGTGTATTCAAGAATCCGCCTCCAAAGGATGCAGTACCAACCTGTAAGCAGGCAGGCGTTATCGGAGCAATGGGTGGAGTAATCGGAAGTCTTCAGGCAATGGAAGCAGTTAAATACATCCTCGGTGTTGGTGACTTACTGACAGGCTACCTCTTAACTTATGATGCATTAAAGATGGAATTTAGAAAGATTAAACTTCCAGAACATACAGAAGATTGTGCTGTATGTGGTGACCATCCGACAATCACAGAGCTTATCGATTACGAACAGACAGAATGTGAGGGAATCTAATCATGCAGGTAAAGCTTAAAAAAGAAGACTTTCAGGCAATGGCAGCCCATGCCGTTGCCCACCTGCCGGAAGAAGCCTGCGGACTCATCGCTGGCGAAAAATCCGACACAGAACGAGTAATAAAAAAAGTATATTACCTTACAAATATTGACCATACAAACGAACACTTCTCTTTAGATCCAAAAGAGCAGCTTGCAGCGATCAAAGATATGAGAAAGAACGGTTTAGAACCACTTGGAAACTGGCACTCTCATCCGGAAACACCAGCAAGACCGTCACAGGAAGATATCCGCCTTGCCTTTGATTCCGAAGCAAGTTATCTTATTATGTCCCTTATGGATCAGGAAAATCCTGTAATCCATGCTTTCCGCTGGATTCATGGCAAAACCGGTTAATGGTCCGGTAGAAGCACCAATAACAGCAACCAGAATACCAATGAGTAAAGGCGCAAGCGGTCCTTTGGGTACGCCATTACCGTCATCGGTCAACGCCATAATCAACCCCATTAACATGGACGTTATGACCACTTCGACCAACGCTGCTTGCCATACATTAATCGCCGCTGCTGGATAAGTACTGAAGATACTGGCGAGTTGTAAACTTTCTGCGCTACCACGCACTATATTGTGAGCAGATTCAAAATCGGTAAACAAACTGCTGTAGAGAGAATATGCCAGAACCGCACCACCAAAGGCACCCGCTAATTGCGCCACACAAAATGGCAGCACTTTACGGGCTGGGAAAGAGGCAAACAGCCACAGAGCAATGGTAACTGCCGGGTTGAGATGAGCGCCGGAAATACCTGCCGTAAGGTAAACAGCAAGCGAAATCCCTAATCCCCAAATGATACAAATTTCCCACAGTCCCAGACTTGCCCCGGTAACCTTCAGGGCGCACAAACAACCAATGCCAAAAAAGAGGAACAGTCCGGTGCCCAAAAACTCGGCAACGCATTGCGCCTTGAGTGAATCATTCATAGTGACACCTTCTTTACGGAGTTTTTCTTTATCAGCCAACTATGCGCTGATTGTTGTGTATACCGAGCGCAACTATAAAAAATTGCTCTGCAGAAAATATTGCCAACATGCATGACAGACTCGTGTAAAAATCGTGCTAACATAACAAATTATTGTCATTGCCGAATCATGCAACACAGCGTTAATCAGTGTTGAAAGTAATAATTTCCACCAAACTTTTACAATAAAAAATTGCCATCATGACATAATAAAATTGAAACAAATATCACAGTTCCTTCCTTCGAACCAAACTCAACGAAATATTACTCGCGATTAAACTCACTAGCCAACGCAATTAATTCACATTGAAATATCTACAAAACAACCAATAAATTAACAACATATAGTTCATAAAAGCAATTTTATTATATTTGTTCTCTATTAATTTTTCTCATTAGCCGATTAAGTCAGCCATTCTTTTTCCTCGCTTTTTTTTATAGTCATATCGTCAAAAAAATCCAGGCGAGGTCTTTATGCAACAAGAAGCGTTAGGAATGGTAGAAACCAAAGGCTTAACTGCCGCCATAGAGGCCGCAGACGCCATGGTGAAGTCGGCAAATGTTTTGCTGGTCGGCTACGAAAAAATAGGTTCCGGGCTGGTGACCGTCATCGTTCGTGGTGATGTCGGGGCGGTAAAAGCGGCAACAGACGCGGGTGCCGCAG
>OFMF01002086.1_pt1 | contig 13369 bp, 13 predicted proteins | sample 1541771 | NCBI WGS metagenome assembly OFMF01 (sample SAMN04209235, study PRJEB22552) | human gut metagenome | biome: gut; material: feces | host: Homo sapiens | place: USA: Oklahoma
GCGGAGGAGGCGGTCAGACGTGCCTGCCAGAAGCTTAAGGGAGCCTATGCACTTGTGGTTGAGAGCCCGAGAAAGCTTATTGCAGCCAGAGACCCATTTGGTTTTAAGCCTCTTTGCATCGGAAAGAGAGACAATGCATATATCGTTACATCTGAGACCTGTGCGCTTGATACAATCGGTGCAGAGTTTGTCAGGGATATAGAGCCGGGAGAGGTTATCACTATCACTCCTGAAAAGGGCATTGAGTCTGATATGACTATGGCACTTGCCCCTGAAAAACAGGCCAGATGCGTGTTTGAATACATTTATTTCGCAAGACCTGACAGCCATATTGACGGAGTAAGCGTGTATAGCAGCCGTATCAAGGCTGGTAGATTCCTTGCAATGGATTCACCGGTTGAGGCTGATATCGTGACAGGAGTACCGGAGTCAGGAAATGCCGCTGCTCTTGGTTATTCACTTGAGTCGGGCATTCCATATGGCACAGCATTTGTCAAGAATGGTTATGTCGGCAGGACATTTATCAAGCCTAAGCAGTCAAGCCGTGAATCAAGCGTGCAGATAAAGCTCAATGTATTAAAGGAGGCTGTTAAGGGCAAGAGAGTTGTTATGATTGATGATTCAATTGTGCGAGGAACAACCTCAGACAGAATAGTGCGTATGTTAAGAGAGGCGGGTGCCACAGAGGTGCATGTGCGTATCAGTTCACCGCCATTCTTATGGCCTTGCTATTTCGGTACAGATATTCCTGCAAGAGAGCAGCTTATCGCTTACAACAGGACTATTGAGGATATCAGACAGATTATAGGTGCAGATTCTTTAGGCTACCTTGGAATTGACAGACTTCATGAGATGGTAGAGGGATTGCCAATCTGTATGGGCTGTTTCACAGGAAAATATCCGATGGAGCCACCGAAGGATGATATCAGAGGCGAGTATTTTGATAAAGAAATAGACCTCGAGAGAAAAATGCTTAATCGCTAATAAAGGAGAGAATATGAGTACAGACAGATACACAAGTCCTCTTTCTGAGCGCTATGCCAGCAAAGAGATGCAGTATATTTTTTCGCAGGATATGAAATTTACCACTTGGAGAAAGCTCTGGATTGCTCTTGCAGAGACTGAGATGGAGCTTGGGCTTTCACAGGATGGCAAGCCGGTTATCACACAGGAACAGATTGATGAATTAAAGGCACATGTGGATGACATCAATTATGATGTGGCAAAGGAGCGTGAGAAGCTTGTGCGTCACGATGTAATGAGCCATGTCTATGCATATGGACAGCAGTGTCCTAAGGCCGCAGGAATTATACATCTTGGAGCAACCTCATGCTATGTAGGTGACAATACAGATATCATCATCATGAATGAAGCATTAAAGCTCGTTCACAAAAAGCTTATAAGTGTTATTGCAGAGCTTGCAAACTTTGCTGATAAGTATAAGAATCAGCCAACTCTTGCATTTACACATTTCCAGCCGGCACAGCCGACAACAGTTGGAAAGCGTGCCACACTGTGGCTAAATGAGTTTATGCTGGATCTCGAGGATTTAGAGTATGTGCAGGGCACATTAAAGCTCCTTGGCTCTAAGGGCACTACAGGAACACAGGCCAGCTTCCTTGAGCTCTTCGACGGAGACAATGAGACTATAGACAAGATAGATCCGATGATCGCAAAGAAGATGGGCTTTAAGGATTGTTATCCGGTATCTGGCCAGACATATTCCCGTAAGGTAGATACGAGAGTAGTAAATGTGCTCGCAGGCATCGCTGCATCAGCTACAAAGATGTCAAACGATATCAGACTGCTCCAGCATCTTAAGGAAGTAGAGGAGCCGTTTGAGAAGAATCAGATAGGTTCATCAGCCATGGCATATAAGAGAAATCCTATGAGAAGTGAGAGAATTGCATCTCTTTCAAGATATGTTCTTGCAGATGTAATGAATCCTGCAATTACTTCAGCTACACAGTGGTTTGAGAGGACACTTGACGATTCAGCAAACAAGCGTCTTTCAATACCTGAGGGCTTCCTTGCAATAGACGGAATCCTTGACCTCTGCCTCAATGTGGTGGATGGACTGGTAGTATATCCAAAGGTTATTGAAAAGCACTTTATGGCAGAGATACCATTCATGGCAACAGAGAACATCATGATGGATGCTGTAAAGAACGGTGGAAATCGTCAGGAGCTCCATGAGAAGATCAGACAGCTCTCAATGCAGGCCGGAAAGACAGTCAAGGAAGAGGGAAAAGAGAATAACCTCGTAGACTTAATCGCTGCAGATCCTGCATTCGGATTGACAAAAGCTGATATCGAAAAGAACCTTAAGCCTGAGCTTTATGTGGGACGTGCGCCTCGTCAGGTAGAAGTATATCTGCGTGATGTAGTTAATCCGGTGCTTGAAGCACACAAGGATGAGAGTGGAGTAAAGGCAGAGATTAACGTATAATATCGAAAGTATAGATAACGGTAATTTGCTTGTGTTAACATATTTATCTAAATGAAAAGCCCCGGCATATAAACCTGTTTCATGGTTTATATGCCGGGTTTTTATATATCCGTCAAGTATGAAGTTAGTTTAAATTAATTCTCTTTGACATCATCTCAGGATTGGTAGCCTCGCTGATTGCCACATGCTTGCTGATTACACCGGCCTTGTACAGATTGAAGATGCTTGTATCCATTGCAATCATATTCTCAGCTGCAGAGGTGTAGATGATACCGTCAATCTGATGGACCTTGCCTTCACGGATTAAGTTCCTTATTGCAGGCGTGAGTACCATGATTTCAAAAGCAGGCACCATCTCACCGTTTGTGGCAGGTAAAAGCTTCTGGCAGACAACAGCCTGCAGCACAGATGCAAGCTGGATGGCTATCTGGTGCTGCTGGGAAGCAGGAAACGCATCGATTATTCGGTCAATGGTATTTGCGGCACCAATTGTGTGAAGTGATGAAAATATGAGATGACCGGTTTCAGCCGCTGTGACAGCTGTATTGATGGTCTCATAGTCTCGCATCTCTCCAAGCAATATGACATCAGGACTCTGGCGGAGTGCGGCGCGAAGTGCAGTGAGATAGCTTTCTGTATCTGTGTTGATTTCACGCTGTGACACAATACATTTGTCATGCCGATGTAAAAACTCAAGCGGATCCTCAAGAGTGATAATATGCTCTTCCTTCTCATGGTTGATCTGATCAATAATACATGCAAGTGTGGTAGATTTACCGCTTCCGGCTGGGCCGGTAACCAGCACCATGCCGTTGTTTGTTTCCGCAAGCTCCATAACAGAGTCCGGTATATGTAAATCGCTTGGCTTTGGCAGTGTGAATGAGATAACACGGATGACAGCAGAGTAAGAGCCACGCTGCTTGAAAGTGCTCACTCTGTAACGTGATACTCCCGGTATAGCGAAGGAAAAGTCATCATCTCCGGTTTCCTCAAATTTTGAAATATCTCTCTCGGCAAGAGCATAGATTGATGTGACAAATTCAAAGGTTTCTTTTGGAATCATTCTGATTTCATTGAGACACTCCATCACTCCCTTTGATTTGTATGTGAGAGGGCGGCCGGCCACTATGAAAATATCCGATGCTCCGTTGTCAGTCGCTTCCTTTAATATCTTTTTAACATCCATTTTAGTTTCCTCCAATTAAGTTTAGTGTATCATTTTCCTCGAAAGCTGTGTCGGTATTGAGCTTCCATTGTTTTATTTTATAAAAAGCATCCTGCCTGTGGACAGGATAGTTGATATCAAGCTTTACAGTGAGAGTCTGCGTATCACTTACAGTACAGGTGATGGTATAGGTCAGACCGGTAACCTTGCCGTTTGATTCATTTTCAGCGAGGTTTTTATTTATGGCAGTATCGTTGTCTGATAGAGCAGTCTTTATGGCCTCATAGTATGCTGCTTTATCAGGACTGCCATCGTAGGCGGATGCAAGAATGGCATCAATCTGTGATATCTCATCCCATACCTTTTCACATGCACGGTAATACGAGCTGTTGTTATCAGCAACGCGTTTGCTCAGCTTATAGTCAGAGTTTGCTGTGACAAAGGCGAGTGCCGAGAACGTGACAATGCATATCATGGAAAAGGTAAGCAGGATGGTGGAAAAACCGAAATTTGAAAACTCTCTTCTTTTTTTCATGGGGTGCTCACCGTCCTTCCATCAGAGGAAAGTGCAGTATAGCTGCACGCAGTAATGCTGTATACACAGTGGCTGTCTGCTGCTATAAACTCTATGTCAGCCTTTTGTACTCCGTAGGCATCCTGCCCAAGCCTGCTTACAATAACCTTGTATGCGGCATCATCCTTATCACATGGATGATAGCTTTTGTCAAGATAAATGAATAGCTTTTCATCTGCACAGATGGAGCCGTCAAAGAGCGATGATACGGCGTTTAAATCGCCATGCTCCTGTTCGTATGCGCTTGCTGCATTGCTGCATGCATTAACAGCCTCATGCAGCACCTGAGTTTCTTCTGTCAGCTTGTGGGTCTTTATGAAGAAAAGCAGTCCCACAATCAAAAGAGCTGAAAAAAGCAGCAGATTAATGGTAATCTCAAGCAGGAATATTCTGTTTTTCGATTGTTTAAGCTTTGTTGAAATCATGTTTTATTCCTTGTGGTATGTAAGTTTGTGTGGCATCGAGCGGCATATCAGGGAGCGGTGTACGTGATATTGCTGCATTTATTGTCGGACGATGGTTAGTCGGAATTGACGGAGCAGTAGGTATCGGTAGTACCACCGGATGTATCGGTGATAGTTACGGTAATCATTTTGTCGGTGGTTTCTGTCATGTCAAGTCCTCCGATTTCGACAATCATTTGTCCGCTGTCCAGACTGTATGAGAAACCATCCTGTACATAGAGCTCTCTTAGAGAACCGCCATAATAGTATATGAAAGTATTATACACGATGTCATTTATTGTGTTTTTCAGACATAGAGCCTTTGTGCCATTTATTGTTTCTACACTGATTGCAGCGTCAGAATCATTCTGTCTGACTTTTTCGCGCAGATAAGATGTGACAGTGCGTACCTCGTAGTTGTAATTCATGGCATTGGCAGTGGACTTGTATTGCTTTACGCCAATCAGCACGAGGATAAAAGCAGTCAGCGCAAAAAGAAAAAACAGCAGCATCACAAAAAAACTGTCAGCCTGATGTGATCTTGATTTTAGCTTGAACATGGGTTATTTCCTCTCTATTATTGTCACATCGGGACGCAGATTGGAGCCGATGTATTGATAGTCTATGTAATAATAGTCGCTGTTGTATGTGAGACCATAGTGGTCTGTTAGATAATTTATGTCCGGAGGGTATGTTCCCTCAAGAGCATAGCACTGTGTGATACTTCGTGTGAGGGCGCGTTCCAGCGTGCTCTTGCTTCTTTTGGTATTGTCATCTGACAGCTTTGAAGAGAAAGCACCAAACAAAACGGTACATGCGGCCAAAATCACAATCGGTATGAATTTCCATATGGTTGATTTCTTTTTCTGAACAAAAAACAGCATACTGTGCCTCCGTAAGCTATCCTATGCTTGATATAATTCCAAGCAGTGGGAGTAAAAATGATACTAGTATGAAGCCAATGAATATACAAAGCAGGATAACCATGGCAGGTTCAATCACTGATATGAATCGTGACAGCCTTGCATCTGTGTCATCCTCACAGGATGTACATATATGCTGCATGACCTCGTCCATAGACCCGGTTTTGCTGCCGATTGCAATCCAGCTTGAGTACATCTTTGAAAAAATATTGGAGTGCAGCAGTGCCTCCGAAAATGTCTCACCGTTAGATATATTTTTACGGCAGTCATTTATTTTAGAATCAAGGACAGGATTGTTTACAAGAGCCTGTGCCAGATCAAGACCACGGTCTGTGTCGAGTCCGCTTGAGAGTGCTAAAAACATGCAGTTTGCAAAGCGGCTGGATGCGATTGACATGGAAAGAGCAGTTTTCATAAGGAACTTTTTTCCGAAGCGTGTCTTAAAAAATATAAAAAGAACCAGTGCGGCAAAGAGCATGACAGCTATAATGATAAGCAGATATCTGTTGATGTATTCACTGAGCTTCATGAGCACGGCAGCGGTGCCGGTAAGCTCACTTCCAAGCTCTGCATATATCTGTGAGAATACAGGTAAAACCTTGGCAATCATAACGACAATAACGGCAATCATCACGGCAGAAAGCACGAGAGGATAGGCAACTGCACTTTTGATGCCTGAAGCTATTTCGTCTTCGCGGTCATAGTACTTTGAGAGTGAGTTTAAGACCTCTTCAAGACGGCCGGTTTCTTCACCCAGCTGTATCATATTTATCATATATTTTGGAAAGTATCCTGTATCTTTAAGTGCACTGTGAAGCGTTGCACCAAGCTCCATTGGCTTATATATCTGCTCAAGCAGATCATGTGTCTGCTTATCAGGTGCTTCATCACATAATATGGAAACACCATAGTATGTAGGAAGCCCGGCTGCTATGATAAGAGAAATCTGCTGACAGAAGGCAGAAAGCTCTGCATTGCTTAAAATCTTGGATTTTCTAGACATTTATGTCCTCCTAATAGACGTATTTGGTAATGTAATCACTTTTTTGTGCTATGAACTTCTTTGGCGAATCACTGGTAGATGCAAATGTTGGATCCAGCATGTTCCATGAGGTACCATCAAACTCGATGATGCCGTTTATCCAGCCCTTGTCCTTTATATAAGTACTGATCCAGGCATGATATTCTTCACCGGCATATCCTACCTCTAAACGTGTGGGAATAGCCTGAGTCCTTAGCATAGTGGCCATGACTGCCGCATAGTCAAAGCATATACCGGTATTTTCGGTAAAGACTTTGTCCACATCAGGCAGATAGCCGCTTTTGACATTTTTAGCCTTGTCATAGTCGTATTTGAAGTTTGAAATGATATAATTGTATACACTTTCCACGACCTCAGTATCGCTGCTGCAGTAGTACGCCAGTGAGCTGCCTTCCTTCACAGCCGGAGAATCGGCAGTGAAATTTACATACTGGTTAGGGTACAGATACGGTCCGAATTCATCGGTGATGGAGACAGAAATCACCTGCGACAGCACGGTGGCATATTGTGTCCCCTCAACATTTTCAAACACGGTTACAGTATACGAACCACTTGAAGCAACCAGAGGAAACACTTCATTTCCTCCATGCAGATCAAAGGTGTACGTGACACTGTCAGGCCCGGTTATCTGAAGCTTGACCTTTTGATTAGAACCGTGATAATTCACTATGATATAGCCGCTGCCGCTGTTTGAAGCATCGATACTGGCTACATCACATGTATAGGTTTGTGTGCCGTCGGCAGTTGGAGTAAGCACCTTTGGAGCAGAGTCCCAGGTGCCCTTTTCGGTAGAAGTATGGGAAAGAGGCTCCTTAGATACACTGTCATTTTTGGAATTACCGCATGCACCAAGCAAAAGGCATGATAATAATATGAGTGGAAGTGCTTTTTTATACAGTATGCACTTCATAAAAATCTCCTAAATATAAAGTTGTTTCTTTTTTTAATTATATTATAATGTATTTTCTTGTAAAATAAAATGGAAAAATGTATAATATTAAAAATGGTTTAGATTATCAAAAGAAGAGAGCAAAAAGAAAGGATACTAGTGATGAAAAGTTTCTTACCTCAGTAGTCAATTTCCTTATCATGGCACTTATCGTATTTTGCATAGTAAAGGCTATGAATGCAGCAGGAGAGAGATTTGGACACAAAGAGGAAAAAGCGCCGGACACAAAGGAGTGCCCATACTGTAAGAGCAAGATAGCCATTGCATAAAGTGTGAAAATCTGTTACATACAGTATAAAACTCTTGACTGTGCAATAAAAACGTAGTATATTAGTTCTGTTATTTAGAATTGAAATTAGGAGGTCTTATCGTGGCAACTTTAAAAATTGTTTTATCGGTATTATTTATAATCGTCAGTTTAGTAATTACTATAGTTATTCTTTTCCAGGAGGGCAAGTCAGCAGGACTTGGCACTATCGCCGGAGTTGCTGATACATATTGGGGCAAGAACAAGGGGCGTTCAAAGGAAGGACGTCTGGTTAAAGCGACAATTGTATGTGTTGTTCTTTTCTTTATTATATCAATTGTCTTAAATATGGGAATATGGTAAATACTTAGACTGTCGAGAAATCGGCAGTCTTTTTTATCGCATCAACATCCAGATGATGAAATTTGAGGTTTTCGTTGCAGGTTGATGTGATATAAAATCAACATTCATAGGATGAAAATGTCAATGGAGGAAATTTTATTTAAAGCCTGTGCATTTGAAATCAGATGGGGCAACGAAAAGGAGAGACAATGAGTAATATAGATAAATATGAAACACGAAAAAAGATGGTCTATGACTTCATGTGTGATGACATGTATGTTCCGATGAAAATCAAGGAACTGTGCATAGTACTCGGAGTAAAAAAAGAGGACAGACCACAGCTTGAACAGATTCTTTTGGATTTGCAGGCAGAGGGAAGGATAACATTCTCAAAGCGCGGGAAATACTCAAAGTCGGAAATTAAAAAGACAGTCGGCGTATTCACAGCGCATCAAAGGGGATTTGGCTTTGTCACTGTGGAGGGAGAGCCTGATGATATTTTTATCCCTGCAGAGTATGTAAATGGTGCGATGCACATGGACACTGTTGAGATTACAATCTCCCCTGTCACAACAGGCCGCCGCAAGGAGGGAAAGATCGTTTCCATCATAGAGCGAGGCATGAAGCAGGTAGTCTGCACCTATGAGGCGAGTGATAATTTTGGTTTTGCAGTGCCTGACAATACCAGATTTGGCACAGATATTTTCATACCAAAGGAACGCTCAAAGGGTGCTATGTCGGGCCATAAGGTAGTGGTTGAAATCACAAGTTATGGTAAAAAGGGCAAAAAGCCGGAGGGCAAGGTTGTTGAAATAATCGGACATATAGATGATCCGGGTACAGATATTCTTTCTATAGTAAAGGCTTATGATCTGCCGGTGGATTTTTCGGAGAAAATCATGCATCAGGTGCAGAATGTGGCAAAGGATGTGACACCTGCGGATATGGCCGGCAGGATGGATTTACGCGACTGGATGATGGTCACGATAGACGGAGAGGATGCAAAGGATCTTGATGATGCCGTGTCTTTATACATGGATGGCGATAATTATGTACTTGGAGTACACATAGCAGATGTGTCGAATTATGTGCAGGAGCACAGTGCCCTTGATGTGGAGGCTCTTAAGAGAGGAACATCGGTTTATCTTGTAGACAGAGTAATTCCTATGCTTCCAAGAGAGCTTTCAAATGGCATATGCTCCTTGAATGAGGGATGTGACAGGCTGGCTCTTTCATGCATTATGACAATAAATAAAAAGGGTGAAGTTGTCGATCATAAGATTGCAGAGACAGTCATAAAGACAAACCGCAGGATGACATACACAAATGTAAAAAAGATTCTTGCAGATAAGGATGCCGCTGTGATTGAAGAATATAAGGAGCTTGTGCCTATGTTTGAAAAAATGGCAGAGCTTGCAGCAATTCTACGCAAAAAGAGAATGAAACGGGGTTCTATAGACTTTGACTTTCCGGAGACTAAAGTCGTGCTCGATGAAGATGGTCATCCGATAGATATAAAGCCGTATGACAGAAATGTGGCAACAAAGCTCATTGAGGATTTTATGCTTATAGCAAATGAAACTGTGGCTGAGGATTATTTCTGGCAGGAAATACCTTTTGTATACAGAACACATGACAAGCCGGATTCGGAAAAAATCGCAAAGCTTTCCACATTTATCAATAATTTTGGCTATACGCTTCATATTGGTGCTGATGAGGTACACCCAAAGGAGCTTCAGAAGCTTTTGATGAAGGTGGACGGCACAGACGAGGAATCGCTGATAAGCAGACTGACACTGCGCTCTATGAAGCAGGCGAGGTATACAACAGCATGTACAGGACATTTTGGATTGGCAGCAAATTATTATTGTCATTTTACATCACCAATCCGCAGATATCCTGATTTGCAGATACACCGTATCATCAAGGAAAATATCCGCGGCAGGATGAATGATAACCGCAGGGAGCACTATGAGTCTATACTCGATGCTGTTGCAAAGCAGGCAAGTGAGACCGAACGACGTGCAGAAGAGGCAGAGCGTGAAACAGTCAAGCTTAAAAAATGCGAATACATGTCAAATCATATTGGTGAATGCTTTGAAGGAGTTATATCAGGTGTCACGGAGTGGGGCTTTTTCGTGGAGCTTCCAAATACAGTTGAGGGACTTGTGCGCGTGACAGACCTGACAGATGATTTCTATGAGTTTTACGAGGATACCTATGAGCTGGCCGGTTCAGCCACCAATAAGAGATACAAGCTTGGACAAAAAATCAAGGTTGTTGTGGACAGTACTGACAAAATTATGCGTACAATTGATTTTAAACCGGCGGAATAATATGACAATAATGACGAAATTTTTTTATGATTTAAAAATACTTATTTGATTATCTGTTATTTGTCGGTCGTTGTGCGATAGATTTATTGAAAAAGATGTCATAATATATTATATAGTGTAAATAAAAAGAAATGTGAACCAGCGGTTTACAATAATTTGCGTTTTAGATATTGGCAATTATAAAAAAATGTGTTAGTATTGTAAAGCAGTTTGAGGAAAGGAGATACCGACATGGCTAAGGAACCAAAGAAATTAATAGCCAACAACAAAAAGGTCTATCACGATTACTTTTTGCTTGAGAAATACGAAGCCGGTATTTCACTTGCAGGAACTGAGGTGAAGTCACTTCGAATGGGAAAGGGTAGCATAAAGGAGTCGTTCATCCGTATTGAGAACGGTGAGATTATCCTGTATGGCATGCATATCACACCATATGAGAAGGGAAATATCTTCAACAAGGATCCACTCAGACCTAAAAAGCTTTTACTCCACAAGAAGGAAATCGAGAAGCTTTCATCAAAGATGAAGGAAAAGGGTTTCACAATTGTGCCGGTGGAGGTATACTTTAAGGGGAGTCTGGTCAAAGTAGAGATAGCACTTGCCAAAGGTAAGAAGCTTTATGATAAGAGAGCAGACATAGCCAAGAAGGATCAAAAGCGAGAGGCACAGAGAGATTTCAAAATCAGAAATCTTGGTTAGCAAAAAATGAATATGGGCTAGTAAAGGTTTCGACGGGGCCCACAAGGTCCGGTGGACCTTGGCTTTGGGCGGACCGAAGCGGAGCGGAGAACATGGAGCGTAGCTGCATGTACCCCGCAAAAAATTGAATATGGGCTAGTAAAGGTTTCGACGGGGTACATGCAGCTGGAGAAGCGAGTCGTATGGCGATGCGTTAAATGGCCAAATTAAAATTAAACGCTGAAGATAATTTAGCATACGCTGCCTAATGGCAGCAGTCTGACCTAGAGCACTCACACTTTAGGACCCAGGCTTCGACTATGTGAGAAACGACGTTGGCAAAGCTTTGAGCCATCGGGCGTATCATGAAGCTACTGAAACCACAAGGTTGTTTGTTATCGTGTGGCAGAGGGAATGTTAAATAATAAACTACACTCGTAGAAGGACAGGGAATTGTATTTCGGACACGGGTTCGACTCCCGTCTAGTCCACTCCTGAAACCCTTGATTTTACTGTGTTTTCAAGGGTTTCAAAATATTAAAAATTGGTTTCAAATCATTTTACACCATTTTGAACCGTTATAAATCATAATAACTGGTGTCAAAATTGGTGTCAGAAAAGGCATTTGTATAGCGTAAAAAATAGGGTATGTAGAAATTAACCTACATACCCTAAAATTTTTAATTATAATGTAAAATCATTCAATAGATACTAGAGTTTATTTAACAATGGCACTGAATCATTGTATACCATTGCAAGTAAGCAAGATGGTTGAACGACTTTTAGTACATTGCCCTTTTTTAAGAGTAGATCTATATAATATAACTTTAATTAGTCAGAATTTATTGGGAACATCATCAACAGTAACTTTCAGTAATTCGCGTTTTACAATTAATAAAACAAAATATGGAATTAATCTCATTTCTAATGATAAAGCCATAGAAGTATATCCAGCAAGATATTCCGTGGCTAATATTTCCCTCTTATTATATGCCTTAATTGCGTCCACATCTGATGTTGACAACACTTCCGACAAACTAAAGGTTTGTTTTTTGAATAAATCACCATTAAATAAACCACTGATAAAATTGTTTGGTTGAATCCCAGTTTTTCCAGAGGTATTTGTCATTGTCTTGAATATCTATCATACTATGTTATAATTTATATGTATTTTTATCATGTTTGAAGTAATAAAAATAATATTTAGGAGGATTCCTTATGAAAAAGAATTTTGATATTCTGAAAAAAAAACGAGATTCTATATTTTTATGATTTTATTAGTAGCTACAATATGTGGTTTTATTTTTAAGGGGATGTATGCAGTTCAATATAATAAAACTCTTCATAATATGCAAAATGAGCCAAAATATACTTCGCAACTTCATATTTACGAATATCAAGTAGAAGAGGAAATAATGAAAGAAAAAGGTGTAATGTTTTTGGATGTTACAAAAAATATTGCTTATATATTGATTACCCTTGGTGGATTGCTTACTGTAATTTCTGGGATATTTTGTATTAAAACTTTAATCAATGGTAGCCAATCGAAAGAATATTATATTGATACATCAAATACTAGCAAATCGGTTGAATGTCCATATTGTCATTCAATGAATACAAAGAAAATTTCAAATATTGCAAAAGCAGGCAGTGTAGCTATGTTTGGAATATTTTCACAAAAAGTTAAACATCAATGGCACTGTAATAACTGTGGCTCTGATTTTTAGATAGGAGAGAAGAGTAGTGAGAAATTGCTACTCTTTTTATTTGTATTGAAAAAGAGCACTACCATCAAATTTCTGTTTTACGATTTCAAGCTTATCAGCAGGAAGTATATCTTTTCCTTTCAAATCTTCAATATGTCTTTTAAGATTTTGAGCTTCCTCTACATCTGTTGAAAGTGCATTATTACTTGCTATTCTCTTTTGAAGAATAGCGTATCTATTAATAGAAGTAACAAACCTGCAGACCTACAAGAAGCAGTACCTTGAGTTTGAGAACGGTGTAAATTCATAGAATTATTTGATATTATCTTAAACGCCGGATGTATCGCATTTGAAAAATTAATTTCAAAAAAATGTAAAAAAGTGTTGACAAGTATGGAATAGGGTGATATTATATCGAAGTCGCTTCGGTGAGGCAACAAAAACGAAACGGCAAAACAGCATATCGGGGTGTGGCTCAGCTTGGCTAGAGCGCCTGGTTTGGGACCAGGAGGTCG
>OFMF01002100.1_pt1 | contig 13292 bp, 11 predicted proteins | sample 1541771 | NCBI WGS metagenome assembly OFMF01 (sample SAMN04209235, study PRJEB22552) | human gut metagenome | biome: gut; material: feces | host: Homo sapiens | place: USA: Oklahoma
GTCTTGGATTTAGAGGTTCAAAGAAATCTACTCCATATGCTGCACAGATGGCAGCTGAAACTGCTACAAAAGCAGCTTTAATTCACGGATTAAAATCAGTAGACGTATTCGTAAAAGGACCAGGATCAGGAAGAGAAGCAGCAATCCGTGCGCTCTCTGCATGCGGACTTGAAGTTACAAGTATCAAAGATGTTACTCCTGTACCTCACAATGGATGTCGTCCACCAAAACGTAGAAGAGTTTAATTAGGAGGGAGATACTAAGATGGCAGTAAATAAAGTTCCTGTTCTTAAAAGATGTAGATCACTTGGTTTAGAGCCAAGTTACTTAGGATATGATAAAAAATCCAATAGAGAATTAAAAAGAGCTAACAAGAAGATGTCTGAGTACGGTCTTCAGTTAAGAGAAAAACAGAAAGCTAAATTCATCTATGGTGTTTTGGAAAAACCTTTCCACAACTATTATGAGAGAGCTGATCAGATGAAAGGTATGACTGGTCAGAACTTAATGACTATTTTAGAGTCAAGATTAGACAACGTAGTATTCCGTTTAGGATTTGCCAGAACCAGAAAAGAAGCTAGACAGATCGTTGACCACAAACACGTTTTAGTAAACGGAAAACAGGTAAACATTCCATCTTACCTTGTAAAAGCTGGTGACGTGATTGAAATCAAAGAAAAACACAAAGACTGCCAGAGATACAAAGATATTCTGGAAGTAACAGGTGGAAACATGATTCCTGACTGGCTGGAAGTTGATGCTGAGAACCTGAAAGGTACAGTAAAAGAGCTTCCTTCAAGAGAAGCAATCGATGTTCCTGTAGATGAGATGTTAATCGTCGAGTTATATTCTAAATAATCTCTCAGTGAGTAGCAGAAGTTTTAGAATCCGGAGATTTAACATTGTACCCCCTCAACATATATTAACCCATAAGGAGGGTCTGTGTAGTGTTTGATTTTAATAAGCCGAATATTGAAATTACAGAAATTTCAGAAGATAAAAAATATGGAAAATTTGTAGTGGAACCTCTGGAGAGAGGATACGGAATCACATTGGGTAACTCCCTGAGAAGAATCATGCTTTCTTCTCTTCCGGGAGCAGCCATCAGTTCTGTAAAGATTGACGGAGTTCTGCACGAATTCAGTTCCATCCCAGGTGTAAAAGAAGATGTAACAGAGATTATCATGAACTTAAAGTCCCTGGCAATCAAAAATACATCAGAATCAGACGAAGTAAAGACTGCATATATCGAGTTTGAAGGAGAAGGTATTGTAACAGGTGCTGATATCCAGACAGATTCTGATATTGAGATTATGAATCCGGAGCAGGTTATCGCTACATTGAGCGGCGGTAAAGACAGCAAATTGTATATGGAACTTACCATTACAAAAGGCAGAGGATACGTAAGCGCAGACAAGAACAAGAGTGAGGATATGCCGATTGGTGTGATTCCGATCGATTCAATCTATACACCGGTTGAACGTGTCAATATGACCGTTCAGAATACTCGTGTCGGACAGGTTACAGATTATGACAAACTGACATTAGACGTATGGACAAAGGGAACACTGCTTCCGGATGAGGCAGTCAGCCTTGCAGCAAAAGTTCTCAGTGAACATCTGAAATTATTCATTGACCTTTCTGAAGTTGCTCAGTCAGCTGAAGTCATGATCGAAAAAGAAGATGACGAGAAAGAGAAAGTTCTGGAGATGAGCATTGACGAATTAGAGCTTTCTGTACGTTCATACAACTGTCTGAAGAGAGCCGGCATCAACACAGTAGAAGAACTTACAAACAAGACACCGGAAGACATGATGAAGGTGCGTAACCTTGGACGTAAGTCTCTGGAAGAAGTGCTGGCAAAATTAAAAGAATTAAACCTTGAGTTAAATCAGGGAGAGGAATAAAGAAAATTATCCCGTCAGTAAGCCCGAAGAGCGTGGCGGGAGCATTTGATTTATAAGCCCGAAGATGCAAAACCAAATGTTTATTTAATGGAGGACCATAAAAATGGCAAAATATAGAAAACTCGGCAGAACATCCAGCCAGAGAAAAGCTTTGATCAGAAACCAGGTAACAGCATTACTGAACAATGGTAAGATCGTTACTACAGAAGCAAAAGCAAAAGAGATCCGTAAAGAAGTTGAAAAACTGATCGCTTTAGCTGTAAAAGAAAAAGATAACTTCGAAGAAGTAACTGTAAAAGCTAAAGTTGCTAAAAAAGACGACAAAGGCAGAAGAGTGAAAGAAGTTGTTGACGGTAAAAAAGTAACTGTTTACGAAGAAGTTGAAAAGACAATCAAAAAAGATATGCCAAGCAGACTTCACGCAAGAAGACAGATGCTGAAAGTTCTTTACACAGCAACAGAAGCTCCAAAGAACAACATCAAGAGAAATATGAAAAAAGTTGATTTAGTGGATAAATTATTCACAGAAATCGCTCCAAAATATGCAGACCGCAACGGTGGTTACACAAGAATCGTTAAGATTGGCCAGCGTAAAGGTGATGCAGCTATGGAAGTACTGATCGAGTTAGTTTAATCAGTAATCAAAATAGCAAAAGAGAAGCACTTGAAGATCAGAGATGGTTTTCGAGTGCTTTTTTGATTCATCTAAAATTAAAAAAAATTTAATGATTTTTGCAACACATTTGTAATCTTTTTCGTCTAATATATAGGTGATACTGTATTACGGTATTATTACATAAGAGAATGTAAAAGGGGAACATTTAGGATGGGAAAAGCGAAAAAAATAAAGGCAGTAAAAAGAAGAAAGACGGGAAAAGACGGGAAAGTAAAGGCTTTGTGGATCACAGGAGGGGTTCTTGCAGTGATCTGTTTGATCTATGTTGCAATCTCTGTGTATTTCATGAGTCACTTTTTCGTGAATACGAAAATTAACGGTAAAAACTTTTCGGGGAAGACAGCAAGTGATGTAGAAAAGTATCTCCAGACAAATATAAAAGATTATAAGCTTACAATTTTGGAAAATGAAGGAAGACAGGATGTGATCAGCGGAAGCGAGATTGGACTGGAATACAGAGCGGGGACAGAAACAGAAAAATTGTTGAAGGATCAGAATGGATTCGCCTGGCCGAAAGCTTTCTTTACGGAGAATTCCAGAAAGGTTTCAGTCAATGTGTCATATAATGAGGAATCCTTGAATCAGCGGATCTCACAGCTTTCATGTCTGCAGACAGAGCAGACACCGGCAGAGAATGCAAAGCCGGAATTTGATGGAAACCAGTATGTCATCAAACCGGAAGTGTATGGAAATGCCGTGGATAAAGAACGTCTTACAGAGCAGGTAAAAGTTCATATCACAGAGTTTCAGCCACAGTTGGATATGGTGGAAACCAAGTGCTATGCGAAACCAAAATATGTAGAGGATTCCAAGGAAGTACAGGAAGCCTGTGATGCAATGAATAAATATGTAAATGCAAGTATCACATATCCGATGAATGAACCAGTCGTAGTAGATAAAGCGCTGATCTCACAGTGGCTGCAGGTAGACGGAGAAATGAAGGTTTCTCTCAATACAGAGGCGATGAAGCAGTGGTTTACTGCCTTTGGAGATGAGTATGATACACAGGGAACAACCAGAACCTTTACAACGCCGGCCGGAAAGAGCGCAACTGTGACGGGCGGGACTTATGGATGGTCGATTGATGAGGATACAGAGCTTGTGAATCTGCAGAACAGCATTTTAAACGGGGAAGTAGTCACAAGGGAGCCTGCATATTATGCGGGCGGTACTGCCGCAGCACATTCCGGGCAGGACTGGGGAAATACGTATGCAGAAGTGGATATGAGTGCACAGCATATGTGGTATGTTCAGAACGGGCAGGTGGTACTGGAGACGGATGTTGTGACAGGAGAGCCGATTCCATCAAGGATTACACCGGAAGGAGTGTATTCCCTGATGTGGAAGCAGCCAAATTCTGTTCTGGTCGGAGATATTAATCCAGATACCGGAGAACCGGCATACAGAACAAAGGTAAAATACTGGATGCAGGTGACGTCAAGCGGAGTCGGTTTTCATGATGCGATCTGGCAGACTGCATTTGGCGGGACATTGTATCAGATTCCGGGAACAGGGTCTCATGGCTGTATCAATATGCCGTTAGATCAGGCGGGGGCGCTCTTCAATATGATCGAACCAGGGACACCGGTAATCTTCCATTGGTGATAAAAAATTAATTTTTTGTGCAAATGTACCAATTGACGTTAAAAAGATAACGTTAAATATTTGTCAAAAGCTATATTGACAATTATTTAACAAGAAAGTATACTAATACCTGTAATTAAGAAACCAAGTCAATTACAGGAGGATTATTGAAATGGCGAAGAAAAAAGAAGAGATGGGAGTACCTGCAATCGTAGACAGCGTAGAAACACTGGAAGCGAAGATGAAAGCAATGCGCGAAGCTCAGAAAGAATTTGCAAAATTCTCTCAGGAGCAGGTTGATAAGATTTTTTATGAAGCAGCAATGGCAGCTAACAAGATGCGTATCCCGCTTGCTAAAATGGCAGTAGAAGAGACACAGAGAGGTGTCCTTGAAGATAAAATCATTAAAAATCATTATGCAGCAGAGTATATCTACAATGCATATAAAGATACAAAAACTTGTGGAGTGATCGAAGAAGACACTGCATACGGAATCAAGAAAGTAGCTGAGCCGATCGGACTTGTTGCAGCAGTTATTCCGACAACAAACCCGACATCTACAGCAATCTTTAAAACATTGATCTGTTTAAAGACAAGAAATGCAATCATCATCAGCCCACATCCAAGTGCAAAAGCATGTACGATCGAGGCTGCAAAAGTAGTTCTTGACGCAGCAGTAAAAGCCGGAGCACCGGAAGGAATTATCGGATGGATCGATGTACCGTCTCTGGAACTGACAAACCAGGTTATGAGAGATTCTGATATCATCCTGGCTACAGGTGGTCCTGGAATGGTGAAGGCTGCTTACTCTTCAGGAAAACCGGCACTTGGTGTAGGACCTGGAAATACACCTGTTATCATTGATGATACAGCAGATATCAAGATGGCAGTAAACTCTATCATCCATTCTAAAACATTTGACAATGGTATGATCTGTGCTTCTGAGCAGTCAGTTACTGTTCTGGACAGCATTTATGAAGAAGTGAAGAAAGAATTCCAGTATCGTGGATGCTACTTCCTGAAAAAAGGCGCTGAGCTTGATAAGGTTCGTAAGACAATTATCATCAATGGTGCATTAAACAGCAAGATTCCTGGAAAATCTGCATATGAGATTGCAAAAATGGCAGGTGTAGATGTTCCTGAGAATACAAAAATCCTGATCGGTGAAGTAGAGTCTGTAGATATTTCAGAAGAATTTGCTCACGAAAAATTATCTCCTGTACTTGCTATGTATAAAGCAAAAACATTTGACGAAGCACTTGCAAAAGCAGAACAGCTTGTAGCAGACGGTGGATATGGACATACATCTGCTCTGTACGTTCATCCGGCACAGACAGAAAAGATTGAAAAACACTATGCAGCAATGAAGACATGCCGTGTTCTGATCAACACTCCTGCAGCTCAGGGTGGTATCGGAGATCTTTACAACTTCAAACTGGCTCCATCTCTTACACTGGGATGTGGTTCATGGGGCGGAAACTCCGTATCAGAAAACGTTGGAGTAAAACACCTGATTAACGTGAAGACAGTTGCAGAGAGGAGAGAGAACATGCTCTGGTTCAGAACACCTGAAAAAGTATACTTCAAGAAAGGCAGCATGCCGGTTGCACTGGATGAACTTGGAACAATCATGCACAAGAAAAAAGCATTCATCGTAACAGACTCATTCCTGTACAAAAACGGATATGTAAAAGGAATCGAAGAGAAACTGGATGCTATGGGAATCCAGCACACATGCTTCTATGAAGTAGCTCCGGACCCGACACTGCAGTGTGCACAGAAAGGTGCAGACATGATGCGTTCTTTCGAGCCTGATACAATTATTGCTCTTGGTGGTGGATCTGCAATGGACGCTGCTAAGATTATGTGGGTAATGTACGAATATCCGGATGCAAACTTTGAAGATATGGCTATGGACTTCATGGATATCCGTAAGAGAGTATACACATTCCCTGAGATGGGTAAAAAAGCATACTTCGTAGCAATCCCGACATCTTCAGGAACAGGTTCTGAGGTAACACCATTTGCGATCATTACAGACGCAGAGACAGGTGTAAAATGGCCGCTGGCTGATTACCAGTTACTTCCGAACATGGCAATCGTTGATGTTGACAACATGATGACACAGCCAAAAGGACTGACAAGTGCATCAGGTATCGACGTTATGACACATGCGATCGAAGCATTTGTATCTATCATGGCTACAGACTACACAGATGGTCTTGCTATGAAAGCAGTGAAGATGGTATTTGAAAACCTTCCATCTGCATATGAGAACGGAGCAAATGATCCGAAAGCACGTGAAGAGATGGCAAACGCTTCTTGTATGGCTGGTATGGCATTCGCAAATGCATTCCTTGGATTGAACCACTCTATGGCTCATAAACTGGGAGCATTCCACCATCTGCCACACGGTGTTGCAAACGCAGTACTTCTGACAGAAGTTATGAGATACAATGCATCTGAGGTTCCAACTAAGATGGGAACATTCTCTCAGTATCAGTATCCACATGCACTTGCAAGATACGCTGAGTTAGGACGTTTTGCAGGATGCACAGGAAAAGATGACAAAGAAGTATTTGAGAACTTCCTTGCAAAACTGGAAGTATTAAAAGAACAGATCGGAATCAAGAAATCCATCAAAGAGTATGGTATCGATGAGAAATACTTCCTTGACACACTGGATGACATGGTAGAGCAGGCATTCAATGACCAGTGTACAGGAGCAAACCCAAGATACCCACTGATGAAAGAGATCAAAGAACTTTACCTGAAATGCTACTATGGAAAATAATTTCCGGTAAGGAAAATAAGAGAGAAGGACATTCCAAACGCCAGAAATGGCGGGAGGAGTGTCCTCTTTTTGTGAAAATATAAAAGAAGAAAACTGTTCATAAGTTAAGAAATTAACAATTATATTCGATAGAAAAATATCGTGAAAAATTGCACAAAGTTGACTTTGGGGGCTTACATTTCAAAAAAGCAGGAGCTATAATAAGGTCAGTAAAAGAAAAACAGATACCACACCGGAAGGATTTACCGGGCGGGATAGAATGTATGACAGGAGGCAATTTTTATGAAACTGGAAGAAAAAAACTTAATCGTAAAACGTTCTTACAAAGAAGTGTACAAATGTGAAGAAGGAATTGTAAAAGTATTTGCAAAAGAGCATCCGAAGTCAGACGTACTGAATGAGGCTTTAAATACTGCCCGTGTTGAAGAAGCAGGACTGGATATCCCGAGTGTAAAAGAAGTGACACAGATCGATGGAAAATGGGCTCTGGTGATCGAGTACAAAGATGGTAAGACAATGGAAGAGATGATGAAGGTCGATCCTACAAATCTGGAGAAATATATGAATGATTTTGTGGATCTGCAGCTGAGTGTTACAAGTAAAAAGGCACCTCTTTTAAACAAGATGAAAGATAAATTTGCCCGGCAGATCAATGGATTAAAAGTCCTGGATGCGACGACAAGATATGAACTGATGACACGACTGGAAAGTATGCCGAAGCATGACAAGATCTGTCACGGAGATTTTAATCCGAGCAACGTGATCGTTGGAAAGAACGGTAAGATGACTGTGATTGACTGGGCTCATGTGACACAGGGAAATGCAAGTGCAGATGCAGCTATGACCTATCTTTTGTTTGCACTGGAAAGTCAGGAAAAAGCAGATCTGTACCTGAAGATTTTCTGTAAGAAGAGTGATACAGCAATGCAGTATGTACAGCAGTGGCTTCCAATCGTCGCAGCAGCACAGCTTTCCAAGGAAAATGCGCTTGAGAAAGATTTCCTGATGAGATGGATTGATGTTATGGATTACCAATAGAAAAGAGGCTGAAGATCGGTATTAACGAACCGATTTTCAGCCTCCTGCTTTATGTACGTATAAATTTCTACCAGCTCTGGAAGAAAAGATTCCCGCCGATATTGATTCCCGGACGATTGGTAGCACCTGCATACAGGAAGTAGTAGCAGTCAATGACAGAAGAAAGTCTTGCTCCGTTGACTGCGTCCTGGGCAACCTGAAGTGACAGGCTGGACGGACCGGAATTCAGAACAGAATCAAGTCTTCCGCTCCAGACCGGTTCAAACTGTCCGGTTGCATAGATGACACCGTGGATTGAATTCGGGAAAAGCGGACTTTCCACACGATTCATGATCACGGTCGCTACAGCCAGCATGGAATTATAATCATGTATGGCCTCGCAGTCCAATAAAGCGGCAAAGGTAGTGAGCTCATCATGGGTTGCATCAGAGCCTCCTCCCTGAATGATATCTCCGCCGGAATCCGGTGTAGTCGGAGGTGTCGGAGTCACTGTTGAGTTACCGTCACCGGATGAAGGCTTGTCCGATTCCTGCTGCTGTTCTTGCTGCTGTTGCTGCTGAAGTTCCTGCTGTCTTTTTGCTTCCAGTTCTGCAGCTTCCTGTGCTCTAAGTGCTGCAAGCTGTGCCTGAAATGTAGCCAGATCAGTAGAAGTAGCAGCGGCTTTCGCTTCGAGATCAGACTGCTTCTTGTCCAGACTTGTCTGGAGTGAGACCAGAGAATCCTGCTGTGCCTGAAGAGTCTTTTCCTCTTCTGCAATCTGATTTTTCGTCTCCTGCAGTTCAGTGAGCATCTTGCGGTCATAGTCGCTGATGTTCTGGATAAAATCTGCTTTGTTCAGAAAGTCGGTCATATCCTCTGCAGAAAAGAGCATTTCCAGAAGTGATGCGCTTCCGGTCTCGTACATATACTTAATACGTGTCTTCATGTCATTATACTGTTGAGCTTCTTTTGCCTGTGTGTCGGCTAAGGAATCTTTTGTCCTTTGAATCTCGCCATTCGTAATCTCAACCTGCATCTCAGTCGTAGATATCTGATCGCTGATGGCGACAAGTTCCTGATTGATACCGGCCAGCTGGCCTGCCAGATCAGAAGTTTTGCTTTCGAGGCTTTGGGTGCTTTCCTCTGCGGAAGCAGGGAGAACAGAAAAAGCCATTGCAAGGGAGCAAATAAGTGCAGTACCTGTTTGCAGCCTGCGTTTTAAGCATGATTTCATAACTTTAATTCCTTTCTATAAAAAAGTCTGTTTCGCTATTATACTATAAATTGCGAAATAACGCAAATTTTGATAAAATAGGTTACAAAACTTTAAGAAAGAGGTTACTGTGAGCAGTAACAGAAAGATGAGGAGTAGGCTTCATGAAAAAGATAAAAATGATAGGACTGGATTTGGACGGGACTCTGCTCAATTCAAAAAAAGAGGTAACTGATCATACAAAGAGTGTACTGGAGGAGGCCATCGCGCAGGGGATCATTGTGCTGGTAGCGACCGGGCGGCCGCTTACCGGTATTCCAGGACAGGTAAGAGCGATACAGGGAATGCAGTATGCGCTGACGACCAATGGGGCGAGAATCTACGATTTGATCCATGAAAAAACGATTCTTTCGCATCCGGTTCCTTATGAAAAAGGAAAGAAAGCGTTGGAAATCACAGAAAAGTATGATACATTACAAGAGGCGTACTTTGACCGGGAGGTATATGCGCAGGAAAATCAGCTACAGGAAATTTGGCGTTATCACAAGAATCCGCATATGTGGGAGTATGTAAGGTCTACCAGGACTGTAGTTCCGTCTATTGTAAAATGGTATGGCGAAGCAAAGCGCGATGCAGACAAACTGCAGCTTATGTTTGCGGATATGCAGGATATAGAGCGTGCCAGAAAAGAGCTGGAAGAGATTCCGGGGCTGGTATTGACGGGATCGCTTGGAAATAACATTGAGATTAATGCTCAGGGAATCGATAAGGGAATTGGAATGATTGAGCTTGGGCACAGACTTGGAATTGACAGAGATGAGATTATGGCATGCGGAGACGGGGACAATGATCTTGAAATGTTAAAGGCCGTGGGATTTGGAGTTGCCATGGGCAATGCAGAGGAAAGTGTAAAAGCGGTAGCAGATTATGTGACGGATACGAATGAGGAAGAAGGCGTGGCAAAAGCAGTCGAAAAGTTTGCTTTGAGATAGGAGGAGAGATATGTTAGAAGCATTAAAAGTAATCATACTGGGGATTGTGGAAGGAATTACAGAATGGCTCCCGATCAGCAGTACAGGACATTTGATCCTGGTAGAAGAATTTGTGAAGCTGAATTTCAGCCAGTCGTATCTGGATATGTTTAACGTGGTGATCCAGCTTGGTGCGATCATGGCAGTTGTTGTGATTTATTTTCACCGGCTGAATCCGTTTTCACCGAAAAAGACAGAAAAGCAGAAAAAAATGACGCTGCAGCTCTGGGTGAAAGTAGTGATCGCTTCCATACCGGCAGGAGTGGTAGGAATCCTGTTTAATGATTTTATTGAAGAAAAATTTAATAATTCTTATGTAGTTGCTACGATGCTGATCGTAGTCGGTGTTCTGTTTATTGTGATCGAGAACAGACACAAAGGAAGGAAACCTCAGATCACCAAGATTTCCCAGATGGGAGTTCCGGTCCTGATCTGGATCGGAGTATTCCAGATGCTTGCTATGATTCCGGGAACTTCCCGTTCAGGAGCAACGATCGTCGGAGCACTGGCACTGGGCGTGTCAAGAACTGCAGCAGCGGATTTTACATTCTTTCTGGCGATTCCGGCAATGGCAGGTGCCAGCCTTGTAAAACTTCGTCACTTTGGATTTGACTTTACAGGGACTGAGCTTGGGCTTCTTCTGCTTGGATGTGTTGTTTCATTTGTTGTGTCCATTCTGGCGATCAAGTTTTTATTAAAATACATTCAGAATCATGATTTTAAGGCATTTGGATATTATCGTATCGTACTTGGAATTATTGTGTTCCTGTATTTCGGGATTCATGCACTGCTTGCATAAAAATGAATTATATACAAAAAATATACGTATAAAAATGATAATTTATGCATAATTAGTCTTGCAATTTCGTAAAAACATGGTATCATATATGTATAAAATGAATGATTATACAGACTATGTGTATTTTGTTTTGGGAGGAATGAAAGATGAAAATGAAAAAGTTGACAGGAATCGTTCTGGCAGCGGCATGTATGGTTTCGCTTGCAGGCTGTGGTTCTTCAGAGAAAAAAGAAGTGAATGTTGAGAAACCGGAGGATCTTAAGACACTGACGATCGGTGTTCAGCAGGGAACGACAGGAGATATCTTAAGCTCCGAGCAGGTAGAGAAAGACTCTCAGATGAAGCGTTATCCAAAAGGATCAACTGCAATACAGGCACTGAAAAACGGAAAGATCGACTGTGTCGTAATTGATTCTGAGCCGGCAGCAAAATTTGTAGAAAAGAATCAGGATCTGAAGATTATCAACGGCGTTTTTGAAACAGAAGAATATGCAATGTGTGTGAAAAAAGGAAACACAGAATTGCTGGATGAGATGAACAAAGCACTTGAGGAACTGAAAGAAGATGGTACAGTTGATAAGATCATCGGAAACTATATTGGAGATGATACCGGAAAATATCAGTATGAATCTCCGGCAGATGTAGATCACTCCAAGGGAACACTTGTTATGGCTACGAACGCAGAATTTGAGCCATACGAGTATCATGAAGGTGACGGCATTGTAGGAATCGATGTGGATCTTTCCAGAGCAATCTGTGATAAGATGGGATATGATCTGGAGATTCTGGATATGGAATTTGATTCTATTCTTCCGGCAGTACAATCTGGAAAGGCTGATTTTGGAATGGCAGGTATGACTGTGACAGAAGAGCGTGAAAAAAATGCCGATTTTACATCTACATATGCAAATGCAAGTCAGGTAATTATCGTTAAGAAGTAAGAAAGCAAGCGGGTGACAAAGTGAGTTTGATTAATAAGATAGCAGATGGATTTTATTCTAATTTTATAGCCGGAGATATGTATCAATGGCTTTTAGATGGTTTGAAAAATACACTGCTCATTACAATCTTTGCAGTAATCCTCGGAATTATTATCGGATTTTTTGTAGCGATTGTGCGGGCGAGCCATGACAAATCAGGATCTTTTAAGATTCTTAACAGATTGTTTGTAATTTATATTACAGTCATCCGGGGTACACCGGTTATGATTCAGCTTTTGTTTATGAATTTTGTTATTTTTGCAAGTGTGTCTATGAATAAAATTTTGGTAGGAGCACTGGCATTCGGAATTAATTCCGGTGCCTATGTGGCAGAGACAGTGAGATCTGGTATTATGGCAGTGGATAATGGACAGTTTGAGGCGGGCAGAAGCCTGGGATTAAATTATCGTCAGACAATGCGTCTCATTATTATACCACAGGCATTTAAAAACGTATTGCCGGCACTTGTAAATGAGTTTATTGCGTTGATGAAAGAGACTTCGATCATTGGATATATTGGAATGCAGGATCTGACAAAGGGCGCTATGATGATTCAGAGCCGTACATTCGATGCGTTCTGGCCGTTATTGGCAGCAGCGGCAATTTATCTTGTACTTGTTATGGCGCTGACAGCATGTATGAACAAACTGGAAAAGAGGTTGCGTACAAATGAGCGATAAGAAGAATGTGTTAATTGAAGTAAAAAATTTGCAGAAGCAGTTTGGCAATAATAAGGTGTTGGACGGTATTTCTACAGACATCTGCCAGGGAGAAGTTGTGGCGATTATTGGACCATCCGGTTCAGGAAAATCAACATTTCTCAGATCGTTAAATCTTCTGGAAGTACCAACAGGAGGACAGATTTTATTTGAAGGAACAGATATTACCGATCCAAAAGTGGATATTAATCGCCACCGCCAGAAAATAGGAATGGTATTCCAACAGTTCAATCTATTCCCGCACAAGAGTGTGAAAGAGAATATTATGTTGGCTCCGGTGACACTTGGACTTTTAACAAAAGAAGAGGCATCAGAGAAGGCGGACGAACTGCTGGCAAGAGTAGGACTTCCAGATAAGGCAGATTCCTATCCGGATTGTCTTTCCGGCGGGCAGAAACAGCGTATTGCTATCGCAAGAGCGCTTGCGATGAATCCGGATGTGATGCTTTTTGATGAACCAACATCTGCACTCGACCCAGAGATGGTAGGAGAGGTTTTAAATATTATGAAAGAGCTGGCGGCGGACGGCATGACCATGGTTGTTGTTACACATGAGATGGGATTTGCAAGAG
>OFMF01002102.1_pt1 | contig 13292 bp, 14 predicted proteins | sample 1541771 | NCBI WGS metagenome assembly OFMF01 (sample SAMN04209235, study PRJEB22552) | human gut metagenome | biome: gut; material: feces | host: Homo sapiens | place: USA: Oklahoma
TTCTCCATCATTCATATATTTGACATAAAGCGGATCCATTTCGTCATTCCAATTCCTTAATATAGCTGTATAACAACTATCATCGGCACCATTATGAACATCACGCAAAAATTGTAAATTTTGTTGTAATACAGAGTCCATATCTATCACCTCACTTTTTGAAATAAAAATCTTTATTTATTTTCCTCCAAAGAAGTAAGATGCTCTAATTCACTTAATTCGTCTGAATTACCAATTAAATCATTATCAATTAAAACCTCGATTGCAGCCTTAACTTTTAAATTTATCATACAAACCAAACTAAGTAATTCCTCAGTACGTCTTAGTTTTTCCTCTTGTTTGGTGTTCTTAAGTAGAACTTGAGCTAAATCCATAAATTCCTCATTTTCCGATACTCTCTTTAAAAATAAGATTCCCATGCGAATAGCTTGCATAGAAGTTACGTTAAATCTCTTGCATATTTCTTCGACTGCCGCTTTTTCATGTTCATTTAAAGTTAGTTTCTTCGGTGCTCTCATAACTTGTATTTCCTTTCTGATAACAAAAAAATCCTCATAAACACTTTTTTATAGTGTCTATGAGGATTTAATTACTTGCTCCTAAGGATATAATAAATCAAACTCAATAGTTCGACTAATTTCTAAATGGGGCGAACGAAGGGGATCGAACCCTCGCATGACGGGACCACAACCCGCTGTGTTAACCACTTCACCACATTCGCCATAACGTCAACACGGGCAGTAGGAATTGAACCCACACTGAAGGTTTTGGAGACCTTAGTTCTACCTTTAAACTATGCCCGTAATATGGAAGGGGAGGGATTCGAACCCCCGAACCCGAAGGAGCGGATTTACAGTCCGCCGCGTTTAGCCTCTTCGCTACCCTTCCGTTACAACAAAAACTATTCTAACATAGTTTTTGTCCTCTTGCAAGTACTTTTCGGCTTTTTTTAGCGATTAAGATTGTAATTTTCAATAATACTTTCAATCGTTTGTTCTAATGTCTTGAAGAAGGCTCCGACTTCTCCATTCTTGACAATTGCAAACTTACCATCTAATTCAGCGATTTCACCAATGATTTTTTTACCAGCTGTCAAAGTGTAGCCTTCAACTTTGGCGTTATTGATTTCAACCTTAGCATCAGCTAGTTGAATTTCGATTTTCTTATCTTTTTTGCTCATTCTTTCACCTCACTTTACCCATTTTACATGAAAATGAAAAAGCTTGCAAGAGCAAGCTTTCATTTTTTAGTCAACTTTGTAAATCCAACCTTCTGGAGCTTCAATATCACCAAACTGGATACCAACAAGCTCGTCATAAAGTTTACGGGTTACAGGACCTACTTCTGTTTCGCTATAAAAGACATGGAAGTCATCTCCATGTTGAACACCACCGATTGGTGAAATAACGGCTGCTGTACCACAAGCACCAGCTTCAACGAATTTATCCAATTCATCAAGTTTTACGTCACCTTGGATAGCTTTCATGCCAAAGCGGTGCTCTGCCAAATAAAGAAGCGAATATTTTGTGATAGATGGCAAAATAGATGGACTAAGCGGTGTGATAAATTCACTATCCGCTGTAATACCGAAGAAGTTTGCCGAACCGACTTCTTCAATTTTGGTATGAGTGGCTGGGTCAAGATAAATAACGTCAGAAAACTTGCGGTCGTGCGCCACTTTCCCTGGAAGAAGGCTTGCTGCGTAGTTACCACCAACTTTTGCGGCACCTGTACCATTTGGTGCAGCACGGTCATATTCATCTTGAATCAAGAAGTTTGTTGGCACTAAGCCACCTTTGAAGTAATTTCCAACTGGCATGGCAAAAATAGTGAAAATGTATGCATCAGCTGGGTGAACACCAATCATATCACCAACACCAATCAAAAGAGGACGTAGATAAAGAGTTGCACCTGTACCATATGGTGGGACGAATTCTTCATTGGCGCGCACAACTTGCTTAGCGGCATCAATGAATTTTTCAGTTGGCACTTGTGGCATAAGAAGGCGGTCTGCTGTGCGTTGCAAACGTTCTGCATTCATATTTGGGCGGAATAATTGAACAGAGCCATCTTTTGTGCGATAAGCTTTCAAGCCTTCAAACGCTTGTTGACCATAATGCAAAGCTGGAGACGCTTCTGAAATATGAAGCGTTGCATCTTCTGTTAATTGTCCGTCATCCCACTGACCGTCTTTATAATATGAAATATATCGAAATGGTAATTTATGATAGGCAAATCCTAGGTTTTCCCAGGCTAAATCTACTGTCATGTTAAATCCTCTTTCTTTGTTTTTATCTTATTGTACGCTTTTTAAATCTTTTTTCAAGTGGTTTTTCATAAAATTCTGAAAATTTAGTTTTAAAAATAAATCGGGGCCTTTTCCCCGACTTATGAATTTATTTGATTCGTGCGTTAAAGACACCTTCATCAGAAATTTTATCTGAGATAAATGAACCGTTACTTGTACGTTCAGAAAGGTTTAAATCTTCTAAAATGGCTTGGTAAACAGTACCTTTATTCGAATGAACCTCTAATGTTTCAACATCATCAGAATCTACTGTGCTAATAGTGAATAAATCAAGGTTTTGCACGTCATTAGAAGTATGAACTGGTCCAGCCATAAAGACACGATGTGGTTTTGATTTGAGTTCGCGTAAGACTTGCAAACCACGATTTGCACGGCTTGTAGCTGGAATAAGCTCTGTCGCCATACGTTTAAGGCTACCACGTTGTGTTAAGATAAAGAAACTATCTGTATTGGCAACAAAGGCTGAGGCTACGAAATCATCGTCTTTAAGGTTGATTGCCTTGACCCCTGCTGCTTTTGCGCCAACGACTGGCACTTCTTCGATATTGAAATGCAGTGCGTAACCGTTGTGTGTCACACTCATTACGTCGTCTAACGCAATTGGTGAGATGGTAACGACACTATCATCAGCATTTTTTAACTTAGCATATTTAACTGATTTTGATTTGTAAGTGCGCCAAGGTGTGAATTCCTTGCGTTCAAAGCGTTTGATTTGTCCAAGTTTTGTTGCAGCAAAGTAGGTTTGTGAACCGAAATCATCAACAATTTCAGCATACAAAACGTATTCATCTGTCGCAAAGTTGGTAATGGTTTGCGACAAGTGTTCACCGATATCTTTCCAACGAATATCAGTCAATTCATGGATTGGACGGTAAATGACATTACCAAGATTTGTGAAAATCAGCAAGTGCTGCGTTGTCTTAGCTTGTGCTACGAAAATCAGCTCATCATCATCACGTTTTCCAATTTCTTCAACTGTCGAAGCGTTGTAAGAACGTGGGCTGGTACGTTTGATATAACCGCCTTTCGTTACGCTAACAAAGGTATCTTCCTCAACAATCAAGCTTGCTACATCAATTTCAATTGTTTCAGCTTCAGCTTGCAATTCTGTCAAACGTGGTGTAGCAAATTTTTTCTTAACTTCACGCAATTCACGTTTCATGACATTGTACATGGTACGTTCATCGCCGATAATGGCTTTAAGCATTGTAATACGTTCACGAAGCTCTGCTTCTTCATTTTCAAGCGTTACAATATCAGTATTTGTCAAACGGTACAATTGCAATGTGACGATTGCTTCGGCTTGTTCTTCCGAGAATTCATAGCTAACTTTCAAATTTTCTTTAGCGTCAGCTTTATTTTCAGACGCACGAATAAGCGCGATAACATCGTCAAGAATCGAAATCACACGAATCAAACCTTCCACGATATGAAGGCGTTTTTCAGCTTTTTCTTTATCAAATTTCGAACGAGCAACGATAATTTCTTTACGGTGCGCAATATAACTTGTCAACATTGGAATGGTACCAACCTGACGTGGTGTGTAGTTATCAATGGCAACCATGTTGAAATTGTAATTCACCTGCAAATCTGTGTATTTCAAAAGATAGTTGAGAACAGTTTGTTCGTCAGCATCTTTTTTAAGCTCAATAGCAATACGCAGACCATCACGGTCGGATTCATCACGAACTTCCGCGATACCAGGCACTTTATTATTCACACGAACATCATCGATTTTCTTAACAAGTACCGCTTTATTAACTTCATAAGGAATTTCTGTAACGACAATCTGTTTTTTACCACCTTTGAGACTTTCAATGTCTGTGCGTGAGCGAACCACAACACGACCTTTACCAGTCTCATAAGCTTTACGAATACCATCTTTACCTTGAATAATCGCACCAGTAGGAAAATCTGGTCCAGGCAAGAATTCCATTAATTTATCCAATTTAGCATTAGGATGATCAATGAGGTAAACAACCGCATCAATCACTTCTGCTAAATTATGTGGCGGAATATCCGTTGCATAACCTGCTGAAATCCCTGTCGCACCATTTACCAATAAATTTGGAAAAGCCGCAGGTAAAACCGTTGGTTCTTTTTCGGTATCATCAAAGTTCCAAGCAAAAGGAACAGTATCTTTGTCAATATCATGGAGTAAATAACCCGCAATTTCTGACAAGCGTGCTTCGGTATAACGCATGGCAGCTGGTGGGTCACCGTCCATAGAACCGTTGTTACCGTGCATTTCAATTAAAGTCGCACGATTCTTCCAATCTTGACTCATACGCACCATGGCGTCATAAATTGAAGAGTCACCGTGTGGGTGGAAATTCCCCATAACGTTACCGACGGATTTCGCCGATTTACGGAAACCTTTATCAAAGGTATTGCCGTCTTTATTCATTGAATAAAGGATACGGCGTTGAACAGGCTTCAAGCCATCACGAATATCTGGCAAAGCCCGCTCTTGAATAATATATTTGGAATATCGCCCAAAACGATCTCCCATAATGTCTTCAAGAGACATATTTTGTACATTTGACATGTTTATTATCCTTTTTATCTTACATCAAAAATTATAATTTAAGCTCATCATTTTAAACAAATAATGGAGCGTTACTGGTCACTTTCAACGACTGATTAAAACACCGTATTTTCTTCTAGGGTGAATTTGACGTTGTCCTCAATCCATTTACGGCGTGGTTCAACTTTGTCGCCCATGAGGACATTGACACGGCGTTCGGCACGTGCTAAGTCTTCAATTGTTACACGAATTAAGGTGCGTGTTTCTGGATTCATGGTTGTTTCCCAAAGTTGGTCAGCATTCATTTCCCCAAGACCTTTATAACGTTGTAGCTGAGCACCTTTACCAAATTTTTGACGTAATTCTTCTAACTCGCCATCTGTCCATGCATACTCCACTTGCTCTTTCCTGCCTTTACCTTTTGACATTTTATAAAGAGGTGGAAGAGCAATATAGACGTGTCCAGTCTCAACTAGCGGACGCATATAACGATAAAAGAACGTTAATAAAAGCGTTTGAATGTGAGCACCGTCGGTATCGGCATCGGTCATGATAATAATCTTATCGTAGTTAGAATTTTCAACATTAAATTCTGCACCAACACCCGCTCCAATTGTGTAAATCATGGTATTGATTTCTTCGTTTTTCACAATGTCAGACATCTTAGCTTTGGCCGTATTCAACACTTTACCACGCAATGGTAGAATCGCTTGGAATTTGCGGTCACGACCTTGTTTAGCTGAACCACCGGCAGAATCCCCTTCGACTAGGTATAATTCGTTTTTCTTAGGATTCTTAGACTGTGCTGGCGTTAATTTACCAGAAAGCAAGCCCTTATCTTTTTTATTTTTCTTACCGTTACGTGATTCGTCACGCGCCTTGCGCGCTGCTTCTCTGGCATCACGCGCTTTAATTGCTTTGCGAACAAGGTTTGAAGCAATTTCGCCGTTTTCTAAAAGGAAATACGTTAATTTTTCAGAAACGATTCCGTCAACAATCGGACGTGCTAATGGGCTTCCGAGTTTGTCTTTGGTTTGCCCTTCAAATTGTAAATGTTCTTCTGGCACAAGAATTGAAAGCACCGCTGACAAGCCTTCACGGTAATCAGAACCTTCTAAATTCTTATCTTTTTCTTTTAGCAAACCAGACTTACGAGCATAATCATTCATTGCCTTAGTAATAGCTGATTTCAGACCAGTTTCATGCGTACCACCGTCTTTTGTACGAACATTGTTAACAAAAGAAAGGATATTATCAGAAAAACCGTCGTTATATTGGAGAGCGACTTCAACTTGGAAATTTTGGTCTTCACCTGTAACTGAAATAACTGGTGTCAACGTTTCCTTGTCTTCATTGAGGTATTCAACAAAATCTTGAACCCCATTTTCATAATGAAATTCCAAATGTTCTGCTTCTTCTGGACGATTATCTGTCAAAGTCAATGTCACATCCTTAAGCAAGAAAGCAGATTCTTTCAAGCGCTCAGCAATCGTATTAAACTTAAAATCAATTGTCGAGAAAATTGTGTCATCAGGCATAAAAGTGACTTTTGTCCCTGATTTTGATTTTGGTGCTGTACCGATTTTTTTAAGCGTAGTAACTGGTTTCCCACCATTTTCAAAACGTTGCTTGTAAACGGCACCGTCACGTGTGATTTCAACTTCAAGCCAGCTAGAAAGCGCATTAACAACCGAAGAACCTACTCCATGCAGACCACCAGATGTCTTATAGCCACCTTGACCGAATTTACCACCTGCGTGGAGAACGGTAAAGATAACCTCAACTGTTGGGATCCCCATAGCGTGCTTACCAGTTGGCATTCCACGTCCTTGGTCACTAACTGTCACACTACCATCAGAATTGATAATCACGTCAATCTGATTACCAAAACCAGAAAGCGCCTCATCGACAGCATTATCGACAATTTCCCAAACTAAATGATGAAGACCAGTCGCATCTGTAGAACCGATATACATCCCTGGACGTTTACGAACAGCATCCAATCCTTCCAAGACCTGAATCGCATCGTCATTATAATTATTTACATTAATTTCTTTTTTAGCCAAAAGTGACCTCCAAATAGTTCATCTTTTTTATATTACAAGTTTTTTCTGATTTTTGCAAAAAAAAATCAAAAATTCTGACGATTTTGCACGTCATTTTGCCTTTTTTCACTCATTTTACTGTAAATTTTTAAAACGCTACCATTGTTTTACTTTGAATAATCAAGTTATTTATTTTTCAAATTTTTCTTCTATCCCAACTTGAATATGATATAATGAAAACATGAAAATTTTAGTTTTGATTGTGATTGCATATTTATTAGGATCTATTCCAACAGGATTATGGATTGGAAAATTCTTTTACCATGTCAATTTAAGAGAACACGGCAGTGGTAATACAGGAACAACTAATACTTTTCGTGTCCTAGGACCAAAAGCTGGTACGGTGACGTTTATCATTGATATGTTAAAAGGAACGGTAGCCACATTACTTCCGCATATTCTCGGTGTTACGGCAGTATCTCCGATATTGATCGGACTTTTTGCTATTATCGGACATACATTTCCGATTTTTGCCAAATTTAAAGGTGGTAAAGCTGTGGCGACTAGTGCTGGTGTGCTTTTGGGATTTGCGCCAATGTTCCTACTTTATTTATGGATTATATTTGTTGGAACATTGTATCTCTTTAGCATGATTTCCTTATCAAGTGTTGTCGCCGCTGCTGTGGCTGTTGTTAGTGTCCTTATCTTTCCAGCATTTGGTTTTTTATTACCACACTACGATTTGCTCTTTACGCTAATCATCGTGTTAATCGCAAGTATTATCATTATTAGACACAAAGACAATATCACACGCATTCGAAAACATGAAGAAAACCTTGTTCCTTGGGGATTAAATTTAAGCAAACAAAAAGTGGACTAGAAAAACTAGTCCGCTTTTTTTATGACGCTTGATAAACAATTTTACCGTCACAGATGGTATATTTAACAACACCTTGTAATTTTTCACCGATAAATGGTGAATTTGATGCTTTCGAAGCAAAATGGTCCGATACAATACGTTCTTCCTTATCTGCGAAAATAACGATATCCGCAGGACCATTTTCCGCCAAATACCCTGCATCGAAATCGTACATTGATGACGGATTAATCGTCATTTTAGCCAATAATTCAGACAAAGTTAAATCACCTGTCGCTACTAAATTCGTCAAACCAAGTGACAATGATGTTTCAAGTCCTGTCATACCTGATGGGGCTTTTGTGATGTCATCAACATTTTTCTCATCTGCGTGATGTGGTGCATGGTCAGTAGCAATCACTGAAATGACACCAGATTTCAAACCTTCGATAACAGCTAAACGGTCTTTTTCGGTACGAAGTGGTGGATTCATCTTAGCTGCAGAGCCCTTAATTAACAGCAAGTCTTCTGTTTTTGAGAAATGTTGTGGCGCTGCTTCAGCAGTAACATTAGCACCAAGTTGTTGAGCGAATTCGACCACCTTAACAGATTCTGCTTTTGATAAATGTTGGATATGCAAATGCGCGCCACGGTCGTAAGCAATCATGACATCACGCGCAATCATGCTGTATTCTGCCACACCTGTTGCCCCACAAAAATGGAATTTATCACGTGCGATCTGCTCATTAAATCCAAGAATACCATTCAATTCAGGGTCTTCTTCGTGAACGGCAACAAAAGTATTGTTCGCTTTCGCCAAATCTAGCGCTTCTTTCAATACTTTCGTGCTTTGAAGCGGAATACCGTCATCTGAAAAACTGAGTGCACCATTTTCAAGAAGAGCTTTAAAATCAGTCAAGTGTTGACCGTCAAAGTTTTTCGTTACAGTTGCATTTGTGTAAACATGCACATCTTCCTTAGCAGCACTCGCTAAAACCTCTTTTAGCGTTTTTACATCTGAAATCGTTGGATTGGTATTTGCCATCATAACAACAGAAGTGAAACCACCAGCTGCAGCTGCAAGAGCACCTGTGTGAATATCCTCTTTGTGTGTTTGCCCTGGTTCACGAAAATGCACATGAATATCAACCAAACCAGGTGCTACAACAAGCCCTGTCGCATCAATGATTTCAGCGCTAGCTTCTTCAATCGAATCAGCAATTTTAATAATTTTTTTGCCGTCAACAAGAACATCTACAACCTGATCAAAACCAGATTTTGGATCAACAACACGACCATTTTTAATTAATAACATACTAAACTCACTTTCTAAATTGATAAGTTTCATTTTCAGCATTTATCTGCGACAATGCGACATTTTTGATACGGTAAGCTTCACCGTAAATCGTTTCAACAGTTCCATTCCCATACAGAAAACTACCGTCACAAATGGCATAAAAACAGCGACCATTACTATCTGGATAGGTAATATCTTCGAAAACACGAAGCCCATCAAGTATGTGATGCTTTGTTTCTTGATAGTGTGGAATTAACTGGACTTGGGTAATTCCAAGACCATCTAAAAAACGCTGATAATCTTTTGAAATCGCTTCGCCTGCTTCTTCTGGTTGTGCATAAACAAGCTCCGCCGCATTCATAGAACCTGCACTTGAGCCGATGATAAGTTTATCGCTGCTTTGCAGCAGTTCACGCATACCAACTGAATTCAGAAAAGCATTCTGTGTAGGCACATGCCCACCCGCTAAGAAAATCAAGTCCGCCTCAGCTACCAAGCTGGAAGCCTGATTTGCCGTTCGATTATCCAGCACCGCATATTTTTCAAATGTCATGCCTTCGGCTTCAAAAGCCGTTTTTACATCAGCAGCATATTGATCTGTAAACGTGTTATCGTTCGGATCCGAACATACAAAAAGAGCGCTAAACTTGCTAGGCAGGTGTTCTTTCAAAAGATTAACAAAAGCATTTGCGGGATTAAGACGTCTTTTTTCATAAATGATGGGATTACTTGCTAAAAAATAAATCATCTGTTTTTCCTATTATTTTAACCAATCGATTGCTTCAAGCCCGTCTTGAGTTAAATAAGCATTTGCTCGCGAAAAAGGGTGGCTACCAAAGAAACCACGATATGCTGAAAGTGGACTTGGGTGTGCACTTTCAATGACATGATGAATTGGATTAGTAATCAACGCCTTTTTCTTACGAGCATATCCACCCCAAAGAATAAAGACAACTGGCGTTTCCTTTTGATTGACTACTTTAATGATAGCATCTGTAAAAGGCTCCCAAATCTGTCCTGCATGACCATTAGCACGTCCTGCAGGAACCGTCAAACACGCATTTAGAAGCAACACCCCTTGCTGTGCCCATGGTGTCAAATCATGATGGTCTCGTTGCCCTAAATCATCTGATAATTCTTTAAGAATATTTTGAAGAGACGGTGGCGCAGGAATATTCTCTGGGACAGAAAATGACAATCCCTGTGCCTGATTAGGTCCATGATAAGGATCTTGACCAATAATCACCACCTTAACGTCCTCTAGCGGAGTGGTCTGAATGGCATTAAAAACTTTCTCACGTGGTGGGTAAATCAACTCCTGCTGATAAACATAATCCATAAATTGATTTATCTTGCCAAAATAATGCTCTGGCAATTCTTTTTTGATTAACTCATGCCAAGTTGAATGTTGCATGTTTACTCCTTTTGTCTTAGTATTTCCCTACTAAATCTAGTTTTTCTTTTGCTAACACATGTCCTTCCATAGCATGCAATAGCTCATTCATGTAGAAACCATTTGCCAATGGTAATTCACACTCTAGTGCATAAACTGTAAGGGTATAGATATGGTCTTTATCAGGTGGATATGGTCCCATATACCCTTCGTCAATGTCTGAGTAATCCTCATTTAGTAATTTACTAACTAAGCTATTCTTGCCATGTGCATGCTTATTGTCTAGACGTGAAAAATCTTCTGAAATCACTGTTACATCAGCTGAAACATTGGCAACAACCCAATGAATATAAGCAAAACCGCAGACAGGAATAGAATCATAATCAACAAATGTCCATGCAAAACTTTTCGTTTTTTCAGGAACATCTTCAATCGTAAACGGAAAAGAAACCACTGCATTTCCCTTTACTTGTACCTTTGCTTTCTTAGCATAAACGTCTGGCAAAATATTATCTTCAAATGTACAAGAAAGTTTCATCTTTTTTACTCCTTTCATCCTTTAAACCAAGAAAGCCACTAAAGCAATTTTACTTTAGTAGCCAAATACTAAACTTGATTAATCACGCCAAGTTTCTTGATTTTCTTTAAATTTATGTAGTAATTGAAGGTCGTCAGCTGTGATATAACCTTGCACCTTAGCAACTTTGATTAATTCAGTATAGTTAGAAAGTGTCACCAATTTAACACCTGCTTTTTCAAAGTTTTCAGTTGCTTTAGGCAATTCATAAGTAAAGATAGCCACAACTCCGATGACATCAGCACCTTCACGTTCTGCTGCTGCAACAGCTTCTAGTACAGAGCCACCAGTTGAAATAAGGTCTTCAACGACGACCATTTTTTGACCTTTTGTCACACGACCTTCGATTTGATTACCAGCTCCGTGATCTTTTGGTTTGCTACGAATGTAAGCAAATGGAAGGTTCATCTTGTCAGCAATAATCGCACCGTGAGGGATTCCTGCTGTTGCTGTCCCTGCAATCACTTCTACTTCAGGAAATTCTTCTTTGATTTTTTCAACAAAACCATTTTCAATCAATGTACGCGTTTCAGGATATGAAAGCGTCACACGATTATCTGTGTAAATTGGTGATTTAATACCAGATGCCCAAGTAAATGGATCGTTTGGTTTCAAGTAAACAGCTCGAATATCAAGCAAATCTGATGCAATTTGTGATGCTAAAGTCATAATATTCCTCTTTTCTATAATAACTCAATGGTTGATGTAAAATATTGTTCTAAAAAATGGGTTGCTTGTTTTATTTGGTCATAAGTAACTAGTTCACCAGCGGTTATTAAAATCCATTTAGTCTCCACATCATCAGCACGATGACTAATGGCTACTAATTCCCCTTCGAATACTTCTAGGGGAGCTGAGATATTCTCTGAAATAATATAGACATCTTGCCACTCACCGTCACCTCCAATCAGATTTGGAATGTAATCATAATTGATTGGATAGTTATTCCCGTATCTATCTTGATAACCGATTGGTCTATCAATAACCGCTGTGTAAGATTGCCTCATTGTTAACTCCATACCAACCCTAAAACAATTTTAGTATTCCAATACTAAGCATTCCATTCATCGTAAATGGCTTTGTAAGCCGCAACAGGATCATCCGCTTTTGTAATTGGGCGTCCAACAACAATATAGCTTGAGCCAATGGCACTAGCTTGACTTGGGGTCATTACACGTTTTTGATCACCGACAGCAGCTCCCGCAGGACGAATACCTGGTGTCAAGCAAACGAAATCTTCAGAAGTTGTGTCTTTAATAACTGCAACCTCACGTGCTGAACAAACCACACCATCAAGACCAGCTTCGTTTGCTTTCTTAGCATAATGCAAAACAGATTCCACTAAGCTTGTTTGGATATTTTGATCAGCCTTCATCTGTTCGTCTGACGTTGACGTTAACTGTGTTACCGCGATTAGTTTCGGACCTTGTCCAAGACCTTCACGCGCTGCTTTCATCATTTCAACGCCACCAGCAGCATGAACATTAGTCATATCGACACCAAGATTTGATAACACACGCATAGCTGATTTGACTGTATTTGGAATGTCATGTAATTTTAAATCTAGAAAAACAGAATGTCCAAGTGATTTAACATAACGGACAATTTCTGGTCCTGCTGCATAGTATAGCTCCATACCAATCTTAACATAAAGTTTTTCATCAGCAGGGAACAAAGCAAGAAATGATTTCACATCATCAAATGACGGAAAATCAAGAGCAATAATCGGACGACTTTCGTGCATTTTTTCTCCTTTTTCTACAAAGAAAACCTCGCCAAAGGGCGAGGTTACACGAAAAGCAGGGTAGCAAACACCCCTCATTCAAAGACTTTTTATCTTCTTTTTTCACGAACCTTTCTCGCCTCTCTGGACTCAATTAAAGGTTATTCAGTTGTTAATATTATATCTTTTTTTACTGGTAAAGTCAAAAACTTACTTGACTTTTTGGAAAAATAGCAGAGCTTATTTTCCACGTAATTCTTGCCTAACCTCACATCGTAAGGTTTCAAGATTTTCAATGCCGTATTTATCCATCACTTCTGGCAAACGGTCAATAATATTTGGACAAGCATATGGATCTGCAAAATTAGCTGTTCCAACGCCAATCGCTGATGCGCCAGCAATCATCATTTCAATAGCAGCTTCTGCCGAATCCACACCACCCATACCGATGATTGGCAAATCCGTACTTTGCGCCACTTGACGAATGAGTTTTAGAGCTACTGGAAAAACCGCTGGACCGCTCATGCCACCAGTACCGTTAGCAATAATTGGCTTACGAGTTTTCA
>OFMF01002140.1_pt1 | contig 13094 bp, 10 predicted proteins | sample 1541771 | NCBI WGS metagenome assembly OFMF01 (sample SAMN04209235, study PRJEB22552) | human gut metagenome | biome: gut; material: feces | host: Homo sapiens | place: USA: Oklahoma
GCCAGAATCCTGCCACAAAGAAGCTGCCGGTTATCATGGTAACTGCAAAAACTTCCGAGATTGACATGGTAAGGGGACTCGATATCGGAGCGGACGATTATATTAAGAAACCATTTTCCATTATCGAATTTATTACAAGAGTAAAAGCGATTCTGCGCCGTACTTTAGAGCAGCCGGACGATAAATATATGACAATCGGAGACATTTTCTTAGATAATGAGCGTCATGTCGTTTATGTTGATAATAAGGGAATTGAGCTGACTTACAAGGAATACGAACTTTTAAAACTTCTTATGCACAACGCTGGAATTGTTCTTACCAGAGAAAAAATCATGGAGCGTGTGTGGGATACCGAATTTGAAGGCGAATCCCGAACCGTTGATATGCATATCAAGACACTCCGTAAGAAGCTGGGAGACAGCAGCAGACATATTAAGACGGTGCGAAATGTTGGGTATGTTATGGAATAGGGGACTTTTTTATGAGAAGAAAGATTAATGTGCAATTAATCAGTATCTCGATTATTGCGATTATTTCTACGATGCTGGTCATGCTATTTGTATTTTATGATTTATTTCAGACACAGGTACAGGATGATCTTAGCGCCAATGCTATTGTATTAAAAAATACAGGAATTTTTCATTCAGGGAACGAAAAGGCAATACATATGGATTACCGGGAACTGCGTGTGACGTGGATTTCATCAGATGGAACGGTTCTTTATGATAACGATGCCGATGTCGGAACTATGGATAACCATATGAGTCGTCCAGAAGTAAAGAATGCATTTAAAAGAGGAGATGGAAGTGCTGTTCGTCAATCTGCAACAATGGGAACGAATACATTTTATTATGCCATAAAATTAAATGATGGCTCTGTCCTCCGAGTTGCCAGAGAAGCAAGCAATATATGGACAGTTGGAGGAAAAATTTTTCCGATTATAGCGGCGACGATACTTGTGATGATGATTCTGTGCATTATACTGGCACACTTTATGACAAAGAATCTGGTAAAGCCGATCGAGCAGATGGCAGTGGATATTAATGATTTTTCCATTACACCGGCATATAAAGAACTTGCTCCATTTGCAGCAACTATTCGAGCGCAGCATGCGGACATTTTAAAAAGTGCGAGAATGCGCCAGGACTTTACCGCCAATGTTTCGCATGAACTAAAAACACCGCTTACCGCCATATCCGGCTATGCCGAACTTATGGAAAATGGAATGGTACCGCCAGAAGAAATCGGCAGCTTTGCACAGAAAATAGAGAAAAATGCCCGACGCCTGCTTTCTCTCATTAATGATATCATCCGTCTTTCGGAGCTTGATAGTTCCAATACACAGCTTCTTGTAGAGAAATTTGATCTTTTCGAAGAAGCACAGATTTGCGTAGAAAATATGCAAATCTATGCCGAGAAAAACGATGTTACCATAACTTATGAGGGAGGCCATCAGGAAATCACCGCAAATCGCGAGATGATTAACGAACTGATCAATAATCTTTGTGCCAATGCCATTCGTTACAATAAAAAGAACGGAAGCGTAAAGGTCAGAGTGGACAGCTCACAAGGCCACCCATATATCAGTGTGGCAGATACCGGAATCGGAATTTCCAAAGAACACCAGAAGCGAGTGTTCGAGCGCTTCTACCGAGTAGACAAAAGCCGTTCCAAACAGACTGGGGGAACAGGATTGGGTCTTGCTATCGTAAAGCATATCGTTGCGCTGCACGATGCACAGCTAAACTTAGAGAGCGAAGTTGGCAAGGGAACAACGATTACTGTGACCTTCTAAACTGACCATAGTAAACTACTAGGAAAACTCAGAAAAACAAAATATTAATACCAAACTGACCATATTGACTATATCTAAATTGGATATTTCAATATGGTCATTTTTGCTGTACTATACGGACAGATGCAAAATTTAACACAGCAAAATTTAACACAGTTAATACAGACGCTAATTTATGAAAAGGAATCAAAAGCTAATTTTATTCCGTTACGCTGGACATTCCGTTTTGCCCAATAAAACAAAATTCTTCTCGATAAGTCCCTCGAAGAATTTATGGTCAAAACTCCATAGCGTAAAGTTATAAAATTAGCTTTTGATTCCTTTTCATAAATTAGCTGTGCGTAGCAGCCAGAAGGGATTGAAATTTTTAGTTTTGTTAAAATTTGCTGTATTTAGCAGCCGGAAATAAAGTATAAAATTTCCGTCTGTTTCCTCTACTATACCTTCAAGCTGAAAGGAGTTTTATCATGAATAATAATGCAGAAAAACAGTATGAATTAAACAAGGAACTTGCCCAGATGTTAAAAGGCGGCGTAATCATGGACGTTACGACTCCGGAGCAGGCAAAGATTGCTGAAGAAGCTGGAGCTTGTGCCGTTATGGCATTAGAGAGAATCCCAGCTGACATTCGTGCAGCCGGTGGTGTTTCCAGAATGAGCGACCCTAAGATGATTCGTGGAATACAGGAAGCGGTTTCTATTCCGGTTATGGCAAAATGCCGTATCGGTCATTTCGCAGAAGCACAGATTCTTGAGGCAATTGAGATTGACTACATCGATGAGAGTGAAGTACTTTCCCCAGCAGACGATGTATATCATATTGATAAAAAACAGTTCAAAGTTCCATTTGTATGTGGAGCAAAAGATTTAGGTGAGGCTCTTAGAAGAATCAACGAAGGTGCTTCTATGATTCGTACAAAAGGGGAACCAGGAACAGGTGATGTTGTACAGGCTGTACGTCATATGCGTATGATGAATCGTGAAATCGCACGTATCACATCTATGAGACAGGATGAGCTTTTTGAAGTAGCAAAAGAATTAAGAGTTCCTTATGAACTGGTATTAAAAGTACACGATACAGGAAGACTTCCAGTTGTTAACTTTGCAGCCGGCGGTGTTGCAACTCCTGCCGATGCAGCCTTAATGATGCAGCTTGGTGCAGAAGGTGTATTCGTTGGTTCTGGTATCTTTAAGTCCGGTAATCCAAAGAAGAGAGCTGATGCTATTGTAAAGGCAGTTACAAACTACAAAGACGCAAAGATGCTCGCAGAACTTTCCTCAGACTTAGGAGAGGCTATGGTTGGTATCAACGAGAGCGAGATTCAGTTATTAATGGCAGAGAGAGGAAAATAAAATGAAGATTGCGGTACTTGCGGTCCAGGGGGCCTTTATAGAACATGAAAAAGCATTACAGAGACTTGGAGCAGAGACAGTAGAGCTTAGAAAGGCTGAAGATTTAGAGCAGGATTTTGATGGCCTTGTTCTGCCGGGCGGCGAAAGTACCGTACAGAGCAGACTTTTAAAAGAACTCTCCATGTTCGAACCTTTAAAGGAAAAAATAGAAGAAGGACTTCCAGTTTTAGCGACCTGTGCGGGATTAATCTTACTGGCACAGAATGTCTCTAATGATGAGAAACGTGGTTTTGCGACCTTACCTGTTACTGTAAAGAGAAATGCTTACGGAAGACAGCTTGGAAGTTTCTATTACGAAGGCGGGATTAAAGGAATCGGAACATATCCGATGGAATTTATTCGTGCTCCATATATTGAATCTGTCGGGGATGATGTGGAAATACTTGCTGAAGTAGAGGAAAAAATTGTAGGTGTTGCCTACAAAAATCAGCTGGCATTCTCCTTTCATCCGGAATTGACTGGAAATGATAAGATTCATGAGAAATTTCTTGAACTAATCAAAGTAAGTAATGACTAACTTTTGCACTAAAATACGCTTGTCAGCGAAAAAAGCCTATGCTACAATAGATGAGGAATTGAATAACAGTGTATAAGTTCTGAAAGGATGAAAAGAGAATCCGGTTAGAGTCCGGAGCGAATCCGTCACTGTAAGGGGAGTCTGTACAATTATCCACTGAGGCGATATTGTTTTGGGAAGGGTGTACCGACAGAGAACTAAGCCAGGAGAACTGCTTATATACTTAGTCAACTCATCTTACGGAATTTTAAGAGAGCTGTACATAGAATAAAGAGAATTTTTATACATACTTTGGCTGGCTGGTGGTAAGATTAGTATATCAGATGTGAGATGACTTCCACATCTGCAGGTGGCGAGCAACAAATCAGTATCAGTGGAGGAGTCAATCCCCCATCTGATATAGCCTCTAGCAAGAATGCCGGGGCATTCTTGAAAAATTCAGGTAGTATAGTGAATTAGTACATCAGATTTAGAGTACGATAGATGAAAAGACTTATAGCAATATAGGTCTTTTTTTCGTATAGTTTATAACTTGTATTATTTTAGAAGATTAAGTGGGAATCCTCAGTAATTCAATTGCTGAGGAATTCACAATATTATTTTTAGAAGGAGAGTATGCATGGGATTTCAGTTAGGCAATCTTTATGTGGAAAAAGGACAAAAAACATGTGGATTTTTGAAGCTGCCTTTTACAGAGGATGAGCTTCCGGTAACATTAATCTATGGAAGGGAAGAAGGACCGACCGTCTTAGTAGATGGCGGTATCCATAATGCAGAATATGTAGGAATTGAGTGCGTCACAGGTCTTGCAAAGCAGCTTCAGCCAGAGGATATCAAGGGAATTCTTATCATGATACATATCGTAAACGTGAATGGATTTCAGGCAAGAACCGTCAGTGTCTCGGCAGAAGACGGCAAGAATTTAAACCGTGTTTTTCCAGGAAATGAAAATGGCACTTATACCGATAAGCTTGCTTACTTTATGGAAAAAGAGATTTTTTCTAAGGTAGATTATTATATTGATGTTCATAATGGGGACTGGTTTGAAGATCTGACTCCGTTTATTTACTGTGTGGGAAATGCACCAGCAGAAACGGTAGCAGAGGCAGAGCGTATGGCACAGGCTGCTGATATGCCATTTTATGTGAAGTCTCAGAGTGGTAAAGGCGGGGCTTACAATTATGCCGGCTCTCTCGGAATTCCATCTGTATTAATCGAGCGAGGCTGTAATGGTATGTGGTCAGAAGAGGAAGTAGCAGCGTCACAAAAAGATGTAAAGAATATTTTGCGTCGTATCGATGTATTAAAAACGAAACCAACCTTATCGGAGATGCAGATGCGTGTGCCAAGACATATGCACCATGCACATTATATTGATTCAGAAAAGGCAGGCTGCTGGTTTCCGAAAAAGAAAGCGGGACAGGTTGCCAGGGCAGGAGAACTTCTTGGAGAATTAAAGGATTACTTTGGCAATGTCATTGAAGAAATTCGTTTAAAAGAAGATGCGATTATCCTGTATCAGACAATTTCATACTCTGTTCCGGAAAATTCACCGCTTATTGCCTATGGCCATTACGATACCTGTATTGATGATCTCGGTGATATGAATCATGAACATACCCATGAGGAACTGCATAAGCATCATAAAGAACATTACGATGACCATGCCGGAATTCATTCCCGTGAGATGTGGGAGGACATGATTTGAGAAATTTAAAAAAGAATACACATACTTTGACAGAAGGAAGTATTTGGAAGGGCATCCTGTTATTTGCCCTTCCTCTTTTAGGTTCCAGTCTTATTCAGCAGCTTTACAGTACGGTTGACCTTATTTTTGTCGGACAGCTTCTTGGAACGAAAGCCTCTGCAGCAATCGGGGCAAGTGGACTGATCGTTACCTGCCTGATTGGATTCTTCAATGGAATGGCAGTCGGAACCAATGTATTTGCAGCCAGACATTACGGAGCAAAACGTTTTAACGAACTGAAAAAGTTAATCCAGACAATTTTCTGGACAGGAATCATCGGCGGTTTATTATTGATGGTGATTGGATTGATATTTTCTCCAATCTTTTTAACATGGATGGGAACGCCGAAAAGTATTTTTCCGCTGGCGGTACGTTATCTGCGAATCTATATGGTGAGCATGATATCCATAGTCAGCTACAACCTGTTAAGCGGAGTATTGAGAGCGTTAGGCGACTCGAGAACACCGTTACTGTATCAGTTCTTTGGTGGAATCATCAATGTATTTGCTGACTTTATCTTTTTAGCAGTGTTCCATATGGGCGTGGAAGGAACTGCACTGGCAACCCTTTTTTCCCAGACAGTTGCGGCAATCGGAATTATGCTACATTTATATCGGTTAAAAGAACCATACGCCCTGCGTTTCAGTATAAAAGAATGTAGTCTGCGTGAGTTTACGGATATATTAAAAGTCGGTGTACCCGCTGGTGTACAGTCGATTATCATTACCTTATCAAACATTATCATCCAGTCACAGATTAATACACTTGGCGTTACAGCGGTTGCATCTTTTACAGTCTACTTCCGTGTGGAACTCATCGTATATCTGCCGATTATCGCACTCGGTCAGGCTGTCGTATCCTTTGTCGGGCAAAATTACGGAGCCGGAAACTGGAACCGAATTAAAAAAGGAAATAAATTCAGCATCCTTGGCGGTTCTGTAATTACTTTTGCTGCCTGCATGTTACTGATTATTGTAATGCCGGTAATCTTAAAGGCGTTTACAAAAGATACAGCCGTAGCAGCACAGACATTAGAAATCGTAAAAGTAACCTTTCCATTCTACTTTTTCTATACCGTACTGGAATGCTTCAGTAGTAATTTAAGAGGATTTGGAAAAGCATTTTTACCGATGGTCGTAACAGTCGTAAGTTTCTGTGGATTCCGCATTGCTGCGCTGTTTGTACTTATGGCACAGAATCCTTCCCCGGATAAAGTGGCGCTTTCCTATCCGATATCTTGGGGAATTGCAGCAATAGCAATGGCAGTGCTGTATGCGAAATATGGCCACAAACGAAGTGGAGAGAAAGCCTGGTAGTTTAATCAAGACAGACGAAACAGAGGAAAGCATAGTATCGTAGATGTAAAGAAGGAGCGGCAAGAAGTCATCTATAAAAAGAGCCTCCTTATAACGCTTGATTTTGTGACTTTGTGTTTTTTACAACTGAGCAAAATCAAGCGTTATAAGGAGGCTCTTTTGCTAATAGCGTAACTTTGCCGCTCCGCTATTATATCTGTGTTTTCTATTAAGTACAATACCGAAATGTTTTATCTGTAAGGATTCTTGCAAAAATCAACCCAAGTGGTAAAGCAAGAATGATTAAAAGGGCAGAGGCAAACCAAGTGGCGGAGATGGCGAGGGACATAATTCCCAAGTTGTAGAATCCGCGGTAGAGGTAGAGGCCTGGAACCATAATAACGATGGAAGGGACGGTTACGGAAATTCTTGGGTAGCCGACTCTGTCTTTCATGAGGGAGGCAAGGATTCCTGCGGTTAAGGCTCCGATAAAAGCTGCGGCAGCAGGGGGAGCATTTACAAGGTCAACGAGTTCTAATCGAAGTGTATTTGCGATAGCGCCAATACTTGCGGCGGCGACTGCCAGTGGGATTGGGCTGTTAAACATGATGGAGAATCCGAATACACCGCAGAAACTTGCCAGAAACCGGAAAATAATCCAACTAGCTAAAGGAAGAGAAATCTTTATAAAATCAACAGGCTGTAAATGTAAAATTAATGCCATAATCCATGCAGACATTGTTGCGACTAAAATGATGATTAATGCATAACCGAGCCGTTCGATACCGGAACGCATATCAAGTTTTGCAAGGTCAATGCCGCTTGTGATAAATGGAAATCCAGGAATGATGAACAGCATCGCGCAGATATATCCTGCTTCATGTTTGACGGAAAGTCCCAGAAAGATTTCGCCCAATTTTAAAAGCCCGGCATAGGAAAGGCAGGCGAGGGAAACGGATAAGACAATTCCCAGAAACAAGGTATAATGGTGCTTGGTAAGTTTACATCTTAAAAAGTTTCCGAGACCAGCTCCGACAAAAGCACAAAACATTTCAATCGGTCCGCCGCCAAGCAAAAAGGTAAATCCTCCGCAGGCAAGAGCGGCAGCGATACCAAGGGCAATCGGTGAATAAAGTCCATGAATCTCTTCAATATTATCAAGAAGATTATGTAACTGCTCACCGGACATATCTTTTCCTTCTGTTTCAAAATCCTGAATAAAATGCTCCAGACGATTCAGTTTTGAAGTGTTTACACCAGTATTGGTCAGACAGAGTGACTGCGTAAAGCCGTCCTGACCATCAAAACAGGTGTATTCAATAGACATCAGACCGATATCTGCGGTACAGGTCACGCCCATCACTTCAGCGAGAGTATTCATAGAACTGCGCACACGCCACGCACCAGTTCCGCAGGATAAAAGCATAATGCCAGCACGGCCGATAATTGAGGCTTTTTCCGTAAGGCTTGCTTGTACAACAGGGAGATCTTGCCCCTCTTTATCGGTATATTCATGCCAGAGCACATCCATATGATTTTTTCTTATCATAGTTTCACTCATTTTAACATTCCTTCTTACTAGTTTATAGAAACAGCTATTGTTTAATTTTTCCTGTATTTTTATAGAAATAGCTGATATTCTCACAGTTCCAGACTTTCCATTCCAGCCTTTTTCATCATTTTTTCACGGCAGGCTAAAACAAGCCCATCGATTTCGCTTAAATGATGAAGCATTTTCTTTTCAAATTCCCGAATAGGGAGAAGAATACCAATCTCGTCAAAGGTCTGTTCCTTTTTTAATCCGGTTTCCTGACCATAATAAACGATGGCATGAGGTGCTTCTTTTTGAATATTATGGAACGTATCCCACACAACCGCATAAGCCTGTGCTTCGGTAAGACCTATCTTTTTCGTATCGGGAAGTGCATAAAGAATCATAATGCCACGCCGTTTATTTTCTCTTTTTTCCGTAATTTCCATATCAGTGTCATTAACATAAGAACGGACAATGTCATAACCATCTGCGAGATATAATTTTGAACGGGGAGCACAAATATGATTTTTATACGTTTCCTTGAATTTGCTATACTCTCTGCCAGAAACTATTTTTTGTGCTTCTGGAAGAAGTTCACCTTCTGGATTTGTTAAAAGTACAGGGTTCTTCCCTGCTTTTCCGTGAAATCGTTTCGGAATAAGATACGCCTCTCTTAAAAGGTCAAACATGCTCTTTCCACAAAGCTTTAATAAAAGAGCACTGATATCCCCATTTTGATAGGCATAAAATAAGACTTTAGAAAAATGTTTTGGATTATCCGCTTCTAATAAATGATTATCGTCCATTACATCATAGAAAATATCCATTAATTTTTTGCAGGAATCAGGGGAAGCAAGAATCTGTGAAAAGATGGCTTCAACTTCTTCCTCTCTTGGTAAAACGCTGTTCATAAATACACCGGCTTTCTATACTTATTCTTGGTTTAAGTATAGGAAGCTGGTGGATTAACATCAAATGTTTTATTTACATAATAGATATGTGGATGGTGTATCTTGCTAAAATGAAATATTTTTGTATTGGTGGAGAATTATTTTTTTCCGCACAGGCAGGTGATTACGTCTGTGCAGTTAAAGCAGCGATTGCAGGAGATACAGGCTGCTTTTTCGTTTGAGGTTCTCCATTTGTTTGGCAAATCGGCTTCTCTTACTAATGGTCTGCCAAGAGAAATGGCGGTAAGAGAGGTTGATGATAGTATATGCTCTATGAAATCTGGGGAGCGGTAGCAGCCAACGCTGGATACTGGGATTTCCAGAGTATCAGATACGAGGAGGGCGCTTTCTAAAAATTTGCCCTCTCGGTCGCCGTTTCTTAAAACAGGAGAGCAGGAAGCACCGCTGTTGTCAGCACTGATTCCAGAAGAAACTTCAATGAAATCAATTCCTTTCTTTTCTAGTTCTTTACATACCCACAACATTTCTTCTGGTGTACTGGAATCAGAGACAAGATCACTGAAAGAAAGTTTTAAGGCAATTGGATAATCTACACCGACGGCATTACGAACGGAATCGTAAATCTCAAATAGCAGGCGGGAACGGTTCTCGATCGGACCGCCATATTCATCCGCTCTTTTATTAAAATGTGGAGAAAGAAAGGTTGTTAATAAAAAGCCGTGTGCGGCGTGAATCTGCACACCGTCACATCCGGCTAATTTACATTTGCGGGCAGCCACACCAAAATCATGAACAACTTTTGCTAATTCGTCTTTGGTAGCCGCATGATAAATAATGCCATCAGCCACTTTAATAGGTGATGAGGCAAAACGGTCGTAGCCATTCTTCCAGTCTGTGCGCGGGCCGGCATGCTGAAGCTGTACAAAAATACGGCTGCTATACCGATGGACTTTTGACACAATACTTCTCATATCCTCGAGATAGCCATCATATTCCGTATGTATCATTCCTGGGCCGTTACCGGCAGTCGAAGAAATCGCTTCCATACCAGTGATGATCAGCCCGCATCCTCCACGGGCAGCATCTTCATAAATCTGCCTGTGCTGGTCTGTGATCCTTCCCTGATTCGCGCAGTATTCAAACATTGCACTCTTCACAATACGGTTCGAAATCACAATATTTCCTATACGATATGGTGTATGCATTAATTTACTCATAAAAGTTCCTCCTCCAAAACAATTGCAGAGCATTTTCTAAATATATTATTTTATAAAAATGTTAAAAAATATTATCCTACTATATAGTTTAGCATTTTATCAGTCATCATCTATGGAGAAAAAAATACAAAATCTGGTATAAAAAATATGCACAATAATCTTGAATACATATCCATAATGCGTTATAATAAAAAACGTAAATACAGAATCTTCGGGGATGGGTGTAATTCCCTACCGGCGGTGATTGTTACTGACTATTTAGCAGGCTGGTGAGTTATAGAACTAGAGCAATTTTCAAATATGCTCCAGGTTATAGAAACTGCTTACATAGCTATAGATAAATCAGAGCATAAGCCCGCGAGCCATTGGCATGATTCGGTGCGAATCCGAAGCCGACAGTACAGTCTGGATGAGAGAAGAATGAGAAGAATGCGGTTTTTGCAGACATATTGTTAGGCATATATTTCTGGATGTCAGGCAGTATTTGATGTAACAAACAGCCTCAATAAAAGCGTAACTTCGCCCCGATATTTCATTATCGGGGCTTTTTTATTTGTAAGAGCGATTACCATTCTTGGTAATTGGTAAAATGAAAAATCTTTCGGGAGAATTCATTTAAGTTAACTAAGCAGGCTTTTAACTTCCCTATTCACACTTCATAATTTGGAGATAATGTATTTTGGATAGATAGAGTGTATTTGCAAATGTTTTTACGAACACATTCTATTATTCTGAATTTTTTAGAAGACAGGAGAAATTATTATATATAGAAGAATTATCTCTGTCACGCTATGGAATTTTGAGCGTAGTTTCTTTGGATTCGTTTCTCCAAAGGAAATGTTTTATTGGGCAAAATGAATGTTCAGCGTGAGTGATAATTTGCTTCTATATAATGATTTCTCCGTCTCCTATCACTTTTACCAAAAGAATGGAGGAAAACAAAATGAATTATTATCTTGGATTTGATGCAGGCACACAGAGCGTAAAGGTCGCAGTCTATGATGAGGATATGAATTGCATCGTATCCTCTTCTTCACCGACAACATTAAACTATCCAGAACCAGGCTGGGTAAGCATGGACGTTGACGAATATCTCGCCCTTACCATCAAAGGAATGAAAGAATGTGCTTCCCAGATGAAGGAAAAGGGACTCGATGTCACAAAGATTAAGTCCATCATGGGCGATGGTGTCATTTGTGGAATCTGCGGTGTAGATAAAGATGGTAATGCGATTACACCATACATTAACTATCTGGACTCCCGTACAAAGGAAGATGTAGAACTCGTAAATAGCTGGGATTTGGATATTTTCGGAAAAGAGACAGGTAACCCAGAGGCAAACTGTATGTTTCCGGCCATGTTTGCTCGCTGGTTCCTGAAAAATATAGAAGGCTTTAAAGAAAATGGTGCGAAGTTTATCCACGATGCTCCCTATGTATTAGCGCATCTTGCCGGACTTTCTGCAAAAGATATGTTTGTTGACTGGGGAACTATGTCCGGATGGGGACTTGGTTATAAAGTAGAAGAAAAATGCTGGTCAAAAGAACAGCTTGACATTCTCGGTATCCCAGAAGAAATGATGCCTCGTATCGTAAAACCGTGGGATATTATCGGACATTTAACAGAAGAAATTGCACAGAAAACCGGACTCCCAGCAGGAATCCCAATCTGTGGCGGAGCAGGAGACACGATGCAGTCCATGATCGGAAGCGGCAATATGGAACCGGGACAGGCAGTAGACGTAGCAGGAACCTGTTCCATGTTCTGTGTATCCACAAAGGGAATCATTCCAGAACTAAGCAAAAAAGGAGCCGGACTTGTATTTAACAGTGGGTCCCTTCCAGACACTTACTTCTACTGGGGATATATCCGTACCGGCGGACTTGCCCTGCGCTGGTTTAAAGATAATATCTGTAAAAAAGCAGAAGACGGCAGCTACTATCAGGTATTAGAAAAAGATGCCAGGAAAGTTCCGGCAGGCTCTAATGGTGTACTTTTCCTCCCGTATTTAACAGGTGGAATCAACGATATTCCAGATGCCGTAGGCTGTTTCTTAAACATGACAATGGATACCGATCAGGCAACCTTATGGCACGCTGTATTAGAAGCCATCGGTTATGATTACATGGAAATTACAGACTTATATCGCTCCGCAGGCATTGACTTAAGCCGGATCACCATCACGGAAGGCGGAAGCCGTGATAATATGTGGAATCAGATGAAAGCCGATATGTTAGACAGCCGCACAGTAACACTGGAGAATGCGGCAGGAGCAGTTATGACAAACTGTATGTTTGGGGCATATGCCGTTGGCGATGTGGATAATATTGCAGAGGCATTAACTGGGAATATTCATTTGAAGAATGAATTTGAACCGAATGAGGAGAATGTGACATTTTATCGCGGACAGTATGAGAAGAAAACACATCTGGTGAAGGATACAATGAAAGAGGCATTTAGCATCTTGGCAGAATTAAGATAAAATAACAATCAGCCGCACCTAAAGAGAGAAGCTCCCTATATCTGTGACTCTATCACTGTGGGTTGGATGTTTGCCTGTAAGCGAGCATTCAAACCGCCGTGACGAAAGATACAAAAATAGGAAGCAGGGGCTTCTCTGGTTTCGTCTGTCATCCGATTGAATTATTTTTCCACCATCCGCCCTT
>OFMF01002167.1_pt1 | contig 12917 bp, 10 predicted proteins | sample 1541771 | NCBI WGS metagenome assembly OFMF01 (sample SAMN04209235, study PRJEB22552) | human gut metagenome | biome: gut; material: feces | host: Homo sapiens | place: USA: Oklahoma
TCAGCTGCATGCAAAGCTGGACATGCCGGAGGAAAAAGAAAAGTGCCCGCTGGTTATCGTGTTTCATGGTTTAACCGGCAATATGGAGGAACGGCACATCACTGCTGTTTCCAGCGCAATGAATGAAATCGGATTTGCGACACTGCGCGTCGAACTGTACGGACATGGAAAAAGCGGTGGTGCCTTTGAACAGCATAATCTGATGAAGTGGATTAACAATGCCATGACTGTGACGGATTATGCAAAGACGCTGGATTTTGTGACAGACCTTTATATCTGCGGACATTCCCAGGGCGGACTGCTTACAATGCTGGCAGCAGGAATGCGGGCGGATGATTTTAAGGCAGCGATTCCGCTGTCTCCTGCAATTGTAATCCCGGATGGTGCGAGAAAAGGAAATCTGCTTGGTCAGCCCTTTGATCCGGAGCATGTTCCTGATATGCTGGAATGGGGAGACCGGCATCTGAGCGGCAATTATATCCGCATAGCACAGCTTCTGGATGTAGACGAGGCGATCCGCAAATATGAAAAGCCGGTGCTTTTGGTTCATGGAGATGCAGATGAGGCAGTTCCTATAGAATACTCCATTGATGCAGCGAAAAAATATAAAAATGCGGAGCTGGTACAGATTCCCGGAGACACACACTGCTACGATGAACATCTTGATCAGGTGACTGCAGCGGTGAAGAAATTTCTCGGCGAGATGGAGAACAGGGAAGGGTGACATAACAATAGAATGCTCTCAGAGCGTGCATTCTATTGTTTGTCGGTGCAGTTGTTTTACTACAGTTATCGAGTAATTAAATATTATTCAAAATATTGTCTCAGCCCTTTGTTTACAAGGGGTTGAGCCTTTTTATATGCGTCGGTTGAAGCCGACGCATGGGCTTAAGTCATTTACGTGGACTTGCTGTGGGCTTATTTTATCCTTTGGACTTACGACTTTGAACCTTGTGCCTTGTGGTTTGGGTTCTTCCGATGCTTCTGCCGGAGCAGTCACATCGGATGTTGTCATATCCTTCTGGTGCTGGTTCTGCATCTATCCACCACTTCCTGATGCTTGTTCGGATAAAGGTGGGAATAGGTGTTTAAGGTGGTCTGCACCTTTTCGTGTCCTAACCGTTCCGATATGAGTAGTGGTGCACATCCTAAGTTGATAAGATAGCTGGCGTGGGAATGGCGGATATCGTGGATACGAATCTTTTTCACTCCGCTTTTCTTGCAAGCCCTTGCCATTGCATTATTGATATAAGATTTGGTGAAGGGGAAGACCCTGTCCGTATCTTTCAAATCATAAAGCTTTAACATATAATCTTTTACTTCCTTCATCACAAAGTCCGGTATGATGATGTTACGGATACTCTTGGGTGTTTTGGGTGGTGTAACCACATCCTGCTTCTTCACACGCTGGAGACTTTTGGTGATATCAAGAGTATTCTTCTCAAAATCAAAGTCCTTTGGTGTTAAAGCGAGGAATTCTCCAAAACGGATACCGGAGTAGTACAGTAGAGAAAACGAAACATGTGCGGTAGGATCATCTTCCATTGCAGCCAGTATCCGGTCAAATTCATCCTTTGTCCAGAAGTTTACCACAACCTCACGTTTCCCCATCCTGCCTGCTTTGTGGCAAGGATTCTCGGCTAAGTTAAAATAGTCCACTGCATAATTGAAAAGTGCGGTAATCATATTCTGCATCCTATCAAGGTAGGAGTTGGAATAATCCTTTGCAATCATTTCATTCTGCCAGGCGCGGATGTCCTTGGGAGTAATCTTATTGATGGGCTTATTCTCGAAATAAGGGAGAATGAGCTTTTCGAATACATGCTTCTTTCCGTCGATGGTGCTCTGGCGGCATCGGTGTCCCATATCCTCTATATAAATCTCATACATAGAGCGGAAGGTCATATCCGTGCTACCTTTCTGCTTTCTTAAAAAATCTGCTTCCCATTCCTTTGCTTCTCGCTGAAGCTTAAAGCCTCGTTTCTTTATCTGTTTTTTCTTTCTGGTAAAATCTTCATAATAACATCTGACATACAAGGTTCCTCGTTCTTCGTCTTTATAGACCGGCATATTGTTTACCTTACTAACAGGGGAGCTTTCCAGAGTAACGAAGGAATTGGATGAAGCTACCCGAAAAAAAGGAGATTGCCTTAGATTTGTACCACAGATTATCTACGGATACAGAGAACACGGATTTGTTCGATAAGGTGGTGGATTTGTCCTACGAGAATGAACAACTCCGGAGTAAGATTCAGGTCTCGCAGGATAAGCTAGAAAAAGCCTATGAATTTATGAAACAGTTTGTAATCAACGGAAGGAACATGCTGGATGTGTTCCGGGAGCGAATTGGCGAAGTGAAGGAGTGGGTGCACAGGAAAGTTGCCGGAATGGATCGGTAAGGGATGCCCCAAGTGGTAGAGATACTGCTTTGGGTGTTTTGTTGGTTGACAATTAGAAATAATCCTGATATTTTTAAATAAATGTTCATTGAATGTTTATTTAATAGAGAAGGAAGTGTTATATGGATACACGTAAAGAAAAAAAAGAGCGTAGAAGGCAAGAAATTTTATATGCCGCTTTAGAGTTATTTGTTACCAAAGGTTATGCAGCTACTAAGATTACGGATATAGCAAAAAGTGCAAACATGAGTAGAGGGTTGATGTTTCATTATTTTGAGTCAAAAGAGAAATTGTATGAAGAACTAATTCGAATGGGCTTAGAAGGAACCACATATCCGGGAGAGCAGAAATATGAGCATGCTATTGATTTTTTTATGAATTTCACAGAAGAGCTGTTTGCGTATATGAAAGAGCAACCTGTTGTGGCAAAATTTTTTGTATTGATGGCAGAGGCACAGAGAAGTGAGGCGACACCAGAGCATATCAGGGAAATTGCAATGAGAGTAAACGTGATAGAGCAATTCGTGCCTATTGTTGAGTGGGGGCAGAAAGAAGGAACAATTAAAGAGGGCTCTCCTTTGGTGCTATCAAATGCTTTTTGGTGTAGTGTGCAGGGGATTGCAGAGAGATTTGCTACAAATCAGGATATAGAGTTGCCAAATTCGGATTGGATTGTTGACATCATAAGAAGAAAGTAGGGAATAGATGTATGAAAAAGGTTGTAATCATTGGTGGTGGAATTGCTGGAATGACGGCAGGTGTGTTATTGCAAAAGGCTGGGTTTGCCACAGAAATTTATGAAAAGAATGCATTACCGGGCGGACAGTGTACCGGTTGGAAGCGAGAAGGTTATTTTATTGATAATTGTATTCATTGGCTGACAGGAACAAGATCGGGAAGTGCATTACATGAACTTTGGAAGGAGATTGGTGCACTGGGAGATAGTGTGGAAATACATAAAAAAGAAATGTTCTTTTCTTCAAAGCTTGATGGTCAGACATTAACTTTTTGGAGAGATAAGGAAAGAACACAAAAAGAAATGCTGGAATTGTCGCCTGAAGATGAAAAGGAAATTAATAAATTGATAAAGTATGTGTCTATGGCGGAAAGCATGACAGTACCTATAGAAAAACCGTTTGATGCTATGAATCTCATTGATTTCATGAAATTGGGCATGTCCATGAAGTCAATGAGGAAAGTAATGAAAGAGTATGGGAATATTGATATCAATGAGCTGGCAATGCGTTTTAAACATCCATTAATTCGCCGTGCAATTATTGATTATATGCCTAGTGGATATCAGGCGTATGCATTTCTTGTTTCTTATGGTACGGTGACGGGAGAAAATGGTGATATACCGAAGGGTGGCTCACTTGCGATGTCGCTTCGTATTGCAGAAAGGTATAAAGAATATGGTGGCGTGATACATACGAATACCAGTGTGAAAACTGTCTTAATAGATGATAAAAAGGCAAAAGGGATTATGTTAGAAAATGGAGATAAGATAGAGGCTGACTATGTAATCTGCGCTTGTGACACAGATTATACATTTCGGAAACTGTTGCCGGAAAAATATATGCCGGAAGGACTTAAAAAAATGTACGCAGACAGAGCCAAGTACCCGGTTAGCAGTGGATTTCAAATTGCTTATGCTGTAGACGGAGTATTCCCGGAATTGACAGGAACAAGAGTGTTTTCGTGTGACGAGATAAATATAGGAAGTCAGACTGTAAAGTGTATGAGTGTTCAGTCTTATGACTATGAACCTGATTTTGCACCGAAAGGCAAAATGATTTTACAGACTAATTTTTCACAGACAGAAGCTGATTATAAGTATTGGGAGAATATCTATACAGATAAAATAGTCTATGAAAAAAAGAAGACTGAAATTGCGGAGCAGGCATTAAAACGGGTAGTGAAGGAATATCCGTTTTTAGAAGGGAAAATACATGTGATTGATGTATGGTCGCCGATGACATATACCAGATATTGCAACTCTTATAGGGGTGCATACATGAGCTTCGTAACAACCAAGCAGGCAAAGAGTATTACTGTACCGGGAGTTGTAAAGGGAATTGATAATGTGTTTTTGGCAAGCCAGTGGTTGATGGGACCGGGAGGACTTCCAACGGCAGCAGCTATGGGTAAATTTGCAGCATGGAGGATTATGAAGAGGAAGTAAGGATGGTAGGAATATATTTTAGCGGAACCGGCAATTCGAGATATGCAGTGGAATTCTTTTGTAATGAATATGATGAAGCGGCTAAAGCATTTTCTGTAGAGGACGATAATGTTATTGAGGTTGTCAAAGGCGACGAAATGCTTGTGTTTGCATATCCGGTGCAATATAGTACGGTGCCAAAGATACTGCGTGATTTTATAATTGATAATAAAGAACTATGGAAGAATAAGAAGGTTTTTGTTATTGCTACAATGGGATTGTTTAGTGGTGATGGAGCAGGAATTCTTGGGCGGCTTTTACAGCAATACGGAGCAGAAATAATAGGTGGATTGCATTTGAAAATGCCGGATAGCATAGGCGATGAAAAAGTGTTGAAGCGTCCACTGGAAAAGAACAAGGAACTTGTGAAGAAAGCGGAGCAAAAGATTAGTAAGTCGGTTCGGCTTTTGAAAGCAGGGAAACCAACCCGGGAGGGAATTGGTATATTATATCGCATGGCGGGTTTCTTTGGACAACGATTGTATTTTGGACATAAGACAAGAAACTATTCTGATAAACTGCATGTGGACGAAGATAAGTGCATAGGGTGTGGCAAATGTGAAAAGTTATGTCCCATGAATAATATCAAGATTATCGATAAGAAAGTGGTACAGAATAATCAGTGTACTATGTGTTATAGGTGCATCAATAATTGTCCGAAACAGGCTATGACATTGCTTGGGAAAAAGGTTGTGGAGCAGAGTGTGATTGAGAAATATTTATGATGAGGAGCGCATAAATGGTACTTTTAGTAGTCGATACACAGAAATTAATAACTACGACGGATTTATATAATTTCAATGCGTTTGAAAATGCTGTAAAAACGTTAATTGCAGCAGCCAGAGAGAATAATGTTGAAGTTATTTATGTAAGACACGATGATGGTGTTGGAGCGGAGTTAACTAAGGGAACACCGGGCTTTGAGATATATGAAGGATTTAGTCCGTGGTCGGGTGAGAAGATTTTTGATAAGACGGTAAATAGCTCTTTTAAGGGGACGGGGCTGTTGGAATACTTGAAAGCTAAGAATGTTCATACAGTGGCAGTTGTGGGATTGCAGACGGATTACTGTATAGATGCAACAATCAAGTGTGGGTTTGAACATGGTTTTAAAATGATTGTACCGGAGAATGCAAATTCTACATTTGATAATGCTTTTATGATAGGGGAGCAGAGTTATAAGTATTATAACGAGTTTATGTGGAAAGGCAGATATGCGGAGTGTGTTTCTGTGGAGGAAACGATTAAGAGGATGAAGGGGTAAGTGCAGAATGGAAGAGGTTATTAGAAAATATTTTCAATGCTGGCTGGATAAAGATGTTGATACTGTAAAAAGGATTTTTAGCGATGATATTATTTACAGCGAGTGTTATGGTCCGGTGTATAAAGGCATTGGACAGATAATCAGATGGTTTGAGGATTGGAACCATAAAGGTACTGTTTTGCAGTGGGATATAAAACGTGTGATGGTTGCCGGGAATATAGCTGTTGTGGAATGGTATTTTAAATGTGATTACGAGGGCAATGTGGATGGTTTTGACGGAGTTACCATTGCAGAGTTTGATGCGGATATGAAGATTTGTGATTTGAAGGAGTTTCAGTCGAAGGTAGAACATTATTGTCCGTATGGGGAATAATGCATAAAGACTTGATTATTGAAAAATGCTTTGCGAGATAAGCAGAAGCATAATAAGTATATAAATATTTATATCGATAAAAAACAGAATAAAATAATTGAGAAATCATGTTGGATTAGGTATAATAGCATTATGGGATTTTAGGCTCAAATGAGGTGGAATAGAATGAAAAATGCAGAAAATGCTTTAAAATGGGAAGAACTTAATTTAGATTACGAAGGTGAAAATAAGTATGCTTCTTTTTTCTCTTCAACGGGTAATTTACATACATATCCAGCAAAAGCTGTTCCTGAAATGGTTAGTGATTTAATAAAAAAGGTTATGTCAATTAAATCAATTAAAACGGTATTAGATCCTTTTGTTGGAAGTGGAACAACTGCATTGGAGTCAAAATATTTAGGATTGGACTTTTGGGGATCAGATTTGAATCCTCTTGCTGTTTTATTGTCCAAAACTAAAGCATTAACTATAGATAATACTAATTATACAAAAAAGAGATTAAGAGATTTTGTTCAACAGGTAAAAAAAGAGTACCCTGATGCACGATTAATACCAGTTTGTACATTTAACAGTATTAATTATTGGTTTAAAGAAGAAAATATTCGCGAATTAAACTTCTTAAAATATAAAATAGGTCAATTTATTAATAAAGCTAATAAGGTTAACCGGGAAATGTATGCTCTAATATTGTTAACCGCATTTAGCTCTACAATACGAAGAGTTTCATTAACTAGGAATGGTGAATTTAAATTATACAGAATGTCGCCTAGTGACATAGAGAGATTTTCTGTTAGTGCGATTGATGAATTTGAAGATGCAGTAACTCATTTGTTAGATATGTTGGTTGTGGCGAATGATAGTTATAAAAAAGAGACCAGAAGTACAATTTGTTTACAAAATGCTAAGTCATTGAACTATTTGAAAAATAAGAGTATAGATTTAGTAATTACTTCACCGCCATATGGTGATTCGAAAACGACAGTTGCATATGGTGAATTTTCAAAGCTTTCTCTCCAGTGGATGGAAGATTTATTGAAAAAGTATGTCGGAATCGAAGTGGCAGATTGTAATTGCGATGAACAATTATTGGGAGGAAGAAAATCTGAGTGGAGTTTGCAAGATGAAAAAGATTTTTATAAATCAAATGAAGTGGCGAGTTTAGAAGCACAAATGCAGTCCAGAATTCAGGAAAAGAAAGATGATTTAGCGAGAGCTAAAGAAGTGCTGGAAGAAATGAGGGTATGCATTAGCAACAATCAGTTTGTATCAACAGATTTATTACATAAAAATGAAATCCTTTATCAACTAATTTCTGAAAGAGTTAGATTGGATATTTACAGGAAAATTAAGAATTCTAAGGCGAGATTAAAAGATAAAGAAACAAAAAAACTGGCAAAGAAAAATGCAGGTAAATATATGAAGCAGATGGAAAATATATATTTACCTAAATATGTAATACGCCAGGCACATTTGGAAGAAAAATTGGATAGAGTAACAGAAACTCTTGACAGAAATGAAAAGTCTATTCAAAAACGAAAAGAGGATGTATTAGTCTTTTTAAAGGACTTATATAAGGTGGTATTAGAGACAGATAGAGTGATGAAAAAAGGTGGCTTTCAGGTTTGGATAGTAGGTCATAGAACGGTGATGGGAAAGATTACTATCAATATGGAAGGAATATTAAAAGATTGGTTTTTGAATAGGGGGTATGAGTGTGAAGCTTCCTTGAGTAGAAAGTATTCTTTTAAGAGAATGCCACATCATATCAATTCAACCATTGAACGTTGTGAAGAAGTAAATACAATGATGAATGAATATATATTGGTGGTTAGGAAAAAATAGAGAGGAGAAGATGAAAAGTGCAGAGGAGTGAAAAGATGAATTTAACAGCATCTGCAAGATTAATCATGCAGCTAGGTGAGCAGCTTATTGAAGATGAGCTGGTTGCCCTTTTAGAGTTGATTAAGAATGCATATGATGCAGATGCTAATAATGTAGATGTAGTTATTGACACAGATACTGTCACTCCGTATGGAAAGGGGCGTATAGAGATTAAAGATGATGGTAATGGGATGATTCCGAGCATTGTGAGAAATTCTTTCCTGAGATTATCGACAAGTTTTAAAGAGGAAGAGAAGAGTTCTATTTATTATCATAGAAGGGTTTTGGGTAAGAAAGGTATAGGACGTCTTTCGTTTCAGAGATTAGGAAATTATATAACTGTAGAAACGGTGCCGAATATAGAGAGATTTGAAGAAACAGATTTACTTAAAGAGGAAGATGTAGAATTTACAAAAGAGTACAGTAAAATTAATATCGATATAGATTGGTCTGAATTTCCAATTGATATGGATTTTTCAGAGATTACGGCTGCAGTAAAATATGAAAAGGATGTTGTGGCATCATATGGTACAAAAATTGTAATCCAAGGAATTAAAAATCTTAATTTCTGGGATATGGACAAGAAGAAAGAGGAAAAACTTAAAAATGAGTTGTTGAATATGATGGATCCTTTTCAGAAAAATTTCAATCTGAAAAAGAGTGAAAGATTTAATGTATTATTAAAGATTAATGATGTTCCATATTCTGTTGAACCTGTGGATGAGAGTTTGTTGGATGAATTATACGATTCGAAGGTATCGTTTGATTTTAAGGATTGGAAATTGTATGTAAAAATTGAAAGACCTTTAAAGTACGTTATGCAACGACGCAATTCAATTGTTAAACGAATGGAGGATTCGGGGTATGAAATATTGCGAGAGGCTGAGTACGAAAAAGAGTGTAAGGAATATATAGTTGATTTTAAAAATTTAAATAAAGTTTCTATTGATTATCCGAAAATAAATTTCACAATAGAAAAAACCTCTTTTTTGAGCGAAAGTCTAATATCTAAGCTTGTAGAGAAAAAAGAAAAAGGTGAAATAACGGAAGAAGAATATATAAAAGCTATAGTTGAACAGTATGCCTATCCGGGAGACTTTGCAGGGGCAATTTACGCAAGAGATAAGACAAATAAGGAAGAAATAGACATAATATTGGGGAAAGAGGGCTTGGTAAAAGCAAAGTTAAATACTTTAAGTGATATTAATAAAGCTTGGTCCTCTATGCAGGGTGTTTATGTATATAGAAATGGATTTAGAGTGTTGCCTTATGGAAGAAAGGATTGGATTGGTTTTACTGAAAAGAGTCAGACTGCAGCCAATAATATATACAAGGAGCATACGGTTGTAGGATATTTGAAATTAGATGGATTTACAAGTGAAAAGCTTGAAGAGCAGACAAATAGACAAGGGTTTATACAGGATGAGTATGGTAAGAATTTCTTTATGTTGATACAAAAGTTCTTGCTTAATATTATGTTCGAAAGCGATATTAAATTTAGAGATGGCTTTTCTAGGACTAAAGAAAAAAACGGTGAAGTTGTAACGGATAATGGGAAAATTGTCTTTGAAAGAATTGCAGGTTTTGAAGATGAAAAAGATGCGAGGATGCAAGATGTAAAGGAGCAAGTAGAAGATTTAAGAATCGCAATCTCAAATAAAACTATGGCTGCTGATATGTCACAAAAGGTAATTGAGAATTTACAGGATAAGATATTACAATATGAGGCGGTAGAAAAAAAAGCCATAGACGAAAAAAAACAGGAAATATACCTAAAATCTCAGCAAATTGAAGAAATAAAAGATATCGTTCCATTACTGGGATTGGGTATAATTGCGGAATCGTTGACGCACGAAATGAATAGAATTGAGCAAAATATTGAAGATTGCGCAAGAGATACCATAAAGTGCAAAAATGATACTGATAAAGTTGTAAAAAATCAAAGGAACATAATTACACAGACTAATTTCTTGAAAATACAATTAGCCCACATGGAATCAACATACAGACGTAATTTGGAAAAACAAGAGGAAATATTATTAAGGGATTTTCTGGTAGATATGTATGTAAATGAAGATAGTCCAATGTCTCGAAAAGCACGACGGGATGGTGTGGATGTGTTGATTGAAGGGGAAAATATATCTATTAAAGCTAATAAGGGGATATTAACTACAATTTTTGATAATATATTTCTCAATTCGCTGTACTGGGTACAGTATTCACAACAAGAAAAATGTATTAAGTTTGTTATAAAACAAAGTGGGAAGATTGAATGCTTTGATTCGGGGTGTGGAGTACATCCAGAAATCGAAGATAAATTATTCGAACCCTTCCGTTTTATGAAAGAGAACGGAAGAGGATTAGGGTTATTTATAGTACAGGAATTAACGGAGAATATGAATGGTAGGGTTTGGCTTTCAGATGAAAGAAGAGATGGTAGAAGGTATAAATTCGTATTCGATTTAAGTGAAAGGATGGTATAGCATTGCAAGACTTAATACAAATGTTAAATGAATATGAAATAAAAAATATCATATCAATTGATGACGGATGGAGTATTGCTGGAGAATTCGAGGAAAAAATAGAAAAAGCAGGAAATGACCTAAATATTACAATAAAGGATTTCTGCGATACGTATGGTATAGAAATTGTGGCAGAGGAAGCTGAGGCTTATAATGAGTATAGCTATACGCCGGTAAAAGAAGCTGAGAATGTTAAGTCATTAATTCCTCAAACATTTTTTGTGATATGTGAAACTTTACAGATTGATATAGATGCGTCATTAAAAACATTAAAGAGTATATTGTGTCAATTGGAAAGCATGTTCAATATATATACAGGGGTTAAGTTTGAAAGTTCTTATCAGACATTAGAAGGCAATACTTTGTATATTTTAGATAAAGACATGGGCGCAAATCGTGAAAATGAATTTCTGGATTATATAGTAAATATAATAGAGGAAAGAAAGATATATAGCGATCTTGTGATAGTTTATTCTAATGAAGTTGCCGGATTATTAGAACATAATAAGAAAGTTGATTATCTTAAGAAAAACAATAAAGGAAATGATTTGGAAATTTTGTATCAGTTCTGGCCACTTTCAAAGATTACGGATGAGACGCAACTCGTAATTGGAATAAAAGAAATGGTTTCAAAATCAATGTATGGAAAAGCGCTGAGTAAGATGATAGAAATGAAGAAGATTTCTGTAGAAAAGGCTTTTAAAGATTTACTTCATATTGATATTGATAATCTTGATGATATGATTGTTGACGCATACATTGAAGGTGGAAAAATTACGGAAAGTTATGAATTGTTAATCGATTCTCTTATTAAGAAAAATGTTTTAGAGCAGATATTATCTACGAATGTTTTGGATTATGAGAAAGGTCTTTTGCGATATAGTGCCAAGCGTTCAAAAGTTATTATGGATGAGAAGGGCATTTCATCAAAGAATAAATATGAGAATTTACGGGTTGAATCAAATAGAAAGAAGTTATTGAATTCAGGAACCCTTTTGTTTAATGTTGCGGATTATAGCGTAAATAAAGAGTATAATAATCCGTCAATGGGTGATATTTATGTGTTTACAGAGGCAAGAAGTAAGCAGCGATATGCAGGAATGCTTATTTCTCAGGAATGTAGTACAATGATTCGACTAGATAAGTATCCAGACAATATAAAAAGAAAAGCGGACGAGTTGTTATTGTTGCTATTTGATATTGTTGAAATTAAAGAAGAAAGCATTAATGATTATACCAAAAAACTGGATGATTGTATTTGGCCTATAAAAATTGATGAAAAAATATGCTTGTTGAAAAATACAAAAAGAAGTATGTATATTGACCCATGTATATTAGATTTATGTGGTTTAAATGCTTCTGGAAAGGCAAAAATGCGATTTGAAGAGGAAAGTTTAGAGTATAAAAGTGTTTATTCAAGAGAATACTATAAGGATTTTAGGCAGAGCATAGAGAAAAAAATTGAGGATACGCTTTCACAAGTTTTGCAGACAAGGGGAATAGAGGGCACAGAAGATACAGTCAATAACTTGATAGTATCTATGGCATATGGAGTTGAATTTAAAGAAGATTTCGAATTGCAGAGAATATGTAAAATTGATGAAAAACAGACCTTACATATTATACATGAGTATTTAAATGGCATAGCCAAAATTGGTTTAAATGTTTATCCAAATTTACAGGATGCATAAGAAAAATTGGTAAGAGGTATAAAAATTCCCCTCTCATTTGTTATGAGAGGGGAGGCACATTAAAACACTTCCAAGCTATCCTCCGCATCCACCCATGCCTGCATCTCGCCGTCCAGCGCAAGTCTTGCATATTCCAGCGGATTATCAATCGCCAGAGCGTTCAGACACCGTTGAGAATTAGGAGTGGTGCGTATCCCGGATTCTGCCTGATTACAGTCAATCCGGAGGATGTAGCCGTTATAGTGGTTAATGTCGATGCTGTTGTGCATCGGGTTGTATCTTGCGTGTATCAATTTAATTGTTATCAATCCTTTCGTTTAAATTGGAGGTAAAAGCCCATGGGCTTATTTTGGACTTGAAAAACTTTCGAAATAGATATAACAATCACAAAATGTACCACTATATAAAATAAAACATCACTAGAAATATTTAAAATAATACAAGCTGTGATATTAACAGTTGTGTTGCTACAATTATTGAGTAATATATAATTCATGACAATAGAATGTTCACGAAGTGTGCATTCTATTGTTTAACAGATTTTGGATTATATTCCGCAATCCTTG
>OFMF01002174.1_pt1 | contig 12891 bp, 10 predicted proteins | sample 1541771 | NCBI WGS metagenome assembly OFMF01 (sample SAMN04209235, study PRJEB22552) | human gut metagenome | biome: gut; material: feces | host: Homo sapiens | place: USA: Oklahoma
CTAAGCCCTCTACCAGATTCAGGCGGACCATGGTCACAGGCATTTCGGCCTGGGTCTTAAAGTGAGAGGAGAATCCGCCGCCGCGGAAATATCCCAGGTCGGCATGGCACCAGTCGGTGGCCTTCAGGCAGCCGTCAATGTCAGCGTCGGTCATGTCATACCATTTCTTCATCACGTGGTTGCCGTTTTCATCTGTGCTCGCGCCGGTTGCGTCCAAAGCCGCGGCGCCGGAATTGATCAGATGAATAAAGCCGCCGGCGGCCTTGCCCTCAGGCTTCCAGCCGGTCACGCGCTCCACAGCCTCGGGGCTCCAGTAGGTGCGTACGTCGGCGAAAACGCTTGCCTGGTTGGTGAGCAGGTTGCCAAACATCATGGAAACGGCATTGAGGCCGTCGTTCTCAGTGGCAAAGGGAATCGGCTGCTTTTTGCCGCGCCAGTCAAAGGTGGTGTTCATAAAGGCCTCGGTAAAGTCGCCGTTAGGCTGCCAGTCGGACCACATGCGCTGGCCCTGGAAGCCTCCCAAAATGCCGTTGCGGCCCATGGATTCTTCTTCCCAGCCCATTTCGGCCAGCTTGGGGTTGCCCAGCATCAGGTCACGGCAGATCAGGGTCATCTTGACTACGAAGGCCCATTCCTCTTCCTTCTGGGCGTCGGTGTGCTTTTTCTCCGGCGGGTTCTTATCGAAGCCCTCCGGGCAGTGCGCCTTGGTCCAGGCCAAAGCTCTCTCAAATTCCTCGTGATCGTAAATCTCCAGCTTCATGCGGCGGAGTACCTCGGTCATATCTACCCACTCGGCGCGGATGCCCAGGTAGTCCTGGAAGAACTGAGGATTGCAGAAAGAGCCCATGATGCCCATGGAAACGGAGCCGATGCCCACATAGGCTTTGTTCTTCATCACGCCGACAGCGCAGGCGCAGCGGGCGAACCGGAGAATTTTTTCCTTAACGTCGCAGGGAATGGTGGAATCCGTGACATCCTGGACGTCGTGACCGTAGATAGAGAAGGCAGGCAGGCCTCTTTGGTTGTGAGCGGCCATAACGGCGGCCAAATATACCGCGCCGGGACGCTCGGTGCCGTTAAAGCCCCAAACCGCCTTAATGGTGGAAGGATCCAGGTCCATCGTCTCGCTGCCGTAGCACCAGCAGGGAGTAACGCTCAGGGTGGCGCACACATTCTGCGTGGCGAACTGCTGGGCGCAGCGGGCCGCCTCCTCGCCGCCGCCGATGGTGCAGTCGGAAATGACGCATTTCATCGGAGTGCCGTCTGGATAACGGATCTCGGATTCAATCAGCTCCTTGGCCATCTTAGCCATCTGCATGGTTTTTTCTTCCAGGCTTTCCCGCACGCCGAACCGGCGGCCGTCAATGATGGGGCGGATGCCAATGGTAGGATAGTTTGTCATAAAATTTGACCTCCTTGTGATAAAATAAAATCACTCTGCCTCAACCGGCGGAAATTTCGAGCTTTCAATACGAAAAGGCTAAAAACAAGAAACCCCGCCGCTGAAATCTGTACAAGTTTATTATAGAAAAAAGCAGCCTCAAATTCAATAGGTTATCCTGTTTTGCATATCAGAATTTTTGCTTTCTTCTCCCGCCGAACGAGGCAATTTCCCGGCGGGCCCGGCAGAATCCTTTCCAGGCCGGGGCAAGGCGCCGCGGGGCGTCGCTCCTGCGCGCGGCTTTCTCTTTCCGGTATCCCAGCCTCAGCCTGGAGTTGGCGGTTTTAGATACCGCGCTGGCCGCAGAACAGGGCCGTCCCGCCAGGAGCTCCTTTTGAGAGGCGGGCTTTTCAATATTCCGCTGAAGAAAGCCGGCTGTATCAGGAGCCGTTTTTATAAACCCATAAAATATCCCGTTGACTTTAGCGGAAGGAGCGTTAATAATGAAAGATGCCTGATCATAAGTTATAACGCTTTTGCGGCGGCCTGTGGAAGCGCAGACATAGGAGGAGAGAGCTTGAGAGGGGATTTCAATGACTTGACCAAGGGAGGCGTGACCAAACAGCTGGTTCGCTACGCCATTCCTATGGTGGTGACCAGCTTGCTGCAAGCCTGCTACAGCATGGCGGATTTGCTGATCGCAGGCCATTTTATCGGCAGTTCGGGGATATCTGCCATTAATAACTCCAGCCAAATCGTGTTGATTTTGACCAATATCGCCATCGGACTGACGACAGGCGGTACGATTTTAATCGGCCAATGCTTTGGGGCAGGCAGCCGGGAAAGGCAGAAAAAGGCAACCGGAACCCTGGTGACCTTGTCTATGGGGCTGGGAGCTCTCTGCGCCGTGATTTTTTTCCTGGCGGCGGAACCAATGCTGAGGGCGCTCGGCGCCCCAAGCCTGGAGGAAGCTAAAATTTATCTCCAGACCTGCTCCGTAGGGCTGGTGTTTGTATTTGGCTATAACGCTCTAAGCTCGGTGCTGCGGGCGGTGGGAAATTCCAAGCAGCCTTTTTATTTTATCGCGGCCGCCGCAATGATTAATGTGGCGCTGGATCTGTTCCTGATGGGATACTGCCGCATGGGAACTCTGGGGGCGGCCGTCGCTACCACTGCGGCCCAGGGAGTATCCTTCCTGTCAGCGCTGTTCTATTTGTTAGGGAGGAAAGAGCTTTTCCAGCTAAAGCTGGAATTTTTAAAAATCCGGGTCAATGAACTGCTGGTAATTTTAAGGCTGGGAATTCCCGGAGCTGTCCAAATGACGATCGCGGGGGTTTCCTGGCTTGTGGTGACCTTTCTCATCAACCAATACGGCGTAGATGTCAGCGCCGGCAACGGGGTCAGCATTAAGATCAAGGATTTCTGCCAGCTGTTCACCTCCGCTATGGCCACTTCCGCATCCGCCATGATCGCCCAAACCTTGGGAGCGGGCCTTTACGACCGGGCAAAAAATGTTACTGATACGGCTATGAAAATCACGGTGGCGATGTCCCTGGCCATAATTGTTCTGGTAGAGCTGCTGGCGCCCCAGCTGGCGGGCCTGTTTACCAGCGACGAGAATGTAAGGCTGGCGGCGGTGCAGAACCTGAGAATCGAGATTGTAGGCCAAGTATTTTACGCGGTTTTTATGGTATATCACGCCTTAGCCATCGGCGCGGGACACACAGCCTTCGCTATGGCCAGCTCTTTTGTAAACTGTATCGTCTTCCGGGTGGTACTGGCGGCGGCCTTCAACCATTTCTGGGGGCTGACTGGAATTTACCTCGCCTGTATGATCGCTCCCGCTTCCTCGGTTCCGCTGGGCTATTTTTATACCCGGTCCAATGTGTGGCGGCGTTCGCTGGTGTAAGAAACGCCGCCGCAAAAGGAAGGGGCAATGGGAAATGCGCTCCAGGCCCCATGGGGCGGCAAAACCCGGACCGGGAAAAGGCGGGGAAAATCCGCCTGCTGGACCGCCGGCCCCGCGTCCCATAGAATCAGTAAAACGGGACCGTTTTTGTCCGTAGAGTACATTAAGATACTGCCCTTTCCAGCGTTATCTAAGAGGAAAACCAACGCTCCGCCCAAAAAGAAAGGTGCGGCCTGGGGAAGAACCCGGGCCGCGCTTTTTTGCCGTGTATCAGCGGATTTGGCTGATTAGAAATTAAAGTTGTCCGGATCGGCCCCAAACCGACGGTCCTGATTTAAAGCGGTAACCGCTTCCATGTCCTTCTGAGAGATCTCAAAGTCGAACACATCGCCGTTGGCAAAAATCCGGTCTTTATGAACGGATTTTGGAATCACGATAGTATCCCGCTGCAAATGCCAGCGGATGATCAGCTGGGCGGCGGACTTCCCGTAACGGCCGGCGATTTCGTTGACCACAGGGTCGCTCAGTACGGAGCCGGTGCCCTTACTGCCTCCCAGGGGGCTCCAGGCCTCTACGGCAATGCCCTTTTGGTCACAGTAATCAAAAAGCTGCTTCTGGGTGAGATAGGGATGGCATTCGATCTGGTTTACCGCCGGAACCACCTCCGCATCCCGCAGGAGATCGTCGAGATGATGTATCTGAAAATTGCTCACGCCGATAGCGCGGATTTTTCCCTCTTTGTAAAATTCCTCCATGATCTTCCAGGATTCCTTGTAGACTCCGGCTACCGGCCAGTGAATCAGCAGCAGGTCCAGATAGTCGGTTTGAAGGTACTCCAGGCTTTTCTCAATGTTTTCCCTCTGGGTGTGATCCCGCATATCCTGGTTCCACAGCTTGGTGGTGATGAACAGCTCCTTCCGGTCGATGCCGCTCTCCTTGATGGCCTCACCCACGGCGTCCTCGTTGTGGTAAGCCTTGGCGGTGTCGATGTGGCGGTAGCCCGCTTCCAGGGCCCACAAAGCGGCCTGCTTGGTGTCGCCGCCAGATTGGAACACGCCAAAGCCCAGCCTTGGCATTTCCACGCCGTTGTTTAGGGTTTTACTGGTTAAAAAGTTCATAAGATTTTCCCTCCATACTCATTGTTGTTTGGTAAGCCGCCGGCACAACCCGGCGGGGCGTTCTGCGTAAAAGGGCTTATGCTGAAAGCGTCGCGGCAGGCAGCCGGTCTGCACAAAGCCGCTTTTCCTTGATTCATATGGCTTTTTTAAAGGCTGGCCTGACTGGTAACGAAAATCCGAAAAAGTGCGGACTTCCGGCAAGGGACTCTTTTTGACCATTGCCGCCGCAGAGGTTCTGACACGCTTTTGAACCTGGCAAGCGCCGGTGGGGACAGGCTTACAGCGCCAGCTGGTAAACCGCCAGGGCATCCTGCTCCGAAAGCTTTTTCAGCCCGCCTAAGGGCTTAGGAGAACCGTCGGGCCAGTGGGTGGCCTTATAGGCCATTTGCGCCAGGTGCCGGCTGTCAATGCCCAAGCCGGCCAGAGTTGACGGCTGGCCCATCTCTGTAAAGAAGGCCTGAAGCCGCCGGATACCCTCCAGGGCAACGGCCTCCAGATCCCGGAGGCCGCCGCCGACGCCCATAACGTTGACAGCGAACTGGACGAAAATCGGAAGATGCTCCTTGTAAATGTGGCGCATCCACGCCGGGGTTACCACGGCTAAGCCCGCTCCGTGGGCCACGTCATAAATAGCGCTGAGCTCATGCTCCATATTGTGGCAGCCCCAGTCCTCCTCGCGGCCCAGGCCCAGCAGCCCGTTGTGAGCTACTGTGCCCGCCAGGGCGATCTCCGCCCAAGCGTCGTAGTTAGTGTGATCCCGTTTTAGGATTCTGGCATTGCTCATGATCGTGCGCAGCACGCTCTCGCACAGTCCGTCGGTAACGTCGGTGTGAGTGGTGTTGGTGAAATACCGTTCCATAATATGGCTCATCATGTCGCAGACGCCGTTGGCCACCTGGTTTTCCGGCAAAGTGAAATAAAGCTCCGGATTCATAATGCTGAACACCGGACGAAGAATCACGTCTCCGTAGGGCAGCTTCAGCTGCGCCTCCTCATTGGTGACAACGGTTCCGTCGCTGGCTTCGCTGCCGGTGGCGGGCAGAGTCAAAATGGTGGCAACCGGCAGGGCAGTCTCGATAGGCTTGCCGGTTGCGAAGAAATCCCACACGTCGCCGTCATAGGGCACGCCCATGGCGATGGCCTTAGCGGAATCAATGACGCTTCCTCCGCCTACGGCCAGAATAAAGCCGATGCCTTCCCGGCGGCAGAGCTCAATACCCTGATGGATCAGGGACAGCCTGGGATTCGGCTGAACGCCTCCCAGCTCCACAAAGGAAACGCCCGATTCCCGCAGGGAGGCGGCTACCCGGTCGTAGAGGCCGCTTTTTTTGATGCTTCCCCCGCCGTAGTGGAGAAGAACCTTTTCGGCGTAGGGCTTGACCAAGGAGCCAACCTGGGTCTCGGTTCCCCTGCCGAAGACGATGCGCGTTTTGTTGGAGTAATCAAAGTTTAGCATGTGAACAATCCTCCTGCTCTTTTAAAATTTCGGATTTATCCCGCGGCCTCGCGCCTTTGGACGCTTCAGCGTGCTGCACGTCGTGGGAAAACAGCGCTGCCAATGACGGAAGAAGCCGCTCGGACGGAGCTTTCCCGGACAATCATAGAAAAAGGCGGCGCGGCCTTCCGTCAATCGGATTCGCGAATTGCCGAACCGCGGCGCTGCCAATGCGGTTATCGGTTTCCAGTCTCTGGATACCCTTTCAGTTTACGCCGGAAGGAAAACCTTTGTCAATGGGATATTACTATGATATTTTTGTCCGGCTGGTGAAACCAGGCCGATTTTACTTCCTCGGGGAAGCCGCTGCGCCGCGGATCGCGCCGGGTTAACAGCTTCTTAAGAAGAAAAGTAGAAATTCGCTAAAAAAAATGGGGTAAAAAATAGAATTTTGTCAAAGAAATCTGTTTTTGGTTGAAACGAAGAAGAATTTCTGCTATTCTATAAGAGATATTTTCATGGGAGGTCACGTCATTGGGCGCACAGGGGAATTTTGTGATTCGGAAGGCGGAAAAGAAGGACGCCTGTCTGGTACTGGAGTTTATCCGGAAAATAGCGGAATACGAAAGGATGTCCCGGCAGGTAGTGGCCACCCGGGAGCTGCTGGAGGAATTTGTCTTTGACCGGAAAGCGGCGGAGGTCCTGATTGGAGAGGCGGAGGGCAGACCGGTTGGCTTTGCCCTTTATTTTGAGAACTTTTCCACCTTCTTAGGCCGGACGGGGCTTCACCTGGAGGACTTGTTCGTGGACCCGGACCAGAGGGGAAAAGGGTATGGCAAGCAGCTGTTTCAGGCAGTGGCGAGGATTGCGGCGGAGAGAGGCTGCCAGAGGCTGGAGTGGGCCTGCCTGAACTGGAATCAGCCTTCTATAGATTTTTATCATTATATGGGCGCGGTGCCCCTTGAGGAATGGACCACCTTCCGGCTGGCGGGAGGCGCCATCGAGGCGGCTTTGGAAAAATAGAAATTGAGGAGAGAATTAAGTATGGACGCAACCTTTTGGGCGCTAATGCCGCCTGTTGTGGCAATTGTGCTGGCACTGATTACCAAGGAGGTATACGTATCCCTGCTGATCGGCATTTTGGCGGGAGGCTTGTTTTACGCGAATTTTAACGTGCTGGATGCTCTGGAGACCACCTTTACCATTATGGGAGAACGGGTGGGAAGCAACACAAATATTATCGTTTTCCTGGTGCTTTTGGGAATGCTGGTAGCTTTGATGAGCAAATCCGGGGCTTCGAGAGCCTACGGCAGCTGGGCTTCCCGGTCAATAAAAACCAAGCGGGGCGCTTTGTTCGCCACCGCCGGGTTAGGCGCTCTGATTTTCGTGGACGACTATTTCAATTGTCTTACGGTGGGCACCGTAATGCGGCCTGTAACGGAGCGGTATAAGATCTCAAAGGCCAAGCTGGCCTATATTATCGACGCGACCGCCGCCCCGGTGTGCATCATTGCGCCTATTTCAAGCTGGGCCGCGGCGGTAGGCTCCAGTTTGCCGGAAAGCAGCAGCCTGGATGGCTTTAGCCTGTTTTTGCAGACCATTCCCTTTAATCTTTACGCTCTGCTGACTATCGTCATGGTAATCTTTATGATCGCTATGCAGTTTGATTTCGGCAAAATGAAGAAGGCGGAGGCCCATCCCGAGCTGGGCACTGCCATGTCCGATGAAATCGACGACAGCCAGGCGGGCCGGGACCGGAAAGGCCGGGTCTTCGACCTGGTGATTCCCATTATCACCCTGATCGTGCTGTGCATCGCCGCTATGCTCTACACCGGCGGCATCCTGGAAGGCAAGTCCATCGCGGGAGCGTTCGCCGACTGCGATTCCTCCCTTTCCCTGGTCTTAGGCTCCTTCTTCACCATCGTATTGGTATTTCTGCTGTATATCCCCAGAAGGGTCATCTCCTTCAGCGAGTTTGCCGCCAGCCTGGTGGAAGGCTTTAAAGCCATGGTTCCGGCGATCCTGATCCTGACGCTGGCCTGGACCCTTTCCGGCGTCTGCGGAGAGGATTACCTTAACGCCGGCGGCTTTGTCAGCCAGGTGGTCAACGGAAACCAGATGGCCCATACCCTGATGCCCGGCATCTTCTTCCTGATCGCCCTGGGCCTGGCCTTTGCCACCGGCACCTCTTGGGGCACCTTCGGAATTTTGATCCCCATCACTATCGCCATCTTCGGCGATATGGGCGGACAGGTCATGGTGCTCACCGTGGCCGCCGTGCTGGCGGGCGCCGTCTGCGGAGATCATATTTCTCCCATTTCCGACACCACCATTCTGGCCTCCACCGGCGCCAACTGCAACCATATCGAGCACGTATCCACCCAGATGCCCTATGCCTTGCTGGTGGCCGCCTGCTGTTTGATTGGCTATCTCGTGGCGGGCTTCACCTCCAACGGATGGCTGGGCCTGGGCGTCGGCTTTGTGCTGCTGATGGCGGCTTTGATCGTTTTGCTGGCGCGGTTTAAGAAGCAGAAAGGCGCGGAAGCCTCTCAGGCTGCTGGGAAATAGTCCCGGAGAAAATAGAAATGCCGGATTTTATCCCCCTCTTTGACAAAGGAGGGGGATTTTTTTGTGGAAACGCCAATTTTTGAAAACAAACTTTATTCAGCTTTCCGGGTGGAATTTCCATTGGGTTGTGATACAATGAAGTTGCGGCAAAATATTATAAAAAGGAGAGGTAGACAATGAAACTAGGCTTTGTCAGCGCGATTCTGGCAGATTTCACCTTTGAGGAAATGATCGACTGCGCCAGTGAAATGGGGTATCAGTGCGTGGAGGTGGCCTGCTGGCCCCAGGGAAAGGCGGAGCGCCGGTATGCCGGGGTAAGCCACATCAACGTGGATGAGCTTTCGGATGAAAAGGCCGCCTATCTTCAGGCGTACTGCCGGGAGAAAAATGTGGAGATCTCATCTCTGGCCTACTACCCCAATACTCTGGACCCGGATTTGGACAAACGGGCTGCGGCGGCGGAGCATCTGAAGAAGCTGATAGCGGCTTCTAAGAAGCTGGGCGTGAACATGGTTACCACCTTTATCGGCAGGGATCAGACGAAGACGGTCGAGGAGAACCTAGAGCTTTTTGAGCAGGTATGGAAGCCGCTGATTGCCCTGGCGGAGGAGAACCAGGTGAAAATCGGCATTGAAAACTGCCCCATGCTGTTCGACGCCGGACAGTGGCCCGGCGGACAAAATCTTGCAACCACCCCGAAAATCTGGCGGGAGATGTTTTCCCGGATTCCCAGCGAGTATTTCGGCTTGAATTACGACCCCAGCCATTTTGTGTGGCAGCGCATCGATTACCTGAAGCCTCTGTATGAGTTTAAGGATAAAATTTTCCATGTCCACTATAAGGATATCAAGCTGTATCCCGACCGGCTGGACGACGTGGGGATCATGGGGTATCCCCTGGAGTACATGGCTCCCAAGCTTCCCGGACTGGGGGATGTGGACTGGGGCGCATACGTTTCCGCCTTGCGGGATATCGGTTATGACGGGTATACCTGCGTGGAGGTAGAGGACCGGGCCTTTGAAGGCTCTCTGGAGAATGTGAAAAAATCTCTCCTGCTGAGTAAGCGGTATATAGAGCAGTTTGTCATCTAAGATATGATCCCGAATCCGCCGTGTCAGGCCGCCGGAGAAGCTTGATTTCTCCGAACGGCTGGACGGGATAGACTTTATAGGCACCGGCTTTTCAGCAGACGTCGCCCGAGGCCGCCTGGAATCTTCTGATCCCAGGCGGCCTTTTGCGGTGGCTTTAGCAGGAAGGCTGTAACCGCAGAAAAGCCTTTGATAAAAATTAATAAATAGTTGACTTTTCCCTTAGGGTTTGGAGGTATAATATACAAGGATAGAGTGGGAATTCAAAAGAAGGAGTTTTTCAATGTTAGCGGAAGAAAAAAAAGAATCCGGCGGAAGGCTTGAGGAAAGCCGCCGCGATCCTCAGGACGAGAGAAAGTATCTGATCCGGAGAAGAGTAGTCAGCATCGTATCGTTTTTGATTTTGATCGGCTTTTTCGCCGTGGTAGCGGTTTACGTGGGCAAGCCTATGATTAACCTGGCAAAAGACCCGGAGACCTTCCGCCTGTGGGTGGACAGCCACGGCTTCGGCGGAAAGCTTGCCATGGTGGGGATGATGGTCCTCCAGGTTGTGGTGGCGGTGATCCCCGGCGAGGCCCTGGAAATCGGCGCGGGCTACGCCTTCGGCGCCTGGGAGGGGCTTTTGCTGTGCCTGATCGGCGCGGCGATCGGTTCGGCAATCATTTTCTTTTTTGTCAAGCTTTTGGGCGTCAAGATGGTGGAAGCCTTTATTTCCCGGGAAAAGATCAATTCTCTGAAATTTATCAAGAGCAGCAGGCGGCTGAACCTGCTGATGTTTATTCTGTTCTTCATTCCCGGCACCCCAAAGGATCTGTTCACCTATTTCGCCGGCCTCACCCCTATGAAGCTGCATACGTTCCTGATGATCTCTACCATCGCGAGAATTCCCTCGGTGATTACCTCCACCATCGGCGGCCACGCCCTTGGCACCCAGCAGTATGTGTTCGCGGCGGTGGTGTTCGCCATTACCATTATCGTCAGCCTGATCGGCATCCTGGTTTATCGGCGGATTTCCAAGCAGGAAAAGGAAAAAGAAAAAGAGGAGAGTCAGAATGATACCATTTCTCAGGGATAACAGCGTGGTGTTTCTCGGGCTTTTATCCTGGTTTATTGCCCAATTGATCAAGTTTATCATCGAGGTTTCCACCCACCGCAGGATCAATTGGAGGCGCTTTTTTGAATCCGGGGGAATGCCCAGCTCTCATTCGGCATTCGTGTGCTCCATCGCCATGGGTATCGGCTTCCGGGAGGGCTTCGCGTCCAGCTTTTTTGCTCTGGCGTTTATGATCGCCATGGTGGTGATGTACGACGCCATGGGCGTGCGCCGGGCTGCGGGAGAGCAGGCGGAGGCCATCAATGAGCTGCGGGAAAAAATCTCTGAGGACCAGGTGGAGGAGGATCCTTTTCCAGAATGGGGCAAGCCCTTGCGGGAGGCCCTGGGCCATAAGCCTACCGAGGTCATCAGCGGCGCGATCCTGGGAATCGCGGTATCGTTTTTAGCGTTTTAAAGGATGGTGATTTTCAGTCAGGCGGGAAGCAGCCGTGCTGACCGTGCCTTGGCCGCTGTTGCTTTGGTGCGGTCCTCTTGCGCCGCGAACCGGAAAAGCTGAATCATTTTCTGCTCCGCCGGCTTCCGGAAAGGTCCGCCGAAAATTCGGTGATTGACTTTGACCAGGGAGTCGGCTATACTAAAAGCAAACAGAAAAACGTTTTATTAAGGAGGCGCTTTCATGGAAAATTATCTACTGGGACTGGATAACGGCGGCACGATGGTGAAGGCCGTTATCTTTGACGGCAACGGAAAAGAGGTGGCTGGCGCGGCCGCTAAGCTTCGCATGATTACGCCGGAGGCCTCTATGACAGAGCGGGACATGGAGGAGCTTTGGGAGGCCAACTGCCAGGTGATCCGGGAGGCGCTCGCCAAGGCCGGCGGCGGCGCGGCGGAAAAAATCCGCGGCATTGCCTGCTCTGGCCACGGAAAGGGCCTTTACCTGTGGGGAAAGGACAATAAGCCGGCCTATAACGGCATTGTTTCCACTGACGGCCGGGCCTGGAAATATCCGGAGCAGTGGCAGAAGGACGGCACGGCGGAAAAGGCCTTTGAAAAGACCTATCAAAGGATTCTGGCTTCCCAGCCGGTGTCGATTTTAAACTGGTTTAAGGAACATAAGCCCGAGGTTTTGGAAAATACGCAGTGGATTTTTGAGTGTAAGGACTACATTCGGTTCCGCCTGACCGGAGAAGCGTTCGCGGAGAAGACCGACTATTCCGGCTCCGGTCTGATGAACCTGAGGGACCGGTGCTTTGACGAGGAGCTTTTGGCCCTTTTCGGCCTGAAGGATCTGATGAGATGCCTGCCTCCCCTGAAAAACGCTACGGATGTGTGCGGCGCCGTGTGCAAGGAGACCGCGGAGCGTACCGGCCTCAGGGAAGGCACCCCGGTTTCCGGCGGCATGTTCGATATCGACGCCTGCGCCGTGGCCATGGATGTTACCGATGAGAAAAACCTGTGCGTTATCGCGGGCACCTGGAGCATTAACGAGTTTTTGTCTAAAACCCCGGTGCTGGACGGCACGATTATGATGAATTCCATCTTCGCTTTGCCGGAGTACTATTTGGTGGAGGAGTGCAGCGCCACCTCCGCCGGCAACCACGAGTGGTTCACCGAGATGTTCCTCCAGCAGGAAAAAGAGGAGGCTAAGCGGCTGGGGATGAACGTGTATCAGTACACCGACCGGCTGGCCGCCGAGGTGGGGCCGGCGGATCAGAACATTATATTCCTGCCGTTCCTTTACGGCTCTAATTACGATCCCAGAGCCAAGGCTTGCTTTGTGGGCCTGGACAGCCACCATACCCGCGCCCAGATCATCCGGGCGGTGCTGGAGGGCGTGGTGTTCTGCCACATGGTTCACATTGAAAAGCTGCTGCTGCACATGAAGCCCAGCGCGATCCGGCTGGCCGGCGGCGCCGCCAATTCTCCCCTGTGGGTGCAGATGTTTGCCGATGTGACCGGCCTGCCGGTGGAGATTGTCAAGGTAAAGGAGCTGGGAGCCTTGGGATGCGCCATGACCGCTGCGGTGGCCGCCGGCCTGTACAGCGACTGCAAGGACGCCGCCAAGCATATGGTTACCATCGGGGACCGGGTAGAGCCTAATATGGAAAACCACAAAATCTATCAGAAAAAATATGAGCTTTACCGCAAGGTGTCTGATGCGCTGTCTCCCCTTTGGGGCGATTTCTCTCAGGAATAACCGGACGGCGGCCCTCGCGCTCTTTGATTTTAGAACGGAAGCTTCGATGCGTGAGTGCCGCCGCCTTTAAGAAGCAGCTAAGCTCAAATCAAAACCACCAGGCCTGGAAGGGGATCATACCGGCCAGCCTCTTTAGAGGCC
>OFMF01002175.1_pt1 | contig 12890 bp, 10 predicted proteins | sample 1541771 | NCBI WGS metagenome assembly OFMF01 (sample SAMN04209235, study PRJEB22552) | human gut metagenome | biome: gut; material: feces | host: Homo sapiens | place: USA: Oklahoma
ACGCCGACCTTTAATCTTCCTTTGAATTTTTTACATTCTCCTGTTTTTACAAGTTCTGCAAAATTTGACAGTGTTCTGCTTTTCAGATCCATTTGGGTACTCCGTTTCTGTTTTTGTATATGGAATATTATAGAGTAAAAGCCGGCATAAAATCAATCCTTTTTGGCAGATAAAGAAAAGGCAGAACTCCGAAACGGGCTCTGCCTTGCAGCGGTATGTATTATTTAATAATTGTACCTGTTTTTTCTTTATAGCCATCCTGTGCATGAGCCATATCTGTAATAATGGCGCGTCTGTGGGCTCCTTTTTCGATAAAGGAGATGCCTGCTTCAATCTTGGGAAGCATGGAGCCTTTTTCGAACTGATCTGCTTCCATGTATTTACGGGCATCTTCTGCAGAAATTTCTCCCAGAAGCTCTTCGTGATCGGTACCTCTGTTGAGGCTTACTTTTTCCACGCCGGTAAGAATCAGAAGAGTATCTGCGTTTAATTCCTCAGCAAGAAGTCCGCTGGCGAAATCTTTTTCGATGATTGCGCTGGCACCGTGAAGGTCAACTCCCTGTTCCAGAACAGGAATACCGCCGCCTCCGGCAGCGATCACGATCTGACCTGCCTCAGCAAGAGTACGGATTGTTTCCAGTTCAATAATTTTCTGGGGCTTCGGTGCGGCAAGAATTCTGCGGTACTGACCGTCGGCAGTTTCTGTAACAAAGTTTCCTTTTTCTTCCTCAGCTTCCGCCTCCTGAGCATTCAGGACACGGCCGATGATTTTTTCCGGCTCTGCAAAAGCATCGTCATAAGGATCAATGACAACCTGGGTCAGTACAGTGGCAACCGGTTTATAAATGCCGCGGGAAAGCAGTTCTGCGCGGATTGCATTCTGCAGGTCATATCCGATGTAGCCCTGACTCATGGCAGAGCAGACGGACATAGGCGCGAAGGTGTAATCCGGATGTGCTTTTCCGAATTCGTTCATTGCAGTGTGTATCATGCCTACCTGGGGGCCGTTGCTGTGGGAGATCACAACATTTGCGCCATCCTCTACCAGGTCTGCGATGGCTTTTGCCGCTGCTCTGGTAGCGGTTTTCTGCTCAGGCAGAGTGGTTCCCAGCGCTTTGTGTCCCAGTGCAACTACTACAGTTTTTTCGCTCATAGGGATACCTCATTTCTTTTTCATTAATATGTTTTATTATAAAAGAACATGGCCTGAAATGCAAGAGAGGATTGCAAAAGGAAAAGCCGCCTGCAGATGCAGACGGCCCGTTTCCTTAACTTTTTGAGGGGGGAGATAGAGAGTGGTTATTCATCTATCCAAAACCTATTATATCGGAGAAATGTGTGCAAAGTGTGTACTGTTTCTAAAAGAAAACGAAAAAATATAAAGAAATATTAAATTAAATTTATAATTAGAAGTCCACATTGTATATTTTAAGAAAGCATGGTACAGTAAATCTGTCATAGTCCACAGTTCTGTGGATCCTTAATCACAGACAGCTGTTTCGGGGATATTCAGCAGCTGTTACAGTTCAGAAGTACCGTTCGGTGCAAAGTTCCATAGATGAAAATACGAAAAACAGAGAACGTGACTCAGAAAGGGGAGGTGCCATTGACAGGGGAAACTTTTAACAGGTAAAAGGAAACAGGAAGCCAGTGTTGATTTTTGCTGCAGAACAGAAAGAGGGAATATTATGAAAAAAAGAATATGGCACAAAATAAAACAGATCAGTCTGGGGATTTTACTGGCTGGATTTGTAATGACATCAGGAACACAGGAAACTCTGGCACAGCTGCCGGACAGCGCACAGGAAACTTCTGTGGAAAAGTCAGTGAAATGGGGAAAGCGTTCCGGGGAATTTCGTATGCAAAGTGAACAGGAATCCGGAGAAGAGGAACTTTTCGGGGACGAAGCCGGAAATGATATTCAGGATGGAAATAGACAGGCAGAAGAGAACCTGCCCGGTCAGGAAACGGAAGAAGAGAATCCGTCCGGTGATGGCTTTGATAATGATGCGCAGGCCGAAACAGAACCGGAGGACCAGGTACCGGAAGCGCCTGACGGAGAAGAAAACGGGGAAGGCACAGCGCCGGAAGAGGGAGAGAACCCGGAAGAGAAGCCTGAGCAAGATTCGGATGAAGAAACGGAAGAAAATCCGAATACAGAGCCGGGAACAGGGGAAGACACGGAAATACCGGAAGAGGAAACAGCAGACTTTGTTTTAACCGCAGAAGTAAATCCGGAAACAGCCAGGGCAGGAGAGATGCTTGTCTGTGAAATAGCAACAGAAAATACAGGGACGCTTCCTCTGGAAAATCTCAGCTTTTTCTGTGAACAGCCGGACAGTACACTGACGGCAGTTCTGGAAGATCAGCAGGGTGAGAAAATTCCCTGGGAAAATACCGGGATGCTGCTGCCGGGAGAGAAGAGAATATTTTATGTCTGTATTCCTGTTCCGGAAGACAGGACAGAAGAGGTGGGCTTTGAACTGACAGCCAGGGCGTATCCTCAGAATACAGATCAGAATACAGAAAAGGAAGATCATGATCCGGGGGACTTTTCATCAGAGGAAGCTTCGCAGACAGTGCCGGATGAAATCAGTCGTACGATTACGGTAAAAACAGAAATACAGGCGTTAAAGGCAGATTTCCAGGTGACAAAAACGGCAGACCGTACAGCAGCGGTGCCCGGCGACCGGGTACTTTTTCAGATATGTATCAGGAATACCGGGGAGAGGGTTCTTCATTCTGTGCTGACCACAGAAAAGTTCCGGACAGAGAACATTCCTGTACACTTTCTGGAAAAGGAGGGAGTGATTCTTGACAGTACAAGAACAAAGGCGCTGGTCAGTCAGCTTCCGCCCGGACAGTCAGTGAGCCTTCAGGCGGAGATTGTGATACCGGAAGATATAAAAAGCAGTAAACTGATCAATGAAGTGGAGGTAGTAACAAAAGAAACCGGGGAAAAAACAATGACCTCCAGTGCGGAAGTGCAGGTTCATAAGGCTGTTCAGCCTGAGCAGAAAGAGGAAGTGCAGAACCCTGAACCACCCTCAGAAAAAAGTTATCCTGCCTCCACAAGGCCGGAGACAGGCGATGAAACAAGATTGACATTATGGTGTGTGCTTCTCCTGGGTGCATTTGGATGGGTATCCCTGAGTCTGTGTATAAAAGATAAGAAAAGGAAACATTGAAAAGCCCCCCTGTGTGTGCTATTCTATAAAAGAGTATATTCAACGGCAGAATGATGCCGGATGCTTCTTGGAGGAAGAAAAATGAAACTATCAGCATTATTGGAACGTTTAGAATACACCTGCTGTCAGGGAACTGTTGAGCAGGAAGTAAGCACAGTTGTCTATGATTCCCGTAAGGTACAGGAAAACTCTCTTTTTATCTGTATCCGCGGTGCAGTTGTGGATGGACATAAATTTGTTTCCGATGTTATTGAAAAGGGCGCGAAGGTTCTTGTGGTGGAAGAAAACGTGCAGGCACCTGAGGATGTGACGGTGATCCTTGTAAAAGATACCCGGTATGCAATGGCCTTTATTTCCGCTGCTTATTTCGGTTATCCGGCAGAGCAGCTGAAAACCATTGGAATCACAGGGACAAAGGGAAAGACCACCACTACTTATATGGTAAAGTCCATTCTGGAAAACGCAGGATATAAGGTGGGACTGATCGGAACTATTGAGGCGATCATAGGAGAAGAAGTCATTCCTGCAGCAAATACCACCCCGGAATCCTATGTGGTTCAGGAATACTTCCGCAAAATGGTGGATGCAGGCTGTGACTGTGTGGTAATGGAGGTTTCTTCTCAGGGCCTGATGCTTCACAGAACCCAGGGCTTTGTGTTTGATTACGGTATTTTTACCAATATAGAGCCTGACCATATCGGACCAAATGAGCACAGGGACTTTGAGCATTATCTTTCCTGTAAATCCATGCTTCTGAAACAGTGCAGGGTTGGAATTGTGAACAGAGACGACGAGCATTTCCGGAAGATCATTCAGGATCATACCTGCGCGCTTGAAACCTATGGATTTTCGCCGGAGGCAGACTTAAGGGCAGAGGATGCGCATATGACAGGCGGAAAAGGCAGCCTGGGCATTTCCTATCACGTAAAGGGACTTATGGATTTCCCTGTAGAGATTGATATTCCGGGAAAATTCAGTATTTACAATTCCCTTACGGCTATTGCCATCTGCCGTCATTTTAAGGTTTCCGAAGAAAACATCATCCGCGCTCTGAAGGCGGCAAAGGTAAAGGGCAGGATTGAAATGGTAAAGGTATCGGACGATTTTACGCTGATGATCGACTACGCTCATAATGCCATGGCTCTGGAAAGTCTTCTGACAACCCTCAGAGAATATCATCCTCACAGACTCGTGTGTCTGTTTGGCTGCGGAGGAAACCGGGCGAAATCACGCCGCTATGAGATGGGAGAGGTATCCGGACGTCTTGCGGATCTGACAGTCATTACTTCAGATAACCCCAGATTTGAGGATCCTCAGGAGATCATAGACGATATTAAGACCGGAATTGCAAAAACCAGTGGAAAATATGTGGAGATCTGCGACCGTAAGGAAGCAATTGCCTATGCCATCCACCATGGAGAACCGGGAGACATTATTGTACTGGCCGGAAAAGGCCATGAAGATTACCAGGAGATCAAAGGGAAAAAATATCCCATGGATGAGCGCATTCTGATCGCGGAGATCCTGGAAGAAGACAGAAAATAACTGTCTGGCGGCAAGAAAGAGAGATTGCATGATTTATGCAGATATTATTATAGACATATCCCACGAAAAGCTGGACAGAAGCTTTCAGTATATAGTTCCTGAGGAACTGGAATCAGAGATACGTGTCGGTATGGTTGCCGCAGTTCCCTTTGGAAACTGTCAGCGAAAGGGATATGTGATCGGACTTTCCCGGGAACCCAAAATATCACCGGAAAAGCTGAAGCCGGTTGGGAAGCTTCTCAGCAGTCAGGAAACAACAGAAGCCAGGCTGGTTTCCCTGGCTGCCTGGATGAGGGAGCGTTATGGCTCCACAATGGCTCAGGCTCTGAAAACCGTGCTTCCTGTAAGAGAAAAGATCCGGGCAAAGGAAAAGCGGATGATCTGTCTGAATGTGGAAAGGAAAGAGGCGGAAACGCTTGCCCAAACCCTTGAATCCGGCAGGTGTAAGGCCAGAGCAAGACTGGTCAGGGCTTTGCTGGAAGAGGGAAGCCTGGATTATACAGAAGCTGCGGCAAGGCTCAGGATAAATGCTTCTGTTCTGAAGCCTCTGACAGAAAAAGGAATTATCCGTATAGAGCAGGATGAAGTATACCGTATGTCTGTGGACGGGGATGTGATTCCAAGAGAAGAGCTGTCCGTTCTGACACCGGTACAGCAGAGAGCCTTTGAAGAAATAAAAAGGGAGTGGGACAGACCTGCTCCCCGTCCGGTTCTGATCCATGGAATTACAGGAAGCGGAAAAACTCAGGTGTATATGAAGCTGATACAGACGGTGGCGGAAAAAGGACAGCAGGTGATTGTTCTGATTCCGGAGATTGCTCTTACTTATCAGACAGTGAGAAGATTTTACGGATGGTTTGGAGAAAAAGTCTCTGTACTGAATTCCAGGCTTTCGCCCGGAGAGAGGTATGATCAGTTTAAAAGAGCCAGACGCGGGGAAATACAGATTATGGTAGGTCCCCGCTCGGCTCTTTTTACCCCGTTTTCAAATCTTGGACTTATCATCATTGATGAGGAGCATGAGCAGACCTACAAAAGTGAAAGCAGCCCGAGATATCATGCCAGAGAAACGGCAGTCCGGAGAGCTTTGATGGAAGGAGCCAGGGTTGTGCTTGGCTCAGCGACTCCTTCTCTTGAAGCATATACAAAAGCTGTTTCCGGGGAGTATGCGCTGGTAAAAATGACAGACCGGTATGAAAAACGTCCTCTTCCTGAAGTATCAATTGTAGATTTAAGGGAAGAATTAAAAGCAGGGAACCGGTCGATTTTAAGCAGAAAGCTAAAAGCGGCCATTGAGCAGAGGCTTAATGCAGGAGAACAGACCATGCTGTTTTTAAACCGGCGCGGTTACGCGGGATTTGTATCCTGCCGTTCCTGCGGGGAGGTGATGAAATGTCCTCACTGCGACGTCGCTCTGGCTGAACATAACAATGGAAAAATGATCTGTCATTACTGCGGTTATCAGAGGTCAAAAGCAGAGGTATGTCCCTCCTGCGGTTCGCCGTATATCGGAGGATTTAAGGCGGGAACTCAGCAGATAGAGGCTGTTCTTCATAAATGCTTTCCAAAAGCCGGTATTCTGCGCATGGATTACGATACCACCAGAACAAAAGGAAGCTATGAACAGATTCTTTCTTCCTTTGCGGCCCATGAGGCGGACATTCTGGTGGGAACTCAGATGATCGTCAAGGGACATGATTTTCCGGATGTGACACTGGTAGGCGCCATAGCGGCAGACCTTTCTCTGAATGCTTCTGATTATCAGTGCGCAGAAAGAACCTTTCAGCTTCTCACTCAGGCGGTGGGAAGATCCGGAAGAGGAAAAAAGCCGGGAGAGGCTGTGATACAGACCTATCATCCGGATCATTACAGCATCCAGGCTGCGGCAGAGCAGGATTATGAAAAATTTTATGAAGAGGAAATGAGCTACCGTACTCTTCTGGACTATCCTCCTGCCGCGCACATGCTGTCTGTTCTCGGATCAGGAGAGGATGAAGAGCTTCTGGAAAAAGGAATGGACTTTCTGAGAAAGTTTGCGGAGAGAGTCAGTCCGGGGAAAGAGCTTCATATTATCGGACCTGCCTGGGCTTCCGTAGGAAAGGTAAACGATGTGTACAGAAAGGTCCTGTATCTGAAGCACAGCCAGGAAAGTGTTCTTCTGGACATAAAAAATAAATTTGAAAAATACATAGAGATCAATTCCGGTTTTCGGAAATTACATATACAGTATGATTACATCTGATGCGCAAAGAGAAGTCTTACGGCAGAGATACGACGATACAGAAAACTGCCGGAAGATACTCCGTGCAGGAATGATGATCTGCAAAAAGTACACAAGAGAATCACCATAGAAGGGAGAATGAATTATGGCACTTAGAAAAATAAGAACTGAAGGGGATCCGGTATTAACAAAGGTAAGCAGACCTGTAACAGAAATGACACCCAAGCTCCGCACACTGATTTTTGACATGCTGGATACCATGTATGAGGAAATGGGAGTGGGACTTGCTGCTCCTCAGGTGGGTATTCTGAAGCGCGTGGTCACTATTGACGTAGGAGACGGTCCGATGGTTCTTATTAATCCGGAGATTCTGGAAACCTCCGGAGAGCAGACCGGAGACGAAGGCTGTCTCAGCGTTCCGGGAATGGCGGGACAGGTTACACGTCCTAATTATGTAAAAGTAAAGGCTCTTAATGAAAATATGGAAGAGGTGGTCTATGAGGGAACCGAGCTTCTTGCAAGAGCCTTCTGTCACGAGATCGACCACCTGGATGGAAAAATGTACACAGAGCTTGTGGAGGGAGAACTTCACAGAACGGTTTATGATGATGACGAGGTGTAAAATATGAAAATTGTTTATATGGGAACTCCGGATTTTGCAGTGCCGCCTCTTGCCGCTCTTGTAAAAAACGGATACGAGGTTACGGCAGTTGTAACGCAGCCGGATAAGCCAAAGGGCAGAGGAAAAACTCTTCTTCCCACCCCGGTAAAGGAGGAAGCACTGAAACACGGGATTCCGGTATATCAGCCGAAAAAAGTCAGAGATCCGGAATTTATGGAAGTTTTAAAAGAACTGAACCCGGATATTATTGTTGTGGCAGCTTTTGGTCAGATCATTCCCAAGGCGATTCTGGAGCTTCCGGAATTTGGCTGCATTAATATCCATGCCTCTCTTCTTCCCAAGTACAGAGGCGCCGCGCCTATTCAGCAGGCGGTTATTGACGGGGAAAAGGAATCAGGCGTAACCATTATGCAGATGGGAACAGGAGTGGATACCGGAGATATGATATCTCAGGCAGCTGTCACTCTGGATGAAAAGGAAACAGGAGGCAGCCTTTTTGACAAGCTGGCAGATCTGGGAGCAGACCTTCTGGTAAAAACCCTTCCTTCTATTTTTGACAGAACAGCAGTGATGGAAAAACAGCCGGAGGAAAGCCCTACGCCATATGCTTCCATGATCACCAAGCAGATGGGACTTATGGACTTTCGTAAAAGCGCTCAGGAGCTTGAACGTCTTGTCAGGGGTATGAACCCATGGCCAAGCGCTTATACCTTTCTGAATGGGAAAACCTTTAAAATCTGGGAGGCTTCTGTAGTATCTGTGCTGAACGGAGACGGAAAACCTTTAGCAGCGCCGGGAACTGTGATCGCGGCAGATTCAGACAGAGAAGGGATTCATGTTGCCTGCGGAAAAGATATTCTGGTACTGACAGAGGTACAGCTGGAAGGAAAGAAACGTATGGACGCGGCGTCTTTCCTCAGAGGATATCAGGTGGAGCCGGGAACAGTGCTGAGAGATCATAAGGAGTGATAAGACATGTACGGATATGGTTTTTATTATGACAGAACATATATACTTCTGATAATAGGAATGCTTCTTTCTGTGGCTGCCTCTGCAAAGCTGAAAAGTACTTTTGCAAAGTACAGAGGTGTCAGAAGCGCTTCCGGGCTTACCGGAGAGCAGGCTGCAAGAAGAATCCTTCAGGCGGCAGGCATTACAGACGTACAGGTACGCGCTGTGTCTGGAAGTCTTACAGACCACTATGATCCCAGAACAAAAACAGTAAATCTTTCTCAGGATATCTTTGGTCAGTCATCACTGGCCGCAGTGGGAGTGGCTGCTCATGAGTGCGGACACGCCATTCAGCATGCCATTCACTATGCACCTCTGGAAATTCGAAGCGCCATTGTGCCTCTTGCAAATTTTGGAAGCACATTATCCTGGCCGTTGTTTTTCCTGGGGCTTATTATGAGTATCCGCCCTCTGATCACAGCGGGAATCATTCTGTTTTCTCTGGCAGTTCTGTTCCAGCTTGTGACTCTTCCGGTGGAGATCAATGCCTCTTCACGGGCTCTGCGTATGCTGGAAACTACGGGGATTCTGGGAAGAGAGGAAAATTCAGGAGCGAGAAAGGTTCTGACAGCAGCAGCTCTTACTTATGTAGCGGCGCTGGCATCATCAATTCTTCAGCTTTTGAGGCTGATTATTCTTGCAGGAGGACGTAGAAACGATGACTAACGGCATCAATACAAGAGAAATGATCCTGGAGATCCTTCTTCAGATCGACGAGGAGGGGGAACACAGCCATATTGCCATCCGTAATGCGTTGTCAAAATACCAGTTCCTTCCCAAGCAGGAGCGCGCCTTCGTAACAAGAGTGTGCGAGGGAACTCTGGAATACAGGATTTATATTGACTATATTATTAATTCTTTTTCAAAGATAACAGTAGATAAAATGAAACCGCCTATCCGCGAGATCCTGAGAAGCGCTGTATATCAGCTGAAATTTATGGACAGGGTGCCGGACAGCGCTGTGTGCAACGAGGCAGTAAAGCTTGCACAGAAAAAGGGCTTTTATAATCTGAAGCCTTTTGTAAACGGAGTTCTCCGTACCGTGGCAAGACAGATGGACGAGCTTGAGTATCCTTCCAGAGAAAAGAACCTGGTAAAGTATCTTTCTGTAAAATATTCCATGCCGGAGCCGCTGGTGCTCCGGTGGCTGAATGTGTATGGCGAGGAAACTACAGAAAAAATGCTGGCGGATTTTCTGGAAGAAAAATCACTGACTGTACGCTGCCGTACATATCTGAATTCTGTGGAGGAAACCTGTGAAAGCCTTCGGGCGCAGGGAGTGACTGTGGAGGATGCTCCGTATCTTCCCTATGCAAAAAAAATCTCGGATTTTAATCATATTCTTGCGTTGGATGCTTTTATCCAGGGAAAGATCATGGTTCAGGATGTAAGCTCCATGCTTGTTGCGGAAATTGCCAATCCTTCAAAGGGAGATTATGTGATCGACCTCTGTGCGGCGCCGGGAGGAAAAAGTCTTCATATGGGTGATAAGATGGAAGGTTTTGGAACCGTGGATGCCCGGGATGTGAGCCAGTATAAGGTGGATCTCATCGAAGAAAACATACATCGCGCCGGAGCAATCAACGTTCAGGCAAAGGTAAAGGATGCGACTGTATTTGACGTGGATTCGGAATGTCAGGCAGATATTGTACTGGCAGATGTGCCGTGCTCCGGCTATGGAGTCATTGGCAGGAAGCCGGAGATCAAATATCGTTCTACTGCGCAGAAACAGGAAGAATTGGTGATCCTCCAGAGGAATATCCTGGACAAAGCTGCTGAATATGTCAAGCCCAGAGGCGTGCTTATTTTCAGTACCTGTACCATTGCAAAAGAGGAAAATGAAGAAAATATGATGTGGTTCATGAACAATCATCCTTTTAAGCTGGAAAGCATTGACGAGTATATTCCGGACGAACTGAAATCCGAGACAACTGCTCTGGGATATCTGCAGCTGCTTCCGGGCGTTCATGGAACAGACGGATTTTTTATTGCAAGATTCAGAAGGAAATAGATCAATGACAGATATTAAATCAATGACACTGACAGAACTGAAGGAGCTGATGACAGAGCTGGGGGAAAAGCCTTTCCGGGCAAAACAGATTTACAGCTGGCTTCATGAGCATCTGGCAGCTTCCTGGGAAGAAATGACAAACCTTCCAAAAAGTCTGAAACAGAAACTGGAAGCTTATCCTATCACGGCTCTGGAAACAGTGGACGTACAGATTTCAAAAACTGACGGTACACGGAAGTATCTGTTCCGGCTCAGCGATGGAAATATGATCGAAAGTGTGCTTATGAAATATAAATATGGAAACTCTGTGTGCATTTCCTCACAGGCAGGCTGCAGAATGGGCTGCAGATTCTGCGCATCCACCATCGGAGGGCTTGCCAGAAATCTTCTGCCTTCTGAAATGCTGGATCAGATCTACCGGATACAGGCATCCATAGGGGAAAGAGTTTCCAATGTTGTAGTCATGGGATCCGGAGAACCTCTGGATAATTATGATAATCTTCTGAGATTTATCCATATTCTTACAGAGGAAGGCGGACTTCATCTCAGTCAGAGAAATCTGACTGTGTCCACCTGCGGACTTGTACCGAAAATGTATGAGCTGGCAGAGGAGAAGCTTCAGATGACTCTTGCAGTATCTCTCCATGCCCCAAACGATGAAAAAAGGCAGGAGCTGATGCCGATTGCAAAAAAATACAGTATGGATGAGCTTCTGGAGGCATGCAGGAATTATTTTGACAAAACAGGACGGAGAATTACATTTGAATACAGCCTGGTAGCAGGGGTAAACGACAGCGAGGAAAATGCCAGGGAGCTGGCAGGCCGTCTGAAGGGACTGAACTGCCATGTAAACCTGATTCCCGTGAATCCTGTCAGAGAGCGTTCTTTTGTGCGTTCTACACGTCAGGCAGTGGAGAATTTCAAAATAAATCTTGAAAAATGTGGAATTAATGGTACTATTAGAAGGGAAATGGGCAGCGACATAGACGGTGCCTGTGGGCAACTAAGAAAAAGGTATATGGAAAAAACAGAAAGCGAGAAGTGACATGAGGGTATATTCAGCTACAGATGTGGGGCAGAAGCGGAAAATGAACCAGGATTATGTGTTCGTGTCCAAAGACCCGGTAGGAAATCTTCCCAATCTGTTTGTCGTTGCTGATGGAATGGGCGGTCATAACGCGGGAGATTTTGCATCTTCCCATGCAGTTCAGATATTAGTGGACGAGATTCGGAAAGACGCGGATTTTAACCCAGTCAAGGTGATCCGTCATGCCATTGAAACTGCCAATGCGGAAATTCTGACCCGCGCGCAGGAAGAGGAAGACCTCAGAGGAATGGGGACTACAATTGTGGTGGCAACAATTGTGGGACATTATGCATATGTGGCAAATGTGGGGGACAGCCGCCTGTATCTGATTCAGGGGCAGATTCACCAGGTTACCAAAGATCACTCTCTGGTGCAGGAAATGGTGAGAATGGGAGAGATCAAGCCGGAAGAGGCAAGAAATCACCCGGACAAAAATATCATTACAAGAGCGCTGGGAGCGGAAAGAACTGTTGATATTGATTTTTTTGATCTTCAGCTGGAGCCGGGAAGCACGATCCTGATGTGTTCCGACGGACTGAGCAACATGGTAGAGGACGCTAAGATTGAAGAAATCATACAGAATGAGACAGACCAGCTGCCGGAAAAAGGAGAAAAACTCTTAAGAGAAGCAAACCAGAACGGCGGCAAGGACAACATTGCAGTGGTTTTAGTAGAACCATTCACAAATGAGGTGGACAAATGTTAAAAGCAGGAATGATCATAGCGGAGCGTTATGAGGTTTTAGGGAAAATAGGCACAGGCGGCATGGCCGATGTGTATAAAGCAAAGGATCATAAGCTGAACCGTTTTGTTGCGGTTAAGGTGCTGAAGCCGGAATTTCGGGAGGACAAAACCTTTATCCGGAAATTCAGAAGCGAGGCTCAGGCAGCAGCCGGACTGACACATCCGAATATTGTTAATGTATTTGACGTAGGCGATGATGAAGGCGTTTATTACATTGTCATGGAACTGATAGAGGGAATCACCCTGAAGGAATATATTGCAAAAAAAGGAAAGCTTTCTATTAAAGAGGCGACCAGTATTGCAATTCAGGTTTCCATGGGACTGGAGGCAGCCCACAATCATGGAATCGTTCACCGTGATGTGAAGCCTCAGAATATTATCATTTCCACAGACGGAAAGGTGAAGGTAACAGATTTTGGCATTGCCAGAGCAGCTTCCTCCAATACGATCAGTTCCAATGT
>OFMF01002182.1_pt1 | contig 12841 bp, 14 predicted proteins | sample 1541771 | NCBI WGS metagenome assembly OFMF01 (sample SAMN04209235, study PRJEB22552) | human gut metagenome | biome: gut; material: feces | host: Homo sapiens | place: USA: Oklahoma
ACGCCACACCGACGAAATGCGTAGCATTTTGGAGGTTGGCTCTGAACAGTTACATCAATATTATAAACAAAATGCGTTGACCAAAAATCCTAAAACGAAAATTTAGTCAACGCATCCTCAGTATAACTTGACCTCAAATTCACAAAAATGAAAATCAGTCAACGCACCATCATTATCTATTCATCAAATCTTTATTTCAGCTCCCCATCAAATACAACGGTTGCCGGTCCTGTCATATAAACTGTGTTCTTCTCCTGATCCCACTGAATCTCCAAATCTCCGCCAAGAAGCTTTACAGTTACTTCATCTTCTGTCAATCCATTCAGAATACAGGAAACAGCTACAGCACATGCTCCTGTTCCGCAGGCAAGTGTCTCCGCAGATCCTCTCTCCCAAACACGCATCTGTACAGTATGTCTATCCAGTACTTTTACAAACTCTGTGTTCACACGTCTTGGAAATCTCTCATGGCTTTCGAATTTTGGTCCGATTTCTTCAATCGGAAGATTATCAACATCATCTACATAAACAACTGCGTGCGGATTTCCCATAGATACGCAAGTCATATGATATTCTTTTCCATCCACAAGAATCGGTTCATCTACAGCTTTATCTCCCTCAGCCACAACCGGAATTTCTGCCGGTGTCAAGATTGGGCTTCCCATATCAACTCGAACCTTCGCAACTTTTCCATTTTCTACGAAAAGCTGAAGTGTTTTGATTCCTGCTAAAGTCTCAACTGTAATCTCTGTTTTGTCAGTCAGGCCGTAATCATACATATATTTTCCAACACAGCGAACTCCATTTCCACACATTTCTCCTCTAGAGCCATCCGCATTATACATGGCCATCTCACAGTCTGCCACTTCCGACGGACAGATCAGGATCAATCCATCGGATCCTATTCCAAAATGTCTGTCACTCACCTGGATTGCCAACGCTGATGGATCTTCTACCTTCTCTTCAAAACAGTTTACATACACATAATCATTTCCAATTCCCTGCATTTTTGTAAATTTCATTTTCTTCTCCGTTCCACTGTCATCACTGACAGTCCTCTCATTTGTTATTGTTTACAGCACTTCTTATTCGTTACTGTTAACAGCTGCCTCTTATTCATTCATAATTGTCAGCACCATCTGTGCTGTTTCGAGCATATTGGTTCCACTTTCCATACTGCTCTTCTGTAAATATCGATGTGCTTCCTCTTCTGACATGTTATTTCGTTCTATCAGAAGCGCTTTCGCCTGATCGATTATCTTTCTCTGAGAATCGTCTCTCTTTCGTATCGTTTCTCTGCGCTTTCTTCTCTTCCTGCTCTGTGTCTGCTGAATCATTTCAACGGTATTTACCAAATCATAAACTTTGATTGGGAGTGGAAGTCCTACAACCCCATCCGGCAGTCCATCCATCCACTTATCCACTGAAGCCACCAAAAGCATGTCAAACGTATCCGGAAGAGATTCTCGTAAATCTGTATACTGCATATCTTGAAACCGATAACCACACACGACAATTCCATCGTTCCAGTTATCAGCATACTGCAAAACCTTAGCTCCTGTCAAACATACCGCAGATACTTCAATACCCGCACGAACCAAACTATTACGGATATTTACTGCATTTTCCCTCTTTGGAAAAACGACAATAATGTTGCTCATATCTGCTCACCTCTTCCGCTAACTACTCTTCTATCAATCCGTTCTCTCTAAATGCCCAATGCCAGGATACCTGAACTACAGCCTGTAAAGATAATGATCGATCTCCCAGTCTGTCACCTGCATACAATATTCTTTATATTCTTTCTTATTTGCTTTTATGATCTTCTCGGCAAGCTCTTTCCCTAATACGCTGATCAGCAGTTCATCTTTCTCAAGCTCTGCTGTAGCAGCCCCAAGCGTTCTCGGCAGTTCTTCCACTTGAAGTTCATCTCTTCTTTCCTGCGTCATCTTCTGAATATTTTCATCAATATTCTTCGGAGGCATAATCTGATTCTTAATTCCGTCCACCCCGGCTTTCAGAAGTACTGCAAGCGCCAGATATGGATTCGCCGTAGCATCCGGACTACGAAGTTCCAGTCTTGAATTGTCTTCTTTCTCCATAGACACACGGATCAAAGGTCCTCTTGTCTTAGCTGACCAGCCCATATATACAGGTGCTTCATACCCCGGCACAAAACGTTTATAAGAATTGATCGTTGGATTTGTAATACAGGTGATTGCCTTCATATGTTTCATCAAGCCACCAATAAAATAATATCCTTCCTGGCTGAGTCCATTCTCATCCTCTGCGTTATAAAGTGCATTTGTTCCATCGTTTTTATATAAAGACAAATTAATATGCATTCCTGACCCATAAGTCTCACTCTTCGGCTTTGGCATAAATGTCGCGTGCAGACCGTGTCGTTTTGCGATTGTCTTGACAACCATCTTAAATGTCATCAGATTATCTGCTGTAATCATCGCCTCATCGTAGTGAAAGTCGATTTCATGTTGCGCCGGCGCAATCTCATGATGTGAGGAAATAATCTCAAACCCCATATCTTCTAATGTTAAGATCATATCTCTTCTCGCATTTTCTCCAAGATCCAATGGCCCTACATCAAAATATCCTCCCTGCTCGTGAGTTACTGTTGTCGGTCTACCGTCATCATCTGTATGGAAAAGAAAGAACTCGCATTCCGGGCCGACATTCATCGTATATCCCATCTCTTTCGCCTCCGCAACAGCCTTTCTGAGTACATAACGCGGATCGCCTTCATACGGTGTTCCATCCTTTTTATACACATCACAGATCAGTCTTGCAACTTTTCCCTGCTGTGGTCTCCATGGAAAGATTTCAAATGTACTCAAATCCGGATATAAATACATATCTGATTCTTCCTCATCTGCAACCCCTTCCAAGGAAGAAACATCAAACATACAGCGGTTATCCAATGCTTTTTCAAGCTGTCCTACTGTTACCGCCATATTTTTCATCGTTCCAAAAATATCTGTAAACTGCAATCTGATGAAAGCGACATCTTCTTCCTCTACTATGTGAAAAATATCATCTCTTGTATAGTTATGCATTATTTTTCGACCTCCTTTATCATAAACTGATACGATAAAAGGGCGTTCTCCAGCTAAGTTGGAAACGCCCTTGTTTCTGTGTTACATTATATCGACTGACTGTTTTCTTGTCAATTATTTCTGAATCAGTTCAAGAACTTCTTCTTTTACAGGCATTGCTTTGATTGCACCCTTCTTTGTTGTTACAAGTGCTGCTGCCGCATTCGCAAATGTCAGCATCTCTCCTAACTGTTCCTCTGTCAGATTCTCAAAATCATGATCAACCAGATAATTCAAAGAACTTCCACAGAAAGTATCTCCTGCACCGGTTGTCTCAATTGCTTTCACTGAAAATCCCGGTCTCTCTACGCGCATGCCTTTGTAATAAGCTCTACTTCCGTCTTTTCCCATAGTCAGAAGAATCAGCGGAATATTGTATGTCTCCTGCAGATATGCGATTCCCTCATCATAGTCTTCCTTACCGGATACAAACTGAATTTCATTATCAGAGATCTTCAGGATATCACATTTTCCAAATCCATACTCCATCTGCTCTTTTGCAAGATCAAGCGAGCTCCACAGCGGCGGTCTCAGATTTGGATCAAAGGATACAAGGCAACCATTTGCTTTTGCTGTTTCTACCGCTTTCTTTGTCGCTTCACGCACGCCTTCATGTGTCATAGAAAGTGTTCCAAAATGAAAGACTTTTGTATCTTTTACTACTTCTGGATTCACTTCATCTGCAGTAAGCATCATATCCGCTCCCGGATTACGGTAAAATGAGAACTCTCTGTCTCCATCTGGGAATGTATGTACAAACGCAAGTGTTGTATTCACATTTTCGTCAACCATCAGATTAGAGGCATCGATTCCGGCTTCCGTAATCGTATCTCTTAATAACGCTCCAAACTGATCTTTTCCAACTTTTCCTATAAATGCTGTCTTCTTTCCCATCTTGTTCAGAAGTGCCAGCACATTACACGGCGCACCTCCCGGGCAAGCCTCAAACATATTGTTTCCCTGCTCACTTTGTCCATTCATTGTAAAATCAATCAGAAGCTCTCCTAATGCGATTACATCATATTTCTTTGCCATGAAGTTCTCCTCCTATTTCTTGTCTTATTACTTTGTCTTATTGCTTGTCTTAATTAAAATATACTAACTCTTCAATTGGTTCTGCAGGCTCAATATTCTCTGCCTCAAGCACCGGTCCTTCTCCGCCGTATACGGACAGATTCGCATAACGCACTTTTGCACGAATTTTTACCCAGTCTCCCGCATTCAGCTTCGGCGCATAAGCGCTTCTGCAAACATATCCAAGGAAAGATGTATCATCTGCACAGCAAGTCATTGCCATACGCCCCGGATAGAATACCTTAGACGGAAATGATTTTGGTTTCATAACCTTTGCAACAAATTCTACAACTTTTCCTTTATAGCGCTCCGGATGCTCCTGCATATCAATATACCAGATACCATAATCTTCTCTTGGAATCTCAATCACAGGTGCTTTGAGATCATATGGTACTTCGTCTTCAAAGATATTGTCTACCTCACCGTTCTCATCCTCAAAGATTACTTCTGCCTGAGGGCTTACAACCTTAACACTTCTGCGGTATCCTGCCAACGGTTTCTTATCCTCGCAACGGTTGAACAGAACAAGCTCTGCGCCCTTTACCATCTCTACAAACAGTGGTTTTAAGTTTGTCAGATACATCTGGAATGTACTTGCATCTACCGTTGTGATCTTCTGCTCAATAGTCCAGCCTGCCGGAAGCTTCATCTTCTCAAATTCACTCACCTGCCACATACCGTTATACTCGATAACCACACGTTCCGGCTTGTGTTTCTTATTCATCTCTTCCAGCCATTCTTCTGTCAGATCTTCTTTATCTTCTACAGTCTCAATAACGACACCATACTTCAGCAATTCTCTCGGATCATACTCTTCTTCCCCCTCTTCGCAGAGAATCAGAAGTGTCTTACCGTCGATCTGGAAGTAGTCCTGTGACAATGTAAAATTCAGAAACTGTGTCTTTCCACTATCAAGAAAACCTGTCATCAGATAAACCATAACATCTGGCTCTTTCATCATATCTATCTCCATTCCGTCTCCCTTTCGCAGAAGACATCTGTTATTACATAATGCTACGCAGCCCCCTATGGGGTACTGCTTTGCTTATCCTTTTTATTTCACCTTAAATAATTCTGCAAGCTTGTCTTCGTTAAGCTCTGCTCCGATCACACAGATTCTTCCTGTGTATTCCGGTGCTCCTGTTCTTACTTCATGTTCCTCTGGAACCATATCAAAGTAAATCCACTCACCGTCTGCACCTGCAACCATTCCTTTTGCACGGAGTACATTTCCGTAAGAGCCGTCCTCTTCAAGAGTCTTCAGAATTGCACTGACCTCATCCTTTGTATAAGTATGAATTGTCTCTTTACCCCAGCTTGTGAAAACTTCATCTGCATGATGATGGCCTTCATGATCATGATGGTGATGTCCACATCCACAACTGCACTCTCCATCATGATGATGGTGCTCATGCTCTTCATGATCGTGGTGGTGATGATGCTCGTGATCACACTCTTCATGATCGTGATGGTGATGATGCTCGTGCTCATGCTCTTCATGATCGTGGTGGTGATGCTCGTGCTCATGCTCTTCATGATCGTGGTGGTGATGCTCATGATCACACTCTTCATGGTCGTGGTGATGATGCTCATGGTCATGTTCTTCATGGTCGTGATGGTGATGATGATCATGATCATGTGCTTCCTTGGCTACTTCTGCGAGTAACTCATCTTCAAGAGATTTGCTTGATTCCATTGTTTCAAGAATCTTCTCGCCCGGGAGCTGCTCGATCGGTGTTGTGATGATTGGAGCTTTTTCATTCAGTTCTCTTAACAGTGCAACGCTTTCCTGAATCTTCTCCGGTTTTGCCTTATCTGTACGGCTTAAAATAACTGCACCTGCATATTCAATCTGATTGCTGAAAAATTCGCCAAAGTTCTTACGGTAAATCTTGCACTTTGTTACATCTACAACTGTTGTAAAGCTATTGAGCTCTGCATCGATTTCACCCTGAACATCCTGTACAGCCTTGATTACATCAGAAAGCTTTCCAACTCCTGATGGCTCAATCAGAATACGATCCGGATGATAAGTATCTACGACCTCATGAAGAGATTTTCCAAAATCTCCAACCAGTGAACAACAGATACATCCTGAATTCATCTCACGAATCTCAATTCCTGCTTCCTTCAAAAATCCACCATCAATACCGATCTCTCCAAATTCATTCTCGATCAATACAACCTGCTCTCCCTTGTATGCGTCAGAAAGAAGCTTCTTAATTAAAGTTGTCTTTCCTGCTCCAAGAAATCCTGAAATAATGTCAATCTTTGTCATTGTTCTCTTCTCCTCTTTCTATTATTTCAAATCCAATTCAACCGGGCAATGATCTGATCCCATAATATCTGTAAGTATCTTCGCATCGTCCAGTCTGTCCTTTAAACTTTCCGAGACACAGAAGTAGTCTATACGCCAGCCTGCATTCTTCGCCCTGGCACTGAAACGATAAGACCACCAGGAATAGATTCCTGTCTGCTCCGGATAAAAGTACCGGAATGTATCAATAAATCCGGCATCCAGAAGTTCAGTAAACTTCTGTCTTTCCTCATCCGTAAAACCTGCATTCTTACGGTTGGTCTTCGGATTCTTAAGATCAATCTCTTTGTGCGCTACATTCATATCTCCGGTCACAATCACCGGTTTTGTCTCTTCTAACTTCTTCAGATAAGTACGGAAGTCATCCTCCCACTTCATTCTGTAATCTAACCTTGCCAGCCCATTCTGAGAATTCGGTGTGTATACTGCGACGAAATAAAACTCTTCAAATTCACACGTAATCACACGTCCTTCCTGGTCATGCTCCTCAATACCGATTCCATAACTCACCGACAATGGTTCTTTCTTTGTAAACACAGCTGTTCCGGAATATCCCTTCTTCACAGCATAATTCCAATACTGATAATAGCCTTCTAATTCCAGATTTAGCTGTCCTTCCTGCATCTTCGTCTCTTGAATACAGAAGATATCCGCATCTGCCTCATGAAAGAAATCAAGAAATCCTTTCTGTACACAGGCACGAATACCATTTACATTCCATGATATTAATTTCAATACGCTGCATCCTCCCTTTCAAGAGTGTTGCTGTTCACCGTCCATTCGCCAACTCTTCTGTGAATAATCAGCAACTTTCCATAACCGAATCAATAATACACCTCATCAAGGAATAACCCTCTTGCAGGTGCTAAAAATCCAGCCTGACTTCTATCTTTTGATTTCAAAGGTTCCTTCACACTCTCTATGCTTCGTGCTCCGGTTCCAACTTCCAGCAAAGTTCCTGTCAAAATCCTTACCATATGGTAAAGAAATCCTGTTCCTTCATATTGAATACTGACTTTGCTTCCTTGTCCGCAAATCATTATAGCATAAATTGTTCTTTTTGTGGACTTTTCATCCTTTTTATCCGTATATCCGGCAAACTCATACGTGCCAATCAACAATTGTGCTGCCTTTCTCATCGCATCTAAATCCAATCTCTGCGGAAAATGATATGTATATCGTCTTGTGAATACATCTGGTTTCTCCGCCAAATCCAGCTGATAAATGTATCTTTTTCCAACTGCACTTTTTCTCGCATGAAATCCATTCCTCACAAGCTCTGCATCTAAAATCCGAATATCTTCAGGTAATCTTGAATTTATCTTTTCTGTAAAAAATCCATCCTCCACCAGACCGGAAAGAACTACTGTTGCAGTCTGTCCATTCGCATGAACACCTGCATCTGTTCGTCCTGAACCATCAATCTCCACTGGATATCCTGCCACTGACGAAATTGTTCGCTCCAGAGTTCCCTGCAAAGTGTTCTCTGTGTTTGCCTGTCTCTGCCATCCCTGATATGCAGTTCCGTCATAAGCAATTGTTAATTTATAAGTTCTCATTCTCGCCTCCCGTGTAACATACTAACATTCTCCGAAAGATTGAAATCGGTTATACTCACGAACAGAGTATAACCGATTTTTATTATCTTAGAAATTTCTTCAATTCATCCATAAATGTATTCGCATCTTTGAACTCTCTGTAGACAGATGCAAATCTGACATATGCAACCGGATCCAATGTCTTCAGATTCTCCATAACAATTTCACCAATCTCACTGCTTGGGATTTCTTTCTCTTCACGATTAAAAATTGACAGTTCAATCGCATCAATTGTCTTTTGAATCTCTTCAGCCGGAACCGGACGCTTGTAGCATGCATTCAGAACTCCATTCTCTATCTTCGCTCTTTCATACTGTTCACGGTTATTATCTTTCTTAATTACAATCAGTGGAATTGTCTCTACCTTTTCATAAGTTGTAAAACGCTTACCACATTCATCACAGGAACGTCTTCTTCTGATAGAACTATTATCCTCTGCTGGTCTGGAATCAATCACTCTTGTATCTGGATTGCCACAATATGGACACTTCATATAATCCACTCCGCCTTTCCACGTATCTTATTGCCTTCATTATACACAATGTCTAATATTTTTGCAAAAACTTTTCTTCTTTAATTTCCACAAGAATAATATCCGGTCCAATCTTCTTTATACATGCAAATGGTATCACATATTCGCTATCCGTTCCAAAGAATCCACAGAACTTTCCCGGTCCCGGAACAATCAATGCTTCTATCGCACCGGAGCATGCATTTATCTGCAGATCTACTACACCTCCAAGGCACTTGCCATTGCAGATATTCACAACTTCCTTTTCCCTCAATTCGCAAAATCTCATAGGCATTATTCCATGATTGCCGATATTTTCTCTTAACTACTCTATGCATGAAATCAGAATCTGTTGTATAATATTTGCACAATATCTTCGATTGGAATTGCTGTCCTGTCTTCCAACTCGACCGCTTTTTCATATTGTCTGATTCTTCTCACCTTCCCCTGAACAGTTCGATATTGACCACCTTTCTTCTTCTGGTCTGCACAGAAATACGTAATCTTCACATCCGGGGTTGTTTCCCTCTCGTCCTGCAATCGTTTCTTAAGATATTGTAAACTTTGATCTAACCGTTCCAGTTCCCCCTCATCCAGTTCTACTCTCTGTTCTGTAAGTCTTGCTTCTTCCTTCACAATCTCTTCGTATCCGGTCAATGCTGAGAATGGAGCGAACTGTGCCGCTCTGTCTATCAACGGCATTGGTGGATGAACAGAAGATACGTGATGCGGACGATCTAAAATATCATCATATTTATGCTTTGTGTCCGCCGATCTGTCTGTTTCTCTCAATAGTTGTCGCTCCTTTCTGCAGATTCATTCCCTTCAGCACTGCATTCTTTCCAAATTTCTTCTTGAGTTCAATGACTGCCTGCTGCATACTTCTCTCACGCTCCCGCGCTTCTTTTTCCCGCTGCTTTTGTTCTTCCTTCGCTTGATAATCTGTAAAAAGATCCATTTGTTCATACGAGTCCGTTTCTGCAATCTCACATTCCTGTATCACATGATTCGCCGCCAGTGATATCCTGCGTACAAGCAGTTGGGGATCCACAATCCTTTGATACAGTTCTACCGTTGCATCCACAATTTTTCGCGTGGAAGACGTATATTCTTCCAAATTCATTGTTCCATGTGCATGCTTCGGAATCTTTCTCCCATAACGGTCTGTCTTTATCTCACCTCGGTAATTCTTCTGAAATTCTGATTGTTTCAGATTTTCAATATCGTATCCTACTGTCAGTACAATCTGGTTAGTCACAAGACCTTTATCAACCAGATCCAATACCAGTAATTCTGTCATCTCCCGAACAATGAGACCTGCCTTTTCATAAGAATACGGACACTGCAATACCTGACCTGAACCGACACTGTTCGATGAAGGCTTGTAATTCTTAATCGCCTCCATCGTACACGGCTCCCACCCCCAGGCATGATCAATCAGAAGTTCTGCATTCACTCCAAATAAACGATACAATAGTTCTTCATTGTAAAACTCCTGTGCGCTCCCCGCCGAACAGCGGGCAATATCCCCCATTGTATACAGGCCATTCTCCTCCAGTTTCTTCGCATACCCTCTTCCTACGCGCCAGAAATCTGTCAATGGCCTGTGATTCCAAAGTTGTTCTCGATAACTTCGTTCATTCAGCTTCGCAATTCTCACTCCATCTTCATCAGGTTCAACATGTTTCGCCATAATATCCATTGCAATCTTTGCAAGATACAGATTCGTCCCAATCCCGGCAGTCGCTGTGATTCCAGTCTCATGAAGTACCTCCCGAATCATCTTCCTCGCCAGTTCTTCCGACGTGAGTCCATAAGTTTTCAGATAGGAAGTTACATCAAGAAACACTTCGTCTATGGAATAAACATGTATGTCTTCCGGCGCAATATATTTCAGATAGATTGCATAAATCCTGCGGCTGTACTCCATATAAAGAGCCATCCTTGGTGGCGCTGTCACGTAATCCAATGCCAGCTCCGGGTGTTCCCTTAATTCACGTTGATTGGACGAACTTCCCTGAAGTTTTCCACCCGGACTTCGATACCGTCTCGCCTCATTCACTTCCTCTACTTTCTGTACAACTTCAAACAAGCGGGCTCTTCCCGGAATCCCATAAGACTTCAGTGCCGGAGATACCGCCAGACAGATAGTCTTCTCTGTACGGGTCACATCTGCCACGGCAAGATTCACCTCCAACGGATCCAGATCCCGTTCCACACATTCCACAGAAGCATAAAAAGATTTCAGGTCAATTGCAATATAGGTGCGTTCATTCATGACAGATTCCCCATTCCTTTAATTGATGTATTTATTATAAAGAACATATGTTCGTCTTTCAAGTAGAATTTTCAATATATTTCGCAATGCGTATTTGTGCATTTTGTTACGATTAAAATTGCAGAGAACAACCATTTTCTTTCCCTGCCATTCTCTCTCATATCCCATTACAGTTTCCGACATTTCATCAAAGAACTGAATACTGCTCTTTGTTTTTCACATTTGTCTCTGTTTTTACAAAGTTATTCACAGACTCTGTTTCCTGTAGTTTTACACTAAAAGAAGCCTTACGATCAAACCTCCTTTCTGTCTGATCGTAAGACTTCATTTTCCCTTAAAAACTTGTCCGATAAATCGGCAATACATTAATCACCGGTTCCTCATATGGATGTACCTCTTTAATTACCTGAATTGTTTCATCCACTTTTTCTGTAAATACAGTCACTTCAACTTTCACTTCCGGCTCACAACTAATCTCACCTACATTTCCAATGTAAGGAGAAGTTCCATCTAATGGTCTCCAGTAACTGGTGACCTTGGAGCAAGACATACAGGAATCATAATTGCCTATATGACCGGCATCTACTGACTGTAACACTTTCTGTAGCTGCGAAATATGTGTTTCTGGAATAAAGATTTCTAATTTGCAATACTTGAAATCCATGCGACACACCTCCTCAATGCACAAACAAAATTTATATCAAAATCCCGTCGCAATGATCTATTTCATGCTGAATAATCTGGGCCGTCCATCCGCTATATTTCTCTTTTTTCTTCTTGAAATTCATATCCTGATATTCAACTTCTATTTCCTGATAGCGTCTGCAGCTGCGCACTCCTTCCAATGACAGACAACCTTCTTCCGTCTCATAAGCGCCTGTGCATTTCACGATTTTCGGATTAAACATAGCAATATTAAACAACCCCATATTCACTGCAATGATTCTCTTTTTTACTCCGATCATATTCGCAGCCATTCCTACACAGCCTGCTTCATTTGCTTTCAATGTATCTAACAGATCGATTGCTATCTGTTTATCCGCTTCTGTCGCCGGTTCTGATTTTTGATTTAAGAAAAATATGTCTCTCATAATAGGCTTAATCATACTATTTTACTTCCTTTCCATCCCCTGCAAACCATTCTGTTTCTATAGAAATTTTTTCTTCTGTCGCTAAGCTTACATAATATTCACCTATACATCTTGTCTCAATAAAATATTCCTTTGCTTTTTCATTTTCCCATTCTTTGCTAAATCCAATGCCTTTTACTTTCAGCTTCGCTTCTAGTTCTGTCCATAATTGAGTAAATATCCGGTCTTTTTCCTCCCCACAAAGTTCAGACATTGCATTTTGTATTTCATTCGAAAATATCTTCTTCGCTGTAGCTTCATGATACGGACGCACACGTTCAATATCAATGCCTACTTCCTGATCAGCAATCGCTAGAACTACATATTTACCGCTATGTGACAGGTTAAAATGTTTTCTCGTATCCACAAGCATCGGCTTCCCAGTTTTATTCATTACAAGCTGAGCATCATTTTCTACACCTAAATACTCTTTTAAAAGATATCCCGCTATCAGCTCCTGTTTTTTATCCGTTTCTCTCTTATGCTTCTGATACTTTTCAACATATCTTTGTGCTATCTGTGAGAGAATCCACTCTTCATTACATGATATTTTTTCTATATCAGCTATTATGATTCTTCCCTTGGTCATTTATTGTCCCATCTTTTCTATATACTTTTTTCAAGAATGCCACCAGCATTTTTGCCGTGAAACACACAATCCTCATCTGATATATACATATAGCAAAATCTTTTCTTTGTCAAGAAACTTGATTTTTTTGCAAGAAAAAAACAGCGCTTTCGCACTGCTTCTCATTCCTGTCTATATTCCATGTACCTTCAAAACTACATACAGTCAAAACCAACATCATCATCCAAACCTATC
>OFMF01002188.1_pt1 | contig 12803 bp, 8 predicted proteins | sample 1541771 | NCBI WGS metagenome assembly OFMF01 (sample SAMN04209235, study PRJEB22552) | human gut metagenome | biome: gut; material: feces | host: Homo sapiens | place: USA: Oklahoma
CTTGTTGGAGATGGATATGAAGCAATTCCAAGTGCGTCTATCAAAGGTTTATTTACTGCGTAAAAATACAATTGATTTTATTGGGAGGAGAGCTGCAATGCTCTCCTTCTATTTTAAAAATAAAAATGGAAGGATGTGACTAATGCAAAATGAAAGAACAATTTCTTAATCTCACTGGATTAACAGAACTGGTTGGTTATTTGAAGACAAGTATAGCTAATCATAAAGAAATACTTCCATATGCTTCCAATAAGTTATTTCCGTCTGTTGGAGATATAAATACTATTTATATAAATACTGCTACGAATACTATTTATCGTTGGGATAGCTCAAGCAAAACTTATATTACTCTAGCAAAAGCCGTAAAGTCTGTTGCTATCTCAGAAAGTACTGAAAACGGAAAAATCACACTCACTGTAGATGGTAATAAAACTACTGTTCCTGTTCACGGATTAGGATCTGCTGCATATACAAATTCAAGTGCTTACTCTTCTGCCGGGCATACTCATACAAAAGCTCAGGTAGGACTTGGTAATGTAGATAATACAGCAGATGCAAATAAGAGTGTAAAACATGCAACTACTGCTGATAGTGCAACTACTGCAGGAACAGCTACAAATGTATCCGCTGGAGAAGGTACTGCTGATGCAGCTAGACATGTTTGGTTTTCTGACTCTACCACAGAGACAAAGCGAGCATACAGCGATAAGTTTAAATATAATCCTGTTACTAATAATCTGACGGTAAATGTTACAGGAAATGCTGCGACTGCAAGTAGTGTCGCATGGGGTAACATTACAGGAAAACCTTCTACCTATACTCCTTCTGCGCATAATCATAATGATTCAACTATTACTTCTCTCAACGCAAGTAAACTCTTTGGAACAATTGATATTGCAAGGCTTCCCCATGGAGCATTAGAACGTCTGGTTATTGTTGAAGATGATACTGCACGTTTTAAACTTACTACTGCTAATATTCAGCTTGGTGATACCGTAAAAGTAACTAAGACTGAAAAAATGTATTATGTTGTTGATGAGAGCAAATTATCTTCTGAGGCTGGTTATTCAGTATATACTGCCGGAACTGCTACTTCTGTACCATGGTCTGGAGTTACTGAAAAGCCTAGCAGCTATCCACCAGCGTCTCATAATCATGATGAACGTTATTATACCGAGACTGAGATGAATAGTAAATTAGCTGAAAAAGCTACAAAAGTACATACGCATACTAAAAGTGAAGTCGGATTAGGCAACGTTGACAATACTGCTGATGCCACAAAAAGTGTAAAATATGCTACTTCTGCAGGTAGCGCATCATCTGCCGCTGCTCTTACTTCTAATGCTGGATCATCAACTCAGCCAGTATATTTCTCAGGTGGTAAGCCAGTAGCTTGTTCATATACACTTGGTAAGTCAGTGCCTGCAGATGCATTATTTACCGATCATACTTATGGAAACATGAAGGGTGCTACTTCTTCTTCTGCCGGAAGTGCTGGTCTTGTTCCTGCACCTAATATAGGAGAACAATTAAAGTTTCTTCGTGCAGATGGTGCATGGGTAATCCCTACAAATACGACATATTCTGTAGGTACATCAAGTTACTTAGGAATAACTAAGCTTTATACTGAAACTGGGTCGGCTACAGATGGTACCATGACTCAAAATGCTATTACTTCTGCTCTTAACGGGAAATCTCCTACCTCTCATACGCACAATTATGCAGGAAGTTCTAGTTCTGGTGGTGCTGCAAACTCCGCAAATAAACTAGCAACTGCTAGAACCGTATCTGGTGGAACTGACATCACGCTAAGTTTTAACTATGATGGTAGTGGTAACTCCTCTGCAAATATCGGATTTTATAGTTCGTCTGCGAGTGTAGGCGACAAAAACAATTATCCATTCCATCGATTCGCAAAACTGGATACTATTGCTGCAAGCTATTCAGATAAATCAACCACATTCTTTATCTCACAGGATTATAGTGGTGGTGGCTTCGGTATTGTACGAATTGTATTACGTACGAATAACAGCAGCTTAGCATCGACAGTTGAAGTAAAATGGCTGGTTCGTTGTGGCTTAAGTGCGGATAGCGTACAAGTCGGAATTTACAATGTTTTTGGAAAGACTTACGCAGATGCCTTCTTTAAAACAGGAGGATCGTATGCTGGAACTTGTTTCCGTACACTTGCAAGTGGTGCGCGTGGTGGTATTAGCAGAACTTGGGTGCTGGTCAATTCTTCAGAAGTAAGTGGAACCTCTGCAACAGATGCAAAAACATCTACCGAGTGTTATGCTACTATTGCAGCTGCTGGTACCGCACTTCATAAACAAGCATATAGTAGTATCGTTTCTGGTACTGATAGCGGTACTGCATCTTATGCGAATAGTGCTGGCAGTGCAAATTCTGTTGCTTGGGGTAATGTTACAGGTAAGCCATCTACATTCGCACCATCATCTCATACTCATAACTATGCAGGATCCTCTTCTGCTGGCGGTGCTGCTACATCAGCAAATAAATTATCCACACCTAGAAAAATTGGTAACGCATCTTTTGATGGTACTGCTGATATTACCTTATCTCAGATGGGACTTAATGTTCCTGTTGAAATTACAAAAGCTAACTATCTTGCAAAAAAGAAAGCTGGAACTTTAAATGCAAATACCTATTACAATGTTATTGATGAATATGATTCTGCAAATGTTATTAACGACTCATCTGTAACAGCCAACAGTACGTTTTCAAGTACTAAATCAGAAAAAACATATGCGAAGAAAAGTACACTTGTTAATACTACTCTCACAGCAAGTAAATGGACTGGATCTTCTGCTCCATATAGTTATGTATTATCCGTATCTGGAGTAACTTCTTCAAATATTGTAGAAATAGATTATGCTTCTAATGCTTCATCTGCTGCTATTGAAGCTTATCAAAATGCAATGTTAGCTGACGGAGGACAGACTACAAATCAAATTACTATAAAAGCAACCGAGAAACCAACTGTAGATATTCCCATTACTATTGTTATAAGAAATGATTTATAAAAGGAGGCGATAACATGGCAATTTATAAAGGTGAACAATGTCTTGCCGGAGTTGGTAAGAATGCAACTATTAAAATTGGTACTGCCGAAACTGGTTCTTCAGCTGCAGTAACTAATTCTGGCACCGATACAGATGCTATATTGAATTTTACATTACCTAAAGGTGATCAGGGAGTCGGCATATCAAGTGTTATCCCTCATTATCTTGCTAGTTCTCAATCTCAAAGTGTTACTAAGGAAACTACTGGGTGGGCGACTTCTGCTCAGGTTATGACATCTACAAACAAATATTTGTGGTGTTATCATGAATTTGTTTTGACAAACAATAATCATTTGTACACTACTCCAACAGTTATAGGTGTTTATGGAGATAAAGGTGATCCGGGTACAACTGATTATAATGGATTACAGAATAAACCGGTCGTTAATGGGGCTGTAACTGCTTATCAGTCAGATATTATGAAATCTCAGTTAAGGAATGTGACATTCTCTACTGAAGAACCTAAGACAACTGATGGTAAACCTGGTGATATGTGGGTGGTGTATGGCGATGAGTAATATTAAAACTGGTGATATTTTAAACTTTGATTATACTGGTACTGTCCAAACTGTAACACTTCCTAAAGGTACATATAAGTTGGAGTGTTGGGGTGCTCAAGGAGGATACAGTTCTTCTAATTCAGGAATAGAGGTTGGTATGGGCGGAAAAGGTGGATACTCCGCTGGAACTATTACACTAAACCAAAAAACACTTATATATATTTATACTGGTGGAGTTGGTAGCATAAGTGGCAACGGTAAAGCAGATGGTGGATTTCCTAATGGTGGTTCATCTTGGGCTTCCAGCACAAGCGAAGGTGCTGGTGGTGGCGGTGGATCATCCGATATCCGTATTGGTACCGATTCATTGTATGCTCGTGTTATCGTAGCTGGAGGTGGCGGAGGTGGCGGTGAAGACAACGAAACTGGCGGATATGGTGGCGGTGAAACTGGCGGAACTTCAGGTTCTGGAACACCTGGTAGTCAAACTGCTCCAAGTGGATATTTTGGAATCGGTGGTCATACTTCCTATGATGGTGGAGGTGGTGGCGGTGGATGGTATGGTGCTTATCCAGCCGGTGGTCAAACAACTCCAGCTACCGGTAGCAGTGGAAGTGACACATCTGGCTCTCCTGGAGGATCTGGTTACGTTTATACTTCTGCTACAGCCTCTAATTACCCGTCAGGTTGTTTATTAAACTCTTCTTATTACTTATCTGCTGCTAAAACCATAGCAGGTAACACTTCTTTTACATCTCCCACAGGTTCATCTGAGACAGGGCACTCTGGGAACGGCTATTGTCGAATTACTGTTATTGAATGCAAGAATACGGCGCTATATACCAGAATAAACAATTCAATGAAAAAGGCTACTGCTTTTTATTTCAAATTAAATAATAACAAAATGTACGGCGTTGGATCTGCTAATTATAATGGTTCTGTTATGAATTTTGATTATACTGGTTCGGTTCAAACTGCTACATTGGCTCCTGGTACATATAAACTTGAATGCTGGGGCGCTCAAGGTGGGAATGGATCATCTAATGGTAATTCTAATATAAATGCAGTTGGTGGTCTTGGTGGATATAGTGTTGGCACCATTACATTAAGTAAAACACAAAAAGTATATATATATTCTGGTGGAAAAGGACAAACTAAATCAAATACCGGTAGCTATTCTACTGTTAATGGTGGATTTAACGGCGGTGGGTCAAATTATACTTGTGGTTCCGGAGGTTCTGGTGGCGGTGGATCGGATATAAGGATCGGAACTGATTCATTATATGCAAGAGTAATTGTTGCAGGCGGCGGTTCTGGAACAGGATGGACAATTAAAGGTGCCGCTGGCGGTGGAATATTAGGCTTATCAAACTATAATTCATCTTACAATAGTACTCAAACAGCAGGAGGAATAGCTTATACTTCAGCTTACAATATAATGCCCACAGCTGGCACTTTTGGTATAGGTGGCAATGGTTCCGGTTCTTCAGAAGGCGGTTCTGGCGGTGGAGGCGGCTGGTATGGAGGTGGCGGAGCCGGATATACGGGCGGTTCTAGTGGTGGATCAGGTTATGTCTACACTTCTGCCACTGCTTCAAGTTATCCTTCTGGATGTCTATTAAATTCTACTTATTATCTTTCTAATGCTCAAACCATTGCTGGCAATCAATCATTCCCTTCACCAACAGATGGTACAGAAACAGGCCATTCAGGTAATGGCTATGTAAGAATCACTAAATTAACAGATATAATATATCTTACTCATGCTAATAATGACATAATGGATTTTAATTATACAGGTTCCACGCAATCTAAAACTCTAAAACCAGGTACATATACAATAGAATGCTGGGGTGGCCAAGGAGGAACTTACAGTAGTTACATAGGCGGATACGGTGGTTATTCCAAGGGTACTATTACTCTTACTGAAGCAACTACTGTTTATATATCTGTTGGTGGGGCTGGATCTTCCTCTTCTACTGCTGCAGGATTCAATGGTGGAGGAACTGGTATTTCTTCTGGTAGAGGTGGCGGCGGAGCTACAGATGTTCGTATAGGTCAAAATTCTCTATATTCAAGAGTTATCGTAGCCGGAGGTGGCGGCGGAGCTGGTGTAACAAGTGCCAATGCTAATCCTTGTGGTTGTGGCGGTGGAGAATATGGTGGAGATGGATATTACAATGATACCACTGGTTCTTATACTATAGGTCAAAATAGATGTGGTGGTAGTGCCTCACAAACTGCAGGTGGCAAAACATGGAGCACGAGCACTCAGGCTACTTTTGGTCAAGGCGGAAATGCTTCAGGCTACTCTTGTGGTGGTGGCGGAGGCGGCTGGTATGGCGGTGGTGGAGCCTATGACAGTGATTCTGACTCTGATGGACGTTGGGGTGGAGGAGGCTCAGGATATGTTTATACCTCTTCTACAGCTAAAAATTACCCTAACGGATGTCTACTAAATTCTACTCATTATCTCACAAATGCTCAGACTATCGCAGGAAACACTTCTTTTACTTCTCCTACAGGATCAGCAGAAACTGGTCACACAGGCAGTGGATTCTGCAGAATTACAAATTTGAACCCAACACAATATGGATTATACGTAAAAACGAACTCTGGTTGGAAACACATAGATTTATAAAAGGAGGGCTTAACTATGCCGATTATATTTCACGGAACAGGTAGTGGCGGCTCTGCTAAAAAACTAAAAACCGCACGAACTATTAATGGTACGAATTTTGATGGTACAGCTAATATTACTACTGCTAATTGGGGAACAACAAGAACCGTTACTGTAGGAAATACAAGTAAATCTGTAAATGGATCTGGAAACGTAAGTTGGTCGTTAGCTGAAATAGGTATTCATCTTTCAACAACGGAACCTGCAGCTAGTGACGGAAAGAATGGAGATATTTGGATTACTTATGAATAAAAGACTGAAAGGAAGGTGAGGCTTATGGCTTGTAGTAATGGATGTGGAACTTCTTGTGCTACTGACTGCACTCATTCATCATCTGGTGGATGTGGTGGTTCTTGTGGTGGTTCTTGCTCTACTAACTGTACTGGTGGATGTTCTGGATATTGTGATGGAACTTGTAAGGGAGGTTCAGGAAGTACTTGTTCTGACTGTACTGCCAAATGTGCTAATGACTGTACTGGAGCTTGTACAAGTGCTTGTGTAACCGGATGCACTGGCTGTGGGAACAACTGTGATGGAGACTGTACAAGCGCCTGTGCTCAAAGGTGCTCTAATGATTGCAATGCTGCATGTACTGCTACTTGTGCTTATGATTGCGAGCATACTTGCACTGCTTCTTGTGCCAACGATTGCACCAGTTGTGGTGGATCTTGCTCAAGTAATTGCTCAGGAAATTGTGATTCCGGTTGTTATACTGGTTGTTATGGTTGTGATTCTACCTGTTCTGGTGGTTGTTCTGGCACTTGTAATACTACTTGCACTACCACTTGCGCCAATGACTGCACTGGCGGGTGCAAAGGAACCTGTACAGGTGGATGTGGTGGTTCTTGTGATAACTCATGCGGCTTTTCATGCGAAGCTTCATGTGATAACAATTGTACTGCTGTTTGTTCTGTATCTTCTGTGTACGGTGGAAACTCGGAAAAGAGTGTATTGAATTTTGCTTATACAGGTAAAGCTCAATCTGTAACCCTCGAACCCGGAAAATATGTTCTTGAATGTTGGGGAGCACAGGGAGGTTATCGTTCTAATTCTAGTTATGGTGGAAAAGGTGGCTATTCTACAGGAACTTTAACATTGACTCAAAAAACTACTATATACATATATGTCGGTGGATCTGGAAATTCTGTTACATCAGCATCAAATTCAATCTATCCCGGAGGTTTCAATGGTGGTGGATATAGATACAATTATAAAGGTGGTGGTGGCGCTACTGATATTCGTATTGGAAGTGCTTCTTTATATGCAAGAGTAATTGTTGCTGGTGGTGGCGGTTCTGATGGTAGTCCTAATTATAGTGGTGGGTATGCAGGTGGTGTATCTGGTACTAGGGGAAATTTTGGATGTGGTTCATATGGATATGGTGGATCTCAAACTGCTTCATATTCATCTTTAAGTGCTATTAATTCACAAGGCACCACAAACTCTTCTTCTAATTGTGCTGCTGGTTTTGGTTTCGGTGGTTTTGGATGTTATTACGCTTCAGGTTACGGCGGAGCTGGCGGCGGAGGATGGTACGGTGGACAAGGTACTTATCCTGATGGTTCTGGAGATGATGATGGCGGTGGCGGTGGCGGTTCTGGTTACGTTTATACTTCCTCTTCTGCTTCTAACTATCCTCAAGGTTGTCTTCTAAATTCATCTTACTATCTTTCTGATGCTTCTAATTTATCTGGCAATGAATCTTTCAAATCTCCTTCTGGTGCTACAGAAACTGGTCATTCTGATAATGGCTATTGTAGGATTACCTGTTATGTCAAAAAGAAAACTCTACATTGTAAAATGAACAATGAAATTAAAAAAGCAGCTCCAGTATTTATGAAAATGAACAATAAAATTTATGATGCTGGCGCTAATGCCGTAATGGATTTTGCTTATACAGGAACAGCTCAAGCTATATCACTTCCAAGAGGAAAATATATTATAGAATGCTGGGGCGCTCAAGGCGGTTCATATAGTAGTTATTATGGTGGTGCTGGAGGATATTCTGTCGGAACCATAACTCTAACTAAAAATTCTACGGATTTATATATTTATGTTGGTGGACAACCAGAAGCTACAACTTCAACAGGTGAAACACCTGGTGGATTTAACGGAGGAGGAAAAGGTTGTTCAAGAACTTATAATTATAGTAGTTATGGACAAGGCGGCGGCGGTGCAACCGATGTTCGTATAGAAAAAAATGATCTTTATGCTAGAGTTATTGTCGCTGGTGGCGGTGGAGGTTCATCATCAGAAAATTCGCTTACAACAAAATATGGCGGTGGAACTACTGGTGGTTCTTCTGCTTCTGGATATGGAGCTACACAAACTGCTGCAGGTACAAATGGTTCGTTTGGTCAAGGTGGTTCTGCAACAACTTCTGGAACTAATTATAATTATGGTTCCGGCGGTGGCGGAGGTGGATGGTATGGCGGTGGTGCATGTTCTGATTATAGTGATAGCACTAACTACCAAGGCTATAATGGCGGAGGTTCAGGATATGTTTACACTTCAGCTACTGCTGCTAATTATCCAAGTGGTAATTATGTAAATTCTTCTTACTACCTTACCAATGCGCAAACTATAGCAGGAAATCAATCATTTAAATCACCTGATGGAACAAATGAAACAGGCCATACCGGAAATGGTTTCTGTCGAATCACCCGTAAATCAGGAAAAATATTTGTAAAACAAAACGGATCATGGATCAAAGTGTAATGCTTTGGTCCATGTTTAAATTACAGGAGGAATTGTTATGAAACTTATTTTAAAAGATGGACAAGAACTAATTATTACTCGTGCTAACGATACATATTCATATGAAGGATATAAAGATGGGTTGGGAAATGATATGAATAGAAATATCGTGGCTACTATTTCTATCTTCAACTCTGATAAATCCTTGAATACAATCAGAGATATGATCACTGACGAGAATAGAACTGGTTTTAGAATTATTTATGGGAATACCCAGAAAGATTATACTGGAATGAAAATTGAAAGTATTTCAGAAGAAATCTCCAATGAAAGAAGTGTTATTAATATCTCATTAGCTACAGATAAAACCATAGCTCCTACTGAGACCACTGAAACAACAACAGAAAAAACTAAAGAAGAAACTAAAGAAAAAACGGAAACAGCTTCTGATAAATAATTAAGAATGAAAGGAATATAAGGATATGAGAAAAATAATCGTAAAGGTTGATAAAGAAAAAGCTACAGAGCTTGAAAGAGTTAATTTTGAATTAAACTTCGTAAAAGACATTGTACAGAGAGTTATTGAATCACATCCAAGCGATTTAGAACTCATCAATGGAGATACTCTTATGTCTTACAATAAACGTGGTGCAGAATTACAGAGAAAGTATGCTGCTCTTGCAAATGAGATGGAAAAGGAATACATCCCAGAATACCTTGAAGGTCATCAGTATAGTTGGATTATTCCAAATAATTCTGATGAAATGACTATTACTATTAAATGTAATTGTGAGATTCCAGAATTAGAGGGAATAGCATGAAAAGGACAGAACAATATTCGGATCAGATAGCTAGACTTTATCCTTCTAAGAAGGTAAAAACCGATGACGGACAAAGAATATTAACACAGAGTATCACTTTTCAAGTAACTGATGATTGCAACCTTGCATGTCTATATTGTTACCAAGGACACAAAGGAAAAAATCGAATGTCGTTTGAAACAGCTAAGAAATTCTTTGATTTAGTTGTATCAGGTGAAAAAGGTTTTAAATCTTATATCAATCCAGAGAAATCTCCTGGATTGGTTGTAGATTTCATTGGAGGAGAACCCTTTCTTGAGATAGAGCTTATAGATCAAATCTGTACTTATATTATGGATAAACTCATAGAGTTGGATCATCCTTGGGCCATGAAAACTATGTTCTCTATTTGTTCAAATGGTGTTTTATACAGGGACGAAAAAGTACAAGCATTTCTTCGTAAGTGGGCCAATAGATTATCTTTCTCAGTGACTATTGATGGGAATAAAGAATTACATGATTCCTGCCGAGTTTTTCCAGATGGTGGTCCAAGTTATGACATAGCTGTCGATGCTGCGTCAGATTGGATGAAACGTGGAAATCATATGGGAAGCAAGATCACAATTGCTCCAGGTAATATCAGCTTCTTATATGATGCTATTAAGCATATGGTCGATCTTGGATATGATGAAATCAATGCCAATTGTGTATATGAAAAGGGTTGGACACCTGTACATGCAACTGTTCTTTACGATCAAATGAAACGCATATCTGATTATTTCTTGGAACAGAATTTTGATTTTGAACGTGATTTCTTCTGTTCCCTTTATAATGAAGACTTCTTTCAGCCTAAAGATCCTGATGATTTACAAAGTTGGTGTGGAGGCGTTGGTAATTCAATGATTGCTTGCGATCCTCAAGGTCGCATATTTCCATGTATCAGATATATGGAATCTTCTCTTAATGGAGAGCAAGAACCGTACTCTATTGGTGATGTAGATAATGGTATAGGATGCACAGAATGTTATAAATGTAGAATTAATTGTATGGCAAAAATAGATAGAAGGACACAGAGTACAGATGAATGTTTCTATTGTCCTATAGCTGCAGGATGTTCTAATTGTTCTGGTTATGATTATCAAGTGAATGGTACTCCTGACTCAAAAGCTACTTATATATGTGTTATGCATAAAGCTCGTGCTCTTGGGAATCTGTATTTCTGGAATAAATATTATAGAAAAAATAATATGAGTAAGCGAATGAAAAACTATGTGCCAGATGAATGGGCGCTTGAGATTATTTCTGAATCAGAACTTAATATGTTGAAAGAACTTGAAAGAGAGGATTAAAAGCCTCTCTTTTTTATTGACTAAAAGGAGGCTTGATATTATGGCAGAAATTAAAGGAATTGATGTTTCCAGATGGAATGGAAAAATCGACTGGAAAACTGTTGCTAGTTATGGAATGGGCTTCGCTATCCTAAGAATTACAGAAAAAGGAAATATTGTTGATAGCACATTCGAACCTAATTATAAAGGCTGTATTGAGAATAAAATTCCTGTTGGAGTCTATAAATACAGCTATGCTACTACTATTGCTCAAATTGAAGATGAAGCAAATGTAGTTATTAAAACATTGAATAAAAGAAAACTGGATTATCCAGTATTTCTTGATATAGAGGATAAATGTCAGGAGAATTTATCTGACAGTTTAATGATGAAAATGATTGAAGCGTTTAGAGCTATTATTGTCAAAGCTGGATATAAATTTGGTATTTATTGCGGTTATTCTTGGTATCAGAACCAGTTACCAGAAGGTGCTAAAAAGTATGATTGTTGGGTTGCCCGATATCCTAATAATGATACCGGTGAGTTACAGGAAAGATTAAGAGTTCCTGCTTCTACTGGTGTTATTGGATGGCAATACTCTAGTAAAGCAACCATTCCTGGTATTCCAACAAAAACTGATCGAAGTGTATTCTATAAAGACTATTCTAAATCTTCTACTACTTCTACAAACTCTCCCAAACCAACAACTACACAAGGAAGTGATACTATGAACAAAGATAAAGCTATTGATGCTCTTATTGCTTGCGCTGAAAATGAGGTTGGATATTTAGAGAAGAAATCTAATTCTCAGCTTGATGATAAAACTGCAAATGCAGGTTACAATAACTACACTAAATACTGGAGAGACGTATATCCTCAGTATCAGGCACAGGCTTGGTGTGCAGCGTTTGTGAGTTGGTGCATGATGAAAACATTCGGTCTTGATGTAGCTAAAAAACTCCTTAAACATTGGCCTTATGTATACTGTCCTACTCTTGGAAATCTCTTCACAAAGTATGCAAATCCACAGCGAGGAGACATTGTAATCTTCTATCGTAATGGTACATTCGCTCATACTGGATTAGTAACAAAAGTCGAAGGAGATAAATTTTATACTATTGAAGGTAACACTTCAGGAGGCTCTTCTATTGTTCCAAATGGTGGTGGAGTTTATGCTAAGAGTTATTATAATTCAAATCTCCCTGGAACAAAGTTTTGTCGTCCAGACTATTCTATTGTCACATCCATCTTAACTTCTAACACCTCTTCTACATCATCTCCTGCACCTGTACAGCCATCTTATACTGCATGGGTAGGTTCTTGTACAGCTAATGGAACAGATGTATTCTCAGACGCTACAGGAGCTTCTAAGCTAAGTACATATCCTAAACTTAATGCAGGTAATCTTGTGGATATCATCGGTGAATCTGGTACAAGATATCAGGTTCGTATCGCTGCAAAATATATAGGGTATGTAGAAAAATCTAACATTAAAAATCCTAATACTCCTGCTGCAACAACTACAAAAAAATATCCATTTGTAGGAAAAGTAACTGCAAGTAAATTGAATGTTCGCAAAAAACCCGGTACTGAATATCCATTACTTCCAGAGTATCCGATGTTAAATAAAGACAATCTTATTAATGTCCTCGGAGTTACAAAAGATACTCAAGGTGACAGATGGTACAAAGTATCAATTACTCAAAATGAATATG
>OFMF01002216.1_pt1 | contig 12621 bp, 8 predicted proteins | sample 1541771 | NCBI WGS metagenome assembly OFMF01 (sample SAMN04209235, study PRJEB22552) | human gut metagenome | biome: gut; material: feces | host: Homo sapiens | place: USA: Oklahoma
ACGCTTATATCTGCCCTTCAAGCCCTAAGAAAGCACCACAGAATCTGCGACACTATGCTAGTGAAACTCCGGTTTATTTCTGCTCTGCTTCATAGGCTTCACGACAGGCTTTGGCAAGCTGGTCTCCGCAGGAAGTTCCGCGTCCGTTGCAGGAAATTCCACCGATTTTCTGTTCTACCTGCTCAACGGTAAGACCTTCCACAAGCTTTGGAATTGCCTGAAGATTTCCATTACATCCACCGGTGAATTTTACATTGTGAACAATATTTCCCTCTAATTCCAACTCAATCAGAGTGGAACATGTACCTTTTGTTTTGTATACATACTTCATAATATATGCAGACCTCCTCTTTTGATGATACGATTCCATACATTATATATCATCCCGGAAGTGTTCGACAAGTTCTTTTTTTGGAAAATCAAAATACCCCGGATGTTATACCGGGGCATGAGTTAGTTGTTTATATTGTTAAAGTCGATACATAAATCTGGATAGATTCCTACGTTAATCGTATCTGAGAATGAGTATTCGTCAATATCCCCATGTTCCAGATCGTATACAGTAATCCGTTTTTTGTCTGGATCAACAATCCAGTATTCACGAACACCAGCAGTACGGTATTTGAATAGTTTTGTGTAATAGTCCATTCGTCTGCTGCCAGATGATACTATTTCTATAATCCAATCTGGTGCACCATTGCAGCCTTTATCTGTGAGTTTGGATTTGTCGCAGATGACGCTTATATCCGGTTCAACATAATTTTTGTCATCTGCATTTAGAAAAACGGCAAATGGAGCGATATATGGCTCACACGAACCCCCTCTTGATTTTATATAGGTGTTAATGATGGTAAAGAGATTGCCGGCTATAAGCTGATGTCTGCGTGTGGGTGGAGCCATGTAATAGATTTGACCATCGATCAGTTCGGCGCGTTCCCCTTCCGGGAGGTTATAAATATCATCTGTAGTATAGATTCTTTCCTGTGGTAAAGTCATTAGAACACCACCTTTCATAAATAATAGGGGATAAGAGTATCTTCATCATCTTGCAATAGAATTATAGCTTATAATTAAAAATATGTACATAATATAAAAAAATAAAGATATCTGTTTGCGGAGGGTTACTGTTGGCTTAGCAGTAAAACACTTGCTGTTTTGCTGCGGAGGACGGCAATTAAATTATGTATACATAAATCCGACAGGATAATTTTCAGTTAATAAAAAATTCACAAATCGTTTACGCCTATTTTTGTTGTGGTGAAGCCTAAAAAGTGTTACAATAGCGATACCGTGCGAGGTTTCTGCATAAATGACAGAAATTTTTCAAATAACAGAGCCGGGACAGGAATAGGAGTTTTTATGGGAGCATTGACAAAAATCTTCGGGACACACAGCGAGAGAGAGCTGAAAAGAATCTATCCGCTTGTTGACAAAGTAGAGTCTTATCGTGACTCTATGCAGAAACTTTCCGATGAAGAATTAAGAAACAAAACAAAAGAATATAAAGAGCGTCTGGAAAAGGGCGAGACTTTGGATGACCTTTTGCCGGAAGCATTTGCAACGGTTCGTGAAGCAGCAAAACGTGTGCTCGGCATGGAGCATTACCACGTACAGATTATCGGTGGTATCATTCTTCACCAGGGACGTATTGCAGAGATGAAGACCGGTGAAGGTAAGACACTTGTTTCTACACTGCCTGCATACCTGAATGCACTGGAAGGCAAAGGTGTCTGCATCGTAACCGTCAATGATTACCTTGCGAAACGAGATTCTGAGTGGATGGGACAGGTTCATGAATTCCTTGGACTGAAAGTCGGTGTCGTGTTAAATTCCATGACGAACGATGAGCGCAGGGAAGCATATAACTGCGATATTACTTATGTTACAAATAACGAACTTGGTTTCGATTATCTGAGAGATAACATGGTGATCTACAAAGAGCAGCTTGTTCAGCGTGGATTGCATTATGCCATCATCGATGAGGTCGACTCAGTATTGATCGACGAGGCGAGAACACCACTGATCATTTCCGGTCAGAGTGGTAAATCCACCAAGCTATATGAAGCGTGCGATATTCTCGCAACACAGTTAAAACGTGGTGAGGATGTGCCGGAGTACTCCAAGATGGATGCCATCATGGGTATTGAACAGGAAGAGACAGGAGACTTTGTTGTCAACGAGAAGGACAAAGTTGTCAACCTGACACAGGAAGGTGTGAAAAAGGTTGAGCAGTTCTTCAAGATCGATAACCTTGCAGATGCAGAGAACCTTGAGATCCAGCACAATGTGATCCTTGCTCTGAGAGCACATAATCTGATGTTCCGCGATCAGGACTATGTGGTAAAAGATAACGAGGTCATGATCGTTGATGAATTTACCGGACGTATTATGCCGGGACGCCGTTATTCAGACGGACTTCATCAGGCAATCGAAGCGAAGGAGCATGTAAAAGTAAAACGTGAGAGCAAGACGCTTGCAACGATCACATTCCAGAACTTCTTTAACAAATTTGACAAAAAGGCCGGTATGACTGGTACAGCACTCACAGAGGAAAAGGAGTTCCGTGATATTTACGGTATGGACGTTATTGAAATCCCGACCAATAAACCGGTCCAGCGTATCGATCATCATGATGCCGTATATAAGACCAAGAAAGAAAAATATCGTGCAGTTGTCGAGGAAGTGAAGAAGGCACATGAGAAAGGACAGCCGGTACTGGTTGGTACGATCAACATTGATACTTCCGAACTGCTCAGCGGCATGTTAAAAAGAGAGGGAATCCCTCATACTGTATTAAATGCGAAGTTCCACGAACTGGAGGCTGAGATCGTAGCAGGTGCCGGACAGCATGGAGCAGTTACGATCGCAACAAACATGGCAGGCCGTGGTACGGATATTAAGCTTGATGACGACGCAAGAGCAGCAGGCGGTTTAAAGATCATTGGTACGGAACGTCATGAATCAAGACGTATTGACAATCAGCTTCGCGGTCGTTCCGGACGTCAGGGAGATGTGGGAGAATCACAGTTCTTCATTTCACTTGAAGATGATCTGATGAGACTCTTTGGCTCTGATAAACTGATGGATGTGTTCAATGCACTTGGTGTTCCGGAAAATGAACAGATCCAGCACAAGATGCTTACCTCTGCCATCGAGAAAGCACAGCAGAAGATTGAGGCTAATAACTACGGAATCCGAAAGAATCTGTTGGAGTACGATCAGGTTATGAATGATCAGAGAGAGATTATTTACAAAGAGCGTCTGCGCGTGTTAAATGGAGAGAGCATGAGAGATGCGATTTTCAAGATGATCACTGACCGTGTAGAGAGTTGTGTGGACACCTGTATTTCTTCTGAGATTCCAAAAGATGAGTGGGATTTAAATGAACTGAATCAGTTACTGCTTCCTATCATTCCTCTGGAACCTATAACGGAAGAAACGATTGCTGATATCAGGAATAACAAAGAACTTAAGCATCTCCTGAAAGAGAAAGCTGTGAAGTTATATGAAGCAAAAGAGACAGAGTTCCCTGAACCAGAACAGTTCCGTGAGTTAGAGCGAGTTGTCTTATTGAAAGTGATTGACCAAAAATGGATGGATCACATTGATGATATGGATCAGCTTCGTCAGGGTATCGGACTTCAGGCATATGGACAGAGAGATCCGCTTGTTGAGTACAAGATGGCAGGATTCGATATGTTTGATGAGATGACAGCCAATATTCAGGAAGATACGATCCGCCTGTTATATCATGTGAAGATTGAACAGAAAGTAGAACGTGAGCAGGTTGCAAAAGTAACCGGAACGAACAAGGATGATTCAGCTCCTGCTGAACCGAAGAAACGTGCAGCAGCAAAGATTTATCCAAACGATCCGTGTCCATGCGGCTCTGGAAAGAAATACAAACAGTGCTGTGGAAGATTTGCAGAATAGAAATAAAATGTGCAGAGCATTTAGATTCACAAGAGTCTGAATGCTCTGTTTTTACACATAGAAAAAGAACGAATGCCAGAATAAAAGAGTGAAATTGTAGTTGTAAGAAAAAATACGAGAGGATATAATAGTAATAGACACAAATCGTTTTGAAAGGAGTGCAGATATATGTTATATACAACAATAGAAATACACATACCAGAAGCAATGAAACCATATGTTACAGAAAAAAATGCAGAAGATGAATTGCAGAGAAATGCACTGTTATTGTATCCATATGTATTACAGAAGAAGATATCCAATGGAAGAGCAGCGGAGATCTTGGGAATTTCAAAATTAGATTTGATTGATTTATATGGAAAGATGGGATTCTGCTATTTTGATCAGACAATGGATGAATTAGATAAGGATCTGGAAACATTTAAGTCATTAGGGTTAAGCGGGGTGACTGTATGATAGTTGTTTCTGATACAACACCATTAATTTCACTCTTAAAAGTTGGACATTTGGATTTACTGGATAAATATTTCGGGGAAGTTCAGATACCACAGGCAGTTTTTGATGAACTGACGTCAAACAAAAGGTTTGCATTAGAAGCGGAGGAAATAAAAAATTGTCCATATATTCGTGTGGTGCAAATAGAAGATGACAAATCTGTAGATATTATCCGGAGAGTTACGGGATTAGATCTGGGAGAAAGTGAGGCAATCATTTTAACAGATAATCTGCATTCAGATTCAAAAGAGGCTGAATGCTCTATATTTTTATCAGAACTAATGTTCGGATAAAGCCTATACAAATTTTCAAAATTGTGTTATATTCTTAAGAGACATTCGTCCGTATATTCCCTCAGAAAATATACCATACTTTATTAAGATAACCCCCGGAGGTGATTTTTGTGCAAAATGAACAACAAATCTTCAAATTACATGCCCCATACCAGCCCACCGGCGATCAGCCGCAGGCAATCGAAGAACTGGTAAGAGGCTTCAAGGAAGGCAATCAGTTCGAGACTTTGCTCGGTGTAACCGGCTCCGGTAAGACCTTCACGATGGCGAACGTCATCGCACAGCTGAATAAGCCGACGCTCATCATTTCGCACAATAAGACTTTGGCGGCACAGTTATATGGTGAGTTTAAGGAATTTTTCCCGGAGAATGCAGTGGAATATTTTGTCTCCTATTACGATTATTATCAGCCGGAGGCATATGTGCCACAGACGGACACTTATATTGCCAAGGATTCTGCGATCAATGAGGAGATTGATAAATTGCGCTTGTCTGCCACGGCAGCACTTGTAGAGCGTAAAGATGTGATCGTGATCGCCTCGGTTTCCTGTATCTATGGTCTGGGCAGCCCGGAGGACTACCTTGGAATGATGGTTTCTCTGCGTCCGGGAATGGAGAAGGACAGAGATGAGGTCATCCGTGCACTGGTCGATATCCAGTACACAAGAAATGACATGGATTTTCACCGTGGTACATTCCGGGTGCGCGGTGACACGGTAGAGATTTTTCCGGCAAACTACAGCGATACGGCGATCCGGGTGGAATTTTTCGGAGATGAGATTGACCGGATCACCGAGATCGATGTGCTGACAGGGGAAGTCAAGTGCAGTCTGGAACATTTTGCAGTTTTTCCTGCTTCACACTATGTTGTTCCGATGGAAAAGATTCAGAAGGCTTGTGTGAATATCGAAGCAGAAATGGAAGAGCGCGTAAAGTATTTCAAGGGGGAGGACAAGCTGCTGGAGGCACAGCGTATCGCAGAGAGAACCAATTTTGACATTGAGATGTTGAAAGAAACAGGATTCTGCAGTGGTATTGAAAATTATTCAAGACATCTTGCAGGACTTCCGGCGGGAGCAACGCCACATACATTAATGGACTATTTTAAGGACGACTTCCTGATCATTGTGGATGAGTCGCATATCACGATTCCACAGATCGGAGGAATGTATGCGGGTGACCAGTCCAGAAAATCAACGCTTGTTGATTACGGATTCAGACTTCCTTCTGCAAAAGATAACAGACCTTTGAATTTTGAAGAGTTTGAGAGTAAAATTGACCAGATGCTTTTTGTTTCCGCGACACCAAATACGTATGAAGATGAGCATGAGTTACTCCGTGCAGAGCAGATTATCCGGCCAACCGGTCTGCTTGATCCTGAGGTGGTAGTCCGGCCGGTAGAGGGACAGATTGATGATCTGATCGGAGAAGTGAATAAAGAGACGGCAAAGAAGCATAAGGTTTTGATCACAACTCTGACCAAAAGAATGGCAGAAGATCTGACGGACTATATGAAAGAACTCGGTATCCGTGTAAAATATCTGCATTCGGATATTGATACTCTGGAGCGTGCAGAGATTATCCGTGATCTGCGTCTGGATGTGTTTGATGTCCTGGTCGGAATCAACCTGCTCCGGGAAGGACTGGATATTCCGGAGATCACACTTGTGGCGATTCTGGATGCAGACAAAGAGGGATTCCTGCGTTCTGAGACATCCCTGATCCAGACGATTGGACGTGCGGCGCGTAACAGCGAGGGACATGTTATCATGTATGCGGATAAGATTACGGATTCCATGCGCAATGCGATCGACGAGACAGAACGGCGACGCAGGATCCAGCAGGAATATAATAAAGAACACAACATCACGCCGAAAACAATTCAGAAGTCTGTCCGTGATCTGATCAGTGTATCTAAGAAAGTGGCACAGGAGGAACTGAACTTCAAGAAAGATCCGGAGTCCATGAACAAGGAGGAACTGACGAAGTTGATCGCAGATATTCAGAAGAAGATGCAGAGAGCAGCGGCAGATCTGAACTTCGAGGCGGCAGCAGAATACCGCGACCAGATGCTGCAATTGAAAACAATGCTTCAGGATTTATAATAATAAGGTGGAAAGGCAATTGCTTAATAAAATATAGAAGGGTGCAGATATATGAAAACATCAGAGAACCGCAAATACATCAAGATACGCGGTGCGAATGAACATAATTTGAAGAATATTGATGTGGATATTCCGAGAGATGAATTTGTTGTGCTGACCGGACTTTCCGGTTCCGGTAAATCATCTCTTGCGTTTGACACGATTTATGCGGAGGGACAGAGACGGTATATGGAGTCATTGTCCTCCTATGCAAGACAGTTTTTAGGACAGATGGAAAAACCAAATGTTGAGAAAATCGAAGGGCTTTCTCCGGCAATTTCCATCGATCAGAAATCCACAAACCGGAATCCGAGGTCAACGGTGGGAACGGTCACGGAGATCTACGACTATTTCCGGCTGCTTTACGCTAGGATCGGAGTGCCACATTGTCCAAAGTGTGGAAAAGAGATCAAAAAGCAGACGGTCGATCAGATGGTCGATCAGATCATGGAGCTGCCGGAGCGTACTAAGATCCAGCTTTTAGCACCGGTGGTCAGAGGAAGAAAAGGAGAACATCAGAAGTTTTTTGAACAGGCAAAGCGAAGCGGTTATGTCCGTGTCGTTGTAGATGGAAATCTCTATGAACTGTCTGAGGAGATCAAGTTAGAGAAGAATAAAAAGCACAACATCGAGATTGTTGTGGATCGTCTTATGGTAAAACCGGGGATCGAAAAACGACTGACAGATTCCATTGAGAATGTGCTGCAGCTGGCAGACGGATTGATGATCGTGGATGTGATCGATGGAGAACCAATTCAGTTTTCTGAGAGTTTTTCATGCCCGGACTGCGGTATCAGTATCGATGAAGTGGAGCCGAGAAGTTTCTCTTTCAACAATCCGTTTGGTGCGTGTCCGACCTGCTTTGGACTTGGATATAAAATGGAGTTTGACATTGATCTGATGATCCCGGATAAGAGGTTGAGCATTTCGGAGGGGGCAATCCAGGTGATGGGCTGGCAGTCCTGCACCGATAAGAGCAGCTTCACCTATGCGATTTTAAAAGCGCTGACGGAAGAATATCATTTTTCACTGGATACACCGTTCCGGGAATATCCGGATGAGATAAAAGATGTTTTGATCAATGGAACACACGGAAAAGAACTGAAAGTACGCTATAAAGGACAGCGCGGTGAGGGCGTGTATGATGTCGCATTTGACGGTCTGATCCGCAATGTGCAGAGAAGATACCGTGAGACTTCCTCTGAGACGATGAAAGCAGAGTATGAACAGTTTATGCGCATCACACCGTGTGAATCCTGCCATGGACAGCGTCTGAAACCGGAATCCCTCGCAGTAACGGTTGCGGACAAAAATATTTATGAGATGACCTCCATGTCGGTGAAGAATCTTAAGACGTTTGTAGATCAGATGGAACTCACAAAGCAGCAGCATCTGATTGGCGACCAGATTTTAAAAGAAATCCGTGCAAGAGTGGGATTTTTAAATGAGGTTGGACTGGATTATCTGTCATTGTCGAGAGCGACAGGAACACTGTCCGGTGGTGAGGCACAGCGTATCCGTCTTGCAACCCAGATTGGTTCCGGTCTTGTGGGAGTTGCCTATATTCTGGACGAACCGTCGATCGGACTGCACCAAAGAGACAACGATAAGCTTCTGGGGGCATTGATGAATTTAAGAGACCTTGGCAACACGCTGATCGTTGTGGAACATGACGAGGATACGATGAGGGCGGCGGACTACATTGTGGATATCGGACCGGGAGCCGGCTCACATGGTGGACAAGTGGTTGCGTGCGGCACTGCAGAAGAGATCATGCAGAACCCGGATTCTGTCACAGGGGCATATCTGAGCGGAAGAATCCAGATCCCGGTTCCAAAGGAGCGCAGAAAACCGACAGGCTTTCTAACGATCAAGGGCGCAAGGGAAAATAATTTAAAAAATATCGACGTGGATATTCCGTTGGGCGTTATGACCTGCATTACCGGTGTTTCGGGTTCTGGAAAGAGTTCGCTGACAAATGAGATTTTGTACAAACATCTGGCGAGGGATTTAAACCGTGCAAGGTGCATTCCGGGAGAACATGACGATATCCTTGGACTGGAGCAGCTGGACAAGGTGATCGATATTGACCAGTCGCCGATCGGCAGAACGCCGCGTTCAAATCCGGCGACTTATACCGGTGTCTTCGATATGATCCGCGATCTTTTTGCGGGAACACCGGATGCAAAGGCAAAAGGATATAAAAAAGGACGTTTCAGCTTCAATGTGAAAGGCGGACGATGTGAGGCATGCTCAGGGGATGGAATTATCAAAATTGAGATGCATTTCCTGCCGGATGTCTATGTGCCTTGTGAAGTGTGCGAAGGAAAGCGGTATAACAGAGAGACACTTGAAGTAAAATATAAAGGAAAAAACATTTATGATGTGCTGGATATGACAGTGGAGGAAGCATTGGAGTTCTTTAAGAACGTGCCGTCCATTGAACGCAAGATCCAGACTTTATATGATGTGGGACTTTCCTATGTAAAACTTGGACAGCCATCTACGGAACTGTCCGGTGGTGAAGCACAGCGTATCAAACTTGCAACAGAACTCAGCAAGCGCAGCACAGGTAAGACCATTTACATTTTGGATGAGCCGACAACAGGGCTTCATTTCGCAGATGTGCACAAATTGATCGAGATTCTGCGCAGACTTTCAGATGGAGGTAATACCGTAGTCGTCATTGAACACAATCTGGATGTCATCAAGACCGCTGATTATATCATCGATATGGGACCGGAAGGTGGAGACGGCGGCGGAACTGTGATCGCCAAAGGAACACCGGAGGAAGTTGCCAAAGTGAAAGGATCCTATACCGGACAGTATGTAAAAAAATATCTTAAGAAGTAGATAGCAGGATGTATGCTTAGCGTACATTCTGCTGCAATGGACAGAGATGTGATACACCGCTGATTAGCGGTCGTCATAACAAAAAAGGTGTCTCGCATGAGACACCTTAAAATTTCGGGGAGTGCTCCTCCGATATCCGTAGATATCGAAGAAGCATGAGTTATGAAAAATTATATTAGCCGACTTAATAAGTCATATTAGCTAGTACTATTATAATATAAAAAGAAAATGTGACCATTTTGTGATGAAAAAATAAAAAAAATCTTATGAAGCATCATTTATTAAAAAAATCTTATTTTTCTTGAAAAATAGGATTTTCTGGAAAAAAAACTTTGAAAAATATAACTTTTTGTATATAATAAGATTGTATATGTAAAAATAGGAGTAGTATCGTACTTCTTATTTTAATAGTGCAGAAGAAAAAAGTGATTTTTAATGTATTTCCGTATATCTCATACAGGAAAATATTGACATACATTCCAAACAATTCCAGAAAGGGGAATATCATAATTATGATGAGTACAGATATTGGTATCGATCTGGGTACCGCAAGTATATTAGTATATATCAAGGGCAAAGGGGTTGTATTAAAAGAACCGTCTGTTGTCGCTTTTGACCGTGATACAAATAAAATCAAAGCCATTGGGGAAGAGGCGAGATTAATGCTCGGCAGAACACCGGGTAATATTGTTGCTGTAAGACCACTCCGTCAGGGCGTTATCTCGGATTATACAGTTACGGAGAAGATGATCAAATATTTCATTCAGAAGGCTCTTGGCAAGAAAACATTCCGCAAGCCAAGAATCAGTGTCTGCGTGCCAAGTGGTGTGACAGAGGTTGAGAAGAAAGCCGTTGAGGATGCGACCTATCAGGCAGGAGCAAGAGAGGTTTCTATTATTGAGGAGCCGATCGCAGCAGCTATCGGAGCCGGAATTGATATTTCCAAGGCCTGCGGAAACATGATTGTAGATATCGGAGGCGGTACGGCGGATATTGCGGTGATTTCCCTGGGAGGCACGGTTGTCAGCACTTCCATTAAGATTGCCGGAGACGACTTTGACGAGGCGCTGGTGCGCTACATGAGGAAGAAGCACAACCTGTTAATCGGTGAGAGAACCGCCGAGGAGATTAAGATCAATATCGGCGCCGCTTACCAGAGACCGGAAATGCTGACGATGGAGGTCAGGGGAAGAAACCTGGTGACAGGACTTCCGAAGACCATTGTGGTTACTTCCGACGAGACCTTAGAGGCGTTGAGAGAGCCGGCCCTGCAGATTGTGGACGCTGTCCACAACGTGCTGGAGCGGACTCCGCCGGAGCTGGCCGCCGATATTTTCGACCGGGGCATTGTGCTGACAGGAGGCGGAGCGCTGCTGAGCGGCCTGGACGCCCTGATTGAGGAGAAGACGGGAATTACGACCATGATTGCCGAGGATCCTCTGACAGCGGTGGCTATCGGAACAGGAAAGTTTATTGAGTTCCTTCACGGAGAGGGTTCCAAAAATTTTGACTAGGAGCAGATATGGCTTCAGTGAAAGGTTTTGTTGAGAAAATTAAATACCGGAACGAGGAGAACGGTTATACGGTTCTTAGCCTCACAGGCTCCGACGACGGGGAGGAATATATCCTGGTTGGGAATTTTTCTTTCATTGGAGAGGGAGAGCTTCTGGAGGCGTCCGGCTGGACAGATGCAGACGGAGACGGAGTGAGAGAGAATGGAGATGGAGAGAAGCTTCAGTTTACCATCCGCTGCTCCAATGACTCTAAAACAAGAGAAAATGCAGTGCTCTATGCAAAAGAGTGTCTGGCTGAGGTGGGAATCGATGTGGAGGTTTCCATTGAGGAGGACAGCGTAATCGCTGAGGACTGTATTTATAATCATAATTTTGAGATGTACGCTTTAAACTGCTATTTCTTTGAAGATCCGAATCCATATGGCTGGTGGCATTCCGATTCCGCTTTTGATGAGCCGGGAGTGGGAAGCTTTAACTTTGGCGCTTATAAAAATGATCTGGTAGATGAAAACATCGAAAAGGGTATGAAGACTACTAATCAGGAAGAGCGAAAAGAGTACTACCTGAATGTGGCAAAGCAGATCAATGAAGATGTACCGATGATTTTCCTTTATGCCCAGGATCGCGAGATCATGTGCAACCCGAAGCTGGAGAACTTTGATCCATATACATTTAATATTTTCTGTGATATCTGGGAATGGGATTTTGCCCAGTAAGGAGGTAGAATTACCGAAATGGCACGGTTTATCTCAAGAAGGCTGGCAGCTGCCTTGATTATGCTTCTGGGCGTTACGGCGGTGATTTTCTGTATCATCCGTCTCCAGCCGGGAAACCCGTTTTTAAATATGATTCAGCATGATACAGATCCGACCTTTCTGGAGACAAAACTTCAGGAAATCGGCTACTATGACCCGCTTCCCGTCCAGTACGGGAAGTGGCTTTTAAGGACGCTCCAGTTAGATCTGGGATACTCTATCCAGCACAGGGCTCCTGTGGCTGCATTGATAGCAGACAGGTTTGGAAATACTCTGCTTTTAGCCATGTCCTCCTTTGTGTTAAGTACAGTGATTTCCATTGGAATCGGAGTATTTTCAGCCATGTATCCCAATTCCCTGTGGGATCGGGCACTGACTGTCTTATCGTTTATCGGCGTTTCCATCCCGGTATTTTTCTTTGGACTTCTGCTGATTAAGGTATTTGGATACGATTTAGCAGTCCTTCCCTTTTCAGGGATTGAAACCATGGGGAAAAATTACCAGGGCATAGACAGGGCGCTGGACATCGGGCGTCACATGATTCTGCCGGTGACTGCCTCGGCTCTTACCCAGACAGCCACCCTGCTTCTGCATTTTCTCAAGGATCAGCTTTTCACCCTTATGACGCATGGGA
>OFMF01002220.1_pt1 | contig 12597 bp, 8 predicted proteins | sample 1541771 | NCBI WGS metagenome assembly OFMF01 (sample SAMN04209235, study PRJEB22552) | human gut metagenome | biome: gut; material: feces | host: Homo sapiens | place: USA: Oklahoma
CGCGGCCCAGGCCCGGATGGAGGAATTCCAGAATCTGTCCACCTATGACCGGACCCGGTTTGAGTGAGTCCGAAGGGGAAAGAAGTTCACAAAGCAAGGGAAAAAACCGGAAATGCCCCGGGATTTCCCAGGAAAAAGAGGAAAAAACCTCCCTTATCCCTTGTGATAAGGGAGGTTTTGTGTTATCCTGTAATATGTATTGTTATTTGCATTTTTTCTTTCTTCGCCCCGCCGGGGCACGGAAGTAAGGATAGAAAATTTCCCGAACCGAGGTCCCAATCATGAAATACCAGCAGTGGAACATCGCACAGCGGTCCCAGGAGGCCTATAAAGCCATGGAACGGCAGGGGGTCCCCACCCTGGTGGCCGCCACTCTCTGTGCCCGGGGGATGACCGACTTGGCAGAGGCCAAGGGTCTCCTCTCCAGCGGGGAGGACCAGCTTCAGGACCCCTTCCTGATGAAAGACATGGACCTGGCCACCGCCCGGATTGGCCGCGCCCTGCGCAACGGGGAGAAGATCGCAGTCTACGGCGACTACGACGTGGACGGCATCACCTCCACCTGTCTGCTCACAGAATTTCTGCGGGAGCGAGGCGGACATGTTATATGCTATATTCCCGACCGCACCGGAGAGGGTTACGGCCTGAACCGCGGCGCAGTGGACCGGCTGGGCCAGCAGGGCGTGAAGCTCATCGTCACGGTGGACTGCGGCATCACCGCCGTGGAGGAGGTGGCCTACGCCAGCGGCCTGGGCATAGATGTGATTATCACCGACCATCACGAGTGCAAGGAGGAGATTCCCGCCGCCGTGGCGGTGGTGGACCCCCACCGGAAGGACTGCCCCTATCCCTTCAAGGATCTGGCCGGGGTGGGGGTGGCCCTGAAGCTGGCCATGGCGGTGGCCGGACCGGAGCGGGCGGAGCGGATCTTTCTGGAGTATGCCGACCTGGCCGCAATTGGAACAGTGGCCGATGTGATGCCCATGACCGGCGAAAACCGCACCATCGTTCAGACCGGGCTGTCCGCCCTGGCCCATCCCCGGCGGCTGGGCCTTGCCCGGCTGATCCAGGAGGCAGGGCTGGGGGACAGGCCTCTCACCTCGGTGTCTGTGGGCTATACGCTGGCGCCCCGGATCAACGCGGCAGGCCGGATGGGAAAGGCCGGTCTGGCCGCCGAGCTGCTCCTCACCCGGGACCCGGACCGGGCATCGGAGTTGGCCCGGGAGCTGTGTGAGCTGAACCGGGAGCGTCAGGCCGTGGAGGGGGAGATCTTTCAAGACTCCGTCCGGCGGCTGGAGGAGAGGCCCCAGGAGGGGGTCATCCTGCTGGCGGACGAGGGCTGGCACCAGGGGGTGGTGGGCATCGTGGCATCCCGCCTGGCGGAGAAGTACGGCTGCCCCACGTTTATGGTGTGCCTGGACCAGGGGGTGGGGAAGGGCTCCTGCCGCTCCTGGGGCGGGATCAACCTATTCCGGCTTCTGGCCCAGTGCGGCGATCTGCTGGAGGGCTTTGGGGGCCATGCCCTGGCTGCCGGCTTCACCGTGCGGGAGGAGAGGATCCCGGAGCTGTCTGCCCGGCTGCGCCGGCTGGTGCTGGAGGAGCGCCAGGGGGAGGAACTGGCCACAGTGCTGGAGGCGGACGCGGCGGTGTTACCCCAGGAGCTCACGGTGGAGGCGGTGGAGCAGCTGGACTGGCTGGAGCCCTGCGGCACCGGAAATCCCAGACCGGTGCTGGTCCTCACCGGAGCCCATGTGCTCAGCGCCGCTCAGGTGGGCCGGGGCCGGCATCTGAAGCTGCGGCTGGAGGCCAGAGGGGTCCCGCTGGACGCCATTTTCTTCTCCGCCGACGGCGGAGAACTGGGCCTGACCGCCGGCTGCCGGGTGGATGTGGCCTTCTATCCCCAGATCAACGAGTTCCGGGGACTGCGCTCGGTCCAGCTTCAGGTGGTGGACCTGCGCCGGGCCATGACTCGGGCCCAGCTGGAGCAGTCTATTTATGAAAAATACCGGCGGGGGGACCTCCTCACGCCGCTGGAGGCCCAGTCCCTGCTGCCCACCCGGGCGGAATTTGTCTGCCTGTGGCGGTATCTGAAGCGCCAGAGCGCCGGACAGCCCATCCTCCGGGACACAGTCCCCCGCATCGCCCGGGGAGCCGCCCGCTCCGGCGGGCAGCCGGAGCTGCCCACCCATACCCTGGTGTGCCTGGAGGTGATGGAGGAGCGGGGGCTGCTCACGCTGGTCCGGCAGTCCGAGCAGCTGGAGATCACTCTGCACCAGCTGGAGCACAAGGTGGATCTGAACGCCTCGGAGATCCTGAAACGGCTGCGGAAGGCCACGCTGGAGGATTAGGGGCCAGGAGTTAGGAAAGAGGAAATGGCTGTCCTGGCTCCCGCCCGATCAAATTCCTCATTCCTAATTTCTAATTCGTGAGAAGGTGATCGAATGGATCCGATTTTAGAGCGCTATCAGGCCCTTGAGGACAAGGTGGCCGCCTATACGCCCAATTTAGATACCAAGCGGCTGTTCGACGCATTTACCTATGCGGACGCGGAGCACCACGGGCAGCTGCGCAAGAGCGGCGAGCCCTATATCATCCATCCCCTGGCAGTGGCCGACATTGTGGCCGATCTGGGGCTGGATGTGGACTCGGTCATTGCCGCCCTGCTCCACGACTGCATCGAAGATACCGACGCCACCCATGAGGAGATTGCCAAAAAATTCGGCAAGTCGGTGGCGGAGCTGGTGGAGGGGGTCACCAAGCTGACCCGGGTGCAGTATGTCTCCAAGGAAGAGGAGCAGATGGAGAACCTGCGCAAGATGCTCATGGCCATGGCCCACGACATCCGGGTGATCCTCATCAAGATCTGCGACCGGCTGCACAATATGCGCACCATGGAGTATCAGTCCCCCCGGAAGCAGCGGGAGAAATCTCTGGAGACCATGGAGATCTACGCGCCGCTGGCGCACCGCTTGGGTATGCAGAAGCTGAAGTGGGAGCTGGAGGACCTCTCCCTGCGCTATCTGGACCCTGTGGGCTATAAGGAGATCGAGGATGAGATGTCCGCCCGCTCCGCCGCCCACGAGGAGTTCCTGGCCTCCATCCAGCTGCGCATCCAGCAGCGGATGGAACAGGAGGGCATCCGCTGCAAGGTGTATGGCCGGGTGAAGCATACCTACTCCATCTACCGGAAAATGTTCGCCCAGAACAAGACGCTGGACGAGATCTTCGACCTGTACGCCTTCCGGGTGATCGTGGACGACATCCCGGAGTGCTACAACGTGCTGGGCTGCATCCACGATATGTTCAAGCCGGTGCTGGGCCGGTTCAAGGACTACATCGGCACGCCCAAGCCCAATATGTACCAGTCCCTCCACACCACGGTCATTGGCCGGGAGGGCATTCCCTTCGAGGTGCAGATCCGTACCTGGGAGATGCACCAGACCGCGGAGTACGGCATCGCGGCCCACTGGAAGTACAAGCAGGGGATGGCAAACAAGAAGCTGGGCAGCGAGGTGGACTTTGAATGGGTCCGCAAGCTGCTGGAGAGCCAGCAGGACACCGACGCGGAGGAATTTGTCCGCACCCTGAAGGTGGATATGTTCTCCGACGAGGTGTTCGTCTTTACCCCCAACGGGGACGTCAAGAGCCTGCCCGCCGGAGCCACCCCCATCGATTTTGCCTACAACATCCACTCTGCTGTGGGCAACAGCATGGTGGGGGCCCGGGTGAACGGGCGGATGGTGCCCTATGACACCCACCTGAAAAACGGCGACATTGTGGAGGTGCTCACCTCCAAGGCGGCCAAGGGCCCCAGCCGGGACTGGCTCAAGATCGCAAAGAGCAACGAGGCCCGGAACAAGATCCGCCAGTGGTTCAAGCGGGAGCGCCGGGAGGAGAACATCGCCACCGGCCGGGCTCTGTTCGAGTCGGAGCTGAAGCACGCCAAGATCCCGCTGAGCTCCGTCACGGCGGAGGATGTGCTGCCCAGCATCCTGCGGAAGGTCCGCTTCGGCACGCTGGACGAGCTGTACGCCTCCATCGGCTACGGCGGCACCACCGCCGTGAAGAGCGTAGCCCGCATCAAGGACGAGCTGCTGCGCCTGGGGCGGCTGAAGGCGGAGAAGGCCGCGGCCTCATCCCGCACGACGGCGGAGAGCATTATCGTCCCCGGTACCGCCGCCCCGGTGGACGTCAGCCAGCTGAAGGGCTCCAATAAACACACCGACTCGGGCATCATCGTGGAGGGGTTGGGCAACTGCCTGGTGAAGTTTGCCAAGTGCTGCACCCCCGTCCCCGGCGATCCGGTGATCGGGTTCATCACCCGGGGCTACGGGGTATCTGTCCACCGGGCGGACTGTCCCAACGCCGCACCGGAGAACCGCAAGCCGGAGGAGGCCGCCCGCTGGGTGCGGGTGTCCTGGGTGGACAGCAAGCTGCCCAACTACCGCACCGCCCTGGAGGTGGCCTCCAAGGACCGGGATAATCTGACCTTGGACGTGGCTATGGCCCTGTCGGCGGCCAAGGTAAAGGTCACCGCCCTGTCAGCCCGCTCCATGCCGGACGGACACGCCATCCTTCGCATCGAGGTGGAGGTGCGGGACAAGGAGGAGCTGGCCTCGGTCATCAATAAGCTGAACAATATCCAGGGAGTCTATCATGTAGCCCGGCTGACCGGGAAGTAAAGGCTGCGCGGTGCCTGTCCGCGCCTGTCATATATCATCTGTGCTGTGAGGTCGAACTTTATGAGAGCAGTTGTTACCCGGGTGTCCTCCGCCTCCGTCACCATTGATGGGGCGGTGCGGGGCGCCATTGAAAAGGGCTATCTGGTCCTACTGGGAGTCGGTCCCCAGGATACGGAAGCTGTGTGCGACAAGCTGGCTGAGAAGATCTGCAATCTGCGGGTCTTTGAGGATGAAAACAGAAAAATGAACCTGAATTTGGAGCAGGTAGGGGGCGCTTTTCTGGTGGTGAGCCAGTTTACCCTCTACGCCGATACCAAGAGCCGCCGTCCCGGCTTCACTGGGGCGGCCAAGCCCGATGTGGCCATCCCCCTCTATGAGCGCTTCATGGACCAGTGCCGCCAGCGGGGCTTCCGGGTGGAGCAAGGGGAGTTCGGGGCGGATATGCAGGTGGCATCGGTCAACGACGGGCCGGTTACCATCCTGTTTGAATTATAAATTAGAAGTTAGGAATTAGGAATTGGATAAAAGCGGTCTGGATTCCGCTTTCATCTTGTGAGCCGTGACAGCGCAAAGCGCCGGTTTTTCATCGTCCCGCCGCAGGCGGGACGCCATATTCCCAATTTATCATTCCGAATTCCTGATTTCTGACACACGTGAGGAGGACAAAACATGAAGGTGAACGTTATGCAAGTGGGGCCCATCGGCACCAACTGTTACATTTTGAAGGACGAGACCACCGGCAAGGCCGCCGTCATCGATCCCGGGGACGAGGCGGAGCGGATCCTGGCCGCCCTGAAGGAGGACGGGGCGGAGGTGACCCATATCCTGCTCACCCACGGCCACTATGACCACACCACCGCCGTCCCGGAGCTGGAGAAGGCCCTGCCCCAGGCGGCCATCTATATCCATCATGCCGACGCCAACGGGGCGGGCAACACGCTGTTTCCCCTGGCGGGACAGGTGGATGGGCTGAACTTCTATGACGAGGGAGACCACATCCCGGTGGGCTCCCTTGACGTTCAGGTCCTCCACACCCCGGGGCACTCCAAGGGCTCCGTTACGCTGAAGGTGGGGGATGTGCTGTTCACCGGAGACACCCTGTTCTGCGGCTCCTGCGGCCGCACGGATCTGCGGGGGGGCAGCTATGAGGAGATCATGGCCTCTCTGAAGCGGCTGGGCCAGCTGGAGGGGGACTATCATGTCTGCCCCGGACACGACCGGACCTCCACGCTGGAGCGGGAGCGGCAGTACAACCCCTTCCTGCGGGAGGCCCTGGGACAGCGGAGCTGAGGAAGGAACTGCGATGAAATTAGTGCTAAAGGGGCACGACGAGCGATATGTTGTGGAACAGGGGATGCTGAACCTGTTCCCCGGTGAGCGGCCCGTCTATGAGCCAATCGGCCCGGAGGACAACGCCTGGGCCAAGGTCTCCCTTGAGGAGGAGGCGGACCGCTGCGCCGTGGAGGTGGAGCTGTCCTGGCGGGGAATGGCGGCCACCCACCGGCTGGACGCCCCCCTGGCGGGGGATGAATTTCAGCGGGAGGGCCTGCGCCGCCGGGCCATCGGCCGGTGCTTCTTCCTGGCCGCCTGTGAGGCCACCGGCAAGACGCCTCCCTGGGGGATGCTCACCGGCGTGCGCCCGGTGAAGCTGCCCACCCGGGAGATGGCCGCCGGAGCCACCCCGGAACAGGCCAGGGCCAGCCTGGAGCGGGACTGCTATGTCTCCCCGGAGCGGGCCAAGCTGGCGGTGGACTGCGCCCAGGCCAGCCTGGACGCCCAGCGCGCCCTGAAGGAGGATGAGGTCTCTCTCTATGTGGGCATCCCCTTCTGCCCCACACGGTGCGCCTACTGCTCCTTTGTGTCCGCCGATGTGGGCCGGACGCTGAAGCTTCTGGAGCCCTATCTGGACGCCCTTCTGGAGGAGATCGGCGCCCTGGGCCGGGTCCTGGAGCGGACGGGCAGGGGGCTTCGCACCTTCTATATGGGGGGCGGTACGCCCACCACCCTGTCCGCCGGCCAGCTGGACCGGCTGCTCGCCCGGTGCCGGGAGGTCCTGCCGCTGGAGGGCTGTACTGAGTATACTGTGGAGGCCGGCCGGCCGGACACCATCGACCGGGAGAAGCTGGAGGTGCTGAAACGGCACGGCGTGGGCCGCATCTCCATCAACCCGCAGACCCTGGAGGACCATGTGCTCCGGGCCATCGGACGGAAACACGCCGCCGGGGACATCCGGGCGGCCAACGATCTGGCCCGGTCGGTGGGCTTTGACTGCATCAACATGGACCTGATCGCCGGCCTTCCCCAGGACTCCTGCGAGGGCTTCCGCCGCTCCCTGGAGGGGGTGCTGGAGATGGAGCCGGAGAACATCACTGTCCACACGCTGGCCCTGAAAAAGGGCTCTGCCCTTATGGAGCGGGGCGGGAGCCTGCCCAGCGGGGCGGAGGTGGCGGAGATGCTGGATTTCTCCCGGGAGATTTTGATACAGCGTGGTTATCGCCCGTATTATTTATACCGGCAGAAATATATGTCCGGCGCGCTGGAGAATGTGGGATGGGCCAAACCCGGGACAGAGAACCTGTACAACATCATTATGATGGAGGAGCTCCAGACGGTGGTGTCAGTGGGTGGCGGCGGAGTCACCAAGCTGGTGGACCATGCCGCCGGGCGGATCGTCCGCCTGCCCAACCCCAAGTACCCCCATGACTACCTGACCTTGCGGGAGAAGGTGCTGGCCCAGAAGGAGGAGCTGGTCCGGTTTTACGGCCCGGCGGTCCCCTGACCCCCAGCCCCATGTGAAAGGAGTGTTTTCCCATGGCATATCAATTACAGGAGATCAACCGCCGCATCCAGAGCGATGTGACAGAATTTTTGGCGGAGTGCGACGAGAACTACGCGCAGCGCGTCTCGCTGGCCGCGGATAAGATCCTGTCCAATCTGGAGGCCAGCCCCATCGTCCTGCTGTCCGGCCCCTCCGGCTCCGGCAAGACCACCACCGCCATGAAGATCGCGGAGGAGCTCCGGCGGCGGGGGGTGAACACCCACGCGGTGGCCATGGACAACTACTTCAAGACGACCAATCCCAAGACCGCGCCCCGCACCCCGGAGGGGGAGCTGGATTTTGAGTCTCCGCTCTGCCTGGACATGGAGCTGCTGGACCGCCACTTTGCTGCCCTGAGCCGGGGGGAGGAGATCCTGATCCCCAAGTATGAGTTTGTCCGCCAGATGCGCAACGACAGCCGGGGGACCCCGCTCCGCCTGGGGAAAAACGAGATTGTGGTGTTTGAAGGGATCCATGCCCTCAACGACAGCATCGCCGGCCGCCACCCGGAGGCCGCCAAGCTGTATATCTCCGCCCGCTCCAACATCAATGAGGGCTCCGTCCTCCGCTTCAAGGGGACCTGGATGCGCCTGACCCGCCGGGCGGTGCGGGATTACAACTTCCGGGGCACCGGGGTGGAGGATACCCTGGATATGTGGGCCAATGTGCGCCGCGGGGAGAAGCTGTATATCTCCCCCTTCAAGAACAAGGCGGATATTATTTTCGACTCCTCCCTCCCCTATGAGGTGTCGGTGATGAAGCACTATGCCCTTCCCCTGCTGGAGGCTGTGCCGGAGGACAATGTCCGCCGGGGAGAGCTGCTGGAGCTGATCGACGCGTTCCAGTTTTTCCAGCCCATTGACCCGGAGCTGGTGGATAAGGGCTCGCTGCTCCGGGAGTTTATCGGCGGTGGCTCCTACCACTATGTGTGAGGAATTAGGAATTAGGAGTTAGGAATTGGGGGACGGCTGCGCCGGGTAAGGCTTCAATGTATGCAGGGAGTACGCGGCCGGTCCTCATTCCTGACTGAGACAGAAGGTGCTACCATGACAGAACCGATCTACAACTCTCGGGATCCCCGGTGCAAGTCCCCCTATGGGGCGGCGGCGTCGGGGACCCCGGTGCTTTTGACCCTCCGGCCGCCGCGGCAGGAGGGCTATTCCCGCGCTCTGCTCACCGCGCGGTTCGAGGCCAGGGAGGACGAGGTACGCGCCGTTCCCATGCCCTGGTCCGGACTGGATGGGGACCGGGACCTGTTCTCCTGCGTGCTGGACACTGGGGACTATGTGGGGCTGGTGTGGTACACCTTCACGCTGGAGCGGCTGGACGGGAAGAAGAGCCAGCAGCTGGGTCCCTATCAGCTGACTGTGTACGATGGCGGAGAGGAGGTCCCCGCCTGGTTCGGAGAGGGGATGACCTATCAGATCTTCCCCGACCGCTTCCGCCGTACCCGGGTCCCCAAGCCCGATGGGCTGGTGGGCGGGCGCTGGGTCCACTCCGCCTGGCAGGAGGAGCCGGAGTACCGCCCGGACCGGAACGGCGAGATCCGCAACCGGGATTTTTTCGGCGGGGACCTGCGGGGCGTGATGGAGAAGCTGGACTATCTCCACGGCCTGGGGGTGACGACCCTCTACTTCTGCCCCATCTTTGAGGCGGCAGAGAACCACCGCTATGGCACAGCGGATTACAGCCGGATCGACCCCATGCTGGGCTGTGAGGAGGACTTTTCCCAGCTCTGCCGGAAGGCCCACAGCCTGGGAATGCGGGTGATGCTGGACGGGGTGTTCAACCACACCGGCTTTGTCAGCCGCTACTTCAACGGGGACGGCTTCTACCCGGAGCCGGGAGCCCACCAGAGCCAGGACTCCCCCTGGTATTCCTGGTACAGCTTTCAGCAGTGGCCCGACCGGTATGAGAGCTGGTGGGGGATCTACACCCTGCCTGCAGTGAACGAGCACGACCCATCCTATCGGGAGTTCATCTTCGGCGGAGAGAACTCAGTGGTCCGCCGGTGGCTGCGGGCGGGGGCGGACGGCTGGCGGCTGGATGTAGCTGATGAACTGCCAGACGACTTTGTCCATGGGGTCCACGCCGCTGCCCGGGCGGAGAAGCCGGACGCAGTGGTCATCGGCGAGGTGTGGGAGGATGGCTCCACCAAGGTGGCCTACGGTGTGCGCCGCCGCCACATCCTGGGGGGGCACTGCGACGGGCTGATGAACTACCCCTTCCGCGGCGCGGCCCTGGACTACCTCCGGGGCGGGGACGCCCGGGACTTTATGGAGGCGATGGAGACCCTGCGGGAAAACTATCCCCGGTTCGCCTTCTACTCCGCGATGAACTCCCTGGGTACCCACGATACCTCCCGTATCCTCACCCTGCTGGGCGTGGGGAGCGAGTGCCGGGACCGCTCTCGGGAGTGGCGCGCCGGCTTCCGCATGGACCCGGAGCAGCGCCGCCGGGGGAAGGAGCTGCTGAAGCTGGGGGCCGTCCTGCTGTTCGCGTTCCCCGGCTCCCCCACGGTGTACTACGGGGATGAGGCGGGGATGGAGGGCTTTGAGGACCCCTTCAACCGTCGGACCTTCCCCTGGGGCCGCGAGGACCCGGAGCTGCTGGACTGGTTCACCCGCCTGGGCCATCTGCGTCAGGAGTCCGCCGCCCTGCGCCGGGGCGATATCCGCTATCGGGCGAGCGACGGGCCGCTGCTGGCCTTTACCCGCACCTGCGGGGAGGAGACGGTCCTGGCCGCATTGAACGCCGGGGATCAGGCTGCCGTCCTGCGCCTGGAGGACGGGGAGCGGGTCCAGCCGCTGCTGGGCGCGGCCCGGCTTCAGACCGCCCCCCAGGGGCAGGTCCTGACACTTCCGCCCCGGACCGGGAGTCTGCTGCGCCTGCTGGACGGCCTGGAGGAGGATCAGGCGTACGCTGATTGAAGAGAAAACGCCCCGGAGCGGCGGGATCTTCCCCGTGGCTCCGGGGCGCTTTCGCGTGGAGCGCAGCTGAAAGCGGGGGAACAGATCCCGAAAATTTTGGAAAGTCCCCGCCGGAATGTGGAATAAAACTTGACATGACACCCGGTTCCATTTACAATGATATGCAGGACAAAAGTGAAAAACTTGGGGGATGTTTTTCAGTTGTCGCAAGGAGACAGGCCGCGACACGGGCTGTTCCTTGCGGCTCCTTTTATGCTGTCTGACCCGGCGGAAGAGCTCCGCCGCCGGTGGAACACCATATTTCCGCGGCTGTGCCGCGGCGGGGAGAGGAGCGCCCCAACATTGATTCTGATTTGGAGGTGTCAAAAGCCAAATGTTACCCTATGTCATTGCGGCGGTCCTGGGCCTGGCCCTGGGCGCGGCACTGGTCTATGTGTTCGGCGTCCTGCGGGAGCGGAAGCAGGCGGACGAGGATCTGAACTCCGCCAAGAACCAGGCCAAGCAGATCGTCAACGACGCGTACAAGAGCGCGGAAAATAAGAAGCGTGAGGCCCTTCTGGAGTCGAAGGAGGAGATCCTCAAGGCCCGCAACGAGTATGAGCGGGAGGAGAAGGAGCGCCGGAGCGACCTTCAGAAGCAGGAGCGCCGGCTCCAGCAGAAGGAAGAGAACCTGGACCGCAAGACGGAAAACATGGAGCGGAAAGAGGAGCACCTGTCCAACCGCTTGGCTCGTCTGGAGGCTACCCAGGCGGAGGCTGAGCGGCTCAAGCAGGAGCAGGTGGATATGCTGGAAAAGATCTCCGGCTTCACCGCGGAGGAGGCCAAGGCCTATCTCCTCAGCCAGCTGGAGGCCGACGTGACCCATGAGTCCGCCATGAAGATCAAGGAGATCGAGGCCCGGTTCAAGGACGAGGCCGACACCAAGGCCCGCGAGATCCTCTCTTTGGCCATTCAGCGCTGCGCCGCCGACCATGTGGCCGAGGCTACGGTGTCTGTGGTGCCCCTGCCCAACGACGAGATGAAGGGCCGCATCATCGGCCGCGAGGGCCGCAATATCCGCACCCTGGAGACCCTGACCGGGGTGGACCTGATCATTGACGACACGCCGGAGGCCATCACGGTCTCCTGCTTCGACCCCGTCCGCCGGGAGATCGCCCGGCTGGCTCTGGAGAAGCTGATCCTGGACGGCCGCATCCACCCCGCCCGCATCGAGGAGATGGTGGAGAAGGCCAAGCGTGAGGTGGACGCCACCATCAAAGCCGAGGGCGAGCGCGCCATCTTTGAGACCAATGTCCACGGCCTGCACCCGGAGCTGGTCAAGCTCCTGGGCCGGATGCGCTACCGCACCAGCTATGGGCAGAACGTGCTCAACCACTCCATCGAGGTGTCCCACATCGCCGGCCTGCTGGCCGCCGAGATCGGCGCCAACGTGACCGAGGCCAAGCGCGCCGGCCTGCTCCACGACCTGGGCAAGTCCATCGACCATGAGGTGGAGGGCTCCCATGTCACCATCGGCGTGGAGCTGGCCCGGAAGTATCACGAGAGCGAGGCGGTCATCCACGCCATCCACGCCCACCACAACGACGTAGAGCCCCAGACCGTTATCGCCTGCCTGGTGCAGGCCGCTGACGCCATTTCCGCCGCCCGACCCGGCGCCCGGCGGGAAAACCTGGAAAACTACATCAAGCGCCTGGAAAAACTGGAGGAGGTCACCTCTTCCTTCCGCGGGGTAGAGAAATCCTACGCCATTCAGGCTGGCCGCGAGGTCCGCATCATCGTCAAGCCCGAAGTGGTCAGCGAGGATGAAATGACCTTGCTGGCCCGGGAGATCGCCCAGCGGATTGAAAACGAACTGGAGTATCCCGGACAGATCAAGGTTCATCTGCTGCGGGAGGTCAAAATCGTGGAATACGCCAAGTGATTCCTACATCCCATAGTACGCCCCGCCCTTGGGAAGCTCCCAGGGGCGGGGTTTTCTACACGGCGCCCCGCCAAAATTTTTGTCTTTTTTTGCAGTTTCTCCCTTTTTGTTTTTCCCAAAATAGCATATAATAAGGGAAATCTTTTCTGTTTGAAAAAGGGGGAGACGGTATGCTGCTTCACCTCTTGGCTGTGGGCGATGTGGTGGCCCAGGGCGGGCTGGACTGTCTGCACCGGCACCTGCGCC